>ERZ887942.2890-NODE-2890-length-10326-cov-5.509103_pt1 | contig 10326 bp, 10 predicted proteins | sample MGYA00521099_ERZ887942 | MGnify/ENA primary metagenome ERZ887942 (study PRJEB32303, sample SAMEA104408605) | aquatic metagenome | biome: Brackish water; feature: Pelagic; material: water | place: Baltic Sea | collected 2014-06-07T06:48:00 | depth 16,251 m ... | reverse complement strand
GATATCGGCAAGCGCTACAAGGAGACCGAAGTCAACGATCTGTTACGACCCTTCAACGACGACGTCGCCACCATGCGTCGTTACCTCGTCGACGAACAGTTTCTTGACCGCAGCAACGGTGAGTACTGGCGCTGCGGCGGCTCGTTCTAACTCTTCTCAGACTGTTGTTAACGACGGGAGTGCGTTGAGGTGCTGGGCAAGCCAGTCCTCGTAGCCGTCGTAGCGTCGGCCTCCGACGCCATCAATCATTCGTCACTCTGCCATCGCGTTGGTAACAGATCTCTCCAGGTCAGGCTGGCGACCTATGTGAAGGTAGGGAAGCTGACGGTGGGGTCGCGGTCGAGCTGTTCGACGAGTGCGATCTCCCAGGTCAGGTAGTCGCGCATATGTTGCTCGACGACATCGCCTTCGTGGTCATAGGGCTTGTACCAAACGTCGTTTGCGGCGGTGGTGGCTCGGTCGAAGCCTGGTTCCATGTCGTAACCAGCATGGCGCCAGCCCTTGTTGCCAGCGGCGACCGCAACGACTGTGGTCTTTGGCCACAGCGATTGGGCTTCGGGGACAGCGAGTTTGGCCAGCTGGCCGTCCGACGCGGTGATCGCCAGGTACTCGGTGTCGCCGATGGCTTCTCGGGCCTGCTCAAGCCGGCTGCGCACGCCCCACCACGCGCCAGGGATATGACCACGTTTGCGGAACTTCAGACTGGAGCCGATGTCGAGCACCGTGGTGGTGTCTGGATGATCGTTCAGCCGCTCGGCAAGTTCGGCAACCTTGACGATTGGCGCCGCAGGCACCGGCTGACGGGTGCCCGGGCCACTTCCCAACGGATGTCCTTCGATGCCGCCAGCTAAGACCACTGCGTCGGACCAGCCGAGCTGCTGTAGCCACGATGCGGTCATCGTGGCTCGCACGCCATTGTCATCGACAAGTACAAGTCGGGCATTGCGGGTGGCGACGTATTCATCGGTTGCCTGCACGAGCTGACCTCCGGGAGCAGAGACGCTGCCCTCGATGTGGCCTTCGTTGAACTCCTCGGGTGTGCGAACGTCGAGCACGTAGGTCGTGCGCTGCGGGTCGGCCCGCCATCGTGCTAACTCGTTTGCACCGATCTCGTGCACGTTGAATCGTTTGCCCACAGCAGCGGCTGCAGCGGTCGACCACTTCTCCGAATCATCCGACGGATCGGGTGCATGTGTCTCGTGGCCACGGGCAACTTCGTAACCGGCGAGTTCCCATCCCATGGTGCCGTTCTCGAGTGCGACCACGCGGTTCTCGATGCCGGCATTGATCAGCGACTGGGTCCCAATGATGCTGCGGGTCCGTCCGGCACAGTTGACTACGACGAGCGTGTCGGAGTCTGGTGCCATCTCTTTCACCCGATGCACGAGTTCGGCCCCGGGGCAGTCAACCCCGGTTGGGATGCTCATGTTGCGGTACTCGTTCATCGGCCGTGAGTCGAGAATGACCATGTCGGCGTCGGCGTCGATCAGAGCTTTCAGCTCGGCGGCAGGCATACGTGGCGTGTTATAGGTGTGTTCGACGTACTCGCCGAAGGCCTTCGATGGCACATTGACACCGGCGTAGAGTTCCCCGCCATGCGCTGCCCATCCGGCAGTGCCATCTTCGAGCACGTGGCAGTTCGTGTAACCGAGCGAGGTAGCCACGGCAGCAGCTCGGGTGGCCAATTCGGGGTCGTCGCTGTCGGGCCCAGCATCGCACCAGACGATGCGGGTCGACAGGCGGGGCACGAGCCCAGGCATGATCAGCTCAAGTGACGACAGCGGAATACATCCGGCGTGAAAGAGGTGCGAGTCGAAGTAGACGCCTTGCTCGCGGGCATCGAGGACGGCGAGTTCCTGGCCGTCGAGGATCCACTCGGTGAGGGTCTCGGAAGAGATGACGGCAGTCATCAGCAGCTTTGTAGGTCGCGTGCTTCGCGGATGCCGCTGATACTGCTGAAGATCTTCCAGTTGTCTTCTTTCGGGTTGTAGTACTCGCGCTCGTCGAGGCGTTCGAGTGCCAGTCCGTAGCAATGGAAGTTCAACGCGGGGCCGTCGATGTGGATCGAATGCAGGTCGTCGGGAAGCATCGCAACACCCGTGCCGGCCTGAACCATGTGATCGTCGATCTGGTTCACGCCGTCGTCGGTGCGTTCGAAGAACCGGTTGTGTTCCTGGCCATCGAAGCCCACGACCACTGCCCACGTGGTGTGGTTGTGCACGGGAGTCTCGACCTGGCCACGACTGGACTGGGCGTACAGCGCGAAACGATCGTCGCCATCTTGCGCGAGCCGGTACATGAAGCTGGTGGTCTTCTCGTCGGGCCCTGGCTTGGGGAAGTCCTCGAGCGGAAACAGGTCCCGGTGTGAACTCAGTTCAACCAGACGATCACGGATCGCCTGCACCCCTTCGCGTGTAACGCCGAGGTCGGCTTCGATCTGGCGGATGTCATCCATCGCGGCATTTACGGCATCGGTGCGAGCTTGCATGGGCTTCTCCTACTGGTGGTCCCTGTAGCTTCCCACGTACAGAAGCGTGGTATCGAATGTGGGCATACGTCGGGCATAGGTGGACGTAATCTCGGCACCGAGTGCTTGGTGTTCTTCGGCCCGTTCGTCGTTACGGGGTTGGGGACCAGTGCCAGTCAGCAGACAGGCGCATGCGGTTGTTCGGAGCCACTGCCCGATCGCGAGCGGTTGCCCAGGTGGGCGAGCGCACTTCTCATTCGTGAGACCGCGGGTGATGTAGCTGGTGAGGAAGGTGGCGAGGGCGACATTGAAGCTGGTCGTACTTCGACCACGCTGCAACATGCATGCATCGCGTATCGTGGCGGAATGTCTTTCGAGAGCACCGGCCCACTAGCCGGCATCCGAGTTGTTGACCTGTGCACCGTGGTGATGGCGCCAATGGCAGCCCGCATTCTGGGCGACCTAGGGGCCGACGTTGTCAAGGTCGAAGGTGCCGACTCAGACTTCATGCGCGACTTCGTGCCAAAGAAAAACCCGGGCATGGGTGGCATCACGATGAACCTGCATCGCAACAAACGCAGCATGATGCTCGACCTCAAGTCCGAAGCTGGGCATCGAGCGATGCTTGATCTGGTGGCCAGCAGCGACGTCTTCATGTCGAACATGCGACCCGCGGCCTTGGAGCGACTGAATCTGGCACCTGATGACCTGCTCGCAGTGCAACCCGAGCTCGTGTATTGCGGCGCTGTTGGCTTCGGCTCCGATGGGCCCTATGCCGGGCGAGCAGCGTACGACGATGTGATCCAGTCGGTGTCGGGTATGGCCACCATGCGCAGCTGGTCGGGCGAAGATCCTGCGCTCGTGTCGTCGACGATCGCCGACAAGATTGCGGCTCTGCACATTGTGTATGCCGTGCTTGCGGGTCTGGTGCGGAAAGGAGCGACTGGCAAGGGCGACGTGATCGAGGTACCCATGGCCGAAGCGCTGGCATCGTTCAACCTGGTTGAACACCTCAACGGGCATACCTTCGAACCCAAGCTTGAGCCGTTCAGCTATCAGCGACTGCAGACCGAACACCGTCGACCACAGCGATCTGTCGATGGGTGGGTGCACTTGTTGCCGTACAGCACCAAGAACTACTTCGACATCTTCGTCGAATGCGGGCGCCCCGAGTTGGTCGATGATGAACGTTTTGCCACGGTGAATAGTCGTGTCGCCAACATCAATGCTCTCTATGGGTTGGTGCACGAGTTCGCTGGCAGTAAGACCACCGCCGAGTGGATGGCCTTCGCCAAAGCGAATTCGATTCCGTGTATGCCGGTGAACGAGTTGAGCGAACTCGAGAACGATCCTCACTTCGCCGCCGTTGGCTTGTTCGAACCTGCCGAGCATCCGACCGAGGGCAGCTACCGGGTGGTTAAAGACCCTGTCAGTTTTGCATCAGACGACTCGCCGACGCTGCGCCGTCATGCACCCCACGTGGGCCAACACACCGCCGAAATGCTCACCGAACTCGGGTGGTCACCCGAAGACATCGCCACGGTGACCGCGGATTCTTGAGTCGCGACAAACCAGGTCACTGGGTAGCCATAACCCGACTCAAGATTCCGGCAAGGCGTGGCCTGTTTGTGTGAGCGGTCACACCAGGAACCAACAGCGTATTCATATCGTCAGAGCAGATATGAAACGACTAAGCACCCTCGTGTTCGCCTTCTCCTTGTTCGTTGTTGCCTGCGGTAGCGACCTAACCACAGCGTCCACGCAAGATCCGGTTGAATCCACACCGTCTTCGGACGCAGAGCCGCCGCTAGGCGGTGGTCCGTATCCGATCGGAGCGATTGACTTCGTGGTCACAAACACCCAGACCGGCGAGCAAACAGCGTCGTACTCGCTGAGCTGTCTCGGTGATACCGCTACGTTGGCCGGCGACTGGTCTCCTGCCGATGACGACGGTGGTCTCGGTACCGCCGCCGACAGTATGTGTCGCCAGCTTGCTGAGCCTGCCGTGCAGAGCCGTCTCATCGATGGCGTTCCGGCCGACCAGATGTGCACCGAGATCTACGGCAGCGCAGACGTTGCCGACATCACCGGTGAACTCGACGGCGAGCGAGTAGCAACAACCTTCGACCGCACAAACGGCTGTGGCATCGATGACTGGGACAACGTCATGACCGGCCTGCTGCCGCTACCAACAAACATCTGACAGGCCCAGGTTGACCTCGCCCCTGCTATTCGGGTGGGAGTTGGACGTTGGGCAGCAGGACGGCTTCGGGCCAGGTGTCGGATTCTTCGGCTGGCGAGTCGGTCACTCGAAAGAGTTGACCGGTGCCGTAGAAACCAACCTCGTCGGTCGGAGGCAACTCGCCGAAGACGGCGATATAGGTGCCAGGTTCGAGATCTGGCAGGGCGATCACAAAGGAACCCCAGCCTTCGGCCCAGCCTGCGGTTGGGAAGAACTCTTCGATGAGCGGGGCAGGCGGATCGGCGAGGATGGCATGTGCGTCGACGTCGTCGGCTACTGCCCAGATGCGGTAAAGCCCAGCCGCCTCGAACGGGCGCCCGAAGCCACTGATCTCGATCTCGTCGTCCACAGGAATGCCCGGACCGTTCAGGTCTAGCTGGATTGGCCGCCGCAATACGAACGTGTTACCGAACGGGCCGATCGTGTTGGGGTTTGAAGACTTGAGAGGAAACAGGTCGATGAGGACGCGTGCCGGGTTGTCGAAGAAGTGGACGTTTGGCTCCATCTCGCGGTGCATGAGTTCTACTGCGAACTCGTAACCCGGATAGAGAGCAAGTAGTGCAATACCTTCCGGGTAATCGACGCGGTCGGCGTCCATGAACGCAGATTCCAGCGACCAGCCGTTCGGCGAGATGCGGACGAAATCGAGCCCTTGGTTCACGACGATTGGGGGAAGAGTGGTCGATGTAGCGTCGAGGCCTTCTTCGTTTGCATTGTCGCCAAACGTCACAACCACCCGGGTGCATGTCTCATTCGACTCGGTGCGGATGTCGTGGATGTGGTCGGTGGTTGAACTGACTGCCCCCGCAGGCCATCGAATGTATTCGAGCGGATCGCTGCTGGAACTGGTCACTGGCGCGGCGACCCGCAAGCAAGGCCGGGCGTCGAGTGTGTCGCCGTTTCCAGGCAACGGAGAACACTGCGTCCCGACATTGACTCCCTCGGTTGGATACCAACGATAGGTGGTGTTGTCGAAGCTAAAGGCAACGAGGTCGCCGTCTACGACGCCCCAACCGTCGAACGATCCGTTGGCCGGTTTGCGCTGTTCCAGAAGCCCTGGGATCCAGATGAGGTCGCCGGCAACGATCACGTTCGGATCAATGTGTGGATTGGCGCTGAGAAGTTCCTTTACGTCGATGCCGTACTGGGCAGCCAATGAGCTCAGGCGACCGCCGATGTCAATCTCATGAATGTGCTGGCCGTTGCGCGCTCTGGTGCCGGACTGCTCCGCCTGCCGGCATGCGGGTTCAGGTGCTCGTAAGTATCGGGCATTCACCCAATCGGCGGAGCGTTCAGGGCCACTGAGTTGGTACCAGACCGCGCCATTGGCGGCGATATCGCAGCCGCCTGTTGGGGAGACGACCTCGTCGAACCCGATGATTCGGGTGATCGGTTCGTCGACGCCGGCTGCGGTATGGGCGACAAGCCCTCCGTCGAGATCGCTGACCAAGACGTCCCACACGAAATGAGGCACGTCGGGCACGTCGGTGTCGCATGCATTGACAGTTGGTTCGTGAAGCGGTTCTGGCTGTGCCTGCCACACCAGGTCCTCGTTGAGCACCCACTCGTTCGGCGTTCCCGGTGCACCCTTGATCTCGTACCAGGTTTGAGTCTGCCCGGGAACGATTTGCGTGCGAGTACACCCGCCGGCGAGTTCAACGAGCGTGCCTGCCTCGAGCATGCGGGTGATGCCTACCTGGTCCGAAATCTCCGGTTCGGCGAGGGCAGACGCACTGTCGCGTCCATCGCCCACGACGGCTCGGGAGCCGCTGTTGTAACTTGTGCCGCACATGTTCTGGCCCGTTACGTACAAGACCGGTTGCGCTGATCCGTCGACGGTTTGGGTGGCGACGTCGACTTCGACGGCTTGGTCATTGCTGCGGTTGCCGATAAAGACGAAGCCGGCGATGGCGAGTACTGCAGTAGCTATCGCGAACGGGATCCATTTGAGCGAACGTCCGCGCCCAAATGCTGCTCCGCCATTTGCCAGATGGCGACGGTCCAGGTCGTCTCGTTCGGCGGTGAAGGTGGCTCGCAGCCGATCGTCGAGTGGATCGTTGGATGGCGTTTGATCATCCATGTGATTCTCCGAGCCTGGTCGCGAGGTTGGCGCGGGCCTGGTGCAGGCTTGATGTGGCGGCGCTGACCGAGATGTCTAGGATCTCTGCGATCTCGGCCACGGGTCGATCCTCGAGATAGTGCAGCGCGACGACAGCCCGTTGTTTGGGAGCGAGCTGGTCCACAGCTGCCCACACTGCCGGGTCACCCCGACGTGTCTCGGCTGCAGTCGTCGCAGTAGGGCCGATCTTCAGCAAGGTTTTCGCTTCGGTGACGGTGCGCTGCTTCCTGCCGATGGCCAGATTGATGGCAACACGTCGGACCCAGGCACCCGGTTTGTCGAGCACCGCAACTGTGCTCCACTGCTGGTTCGCCTTGGCCAGGGCTTTCTGAGCACTATCTTCGCCGACTGTCCGGCTTGCAGCGACCGTGCCCGCAATCACAGCAAGTGACGAGAATTCACGGCGATAGAAGATTTCGAACGCGGCCTGGGTGGAGACGGCGACCGTGTTCTCCATGTCTGGGTTCTTCACCGCCACCGTCCTCACAACAAACACTCGTACCAGCGCCAGGTTATGTGAACTCACTCAAAAGAATTCTTCACCCGCTGTGACAGGCCGCGGTCCTCGTAAGTGATGGTGCGAAGCACCGCCAATGATGTTTTCAACCACGATATTGGCGAACAGCGTTCGTCAGAAATATGTCCTTAGAACTGATCGCTGCGGGGCGTGACTGGGTTTGGGTCCATCGTGAGATGTAGACCGTCGCCCATGTACGGGTTGGCGCGGGCGAACTCTTCGTTGAGCTCAACCCCTAGTCCCGGCGCGGTCGGAGGAATGACATGTCCGTCTTCAAACTGCATCGGGGTCACCAGCAGGTCAGCATGGATGCCTGACCAGTCTCTGATGCTTTCCAGGATCAAGAAGTTTGGAGAGCAGGTGGCCAACTGCACGTTGGCGGCGCCAACGATCGGCCCGCAGTACAAGTGGGGTGCGAGCTGAGCGCCGTTGGCCTCGGCAAGCGCACCGATCTTCTTTGCCTCGAGTAGGCCACCGACTCGCCCGAGATTCATCTGCAGGATCGACGCAGCCTTCACATCGAGCAGGCGAGCAAACTCGGCCTTGGTCGTGAGCCGTTCACCGGTTGCGATCGGAATGGTTGTCTGCGCTGCGACCTTCGCCATCTCGGCGGGGTTGTCTGGCGGCACCGGCTCTTCAAACCACAACGGGTCATACTTCTCCAGTCGTCGAGCCAGGCGCAGCGCACCGGATGCGGTGAATTGGCCATGGGTGCCGAACAAGATATCGGCCTTGGTGCCGACGGCTTCACGGACAGCGGCAACCATGCGCTCCGAAAGATCGAGTCGTTCGAGCGAGGGCTGATGACCGTCGAACACGGAATATGGCCCTGCGGGGTCGAACTTCACTGCGGTGAACCCACGGCTGACTTCGAAGGCTGCTCGTTCTGCTGCCGTCGTCGGGTCGCTATAGACGTCGGCGGCGTCTCCCGGTTCGGGGTACAAATAGGTATACGAACGAAGCGCATCGTGCACCCGGCCACCAAGCAGTTGGTACGCGGGTTTGCCGACTTCCTTGCCGATGATGTCCCAGCACGCCATCTCGAGCGCACTCACACATCCCATGAGTGATATGTCAGGCCGGTGCGAGAATCCGGACCCTAGGCAGCGGTGCCAGAAACGCTCGATCTCGAACGGATCGTTGCCAATCAGATGACGTTCGGCGATGTCGCTGATCATGGCTGGAACCACGTCGGGCCCAAAGGTGGCTCCGTAGTGTTCGCCGTAACCAACGATGCCTGTGTTCGTGGTGAGTTTCACGAAGATGAAGTACTCGCCACCGAACTCGCCAGGCCGGTTACCTACAACGAACGTCTCTAATTCTGCGACATGCATCAGCCTGTCTCCGCCGGGGTTGGATGGTCGAACAGGATCACATTGCGAACGGCATGACCGGCCTTGACTGAGTCAATGGCTTCATTGATGTCGTCGATGGGGTACGTGCGAGTGATCAACTCATCGAGCAACAATGCGCCGTTTTGGTACTTGGAGATGAGCTCGGGGATGTCGATGCCGATTGTTGACGTGCCCATCTTTGATCCCAGAATCGACTGGTTTAGCGCCGCCATGGTGACTGGGTCGATGGTTGCCGTGACTCCAGTCGCTGGCATGCCAACGATCACGACAGTGCCGTTGGGCGCCAGCAACAGCGGGGCCTGTTCGATTGGTTGCTGAGCGCCCACGGTGACCAGGACATAGTCGGCCATCGCCCCATCAGTCGCTTCTCTGGTGGCCTCGATCAGGTCAACGTTGGCGCTGTTCACGACATGGGTAGCGCCGAAGGTGCGTGCTGTTTCCAGTTTCTCGTCGGATAGATCTACGGCGATGATCGTGGTCGCTTCGGCAAGCCGAGCGCCTTGCACTGCATTGAGACCGACGCCACCAGTACCGATCACAACAACACTCGATCTAGCCTCGATCCTGGCGGTGTTCGTGGCGGCGCCGACGCCGGTAATCACGCCACAGGCCAATAAAGACGCCGGTCCCATCGCCATTTCGGGATGAATCACGACAATTTGGGACTGATCGACAACCGCCCGATCCGCGAACGCAGCCGTGCCCAGACCATGGGCGACCGGGTTGCCTTCAGCATCGGAAAGGGGAGTGGGATGGACGGTCAGTTCGCCTGTGCAAGCGACGGAAACACCCTTTCGACAGTTGCGGCATTGTCCGCATGACTTGATAAGCGTGACGACGACGTGGTCGCCAACACTGATCTCGGAAACGTCGTCGCCTACGACCTCGACGACACCGGCGGCCTCGTGTCCCCACACCGCCGGCAGGCGTCCGCCCCATGCGCCATCGAAGAAATGTATGTCGCTATGGCAGATGGCAGATGCCAGCACCTTGACCTGCACCTGTCCTGATTTGGGGGCGGCGAGGTGGAGATTCTCTAGTGACAGCGGTTCGCCGAATGTTCGACATACCGCTGCCCTGATTGGTGTAGAAGTCACGAGCGAAACCGTAGTTCGCTGCCCTGGCCTGGGTGGTTCTACCTGCTCGACTGCGTCCGCGGGCATGGGCTGATTGGCCTATCCACGGTCACATGATCGAAGTTGACCATTGTCCCACGGGGGAGATTTCACTCACACTGAAGTTGTTCAACCAATGAAACAGGGAGTAGTCATGACTGTCGAAACGGCCACTAACTTCATCAACCACTCGATGGACCGCGAAATTATTGAAGAGCTCGAAGCAGCTTTCGACGGTTTCCGCAGCCGGATCGCGATGCTCAGTGTTGAAGCATGTGGCACCCTGACCTCAATGTTCACGCCACTGGGCCCTGTCGATGTCGATGTCATCGACACCGGCGTCGAAGAAATCGAGTGGGAGCAGTTCGAAATGGCAATCGCTCCTATCGACGCTCAAGAAGCCTCGATCCCCAAGTTCGTCGCAGCCTGAACCTGGCTGGCCTCAGTAGTACCTCGACACCGCAGCAGAACCCCCGCCGCTGGTTTTGGCCGGCTCGTTCTTCACCGAGAC
>ERZ887942.2887-NODE-2887-length-10340-cov-6.417210_pt1 | contig 10340 bp, 7 predicted proteins | sample MGYA00521099_ERZ887942 | MGnify/ENA primary metagenome ERZ887942 (study PRJEB32303, sample SAMEA104408605) | aquatic metagenome | biome: Brackish water; feature: Pelagic; material: water | place: Baltic Sea | collected 2014-06-07T06:48:00 | depth 16,251 m ... | reverse complement strand
GCCATTGCTGCTATTTTTATTTGGTTTCGATTCTGAATTCACAAACACTCCCTAAGCTAATCAGAGTTGAGTGCGTCCAGTTTGTTGTTCGTCTGATCTTTCAATTCTCCTGAAAGATGGGGGAGAACCATCGAGAAAAAGAAAATCGCTCGATCTTTATGAATCGCCTGTTCTACGGGCTGGGTCTCAAGCTGTGCTCGGATGCGATTGATCTCACCCGCGAGGAAGCATTTTTCGTTGACCATCCGGTCTGACAGCTCGAACAGTGAAACAAGTTCCTCAACCGGTAACGATAGGATGAGTTCCCCGGGCAGCCCAATGACTTCGTCAGTCAATTGATCCAATTGGGAAGCAAGCGCTTCGGAACTTGTAGATGATTCGTTAGCCAATGCTCTTCGGAAAAATACACCCAGTTGTTCAATCAGTCTGAGGAGGTAGTCTTGTCTAATCATGTTTGTACAGATTGGGGCATTGGTCTTGATGCTAGGCGAACATTAATCGCAGATGGGTGTAACCTTCTGGTGTATCAGTGCGTTTGAAAATCTATAAGCATTCGAACCTATTCCGTGTCTCATTATTCCTTAATATCGAAAGTTTTCCTGATTGGATGGCTCTTCCTGTTGTCGCAAATCGGAGCATTTGCTCAATCGAGCGGATCCGAGATGAGCCTTCTCAGAGGACCGTTACTCGAACGGGCTCTGGTGAAAGAATGGGAGGAGATTCCGGAATCGCTCCGTGTGTTTTCTGAATCTGGACGGGAAGAAACGCTAGCCGAAGTTCTGGATGGAAAGTACACCGTCCTTGTTTCCGGTTGTTTAACCTGCCCTATCTTTCATCGAACCTACCCGGGAGTTGAAGCGGTTTACCAAGACTATAAAGAGCGTGAGGATGTCCAGTTTTTCTACATTTATAAGACGCTGGCTCATCCTGAGTACAATGGGTATATTCAAGCAGCCACGATCGAGGAGCGACTCCAGCACATCACAGAAGCCAAACGAGTATTGGATACGTCATTGCCGTGGCTGTCTGATAGTATGGACAACGACGTGAGGCATACGTTGGGGCTTGGACCCAACACGCAACTTTTGATCAGTCCTAGCGGGACGATTGTGCACGCACTGGGTTGGAGTGATGGAGAGGTCCTTCGCAAAGAGCTGATCGAGCAGGTGGGTGATACGGATACTCATACTCAAGTTTCCGATCTGAAGATCCGGAAACAAACGCCGGCCTTAGCCCAGAAACGTTTCGGCAAGACGAACCTTGAGAGCCCGCAGTTTGACGAAACCTTGGTTCCCCTGCAGTTTTCAGTAGTGGGTGAGTCGAAGCATCCGTTGTATGTGAAACCGCGGTTTGAGGCAGTGGCGTCGGTGCTCCAACGGGGGCGCGGAGATATGTATGTAGGGTTTCATATGGATCCGATTCATGGTGTTCATTGGAACAATATGGCGGCACCGCTCCAGTTTGAACTGGATTTGCCAGAGGGTGTTTATGCGACTCCCAAACGAGCACAGGCTCCAGAGGTGAAGGTGGATGCCGATGTGGATCCAAGGGAGTTTGTGGTTGAGATCACTTCTGCTCAACCAGGAGCCAAGTTTGCTATTACTGTTCGTTATTTTGCCTGTAGTGATGAGGAGGGCTGGTGTGTTCCGGTCACGCAAACGTATGAGGTCGCATTGCTTGTCGATCCTGATGGTGGAGGAACGATGGGTAGATCATTCGATCGAGGGGGTGGTCAAGCTGGACGCCAGGGAGCGCAGGCAAGGCGCGGTCCAGGACAGCGTCGTGGGCAGTCGCCGGGTGGACCAGTTCCGCCAAGTCAGATGAAGGACCGCATCATGCAGTCTGATAAAGACGGCGATGGAATGGTGTCCCTGGCGGAAGCTCCGGAGCAAATGAAAGCACGCTTTGATCAAGCAGATAAAAATCTGGATGGCCAACTTGACGAGGCTGAGGTGGATGCATTCATTTCCCAATTTATTATACAAAGAGGGGGACCTGGAAACCAGCCACGGCAGCGGGGAAACCCAGGAGCACAACTTATGAATTTCGACGCAGATGGAGATGGAAAGCTTACTCAAGACGAGTTGCCAGTTCAGATGCAGCAACGATTTGGAAGAATGGATGAAAATGGCGACGGTGTGATTGATCAGGAAGAGGTCAATGCAATGGCGGAACGTATTCCAGGGGGCAACAAGGGCGCAGAGCGCTTCCTCCAGAACGTTCCGGCCGAGACCGTATATAGCCTAACGAATTACTTAGTAGTAGTAGTAGTTGATTTAGTCCAATCTAGGGTGAGGCAGTCATGTGGGGTGACTGCCTCACATATTTTAAAGACTCATTGAATTAAGCTTCAGCTAGCTTACCAAATCGGTTGGCAATTGCCAGAGCCGGATCCAGTGGCACTTCGACGGGATTAAGGTTGGCCGGAATATCGATTGATGGAGTTGGACGAACGGACTTGCCTTCGTATTGTGGCAACCACTTCCGTTGTGCTTCCAGCATTTCACTAACCATCTCACGGATCTCTTTTAGCGATAGTACCGATGCTGTGAGCGGATCCAGAGCGACGGCTTGCACCAATGCCTCGGGGTCACCCTCGAGACCGGCTTTGGCCGCGAGGCCCTGCACGTTCACATTGGTCATATTGAGAGCTGCACATTGTGGAGGAAGGTCTCCTACGGTCGTTGGGTGGAGTCCGAGTCGATCTACGTAGGTCGGTACTTCTACACAACAGCCGTTTGGCAAATTGGTAATGTATCCATCGTTTCGCAGATTCGCACTCAGACGAAATGGAACGCCTGTTTCGTGCGCTTCCAGAATGTGAGACGCATATTCAGCACTTCTTGGCTGGAGCTCGGTCGATTCGATGGAAAGTGGATCCATGACCGAGAATTTTTCAGCGAGATCAGCACAGTAATTATAGTAGGCTCCTGTTTCGCCTCCGAATGATGGTTCATCGCAGTAGGTGTCCAGGGCATCCTTGTTCTTTCGGAAGTAGGGCAGGTATTCTGATAAATGACCGGTACTTTCGGTCATGAAGTAACCAAAATGGCGCATGACTTCACCACGGACTTTTTCGTTCACGTAGTATTCCGGTTTTTCGAAATTCGCCTTTAATAACGGATACAGGTCTTCGCCCTTATGTTCCAGTTTGATAAACCAACCCATGTGGTTGATGCCAGCTGAGATGAAATCGATTTCGTCCTTAGGCTTTCCTGTATAGGAAGCGATGAGGTCCATCGTGGTTTGCACACCGTGGCAGAGGCCGACGAATTGAAGCCCTGGAATCGTGCCCATCGCCCAGCAGCAGATTGCCATCGGGTTGGCATAATTTAGCAGGAGCGCATTCGGGCAAAGTTCGCGCATGTCGTTGGCGATTTCCATCAAGGCCCAGATATGTCGTGATGCTCTGAATACACCACCTGGTCCTAATGTATCGCCGATACACTGGTCGACTCCGTATTTGAAGGGGACCTCGTAGTCGATCTTGAAGGCATCGACACCGCCGACCTGGATCATTACGATTACATAATCGGCATCTTTCAGCGCTTCCCGACGATCGGTTGTTTTGGTTACGGTGGCATCCACATCGTTATCCTTGATCATGCGCTCCACAAAGGAGTGCATTTTATCGAGGCGCGTGTGGGTGAGGGCCATGAGGGAGTATTCGCTCCCTGCGAGTGCCGGCGTCGCCAGGAAGTCGTTCATTAGGGTTTTGCAGAAAACGAGGCTTCCTGCGCCGATGATTGCTACCTTTGCCATGATCTTGGGTGTTTCGGGGATTACGTTATAGTTTAGATGATGCGTTCATTGCCGCCATCTACGGTGAGTTGAGCGCCCGTGGTCTTTAGAAACGTCGTTCCCGCCAAGGAAGTGACCACGTTTGCTACTTCGACTGACTTCACTGGGGTTTTCATCACGTTTCGAGACATATATTCCTTTACCGTTAGGCCGTATTTTTCCGCCCGTGCTTCCAGAACTCCTCCAGCCCAAATTGCGGTATCGAATACACTATCAGGATGGACGATATTGACGCGTACATTGTGAGACCCCAGCTCGAGTGCGGCGACCCGCATGAGTTGGTTGAGCCCTGCCTTAGCTACGGAGTAAGCGGAAGCCCCGGGCCCTGGAGCTGGGATGTTCTTGGTGCCGATAAATATGATGGTTGGATCAATTCCTTTTTTGAGGAAAGGAATGCAGTACTTCATCAGATCTTTGTGCTGGGTGAGATTGAGAGCTATGCTCATATCCCACGGTTTGTCATCCATCTGATCTATGTATTGCCCTTGGGGAAAAATTCCGGCGTTGCTCACCACGATATCCAGACCACCGAAGGTCGAAACCGTGGTTTCGATAGCATCCAGTAACGCAGCACGATCTGTGACATCACAAATCTTGCCAATAAAGGTCGGCTTTTGAAATAGATTTAAAATCTCTGGATTGAGATCGGTTGCGACCACGGCCGCGCCAGCTGCGTGCAATTGTTCTGCACAGGCTTTACCGATGCCACTGGCGCCTCCGGTTACCAAGGCGATTTTCCCTTGGAGAGGTAGGGCTGCCTTTTGGTTCTTCAGCTTCGCCTGCTCGAGTTCCCAGTATTCAACATCGAATACGTTCTTCGCGCTGAGTGCTTTCCAACCTCCAAGCGCTTCGCTGTTTTGGACCACCTTCGTTGTGTGTTCCGCGATATCTGATATCTTCACGGCTTCGCTGTAGTTTGCTCCTAAGGAAACGGTTCCTTTGCCCGGCCAGATTACCCAGCGAGGAGCCGGATCCAACTGGGTCATTCCCGGTGTTTGGTTGGCTTCGAAATAAGCTTCATAGTCTTTGCCAAATTGCTCAATGACTTCGGCGGTGGGTCCATTCAATACTGCGGGAATTCGCTTCGTCAGAATAGAGTGATCGGGTGTTACAGGCCCGCGGGTTCCAATATCTGCGATGTTGTCGATTTCTGAGTAAGCTACCACATAGGGACTTGAGTCCCACTTTGCTAAAACTGGAACGCCTCGTGCATCGGAAACTGATTTTCTTAAATCAGCGAGTCCGAGCAGATCCGCCTCGACGGGCCCTGACGGTTGACCTAGCTTACTAGCGCCTTTGGAATCCAGATAGGCTTCTGCTTTTGAGACTAACGTAATGGTGTTTTCATAGGACGTCTTTGCGTCATCATCAAAAGTAAACAAGCCGTGGTTCATCAGTACCATACCGTCATAATCGGCCCAATCGATGCCCCGGGTCATTTCGTAGACCTTCCGGGCAAGCACGAATCCTGGCATGATATAGGGAACGATCAATATACGGTCTCCAAACACCTCCTTGATTTTGTCTTCACCGTCTTCTGTGTTAGTCAGGGCAATGATCGAATCGGCGTGTGTGTGGTCGACGAAACGGTGCGGTATGACCGCATGGAGAATTGCCTCTACAGATGCATTGGGCGCTTTGGGATCAAGCATCGCAACCCGCTGTTGATTCACCATGTCTGTGTCGGACAGGGTTTCGAGCTCGGCTAGCTTCAATAACGCGCTTATCCTGAGCGGGGCAAACCCTGCCACTTCAATGGTCGCTAGGTCCCACCCGCTGCCTTTGCAGAACAGTATGTCCTCTTCGTTTCCGAAAAAGTCTTTTTCTTTAAGCTTCACCGAGGTGTTACCCCCGCCGTGTAATACCAGGTCCGGATTGCTTCCCAGCAATCGAGATGTGTAGGCACGGAGGCCCTTGATATCATCCTTGAAAGCAGCTGCTTCCGCGTCGTTCCATAAACTATTCATACTCGGTCGTAGTAATTGTAAAGAAGCTAATTAGCCAAGCGTCGTGGTGGATGACTGTCAATGTCGACACCACTGTATGGTATAAAAATAGGACCTCTGGGTGAGAACCCAAACTGTGGGCCCCTAAGCGTATTCGCTTAGAAGATTCTCCTTAAACGGCGGGCGGATGATCCCACGTTCCGTAATAAGGCCAGCAACCAATTCATTGGGCGTGACGTCAAATGCAGGGCTTCTCACTTGAATACCTTCGGGCGCCGTTCTGCGCTCACCAAAATGAGTGACCTCGATGGGGTCTCTCTCTTCGATCGGGATACCGCTCCCATGAGGCATGTCAAAGTCGATGGTTGAGTAGGGCAGGGCGACGTAGAAAGGAATCCCAAAGTGCTTCGCGAGAATGGCGACTCCCAGAGTGCCAATTTTGTTGGCGACGTCTCCGTTGGCTGCTGTGCGGTCGGTTCCAACGATCACGATATCAATCAGTCCCTGTGACATAAGGTGGGCCGCCATGTTGTCAGTTATCAGAGTCACGTCGATACCGGCTTGCTGGAGTTCCCAGCTCGTTAGCCGTGCGCCTTGTAGCAGCGGGCGGGTTTCATCGGCATAAACGCGGAAGGGTACTTGATTCTTGTGAGCGACATACATCGGAGAAGTCGCTGTGCCGTATTCGGACGTGGCGAGAGAGCCCGCGTTGCAGTGGGTCAAAATTCCTTGGCCAGGCTGAATTAGCTCGGCACCGTGTACGCCAATCATGCGGCACAATTCACGATCCTCTTTGTGGATGCGGATCGCCTCTTCCAGCATCAGTCCATAGAGCTCTTGGCTAGTGGTAGCTGATTGCTCTTTGGCGAAAGCAACCATGCGCTTGAGGCCCCACTTGAGATTGACTGCGGTGGGTCTCGCTTCGCCGAGCCAGGCTGCTTTCGCCTCCACTTGGCTCATAAACTTACCGAGCGACAGGTCTTGATCATTTTTCAGCCCTACTAATAAGCCATAGGCTCCGGCGACCCCAATTGCGGGCGCGCCGCGTACCTTAAGCGCTTTGATCGAGTCGCTGACTTGTTCTAGCGTTTCCTGGCGTTCACCGATTATAGCGAGTGGTAGTTGGGTTTGATCCAGGAGGAAAAGCTCTCCGTTTTCCCACCAAATAGTTTCGGGTAGGTTAAGGCTGTTTTTAGGAATTTGGATGTCGCTCATAGATGCTCTCGTTATTGAAGCGGTGAAATGATTTTGGCGCGTTCGATGACTTCTTCGATACTGTGAAATTGATCTCTTTGCGTAACTAGGATTTTCCCCAGTTGGAGTGTCATACGTTCAATGCATGCCCGGGCTTCGAGGTCTTCAATATCCGCGATATCGGCTACCTTCGCCAGGCCGAATATACGTCGCATCATCTTACAGGCAGCGAAGCCCAGTGAGTCAGAAAATACACGTTGGATAAATGTTTCCCGCTGTAGCTTGGCATCTGCTTCACCACCTGGGTAATCGAAATAGAGAGGGTCTTTATCCGCTTGGTGTTTGGCCCAGAGTGCGTCGAATTTCGTCTCAAACTGATTCCAGGTAGAGGCGATCGTATCTAGGATCCAGGTACGGTAATCGAGCTGTTCGTTTCCGAGAAGTTTTTGGCGGTGCTCGTGGGAGAAGTAAGACATGAAGAGGTTTCCAATAAATGCTCCGATATCGAACCCCATGGGACCGTAAAAAGCGAATTCAGGATCGATAACCGTGGTTTCCGTTTCGTTGGTCATGATACTACCGATGTGCAAGTCACCGTGGAGCAGGGCCTCAGCGTTATTCATGAACTTGTACTTCATCTCTGCGACTGCGATTTTAAGTGCACCGTCGTGTTGAATAAAATCGATGTCAGCCTGGGTAAGCGCCTCGTTGTAACTATTTGTCTCGTGTTGCTCGTAGGCGTTTGTGAATACGAATTCCTCGGTCAGGTTACAGAGCTCTGGATTAATGAAGTTGGCAACCGCTGCTTTCTTTTCCAGCGAGGGAAGATGCAAGTCCGAGGAATAGTAGAGGGTATTAGCTAAGAATGTGGACATGTGGTCGGCCAAATTCGGGAACGTTTTCCCTTCGATAATTTGTCCGCGGAGGATTTTTTTGTCAGAGATGTTCTCCATGATCACGACTGACATTTCGATGCTTGAGTAGTAGATTTCTGGAATGAGTTCCGGGCAGAGTTCTTTCTGCTTAACCAGAGCCTGAATCTCAAAACGCATACGTTCCCGTGTGAGTGCCCACGATTCTCCGACTACTCGCAGGTAAGGGACCGCTTGTTTGAGAGCGACCGTCTCAGAAGGATTGTCACGGTTGCTGATGAGGTAAACGTAGTTCAGGTTCCCATCTCCGACTTCGATAACTTCCAGGTTATCAAAGTTGCTAAAAATACTCTCCATCGCGTCGATGGATTTCAGATACTCAGGAAGTTTATCCGTGCTAAGGATTTCGTAGGACATATAGGTGTCAGAGGTAGGTTTACTGATTGAAATTCCTGAGTGTAGATACGCAGGCCGTTTCAGGGTGTCAATGTTTGGGATGATTCTTTGCCTTAAACGCAGAGGGTTCTCCGGGTGAGTAAGAAAGAGGGCTGGAAGAAAGGCGGGCTTTATTACTCCTTGGATCGAGTCGCGGTATAAGAAACATCGCCGTTGATGTTCAACAGGTCCACTTGCAGAAGCCCGGGTTCGATAGAGATCTGAGCGAAACCTTGCTGGGTCTTTGTGTAAATGCCATCGCTGTTGCGGAAGGGTACTGGCTCAAACCGATCTTCAGGAGGACCGCCGCTGGTACTCACATGAAGTGGCTCATCCGGATAGTCGAGGAGCTGTTGGAACCAATCGTTTGAACTGACAACCATATCAATGTCCAGAGACTGTGCAATGGGTAGCAAATCAGTCATCGTTCTGGCGACTGCCGCTTCCCGCTTTGCGAGGGTGCGAAGTGGGTTGTGTCCAACAATGACTTTCCAAACTGGGTCACCTGGAGCGTCCACGGTCGTCTTTAAAAACTCAATCTGCTCGTCTCGGCTGGGGACCAGGTGTTCGTACCGTTTTACAGCTTCCACATCCAGCATTGCCATCATGTCCATAAATGCGATACGGACGAGGACTCGCCCGTCTGGGGCGTTACCGAAATCTTTGTAGTAATACAAGTCGTTCATCTGCCACCGCCCAGATCCTAGCCCGGCGGTCGTGTAATCGATTTCAGGTTGTGGGTTTCCTTCATAGTCATGGTTTCCCAACACCGCATAAAATGGCATTCCACGAAGATGCGCTCCGTTGTACTGGTTTTCGAACTTGGTCTTCCATTGGGAATCGTTGACTGACTCGACCCCATGGGGGTGGAAATTATCGCCGCCCAGAATGGCGAAATACGTGGTGGATCGCGCGGCTGCCCGTTCCATTGCTGCGCTGAGTTTCCGTGTGCTTGGAGTTCCATACCCTTGGCGTCCCACGGCGAGAAAACGGACGAGCTCAGAACCTTGAGTAGCCGGTGCCAGAATTACCTTGGGTGTCGAGCTGCGTTGCGAAAGCTTCCAACCTAGAGTGAAGCCGATTATAACCAGTATTACTGCGATCGATGCGGATCTGACGAGTGTTCTCTTCATAGGGATATATCAACGAACATGGAGTCTTCCAGAGATTGAAGGTTGGTGATCATTTCGATTCTATAAACTGTTTCGCAAGGGTTTTTAAGGTACTGAGATCCAGTTTTCCTGATCCTAGATAAGGTAGCGATTCCACATAAAAAAAGAGGTCTTTTCTAGGTTTCCACAAATTGGGAAGCTCGGCAGCGCTCAAGCGTTCGATACAGATTTCGAGTCGGTCAGCGGTCAAGGTATGGAGGACGATCAGTCGCTCGCCTTTTCGTTCATCTGGCTGACTGGTTATGGCCAGGCATTTTTCTGTTTCTTCCAGTAGGTCGTGGAGGACTTCTTCGATCTTGATATGAGGAACCATTTCTCCGCCGATCTTGCTAAAACGACTCAAGCGATCGGTTATGGTTAGAAAGCCATCTTCGTCCATGGTCGCGATATCTCCCGTGGTATACCAACCATCTTGCAGCACCTCTTCGGTTTTTTCTGGTTGGCCCAAATACCCCTGCATGACGTTGGGTCCTTTAACGAGCATCAGACCGGGGTTCCCGGTTTCGACCGGTTCCCGGGTTTCCGGATCGACAATGCGAATACTTATTCCGGGGAGTGGATGACCAATCTTACCGGGTTTAATGCCGACCTGTTTAATAGCGCCCTTGCGAAAATCTCTTGAGTTAGCAGATACGACCGGGGAACACTCCGTACACCCGTATCCTTCAACCGGGTACAACCCAAACTTTTCTTCAAAAGCCTGAGCCAGCCTCTCTGGAAGCTTTTCGGCTCCGACCATGACGAACTCAAGCGACTTGAATTGCTCGGCGCTACAACCCCGCAGATACATCTGCAGAAAGGTGGGTGTCGCTATGAGATAGGTGACTTGATTGTCTTCTACGAGCGAACCAATGGTTTTCGAATCGAGGGGATTGGCATGGTAGGCCACGCCGATTCCAAGCATGGGTGGTAGCGCGAGA
>ERZ887942.2885-NODE-2885-length-10352-cov-6.415072_pt1 | contig 10352 bp, 10 predicted proteins | sample MGYA00521099_ERZ887942 | MGnify/ENA primary metagenome ERZ887942 (study PRJEB32303, sample SAMEA104408605) | aquatic metagenome | biome: Brackish water; feature: Pelagic; material: water | place: Baltic Sea | collected 2014-06-07T06:48:00 | depth 16,251 m ... | reverse complement strand
AGACCTCATCAGCTCTACACCAATCTCTTTTATGCAATAGAACGTTGAACTTACCCTGTTGGTTCGTGGAGCTCTTTCGAAGCAATAGGGTCTGTTCGATGAACATACCCTGTTGGTTCGAAAAATGCGGGCTCAAAAAATTGGAAAGTCGAATTCGATTGGTGATCCCTTCCCGTAAATTCCAATAAATTCTTTTTAATTCCCGTTCAATGCGAAGGGGAAACGGGAATTTGAAGGAATTAATATGGAATTTTCGGGAATCAATTTCATAGCCGACCTTCTAATATTTGAGGCGTTTAAAACCTACTTACCCAATGGACTGGTTTCACCTAATTCGCCACACGCTTGCAATGCCAGAACGGCATAAGCGCTGCCGATGTTTGATATCAAATTGCGGGCATGATTGACCGGTGATTTTGTGAACCATTTGCCGCCTTCCCTTTGATTCGATTTCAGCCAGGCGACGCTTTTCTGAAGACGCGGATCGTTGGCGGGAACTTCCATCTCACGGGCGATGATCGTCACAAACCCGGTTCCATAGCCGTCACTCGTTTTAACATCGAGCGGCTTACCGTCCTCGCGTTTGATTCCGCCTCGCCAGTCTGTCAGAAAACTCGCCGTCGACCAGCCGCCATCCGGTAGCTGCAACGCCATGAGTTCTTCCAGCGCTTTGGCTCGCTCAGCATCCGTTGCAATTCCATCCACTCGAATTGAACACCACGCCAGCATCGCCCGGTGATGAAGCGATTTCGGAGGATCGTTTTTCAAATACCCACGCAGCTTTTCAAGACCCGCTTTCGCTGCCGGAGTTTCGGCATAGTTGTCCGGCGCAATTCCAATGGTCAGCGCAGCCAATGTCACACCAAAGTGGTCATCGATTTCCAATGGCGCGTAATCGCAATGCGGCCAACGCCAGCCGCCGTCTTCGCGCTGCACGGTCCAGATTAAATCGAGCGCTTCGCGGGTTACATCGCTCAATTTTCCCGTAGTTTGCAGGTCGTTGAATGTGAGGCCCGTCCCGACCACGATCGTCCAGAAGCCCTGTTTTTCAGAAGGAGGTTTCTTCTTCCAATGCTCATTTGGATACGCTTCGTAAAACGCCCGCACCTCGCCGGAGTCTTTCTGAAACGAGCTCAGCGCTGGCCGAGCCATCATGTAACTCATGTTCGTGTGGCAGGTCGCGCACTTCTTTTTTTTCTGCCACGTCAGCGACGCCTGATCGAGATACTGCGCCGCTTTTGCCGGAGAAAACTCAGCCGCAATGGGTTCGTCCGGCGTGATAGTTTGCAAATCATCGGGAACGTCTTCAAGCGTGATTACCGGATTCTGAGATTGCGCAACGAGAGCCGTTGAAACGAAGAAGAATCCGCCAATAAGCCCTTTCAGAATAGAAATGCGCATACGAATGGATATCGGTTTTGCCCGAAAGTGTCAAAGGGCGCATCCAAGGGCTTATTGGGGCGAGCCATTCCCGATAGCCTCCAGCACGCTTATGAGTCACTTCTTTCGCTTTCTCGCTGCTCTTGGATTGATGCTTGGACTCTTTTCTGAGGCCGCTGATCCCATCAAAATCGTGCTCGTAGCCGGAACCGTGAAGGAGGTCGACAAACCTGGACATCATGATTACACCGGCGGCTGCGAAGTGATGAAACATTTGCTAGAGCAGACCAAAGGCGTTTCGGTTTCTTACATCAAAGAAGGCTGGCCACAGGGCGAAACCGTTTTCGACGACGCCAATGCGATTGTTTTCTACACCGATGGCGGAGGCAAACAGGCTTACCTCGCCTCCCCCGAGCGGATCACTGTGATTCAAAAGCAAATCGATCGAGGCGTGGGGCTGGTCAGCATTCATCAGGCAGTTGAATTTCCTCCGCAGCTAGCCAAACAAGCAGGCGAGTGGATGGGAGCGGTTTATAACAAAGTTCTGTCAGGCCGGGGACATTGGGACAGCAAGCACGAGACCTTTCCCGAACATCCCGTAACCCGCGGCGTCACCCCATGGGCACTGAACGACGGTTGGCTGAATCGATTTAAATTCGACACCGGAATGGCCGGCGTCACTCCCGCTGTTTGGTCAGGAAAAGAACATCTCGGCTCGCCGAAAGGAGGCACCAAAGACGTCGTCAGCTGGACATTCGATCACGCTGACGGCGGCCATTCCTTCAATTTCAGTGGTCTCGACGCCCATTTTGCATGGGAATTCGAAGGCGCCCGCAAACTGATGACCAATGGGATTCTCTGGGCCGCCAAGGCAGACATTCCAGAAAGCGGTGCACCGTGCGCTGCTGATAAAGCGTTGGTGGATTCATTGGAAACGCCTCGAACGGCTCCGCCGAAGAAAGCGAAAAAATGATCAACCTCCGGGGAAGTCTTCATACACTTGCCAATTAGGATCTTCATGCTTCTCAAGTGAAATCTCAAATGAAGCCAGCCCTTGGTTGTTTTCGTTGAGCGCCTTGAGAAAAAGATCAGAATCGGAGACGTAAAACAGCAAATCCTTCACACCTGCCTTTGGGACGCTACCAACATGGACGCATTGAGCCTCTTTCTCTAATTTTGGTGCAACTTCATCTTCAGAGTCATAGAGCAACTTTTCGTCTTGGGAATTGGGTAAGCCAGTTTCATCCTTCGGTTGATATCCGATCGATCGTCAGATAGATCAACGACGGAGCAATCTTCAGCCCCTTAATCTCCGACGCTCCGATATTTTTTCGAAATATCCAAAGTTCGCTCGAATCATCAGGCTTCACTTCGGCGAGCGTCCATTCGTCGCGAAATTCTGGAATCATCATTTCAATCTTTGAGTCGATCGAATAATGATTTCACTCCACCTCCGCAGGCTTTGTCGTCATTGGAAAATCATCGGTCCGAAATGGCGTCAGTGGCAATCCATTTTTGCCAAACACATTGCAGACAGGGTTCTCGGCCCAGGCATAGCGAACGGCCACAGGAGCCGCGACGTCTTTGCTGGAAACCTCGACGGTGTCGTTGCCGGTGATTTTGGCATCTGCCCAGACCCATTTTTTGTCTTCTCCACAAATCGCGAAGCCGCGAACTTCAGCAACATCAACGGTGCGCATTCCGCCGCCAATGTGATCAAATTTCAGAGTGGCTTTGTTTCCAGTAATTGAGACGTCTTTGTAGGTCGGGCTCTGTGGCTCGATGTTGAATCCGTAGTCTTTCGCGAGAGCCCAACGAACGAGTCGAGCAGCGACATCGTATTTGTTCTTCGGGTGAATGTCGTTGCCTTCGCCGAGATCGATGATGACGGCTTCGCCAGTCCTCGGGAGCGACATCGTTTTAGTCTGCGACTCGCGAAGTTCAGCCCATTGGCTGTCGCCCGGCTGATCAACTTCAGCGCGGAAATCGGCGAGCTGAACCCAATAAAACGGGAAATCTCCCTGGCCCCATTCGGCGCGCCATTGCTCGATCATGTAAGGGAAAAGCTGACCATATTCCCAGGCGCGACTGGCGTTGCTTTCGCCCTGATACCAAATCACGCCTTTGATGCCGTAGCCGAGCGTTGGGTAAACCATACCGTTGAAAATATTACCCGGACGAGAATTCCCGCTGAGCAGTGCTTCAGGATTTCGGGGTGGACGTGGCGCTTGTTTCCCAGCCGCTTTCGCCTCAGCCGTTTTCGTTTTCCATGCATCAACCGCTGCTTGATACTTGGCTTTCTCTGCATCGGATTCAATGAATGCTTCGCGCGTTTTCCATCCATCGGTCAGCAGCTTGAAACGGGTGTCTTTTTCTAAAGACGAACGCCGCACCCAGGCCTCTGCCGCTGAGCCGCCCCACGAATTATTGATCAAACCCACTGGCACATCGAGAATTTCGTGAAGGTAACGCCCGTAGAAAAAACCCACGGCACTGAATGATTTGCAATTGGTTGGATTGGCTGACTCCCATGTCCCAACGAAGTCTTTTTGCAGCTCCTGCGTGCCAACACGCGGCACCGTAATGAGCCGAAGGCCCGGGTGAAGTGACGCCAATGATTCGACTTCAAACTTCCAATCGCCACTTACAGTCATTCCCATATTCGATTGCCCCGAACACATCCAGACTTCACCAACGAGCACGTCTTTAATCACCCGCTTGGAGGTGCCTTCAACGGTCATCACTTTGGGATCATAACTCGCGTCGAGCTTATCTAGAATCACAGTCCACTTTCCATCGTCACCAGCGGTCGCTTTTTTCACCTGATCTCCCAACGTGACCGTCACTTTCGTTCCGGGCTTATCCCAGCCCCAGATGGGGTTGGTTTGTTTTTGCTGAAGCACCATGTGACTGGCAATGATCGCGGGGAGCTTCAAGTTCGCCTGCGCATTGATCGCGACGGCAGAAAGCGTGAGGGTTAGCAACAGAGTTCTAAAATAGGAAAGCATCTTGGGATTTTCTCCAACTGCCTAGTAATGAAAAGCCCGAAATCGTACGCGATGGCGCGGAAGTCCGAACGGAAAGCGCTCGCCAAAACGATTCGAAACGGTTTCACTTTCACAACGCTTACAAATGATGAATCGACGCCACGCCCTCAGAAATCTCGCCCTTGGAACCGGAATCGGCGCCGCTCCTCTTCAATTTGAATCGGCATTCGCGGCTGATAAAACGGAGCCGTGGCTGAAGTTCGCCGTCCAGCAATACAGCTTCAATCGCCAGCTCAAGTCGGGCGAGCTAAAAATGGAAAGCTACCCCATGACAGTGGTGAACGGGACTGGAATCAAGGCGCTGGAATATTACAACGGCCACATGGAAGAAAAGGCTGGCGCGACCGATTTTTTCAAAGAGATGCGAAAACGGAGCGACGATCTCGGCGCAGTGAATACGATGATGCTTTGCAAAAGCAAACATGCGCTCGATTCAGCTGACGAATCAGTTCGGGCGGCTTCGATCGAGAGCTATCGCCCATGGCTTGATGCTGTGAAAATTCTCGGCGGCTCCTGCATTCGGGTGGACGTTCGCTCGCCTGGTGATGCCGAAGAGCAGAAGAAGCATGCCACTGCGGGATTGAAAGTGCTTAGCAAAGTGGCCGCAGCGGATTACGAACTCGACATTCTCGTCGAAAATCACGGAAATCATTCCAGCAACGGCGCATGGGTGGCAGACGTCATGAAAATGGTGGCGATGGATAACTGCGGCACCCTTCCGGATTTCCAGAACTTCGGAGACTACGATCCCTACAAAGGCGTCGAGGAAATGATGCCGTGGGCCAAGATTGTCTGTGCCAAATCAAAGAAGTTTGATGCCGAAGGCAATGAGGTAAATGTCGACTACGGCCGCCTCATCAAGATCGTAAAAGACAGCGGTTTCAAAGGCTACATTGGTATCGAGTTCGAAGGTCATGAAGTCACGCCGCTTGAGGGAATCAAGGCTACCAAGGCATTGATCGAGCGTGAGATGGAAAAGCTGGGGTGAGGTGAAGCCCGTTTCAAGAAGCGATAGGGGTAATTGGTAGGGACGATTGTCCCCAATCGTCCGCTCTAGTTCGGCGGCGGATAGGCTTTGCGGACGATTGAGGACAATCGTCCCTACCCGTGCAAATCACGCCAACGCCCATTCTTCACATAGAAACGCGACCGCCCTGGGCAACACTTCCTCCGCCGGGCCGGAAAGGCTGCGGCATTCGACTTCTACCAGTCCGGTATATCCAGCATCTTTGAGCGCACGGAACCCCGGTCGATGGTTGAGCTTACCCGGCATCGGTTCATGCCGGTGCATGACTTCGGCCGTGTGAATGTGTCGAATCCACGGCATCGAATTTCGAATCGCCGATGGAATGTCCGACTCCTCAATGTGCATGTGAAAAAAATCCGGAGTCAGGCCAACTGCCGGATGATTCACGGCTTCACACAACCGAGCAGCGTGTTCGATCGTTGTGAGGTAATCTGTCTCAGCGGCATTGACGGGCTCAATCAATAATTCAACGCCCCTCGCCTGCGCTTCGTCGCAGAGTCTGGGAAGCTGCTCGATCAATAGTTGGTCTTGCTCCTGAATCGCCCCGATCGGAAAACGCTCCGGATTGTCGAGAATCAGCACCGGCGGCAAATTCACGCTTTTCGCCCCGAGTTGAGCCGTAAAATCAAACAGCTCGAGCAGAGAATCCCGACATTCTTGCCGCAGCGCTGGATCAGGACTGCAAAGCGATCCTTCAAAACCAAGAGATACCGTTTCAATCGGGATCGGTAAATCTGCCAACGACGCCAACATTTCCTCCCCAAATTGAGAACGAAAACGACCCGGAAACGCAATTCCATCAAAGCCACATTGCGACGCCATCTCCACTTTTTCGCGCACCGTTTTCCCCGGCAAAACTTCTAAGCGAATGGTCAGGCGACCGGAAAGGGAATCAGATTGAACGGACATTGGTGGAATTTAGAATCGGAAGAAAAGAAGCGTTGGAGCCGAATTTGACAAATTGAGGCGTCGGCACACTGCTGCCCAGTGTTCCCGAATCATCCACCATTTCAACATCGGAAACCGAATTTTTGGATGGTTAGCGTATTGCGGCGGCATCTGATCGCGGATCGATCTTCAGTCATTCTCAACGAACCAATAGGGTTGGTTCATCGAATGAATACTGTTGGTTCGAAAAGCCGCTGGGACCGCTGCCGTCCTCGCCGGCCCGAGGCTTCGTCGGCGCTTGGAAAGCCGCCGCTCCTTGGTAGCACGGTTGATTCGTGATGGGTCGGTTTCGTGGGATTGCCCTCGTTGGTTTTTTCGGTTTAAATCACTGACAAATCGGCCTGCCCACCTATGAAAATTGATCTCAAACTCCCCCTCGTTGCATTTCTTTTAACCATCGGCGCGACGTCCGTATTCGGATGGGGTGAAAATGGGCACCGGATTTCAGCGGAACTGGCAGAACGCAATCTGACGCCGGAAGCAAAGGCGGCCATTCGCGAGATTCTCGGTGACGAAACACTCGCGGAGATTTCAATCTGGCCGGATCATATCCGCTCCGATCCAAGCTGGGACTTTGCTCAGCCGTGGCATTACATTTCGATCGATGACGATGAGACGTGGGACGATTACAAACGCGTTCCCGAAGAAGAGGGCGATGTGCTTTTGATTCTCGAAAAACTCGAGGCGTTCCTGCGCGATCCTGATGCGGAGAAAATGGAGTTTTCGGGAAACATGAAACGCAAAGGCACCAAGCTGAACCCGACTCAGGGCCGCGAAATTGGGAAAAAAGAAGCGCTCGCGTTTTACGTTCACTTTGTTGGAGATATTCACCAACCACTTCACGTAGGCCGTCGCGACGACAAAGGCGGCAACAAGATTCAGGTGAAGTGGTTTGATGAGGAAGCCTCGTTGCACAGGGTCTGGGACGAGTTGGTGGTTGAGTCCGCTCATCTCAGCTACACGGAGTTCACGACGTTTCTGAATCGTGTGTCCGACAAAGATCGAGTCAAATGGCAGGCCGATCCCGTTCTCGAATGGGCCAAGGAATCGAGAGCGGTTCGCGATGAGGTTTACAATTTCGGCGCCCAGCGTAAGGGCTATTTCATCAACATCGTTGAGGCACCTTCACTCAGCTACGACTACCGCGCCAAAGCGTTGCCCATTGCCCGTGAGCGATTGACCAAGGCCGGAATTCGTCTCGCGGGTAAACTAAATTCGATTTTTGGGAAATAAGACAGGAAAAGCGGGAAGAATTTTGATTTTACTGACACTGCAAAGTAGCAATCGGGCGGATTGGTGTTTTTATTTCTTCCATGTCGAAAATTTGGGAAAACGCACATCCTTGGCTTGAATCGCTGGTCGCTTACGATCCGGGAAAACCGATCGAAGAAACGGCACGCGAGCTGGGCCTCGATCCTGATAAGATCATCAAGCTCGCGTCGAACGAAAACTCGCTCGGTCCCTCGCCCAAAGCGATCAAGGCGATGAAGAAGGCGTGCGAAAGCGTTCACATTTATCCCGATGGCGGCGGCTACAAATTGCGAACCGCGATCGCAGAGGAATTTGGGCTCGCCCGCGAAAACGTAGTTCTGGGAAATGGCTCCAATGAAATCATCGAACTGATCGGGCACGGTTTTCTCAGCCCCGGCGACAACGTCATTGCCGCCGAGCATGCCTTTGTTGTTTATAAACTGATGGCAACACTTTTCGGAGCCGAGACCATCGAAGTTCCCGATCCGGGATTCGTCCATGATCTCGAAGCCATGGCTGATGCGATCACGCCACAGACCAAGAAGGTGTTCATCGCCAATCCGAACAACCCAACAGGAACGATGGTCGATCAAAAGGCCATCGACAAGTTCATGGATCGCGTTCCCGATCACGTGACCGTCGTTTTCGACGAGGCGTATTACGAATTTCTCGACACGCCTCCCGATACGATGAAATACGTAGAAGAGGGCCGTAACGTGGTCATCATGAGGACGTTTTCGAAAATTCAGGGACTTGCCGGACTGCGAATTGGGTATGGAATCACCACTCCCGAAATCGCAGAAGTACTTCAGAAGTGTCGCCAGCCATTCAACTCCAATGCAATTGCCCAGGCAGGTGCGTTGGCCGGTTTAATGGATGACGAGCATCAGGAAAAGACCCGGGCGATGAATCGTGCTGGGCTGAAATTTTACCACGAGTCCTTCGAAGCCATGGGCCTGGAATATGTTCCCAGCGTAGCGAATTTCGTGCTCGTGAAAGTCGGCGACGGTGATGCCGTTTTCAGCAAAATGCTAAAACGCGGTGTCATTATTCGGGCGATGCGCGGCTACAAATTGCCGGAATATGTTCGAATTTCTGTCGGAACAGAAACCGAGAATGCGCGCTGCATTGAAGAGCTAAAAGAAGTGATAGCGGAAATGGGCTAATCAATACAGTGTCACCGACTCATCCACTTCAACCGACCAGGCATTGATCCCACCGATTACATGACTCGCATTGGTGTATCCCTGATCGAGTAGAATCTGCAACCCCTTGGCACTGCGGCCGCCGGCTTTGCAATGCAGGATGATTTCGACATCTTTGTCAGCAGGCAACTCCCCTAACCTTTCCGACAATTCACCGACAGGAATCATCGTCGAATTCGGGAGTTTACAGATCTGGGCTTCAACAGGCTCGCGGACGTCGAGCAGCAGAAATGACTCAGATTTTTCCATCCGGGCTTTCAAATCGTGAACGGTAATTTCCTTTAAATCGGCTGAAGTTTCCTTGACTTCGTCAGGCATCCCGCAAAATGCTTCGTAGTCAATTAAATCGGTTACCGTTGGGTTTTCGCCGCAAACGGGACACTCAGGATCCCGCCGCAATTTGAGTTCCCGAAAACGGAATTTCAACGCATCGAAGTGAACCAGACGACCAATTAATGGCTCTCCGATTCCAATGATGACCTTGATCGCTTCGTTTGCTTGCAGGCATCCGACGATCCCCGGAAGTACACCAAGAACACCGCCTTCGGCACAGCTTGGAACTTGTCCGGGCTCGGGTGGTTCAGGGAAAAGACAGCGATAACACGGCCCGCCATGGGCTGGCGAAAAGACAGACACCTGGCCTTCGAATCTAAAAATTGAGCCGTAAACGTTGGGCTTTCCGGTTAAAACCGCCAAATCGTTACTCAGATAGCGAGTCGCGAAATTGTCCGTCCCATCGACGATGAGATCGTAGCCTTCCGAGATTTCACGAGCATTTTCGGAAGTAAATCGAACAGGAAACGTCTCGACCTCGACATGCGGATTGATTTCTGAAAGCGTGTCGCGGGCTGAATCCAACTTGAGCCTGTTCACATCGCCTTGCCCATGAAGAATCTGACGCTGGAGATTCGAGAGATCAACCACATCAGGATCGACAATGCCAATCTTTCCAACTCCGGCTGCAGCCAAATACATCGCAATAGGGGAGCCCAATCCACCTGCGCCAATGCAAAGAACCCGCGCGGCGCGAAGTTTTCGCTGACCTTCAATTCCCACATCCGGAATTGTGACGTGACGGGCATAACGGCCTAGTTCTGCGGGAGTCAGTTCAGTGGACTCCCAACGGTCGGTTTCAAGTATCGAATCCATCGTGTTAATATTTTTTAAACGAAACGAAAAAAAGCTGCCGCTGTAAACGTCAAAATCAACCGGACGGTTTGTCAAAAATCGCTTACCGTTCTTTAAAACCTATCCCTCCTAAAAGACAGAGACGTTATCATGAAAATCCACCTCCAATCATTCACCGCATTTCTCGCCGCTGGCGTTTTTGCGTTTAGCCCCGTCATCGGGCAGGAAAAAAAGGAACAGCCGCCCAAAGAAAAGCCAACTAAGGCAAAGGCGATTTTGAAGTTCGACGAACTTGAAAAGAAAATCACCGTCGATAAATCGGAACTCGCTGTCGTGAATGGCGTCATGGGCAGCTATGCTCCTGCG
>ERZ887942.2882-NODE-2882-length-10362-cov-5.836616_pt1 | contig 10362 bp, 10 predicted proteins | sample MGYA00521099_ERZ887942 | MGnify/ENA primary metagenome ERZ887942 (study PRJEB32303, sample SAMEA104408605) | aquatic metagenome | biome: Brackish water; feature: Pelagic; material: water | place: Baltic Sea | collected 2014-06-07T06:48:00 | depth 16,251 m ... | reverse complement strand
GGTGCAGGTTCTTCTGCCGGATCTCTCCGCGGGATGCTCGATGGCCGACATGGCGCAATGGGACGACGTGAACGACTGTTGGGACGCCCTCCAGGCGATCCTCCCCGGTGAGCGAATCGTGCCGATCACCTACGTGAATAGTTCGGCGGCGGTCAAGGCGTTCGTGGGAATGCAAGGCGGCGCTTGTTGCACGAGTTCCAACGCGGGGGCGGTCTTCGACTGGGCGCGAGCCGGCGGGGAATCGCCGCAGGATGGGCCAGCCCGCATTCTCTTCCTGCCTGACCAGCACCTTGGCCGAAACACCGCACACGCCCGTGGGCTTCGAACTGAAGTCGACCAGGCGCGGGATGGTGACCCTCGGCTTGCAGAGACCGTCCTTTGGGATCCGCGGAAGGACGGAGGGGCCGAAGACGACGCCTACCGGGCCGCGGAGGTCGTGCTGTGGGCCGGTCATTGCAGCGTGCATCGATTGTTCCGACCCGAACATGTCGCGGCCGCTCGGGCTGAGTATCCCGATTGCACGGTCATTGTTCATCCAGAGTGCGCCCAGGAAGTCGTGGATCTGGCCGATCTCGCTGGAAGCACCGAATATATTCTCGACGTCCTGGAACGGGCGGAACCGGGAAGTCGTTGGTTCGTCGGCACCGAGGTTCATCTGGTGACCAGAGTCGCCAAGGCGGTGGCTGAGCGAAACGTCGAAGTTCGGATGCTGAGTGACTGCCAGTGCCTCTGCACCACGATGTATCGAATCGATCAACCTCATCTTCTCTGGATACTCGACAATCTCGCCGAGGGCCGGGTGGTGAATCGCATCGAGGTCCATGCGGATGCTGCGGGCCATGCTCGGGCGGCCCTCGAACGCATGCTGGCCAACGTCCCCCTTGCTCCCGTCGCCGTGAAGGGCTGATCAAGGGCCCCGAGTGCCACCTTCCGGACGGCTGACCGGTACACTCGCGCCGGGGAAATCCGATCGGAACGTCCCGAATCGAAGTTCCCCTTCGGAGTGACGCCATGCGTATCGTCATCTGCGGGGCCGGAGAAGTCGGCAGCCATGCCGCCGAGGTTCTGGTTCGAGCAGATCATTCGGTGACCGTGATCGATCTGGACGCCGAGCGACTCCGCCCCATCGAGGACTCGATCGACGCCAGAACCGTACTCGGGAGTTGCGTACGGGCGGACGTCCTGCTGGAGGCGGGCGTGGTCGGATGCGACATGTTGGTCGCGGCGACCGACCGCGACGAGGTGAATCTCCTGGCCGCCGCGTTGGGCAAGCGTCTCGGCGCCGCCAAGACCGTGGCCCGAGTGCACGACTTTGATTTCGCCGATCGACGAGGATTCGACTACGGCCGCACGCTGGAGATCGACCATCTGATCTGCCCCGAGTTCAGTACCGCGATGGCCATCGCTCAGAACATCCGGAATCCTGCGGCGCTCGCGGTCGAGACCTTCGCACGTGGGCAGGTCGAGATGCAGCAGTTCGAGATCGCAGAGGGTTGCTCTGCGACGGGTAAGCCGCTCTCGGCGCTGTCGCTGCCCCGCGGAGCGAGGTTGGCGGCGATCCTGCGCGACGGCGAGGTTTCGATCCCGGATTCCGCGAGTGTGATCGAATCGGGTGACGAAGTCGTTCTAGTCGCGGACGCACCGTCCTACGACGCGGCTCGAAAGGTCTTTCGCGAGGACGGCAAGGCCAGGCGTTCGATCGTGGTGCTCGGCGGTACCCGGATGGCAGAGTGGGTCTGCCGGACGCTTCGCGGAAAGTCCTTTGCGATCCGACTCTTCGAGCGTGATCGTGAAGTGGCGGAGCGGCTTGCCGCAGAACTCGACTGGGTGACGGTCCTGCATGCCGACGTCACTGATCCGGCGGTCTTCGCGGAGGAGCGAATCGCCGATGCCGATCATTTCGTCGCACTCCTCGAGGATGATGAGGTCAACATCATCGGCGGGGTGCTTGCAAAACTTCGCGGGGTCGACACCGTCACGGTGGTGGTCCAGCGTTCGGCCTACCTTGATTCGGTGTATTCGATCGGACTCGATCGCGCCTACAGCCCGCGAACCGTGGCGGCGAAGCAGATCGAGGAAGCGTTGGACAGCAATGCGGTCCGAGTAGTCTCGAGTCTTGCGGATGGCAGTATCTCGGTGTTCAGGGTGCGGGTGGGAGAAGCCTGCGATCTGGTCGGAAAGCGCCTTCGAACCGTCAAACTGACGCCCGACTGGTCGGTGCTCGCCGTCCAGCGCGGTGAACGAACGTGGGTGCCGCATGCCGATGATGAGCTCGCGATCGCCGACGAAGTGCTGGTCCTCGGCCGGACGGAACGCCGCGAGCGATTGGTGGAGATCTTTGATGCGAACTGATCGCTCGGACATTCCATCGAGGAGCGATCTCCAGTGAATTTCCCGATGGTGGTGCGACAAATCGGCCGCTTTCTGGTGATGCTCGCGATCCTGCTGTTCACCATCGGGTCCTTTGCGGCGATCAGCTGGTGGCGGGGCGAGGCTTCCGAGGCCGACGCAACGTGGGCTTTCTTGATCTCCGGCAGTGTCTCCCTCGGACTGGGCGGATTCATACTCCTCGGGACAAGGAACGCCACACGGGACATCGGGCGACGAGAAGCGTGTCTTCTGGTGGTCTCGACCTGGATGGTCGGTGCGATCATTTCAGCATTGCCTTTTGCCTTCTGGGGGTCGATCTGCGGCGAAGAGGAGGCGATGGTCTTCCGCGGGTTTGTCAATCCGTTCTTCGAGGCGATGAGCGGGCTCACCACCTGCGGTGCGACGATCCTCTCCGACATCGAATCGCTGCCGCAGAGCATTCTTCTCTGGCGATCGCTCATCCAGTGGATCGGCGGTCTCGGCGTCGTGGTGTTGTTCGTGGCGGTGCTTCCTTCGCTGGGAACCGGCGGAAAGCGAATGTTCCTCACGGAGTCGACCGGCCCGACGCCCGAGGGGCTTCGGCCTCATGTTCGGGAGACCGCTCGGACCCTCTGGTCGTTCTATCTCGGCATGACCGTGGTCGAGATCGCCATGTTGATGCTCTTCGGCATGTCGCCGTTTGAGTCGATCTGTCACGCCTTCACCACGGTCTCGACCGGAGGCTTTTCGACTCGAAACGGAAGCATCGCCGCCTTCGACTCGATGGCGATCGAGGCGGTGGTGACGTTCTTCATGCTCTTGAGCGGAGTGGGATTCTCGCTCTACTACTTCGCGATGCGTCGGCGATTCGAACCGATCCGTCGAAGTTCCGAACTGCATCTCTATCTCGGCATCGTGGTGGTGGTCAGTTTCTGCTGTTTTGCGGTCCTCTACGGCACCGGCATGATGAATCCAGACTTCCGGATCGATGTGATCGGGGGCGGCGAAGAACCCGCGAGCATCGTGCAATCCGCGCGCTATTCGATCTTTACGGTGGTCAGCATTCTTACCACCACCGGTTACGGCACGGCGGTCTTCGAAGACTGGCCCGGCCCGGCGTTGGTGTGCTTGATGGGAATCATCCTGGTTGGTGGCATGGCCGGGTCCACCGCCGGAGGGATGAAGATCATTCGGGTGTGGATTGCCGGAAAATTGATGATCAGTGAAGTGGAGCGGGAGTTCCGCCCGAGCGTGATCCGGCCGCTCAAGATCGGCCGATCGATCATTTCTCCCGAGGTTCGGACGTCGGCGATCGTCTTGGTGCTCTTCACGATCACCCTGGTCGGAGTCGGCGCGGGGCTTCTAAAGGTCTTTGAAGGGACCGACGGGATCGATCTCACGACCGCGGCCAGTGCGGCAGCCAGCGCGATCGCGAACGTCGGGCCCGGTCTTGGCAAGGTCGGCGCGGACGACAACTACTTGTGGATGGCGAACGGCAGCAAGTTGACGCTCACCGCGCTGATGCTGCTTGGTCGGTTGGAGCTCTTCGTCGTGTTTGCGTTGTTCACGCGACGATTCTGGGATCGTGGCTGACCAACAGCGCGGGCGCGAAGAATGTCTGATGCATGAGCAGAACGCGGGCGGCCGCATCGAAATCGATGCGGCCGCTCGCGTTCTTCGAGGGTTGATGCGGTGCGATCAAGAAGCAATCACATGGGCTTGTCTTCGATGGTCTGGTCGTAGACCTCGAGAAGTTTCGCCTTGTCGAAGATCATCTCTTGTCGCGTGAGTCCGGTGATCTCGTATCGCGGCGTGAGTTCGATGGCGTCGACTGGGCAGGCCTCTTCGCACATGCCGCAGTAGATGCATCGCAATTCGTCGATGTCGAACTGCTTCGGATACTTCTCGCGGTCGTCCCAAGGACTTTCCTCGGCGACGATATGGATGCAGTTGGCGGGGCAGGCCGTGGCGCACATGAAACAAGCAACGCAACGGACCCGGCCGTCGTCATCCTTGTTCAAACGATGAACGCCTCGGAAGTAATCGCGGAATTGTCCGCCTTCCTCAACCGGTCGCTGATCCCGTTTTTCTTCGGGATACTGGACAACCCAAATGGTGTCCTTGTTCTTGCCGTCGCGACCGACGTTCTGGAAGGCGTGCCGGAGGGTGGTTCCGAGCCCGCGGAAAATCTCCGGGAGATAGAGCCGCTCAGCGGTCGTGAGCTTCTTCGGGGTCACGTCGACGATGTGATCTTCACGGTTTTGCATGGCAGGGGAGTGTAGGGAACCGCATCGCGGGGAGCGAGTCGGACGGATTCCTCCGGATCGGCATGCCCTCTTCGGCTGGTAGGATTTCTCGCATGGCTCGAAAGAAAACCAGTGGCTCGGCAAAGCGAGGCAATGACGTTGAAACCCGAATCGGTTGGCGAATGGCCGGGATTGGTATGGAAACGGCGTCCTATGTGCTGGGCGGAGTTTTTCTCGGTTGGCTCGCGAAAGAGGGCTTTGGCGGCGGAGATGGCTGGATCGTCGGCGGCGGCATCGTGGGGATTGTCACTGGGATTTCCCAGATGCTTCGAAGCGGATTGAAACTGAACCGCCAGCTGGAGCGGGCAACCGGTCATGGGGGTGGGGCACGACCCACTGATCAGCCTCGAAAATCGTCATCTGAATCGGAGTCGAAAATCCGATGAAGATTCCAAAAAATCAGCTCATAAGCCCAGAAAATAGGGATTTAGAGCCTTTCTACACCCTCCCGAGCCGTGGCTTGGCCATTGGGTGGTTGGCTTCTGCGATCGTGGCGATTGGGATCTGGCCAGTTATCGGTCCATCAGTTGGGTTTGAGCCCCAAGATACGAAGTGGGCCATCATTGGAGCTTTGCTGGCCGCCGCCATCGGTGGTTTGGGGCTGCTGATTCTGATGCCCTGGAAACCCCGCCGCTCCGGTGACCTCCCGACGTATTGGTTGGCAGCAACCACTGGTCGACTTCTTCTGATTCCGGGAGTGGCCTTTCTGCTATATTCCGCGACCCATCCGCCGGACAAGCCCTACGTTCTGGGTTTGGCCGTCGCTTCCTTGGCTCTTCTCGCGGTCGAAGTACCGCTGATTGCCAAAGCCATGCTCCGCCAGATCACCCTTGAGGAATCGGCGGCCAAGGTTCGGGAGGCGTCGGAATCGTCGGATGGGTAGGTCGGGCGTGGTGATTGGATGGGTTCCATCACCGGTGTACGCCTCCGAGTCTTGTTTCTTTTCGTCACGCATCCTTGCGTGGGAGTCTGGTGTTGTCGAACCTTCTTCTAGCCGCTGATTCACCGCTCGGGCATGTCCTTAATGGCAAGTCAATGTGGTCGGAGATCAGCTGGGTCGGCGAGATCGGCGACGTCGCTTCGTTGCACGAAGTCATGCTCGTTCTGGGTGGAATCCTCCTGGTACTCGGTCTGATGTTCGCCGCCAGTCGAATTCGCACCGGTCGCGACGGTCAGGGCAATGAGCGATACGTGACGCGTGGCCGCCTCGCGCAGATCGTTGAAGTCATTGTGGTCTATCTTCGAGATGAGATGGTCCAGCCGATTCTCGGAGAGAAGCAGACCCGTCGCTGGCTTCCATTCCTCTTCTCGATCTTCTTCTTCATTCTGGTGTTGAACCTGGTGGGCTTGCTCCCGCTCCAAGATCTTCACCACTTCTTCGGCCTGCATCACTTCCTCCTCGGGGGAACGGCGACCGCGAATATCAACGTGACCGCGAGCCTCGCGCTGTTTGCGTTCGTGGCTATTCAAGTCCACTCCTTCCGCGAACTCGGTTTTCTCGGTTGGCTTGATCACCTGACTTGCGGACTCACGAAAGGCCCCAAGGGCCTTTGGCTCGTGGTTCCGATCGTCTTCGCGGTTGAATTTGCCGGCGTGTTTATCAAACCGGTGGCCCTCGCCATCCGCCTCTTCGCCAACATGATGGGCGGCCATATCTTGCTCGCCACCATCATCATGCTTCCCTCCATGGCCCAGCTTGGTCTGGAACCTGGAAGTGGGGCTTGGTTCGGCGTGAGCATCGCAACCGGCAGCTTCGCCGTGGCCCTGACATTCCTCGAGCTCTTCGTCGCCTTCCTTCAGGCCTTCGTCTTCATGTTCCTCACCGCCGTCTTCATCAGCCTCATGAGTCATGAAGAGCACGAAGACGAGGATCACGACGTCGACGAGGTTGCCGCGGAGGTCGCGGCGATCCACTGATCTGCTTTCGTTGTATTTATTGTCAATCACCATCCGCCCCATGGCGGGACGGATGGCATTCAAAGATTCACCTCAGGACGCAAACGCGTCGCACCCGGAGATTCGGATTCCCATGAACAAGCTCATCCCCCTCTTCGTCTTTGCCCTTCTCGGCTCGCTCGTCGCCGTCGAACCCGCACTCGCACAGGATGCCGTCGCGGTCGCCGACCCGGTCAACTGGGGCGCTGGTATCGGCAAGGGCATCGCAACTGGTCTCGCGGTCGTCGGTGCCGGTATCGGCATCGGTATCATCGGTGCCGGAGCCTGCGAAGCCACCGCCCGCCAGCCCGAAATGGGCGGACGTATTTTCGTGAACATGATTCTTACTGCCGCGTTGATCGAAGGTGTCGCCCTGTTTGGCGTCGTCGTCGGTTTCCTCATGGCTGGCTGAGAATCCGGATCCTTCCGCCCGGCTCCGGTGAGATACCGGGGTCGGGTGGCCTTTTCTCCGACCGACGGAGCGTTTCATGTCTTTTGCAATCTTGCTCGCGGCCGCCGACGGTGCGCCGGATCCGATGAAGTTGAATCTCTGGGTCGCCGGAACGGCGCTCCTTGTATTCGCGATCGCGTTCAGCATTCTCTACTTCAAGGTCTGGCCGGTCATCACCAAGGGGCTTGATGATCGCAACGACAAGATTCTCGGCGAGATCAAAGCCGCCGAAGACGCTCGGTCGCAGGCCAAGCAGGCACTGTCCGAGTACGAGCAGAGCCTTGCCCAAGCTCGGGAACAGGCCCAGCAGACCATCGCCGAAGCGAAGGCGGAGGCTCAACGGCTTGGAGATGAGATGAAAGCTGCCAACGAGCGTGAGCTCGCCGAGCGAATGGCTCGGGCGAAGGCGGACATCGAGTCTGCACGAAGGGCCGCCGTTGCAGACATCCACGCGAATGCGAGTGAGCTCGCCGCCGCGGTCGCGAGTCGGATTCTGAAGCGCGAGATCAACCCCGCTGATCAGGCCGGACTGGTCAGCGAAGCACTTGGTGAACTTGATGAAGCCGGTGTCTGACCGGTTTCGATTCTTTGAGCTCTCATTCTTGAATTCTCCACGCGGCCAACAGGGCCGACTCGGAGCCCGTACTCATGACCACCACCTCCGAAACAGTCGACGCCGTCGCTCGCGTCTACGCCCAGAGCCTTCTTGAGCTCGCCGAGGCGGCCGGTGGCGACGAAAAGATCGTTGAAACGAGTGCGGAGTTGATCGCCATCATGGAAATCATCCGTTCGGATGAGGCCACGGCGGAGTTTCTTCGATCACCGATCGTCGAACAAGAGAAGCGGGCCATTGCGATCCGCCGGATTTTCGAAGGTCGGGTCTCTGATCTGATTCTTCGGTTCATCCTGGTGCTCAATGGCAAAGGCCGGCTCGGTGAGTTTGGCGCGATGGCAGCCGCGTACGACGAGCTCGTCAATACGCGGCTTGGTCGGGTCGAGGTCGATGTCTATACCGTCGAAGGTCGACTCGAAGCAGATCAATTGGCAGTCCTTGGCGAGAAGGTCAAGTCGAGATTCGGCCAAGACCCGGTGTTTCACCAGTATGCAGATCGTTCTCTGATCGGCGGCCTGGTGTTGCGGGTCGGAGATCAGTTGATTGACGGATCCGTTCGGGGGCAACTCCGACGAATGCGTGAAGAACTTCTTGCCGGCGGATCAGCAGAGATCCGGGCGAGATCGGATGACTTCCTCTCGGATTGAAGAGGCGGTCGAGTGGAGTCGGAGTTCGTTCCGGCCAAGAGCGCGTAGTCATAGAGGATTCGACGTACCGACCGATCGGTTCGTCTGAAAGAGACCGGGACGGTTCCCGGCGAGAACAAATTTCACAACTGCGCCGCTTCAAGGCGCCTTGCGAGCCTTCCCGTGAAGATCAAGTCCGACGAGATCACCTCCGTCATCAAGCAGGAAATCGAGCAGTTCGCCACCGAGTTGTCGATCTCCGAGGTCGGCCAGGTCGTGGAAGTGGGCGACGGCATTGCCCGGGTCTACGGTCTGTCCAACGTCATGGCCGGCGAACTTCTCGAATTCGAGAGTGAGCACGGCACGGTCATGGGTCAGGCGATGAACCTGGAGTCGGACACCGTTGGTGTTGTGCTCTACGGCTCTTCGGTTGGCATCCGTGAAGGAGATACGGTCCGTTCAACCGGCAAGCTCCTTGAAGTCCCGGTTGGCGAAGCCCTCCTCGGTCGCGTGGTCAACGCCTTGGGCGTGCCCATCGACGGTGGACCTGCGCTCGAAACCACCGAGACTCGCAAGGTCGACATTGTGGCACCCGGCATCGCTGCTCGACAGCCGGTGACCGAGCCGATGCAGTTCGGGATCAAGGCCGTCGACTCGATGATCCCCGTCGGGCGAGGTCAGCGTGAACTCGTGATCGGCGACCGTAAGACGGGTAAGACGGCGGTGTGTCTCGACGCCATCATTAGCCAGAAGCAGTTCTGGGGCACCGAAGACGCCGTGGTCTGCATCTACGTTGCGGTGGGTCAGAAGGAATCAACGGTCGCCGGTGTGGTGGACGCGCTTCGCGAGGCGGGCGCGATGGACTACACCATCGTTGTTTCGTCCGGTGCAGCCGAACCCGCACCCATGCAGTTCGTCGCTCCGTACTCCGGTACGGCGATGGGCGAGTACTTCATGTGGAAGGGCAAGGAAGGCAAGACGCCGAAGCACGTTCTTTGCGTCTACGACGACCTCTCGAAGCAGGCGGTCGCCTATCGCGAACTGTCCCTGCTGCTTCGTCGTCCACCGGGCCGTGAGGCGTACCCGGGCGACGTGTTCTACCTTCACAGTCGACTTCTCGAACGCTCGACGAAGCTTTCCGATGCCAACGGTGGCGGATCACTGACCGCACTGCCCATCATCGAAACGCAGGAAGGTGATGTGTCTGCGTATATCCCGACCAACGTGATTTCGATCACCGACGGGCAGATTTATCTTCAGCCCGAGCTCTTCGCGGCTGGTATCCGGCCCGCGATCAACGTGGGCATCTCGGTGAGCCGTGTGGGTGGTAACGCCCAGATCAAGGCCATGAAGGAAATCGCGGGCTCCCTGCGACTCGACCTCGCCGCGTTCCGCGAACTGGAAGCGTTCGCACAGCTCGGCACTGAGTTGGATCCATCTTCGCAGCGGCAGCTGACCCGAGGCCAGCGAATGGCGGAGTTGCTCAAGCAGGGGCAGTTCGTGCCAATGGACGTCATCGACCAGTGCCTCTCGATCTTCGCGGGGACGCGAGGCTTCCTCGACGATGTGGCCCTTGAGCGAGTGAAAGAATTCGAAACGGCGCTTCTGGAGTACTTCCGAGGCAAGGGCTTACCGCTTCGTGAGAAGCTGATTGCCGCCAAGAGTTTCAAGGGTATCGCAGACGAATTCAAGGCTGCTTGTGAGGACTTCAAGTCCACAAGCTGGGTCGGCTGATTCTCGACCGCAAGATCCCTGTTCATGACAATCAACGACCGTCTCCGATTTTGGGGGCGGTCGTTTTTGTTTGAAGTGGGATGCCGCCGGAGGGGATCTTGCACGAGATGCTTCGGCGGCTGATAACTTCAAACCTCGATGCCGACAATAATGGGGCATGCGAACCATCCAACGAGCATTGCGAAGTACGGTGGGCCACGCTTGAAACCCCTGTCCCAGGCGGGCCGGATTGAGAGTCCTGATCGCATACAAATGGAAATCGAGATCTGACGATTCCGAGTTCGCACTCAGACGCTCGCGATCATGGCCGGCGCCATCTCTATTCTCACCATTCACTCACCGATGGAA
>ERZ887942.2880-NODE-2880-length-10366-cov-6.219183_pt1 | contig 10366 bp, 7 predicted proteins | sample MGYA00521099_ERZ887942 | MGnify/ENA primary metagenome ERZ887942 (study PRJEB32303, sample SAMEA104408605) | aquatic metagenome | biome: Brackish water; feature: Pelagic; material: water | place: Baltic Sea | collected 2014-06-07T06:48:00 | depth 16,251 m ... | reverse complement strand
CATACACGTGCTTTCCAGCCTGAGCGGCCCAGATCGTCATCAGCGAGTGCCAGTGATTGGGTGCCGCTATCGAGATCGCATCGATACTCGGGTCTTCCAGAACCGTTCGCACATCGGACACCCCTTTCGTCGTGAATCGCCCCTCGACCTTGGTCGCCAGATCTTTCAGGCGCTCGGCCAACACGGTAGCGTCCGGGTCGACCAGGTAAGCGATCTCAACATTCTCCTGTTCCAACCAACCAGCGATGTGACTCTTCCCCCGGCCATGCAACCCGACCACGGCGATGCGCAACCGGTCGTTAGCTCCGATCACGGCATGCGAAGCACGGGTCCCGCAGATAAGCAGCGAAGCGCCCAGCGTGGATTGTTTAAGAAAGTGGCGGCGGTTGGTGGGGGTCATCATAGAAGGTTTCCGACTGAACGTTGTTATAATCGCGGGGTGAGTATCAACCAGAGTGAAACAAACTCCGGGAGAGTTCAATTCACAAAGGTGACTATCACAGGGTGGTCAGGTAAGACGTTAAAGCTGTTCAATGGAGTAGAGACCGGCTCGCAGCGCAGGACCGGAACCAAGCGGTTGCAAGGCTTGAAGGCTAAAGGGATTCTCTCACGGAGCACACGAAGGAAGCGTTATTCGAATATGAAGAAAAAAGGACACGTGGATCGCGGTGTTAGCAGTCATTAAGCTCAGGATCCGAGACGGAGAGACACCTAGAACTTGCCGATGGTCTGGGGACCGATATCGTCGAGAGTACGGGCGCCGGTGGACATCATGGCCAGCTTCAGTTCGAGGCGCAGCATTTCGAGCACGCGTTCGACACCTTCCTGACCGAAGGCGGCAAGACCCCATACGTAGGGGCGTCCGATTCCGACTGCGGTTGCACCAAGAGCGAGGGCTTTAAAGATATCTGTGCCACGACGAAATCCGCTATCGACCATTACCGGGATTTTTCCGCCGATGGCTTCCACTACTTCGGGGAGACTATCGAGAGCTGCCCAACCACTTTCCTGAGCGCGACCGCCGTGATTGGAAACGATGACACCATCAACCCCATGCTCTAAACAGAGCCGGGCATCCTCGTGGGTAACGATCCCTTTGAGAACAATCTTCATGTCGGTAATACCACGCAGCTTGTCGACCAGATCCCAGGTCAGATAATCGCGAGCCGGATTCCTTACCTGCAAGTTTGCGCCATCGAACATACGCTTATTTTTAAGTCCATCATTCGGGTCGTGGCACTCAATGCAGTTGCGGGTATCGAGTCGTTTGAACCGAAATCCGGTTTCGCTGTTTTGACTGGGAAGTAACTGGTCCACTGTAAGAATAAGCACCGGACAACCATCTGCTTCAGCCCGGCGGACAAATGATTGGGTAATCTCCCACCCCTGAGTATATAACTGAAACCAGACGGGCATACCCCGAGCGGCATTTACATCTTCCAAGGGTGAGGTCGTAACAGTGGACAATAGCTGTAGGTGCTTCTGCGCCTTCGCCGCGCGGGCGACCGCGATCTCACCTTCCGGATGAAACGCTTTCTGACTCGCCACCGGACACAGAAAAATAGGGCTCTCCCAGGTGTCGCCGTATAGCGTGTGACTCATATCGACATGTGAAACGTCTACTAAGCGGCGCGGCCGAAGATGATAGTTCTTAAACGCATCCCGATTGGCACGTAAGGTGGCATCATCCTCCACCCCACTAGCGAGGTAACCCCAGTGAGCAGGCGGCAATTTCTCTCGAGCCAGTGCCTCGAAATCGAATACGTTTAACGCGTCGCCCACCGCGGTTATAAGCTCGTTGTTGGTTAGGAGCTGCGCGTTCGATTGACCCAATAGCTCTGGCGATAATCCAAATGTCGCCAACAAAGGACTCCCGACCAGAAATTTCAAAAACTCACGACGACCGGTGCCGGAGTCGATGTCAGGAACTCGTTTCTGAGAAGGGAAAGGCATGAGGTGATTGTATAAAGGAGTCGGAACAGCGGATCGGGATTAAATAAGAACGGACGGGATTATGGTTACTATTTGAATGGCGTGTCAAATACAGGGGCTCTCACATAAGCAAAGGGAGCACGGAGCTGACTCTGAAAAATGGACGATTCCCCCTTTGCGGCTGTGCGCGAGTTGAATTTGTGTTTGGTTGCTCAAAAAAGATGTTTCGTTACAGATCCGACTCACGCCAGCTCTCGTACTCCTGCATGATTTGCTTTCGTGAGATGCGGGGCTGAAGGAATGCGCGGGCGCGGAAGGTATAATCGGTGGCAACTTCGTAGTCAGGAATGATGAATTGGAAATCCCAGGCGGGATTGGAGGTCTGCCGTTCTGGATTGACCCCACCTCCGCTCGGGGAATGGGTCAGGCGAATACCTTCGTGCCGATCGAACATAACTGCCCAAGTGAGGTCCTCAAAATTGCTGTAGAAAAACGGCAGGTGATAACGCAGGGGTGAGAAGTTCTTGTAGAGCGTGTCGCGCGAACCGTCCTCCCATTGAAGTTGAAAGTCGTCGTCTTTGTGGCGAACGGTACTCGCGTCGTTGTGCCGCTGGGTGACGAGCTGCTCCCAGGTCGGATCCTCCCCTTCCAGCCCACCCCAGAAATACATACTCTTGTCGCGAGGCGCATTGATATAACTGGCCCAGAATAACCCAATGTATCCGTAATTAAATACATGCTGAGTCGCCCGACACGTGAAGGTCATATCAATATAGTGCGGCGCGACGAGCTGGAAGCGGGTCCAGCTAACCAGGTGGAAGGTCGGTGTGGGTGGCTGATACAACTCGAAGGTGTCGTCGGTGATTTTTTTCAATTCCATCGGAGCGACCCGGGGTTCGAAAAAGACATCACGATGGTCCTCCCCTACTCCGCTGAAGATGTGCTCCAAATTCAGGCCCGCGTATTTATCGACGAAGAGGCTGCGCGTACTTTTCCGGTGCCGTAGGCTGGCGATTCCGTTGTAGCCGGCCCGGTGCTCACCGTGCTCAGCGTTGTCAACAATGGTGGCAGTCAGGTCACCGATGGAGATCGTTTGTTTAGGCATGAAAATATCCTGAATGAGGAACCCATGCTTTAACAGTTAATAGTTTTGAGGAAGAGGAACTGGAACATCGATCAGGAATGGGATGGTTGGTGCCCTTCGTGGTGAAAGAGTTTTTCATCAGGATAGGGAGCTAAAGAAAAATGGGTTCTCGCGCTAGGACGCCAAGACGCTGAGTAAAACAGCTGAAATACGGTGAGGTAAGAGACAGAGTACGGGTAATGAAAAATCGATTAGAATACGGATGGTTGGGGACCATCAACTTGGCTTTCGTCGAAAGCTTTGGCTGATATTCCCAATCGCGTTGCACCCTGCAAGGGGATGAGCCCGCGTAGATTAAGATTAAGATCAGGATTTGATGACTCTCACGGAAGACACGGAGAGCAGAGCACCGACTATTTAAAATTAAAGGGCTGGCGCACCAAAACACAGGTTGGTTTGCCGTTGCGTTTAGGCGGCTCGAAGATGGTAACTTCTAGCGTGAGAAATGCACTGGTGCTAAGATCTTCGTGATCGCTCTTAATGATCTTGGGAAAGTGCACGCCACCATCCGGTCCGACGTAATACTCGATCAGACAGCTGCCCTTCGCTCGAACTCCAGGCTCGGATTCGTAGATCCGCAACTTACTCGCAACCAAACGCAAGGGTTGATCCAACTCGTCAACCTTACTTGCCCCATAGGCGAAACGGGCCGGGGCGTTTTGGTAAAATCGGCTGGCTATCGCATCGGAGGCAGAACCGCCAAACGGAAGCACGCCTGCACCAGACCTCCAGACACGTTGTTGCCCGTCGAAGAAATTCACATAGACCGCTGCTCTGCCTTGAACCGGTTTTCCGTCGAGGCGCGCGGGTTCAAAAGTGGTCTGCTCGACCAACTCTATGGCCGGGGCGATCAACCCGTAGTGAGACGCCTTGATCGGCATCGCATCGATCACATGCCCTTCCTCGTCGACTTCTACAAACACCTGGGCATGGGGCGTAGGAATTTGCAGCGCCTGCAGGTCGTTCGGAATCCGTGTCTCCAAGCGTTTACCTAGCGTGACGGGTTGAAATTGCTCAGTAGACACACTCGAGAATCCAGAGTGCATGATGGCTCCCATAATTAGCATCAAGAGCACGCAGATGGGCTTAAGAAAACGGTGAGAGGTCATATCAAAATTTTCATTCAGTAAACAGGATAGTCCTTTCTATGCAAGGAGGTGTTCACTCAATTAAACCCATTATTAGGCAAAAAGTCGCAGGGAAATCGATAATTCTTCTGTAATCAAACATCGATCACGATTGAGATTAAGATCAGGATTTGGCGACCAGGTCGAAGGCGGTGAGGTAGCGGGCCTTCTCTTCGGGTTCGAGAAAACTACTCTCCCAGCCGGCACGAGCTACCCGAATAACCTCTTCGGCCGTTAACTGAAAGGTATCTGACACGTCCCTGAATTCGTCGCGGATGTCACAATCGAACATGGGAGGATCATCGGAGTTAAAGGTAACAACACAGCCCGCGTCCATCAGCTGTTTCACCGAATGGGAGGCCATGTCAGGAAATACACAGAGCAACACGTTACTGATCGGACAAACTGTGAGCGGTACCTGCTTCTGCGCGAGATAGCGGACCAGCTCGGGGTCTTCAATCGAACGAACGCCATGGTCGATTCGCTCCACCTGGCAGAGTTTGAGCGCCTCCCACACATAGGACGGAGGACCATCCTCACCTGCATGAGCGGTCCGATGAAACCCCAACTCAGCCGCGCGCTCAAAGGCGGGCGCATGACGGGAAGGTGGAAAGCCATTTTCCTGACAGTCCAAGCCGATTCCAATGATTGCTGCTTGGTCGCGAACCGCATGGACTGCCTCCACCATGGCCACGCCGTCTGCTGTGGGTAACGTCCTATCAATATCGGCAATAAACCGTGTCTCGACCCCGTACTGCGAACGCGCTTCTTCCCGGCCCGAAGCGAGCCCCTCTACTATCGCTTCCAAAGGAACGGAAGGTCGAAGACCTGGGGTAAAGAACAACTCCTGGTAGCTAACGTTCGCACCGGCTTGTTGTTTACCGATACGTACGATTGCATCGTGATAATCCACCGCTGTATTTAACGTCGCCACCGTAGTTCGCAGAATCGATATAAACTGATCCAGCGAGGTGAATGCATAATAGTCTTTAGCGGAATCGGCATCGTGAAACGGAAGTGTCATCCCGTTACGTTCGGCTAACTCGAGCGCCAAATCAGGATACATGGAGCCACCCTCCACATGGAGGTGTAGCTCCGCTTTTGGAAGGGCTTGGACGAGTGATGAAAGATCAGACATAGTTTGCATTCATAGCAGAGGCTGCGCCTATAAGCGTCAAGGCTCTACGGAGACGTAATGTCGGCGTGTTGAAGCAACAGTATAGGTCAAAGCCGCTAGAGCGACATATCGAAACTCAAAATCGCGTTCGTTACCGCGGAGCCGATGCCATATTGCTTTCGCAAGGTTGCAATACGTTCCCGAGCCTCCCGAGCGCTTTCCTGACCAAACACCTCTGCTTCCAAGCGACTCGCATAGATGAGTGACAAGATAACGGCATCACGAGCACTGATCGGATCACGTCCGAATAAGCTGTCTCGAATACGATCTCGTATCCGGTCTTCAATACGAGTATTGTCAGTCGGATACCGATCATAGGGAAATACCCAGAGAAAGTAATGGAGCTCCTCTCTCAGAGCTCCCAGGGCCACCATCTTTTTCAAAAGGATAGTCCGCATATCTCGATAGTCCTTCGCCAACTGCTGAATCCAATAAGACAATTTCTTGACCTTGTTCTTCCGAGTAAGTCGCTCAATAGCTGGATCCAAAATGGGATCACCGACCGGCTCCCCGGTCCAAGCAACCACTTTTCCATCCTGAATTTCTATCTCCTTCCGCAGCACAAGGTCGTCCAAAATGGCTCCCGCCAACACAAATCTTAAAATAATGGAATCGCTACTCACCAAGCGCCCCTTTTCATCATCCATTGAAAGCAATAACAACTCTTCCGGGATGGAAAGCGAGGCGGCTAAAACTATCCCTGTATCACTCATCTTATGGACCTTTGTGTTTGATTCAAAGTTACCCGATATTTGCAAGAAGGCAACCGCTGCTTAGAAATGCAACCTGGATAGAAGAAGCTTGTCTTGCCCCCAGCGAAGATCTCCCAGGGTTGAATATCAAAATCGTAGAAAACATTCGCGCTACCAACTTTTAAGCAGACTTCGAAGCCACTGCTTTTGTGAGGTGCCCACAAGGCGAGTAGTCAGACTTCCAGTTATTGGGTCGGGCTATAAACGTTTAGCTGAGTAACCTCTTCCTGGAAGAGCGTAACGGGATCATTGTAGAAGATTATAAAGTCGTCTTTGGCGGCTTGGGGTGAGGCCGCATGAGGCACGTAAGGACCGGACCAAGAGGTATTGATCCAGGTGAGTACCCACGCGATGTTTAACCCTCGGGGTTCTCCTTTCAAAGCTTCCAGCACACGCGTGGTCCACCAGTCAGGATCGTCGGTTTCAAATATTGCCCCGCCGGGGGTGTAGCCCGTTTCGGTGAAGGCGGCTACCTTGCCGCGTGCGGCTGCGAAGTCGATCATCTCGACCAGGCGCTCAACGCCTCGACCAGATTCGCCGAACCGGTAAATATCCCGCCCACATACGTCGACGTAGTCGTCACCGGGATAGAATTGCTCGAAATCGGCTTGCGATACATCAGGAGACCAGCAAAACAGCAAATACTCGGTACGGGGTGCCATGTAATCGACCAGCAATTGAAAAGCGCGTCGGTAAGTTTCAGCACCCACCTGGCGGCCCCACCAAAACCAGTCACCATCCATCTCGTGAAAGGGACGGAAGACGATCGGACATTGCAGGTCGTTATTTACGATATCCAGGACTTCATCGAGATGTTCGTAAAACCAGGTAACGTCGCCGGCGCTATCGTCATTGTCCACGACGTGCTGTAGGATAAGGTCATCCTGCGGATGCCTGGTGTGATTATCCCCATATTTACCCCGCCAGTGATAATCCATGGCGATAACGGCACCGTTTTCGTAAGCGGTGGTAACGGCCAATTTATGACGGGCGACTTCCGCCTCCTCCTTATCAATCATAAAATGAAAATCTGATCCGTGGACCCCCGGATGATCTCCAACCACATCCTTGATATCAGACGAAGTCGGATCATTGTCGCCGGCACCGCTCAAAGTGAAACTCAACGGAAACTCATGACCCATCATAAACTGCTCACCCCAACCGATACGGTGCAGACTATTGAGCAGGTGGTGCGTCTCGGGCGTTACCGTCGTATCGACCGCCAGGGCACTAGCAATACTCCTTCGAATTCGGATGAATAGCGGTTGATCCGATATAACAGCCAGAACAAGGCCGCCATAGCCATCCTCTCGTCGATCATAATCAAAGATACTAATATTCGCTTCGTCGGAGTCTTCCAGTTCCCAGCTCTCCTCGCCCTCGTTAAATCGCAGGGCCAAAGGATCCGACCAGTCTTTCAAGTCGGAAGAATATTCCAACGCCAGCTGACTACGCAGCTCATCTTCCTGAACCTTAATCGTGACCAGAGCGCCGCCATCCACCGGTGCTACTTCGATCACTTCGCCCGGCTCCAGGCCCTCTCGCGTGATAGGTCGACTGGTAGAGATGGGGATGCGCGTGGTGGTTACATATCCAATAACAGAGGTCGCCGATTCAGGCACGGTTCCCAGTTGACGTATATATGAGACTTCGAGCTTGTAGTTGGTATTCGGTGACAGCTCACCCGCAGGAAGCGCATGGGAGATCTCGGACGGATCAAGGAATACGTCGACGGGTTCGAAGTCAGAACTGTCACTTACGCCACCCACGATTGAATCCGGAAGGAACCCCTGTTTGACAACGGGTTCGGGACCGGCATCAGCCGGACGAACGAACTCCCGATCTTGAGTAAGGATAAACTTATCAAACTCGAACCCATCCTCACGCATCGAGAACTGAATCTCGTGCTCGCCCGGTTCTTCGATATCCAGGTAGATACTGTAGGGCACACCACAGCTGATCTCCTCGGTTCGCTGCATGCTTTCCCAACGCCAGCGGTTCTTCCCTTCACACCATTGCATCCGTTGACCGGACTCCGGCCACTCTCCGTTAAGTCCCACATGAATCCCATTATCCTCGGTGCCTGTTGAGTATGCCCGCACCCAGACATAATAGCGCCCGGGAGTATTGATATAAACCTTGTAAGATAAAATTCCCAGCACGCCTGGCGCGTTTGAAAAACTAACTCCTTGCACCAATGGATCGTTACCATCTTGGCGCGTGTCGGGAAGTATCTCCAGATAGGCCCCATTACTCGAACCTCCCAAGTGCTCAGGATCTGCATCGGCATCGAATGCCGGAACCTGACCGGGCGCAGTCACGTACCAGGCTCGAATGTCCGCAAGTGATTGTTTGTAAAAATGCTCAGCCTCCACCGCTACGAGTCCATCGACCTCTTCAAACACAACGCCGGAACTGACAATCGGACTCGTAAAATCGTCCACGGTTTCCGGCTCTAACCGGAGGCGGATTTGATCCGTCGCTAATGCATCGGTAAACGGGCTCCAACTGACATTAAAGTCGTCTTGGGCACCCGTATATCGAAGCGCCTCTGCATTTAACACCCGCGGTGTGACCGGGTAGGAATCTCCAACCAGAGAAATCGATTCTGTTTCCACAACAGCCCCATCATCAACCAAGCTCAAACGAACATCACTCGGGGGAAAGGCAACCTCGAGGGCCGTCTGGGTCGAATAGGCTTCGTATTCGGTTTCAAATACCCCATTTTTACCCGGCAAATCAAAGGGTCTGAGAGAATTAGCCGCGTAGACCAGACTCACTCCCGTTAATCGCTCATCCCCAATCGCACCGGCATTGAAGCTCCACTCACTCGGCGTAATCGACAACCCGTTACCCTGTTGATCGTATACCTTTTCTTTAAACGCGTAAACAACATCGACCTCGGCAAAGCTGAGCGTGGAAAAGGGCGCGGTAGCAAAAACCGAAGCCAATAGTAATCGGTTCACAGATAAAGATAAGAGTTACAACCCCGTTGGATGGGATAAACATGGGGGTTTCTTCTAATTAAGGAAAGTAGACACACGAGCAAAGGTCGCTTGAAGTGCTGGGTCAAACGTTGTTTGTCCGTAGCCCTCTCCGAGAACTCTATTTAGGAAGAGATAAAGCCCCTCCCGCTGCCGATTATCTTTGTAATCAAGCACCTTTTACCTGATGAAAGGAGCTATGAGATGGATGTTAAAGATACTACTGGGAATAGTCCTCGGAACTACGATCGTGTCAGCAACCACTGAACAGAACGTTGAGGTAGCCGAGGGGGTCGCAGGTAAACTGATGTTACCAGAGACTGGCAAGCAGGCCGATCGCGTAGTGCTACTCTACCACGGTTGGACCGGTAAAATGGACGAGGTGGGAGATCTATACAAGCGTTTGGCCAATGATCTTGGTGAGGCAGGAATCGCTTCGCTCAGAATCGATTTCCGTGGCGAAGGCGAGCGGAATGGCCATCGATTAACATCCACGTTTGCGTCCCGCATAGCGGACGGCGAGGCAGCGCTGGCATTCGTCCAAAAAGAACTCCCAAAAGCCAAAGTTGGTATCGTGGGTTTCAGTCTCGGCGGCGCAACTGCTCTAGCCGTAACCGGGAGGAATCCCGAAACCATCACCACGTTGATCCTGTGGTCGAGTTCAGGTAACCTGGGGATAGACTTTTTTGGCGATCCCGCCATGATCAACGGCCAGAAGGAAGCGATCGAGAATGGTGAGTCCGTGATACAAAGTTGGTCAGAACTTACTCTGACCCGAGAGCATCTGATGGGATTTATAGGCTACGATTTACTCGGTCCGATGAAGGCCTACAAAGGGGCCCTCTTTGCAATAAGAGGGACAGATGATTTTCTAAATCGTTACGAAGATCAGTTTCTCGAAGCCGCATCTGGCTGGCGTGAAGAGTATCTCATCGTGAGCGGCGCAGATCACATTTTTGGCGCCTTGGATCCAGAGAGCCTACTAGACGATCGACTCATCACGGAAACCTTCCAGTTCATTGAGGAAACGCTTTAAATACAACAGGCTGGTGTGAGCCGCGACCAGCGATCGCTCAAGACGATCGGAAAGCGAGAGACCTACGGACTGGACAAGCGCAGAAAATAACTCGGAGTTGGAGGGTCAATCAGTCGGATCGTAAGGCGATGATATCCATCACCCTCGGCAGCGTCTGAGATAACTTCAAAGTCGACACCTTCAGCTAGTTCCTGCCAACCAGACATAGATCCGG
>ERZ887942.2877-NODE-2877-length-10369-cov-7.243649_pt1 | contig 10369 bp, 5 predicted proteins | sample MGYA00521099_ERZ887942 | MGnify/ENA primary metagenome ERZ887942 (study PRJEB32303, sample SAMEA104408605) | aquatic metagenome | biome: Brackish water; feature: Pelagic; material: water | place: Baltic Sea | collected 2014-06-07T06:48:00 | depth 16,251 m ... | reverse complement strand
ACTGGAGAGATCAAACATGAAAAGGATTTTATCGGAAGGCCACCTAAATTTTACAGTTTCAATCGAGAACGATACCTCGGTGAATTCAAAGAGAGAATCCATTTTTACTTCTAATAGGCATGCGTTTATTTGGTCAATTCTGATGGCTCTGTGTTCATTAATTGAGGCTACCTTTACCGCATGAACATGTTTAAGACATTGAATCCTTCGAAGTTCTTGCTCAATGCATTAGACGATTTAGGTTTCGTTAAGCCTACACCGATCCAGGAAGAGGCTTTTCCCGTGATTGTTTCGGGTAAAAATGTGGTTGGTATTGCACAAACAGGAACGGGTAAAACGCTCGCTTACATGCTGCCGATTTTGCAGAGCATGAAGTACACTAACGATAAGAACCCCACTGTTTTGGTAATGGTTCCAACACGTGAATTGGTTCAGCAAGTAGTGGAGCAAATCGCCCTATATTCTAAATATGTTACCGTTCGGACAATAGGAGTATATGGGGGCACAAATATCAATACTCAAGCGCTGACCTTAAAAGATGGAGTTGACATTTTGGTGGCTACTCCAGGTCGATTATATGACATGGTTATCGCACGAATGATATCACTGAAGAGTGTCAAAAAGCTAGTGATTGATGAGGTGGATGTGATGCTTGATTTGGGATTTATTTTTCAATTGACCAACATCTTCGAATTGCTTCCCGAGCGAAGACAGAACATCATGTTTTCAGCCACAATGACCGAGGATGTTGATCTTCTTATTAAAGACTTTTTTTACGATCCAATACAAATCTCTATTGCCGTTAGTGGGACACCTCTGGAGAATATCGCTCAAGTGAGTTACGAGATTCCAAACTTCTACTCAAAGGTCAATTTGTTGGAATATTTATTGGATGATGCCAAGGAGTTTTCGAAGGTGCTCATTTTCGCACCAACCAAAAAGATGGCTGATCGCTTGCAAGAGGCAATGCTAGAGCACTTTGGTCCTGAGTTGGGAATCATCCACTCGAACAAAACTCAAAATACTCGAAATGCTGCTATTGAGAACTTCAACAACGGGCAAAACCGCATATTAATCGCTACAGATGTCATAGCACGTGGATTAGACTTGGATAAAATTTCCCACGTGATAAATTTTGATACGCCTAAGTTTCCTGAAAATTATATGCACCGCATAGGAAGAACAGGCAGAGCAGAAGAGATGGGAAAGACCATCTTACTTTTCTCTGAAAAGGAACTTCCCGCCAAAGAAGCGATTGAGACTTTGATGGGCCAAGAAATTGCGATTTTTCCTTTGCCAGAGGAAGTAGTTATATCAAAGAAGTTGATCCCTGAAGAGATGCCACAGCAAGTAAACATTGTCAGTGGTCATAGTCTGACGGGTGAAAATGCTCCAGGTCCGGCATTTCATGACAAAAGCGCAAAAAACAGTAAGGTGAATTTAGGAAGTCGCTATAAACGTGAGATTGTTTTGAAGTACAAAAAGCCACTCACCAGAGGAGATAAAAATCAAAACAGAAGGAAGAAATAGACCGCCCCATTGGGTATTGGTTGATTCAATTCTAAATAAAATCTTAAACAAAGAAAATGCTCGCGTGGCATTGCTATTTTTACCGCTCTTTGAACGATAAGTATGAAAGAATATAAGGACGATGTTGAGGCTGCTGATGACTTTGGTGTAAAAGTCAAGTTTTTAAAGAAAGAATTAAGCAAGGTAATTGTTGGTCAAGATGAAGTGATTGATGCATTGCTCACTTCCATTTTTAGCAATGGCCACTGTTTATTAGTGGGTGTACCAGGGCTTGCAAAAACCCTTTTGGTAAACACAATGAGTGAAGTACTTGGATTAAGCTTTAGTCGAATTCAGTTTACGCCAGATCTTATGCCTTCAGACATCATAGGATCTGAAATTTTGGATGACTCACGTCATTTCAAATTTGTTAAAGGACCAATTTTCGCTAATATTATTTTAGCGGATGAGATCAATAGAACTCCACCAAAAACGCAAAGTGCATTGCTTGAAGCGATGCAAGAGAGGATTGTAACGGCTGCTGGAAATCGATACACGCTGGATGCTCCATTCTTTGTATTGGCAACGCAAAACCCTATTGAACAAGAAGGAACCTATCCTCTGCCAGAAGCGCAACTAGACCGTTTCATGTTTAACATTTGGGTTGACTATCCTTCGTTTGAAGAAGAAGTGGCGATTGTGAAGCAAACAACTTCTACTACTCAAGTTAAGCTGGAGCATATCATGAGTGCCGAAGAGATATTGTATTTCCAACAACTCGTTCGCAAGGTACCTGTGCCTGATGGCGTAGTTGATTTTGCCGTGAAATTGGCCAATGCTACACGTCCAGGAAAAGACTATTCACCAGATATTACCAATGAATTTGTGAATTGGGGTGCCGGTCCAAGAGCAAGTCAATATTTGGTGTTGGGTGCTAAGTGTCATGCCTTGTTGCGTGGAAAGTATGCTCCTGACAATGAGGATGTAAGAGCAGTCGCTAAGAATGTATTACGTCACAGAATAGTGAGAAATTACAAAGCAGAAGCAGAAGGCATTTCTACAGAAAGCATCATTGAATCGCTGATGAAAATAGCCTCCTCGTAAGCTTAGGATAGAACATCGCAACGGCTAATCCTCCATATTCTATTGCTAGAATAATCTCATTTTCTTTATTGAGCTCGTTGCCGTAGGCACTATAACTTAAGAAGATCAGCATTGACCAAGCAACGGCTGCGAAATTCCGTGTAAATAGGCCAAGTATTATTAGCAGCGCGATATACCAAGGATGGATTGTTGTCGCAAGTAAAAGGTACCACATCAAACCCCAGAAACTCGACTTGAGAGCGCTTTGTAAATCGTTCGATTCTTGTTTGTGAAAGAGATAAGCAATCACTCCCAGTGAAGATACTCCTAGTGCAGGCCCGATGATAAAGATGGCATTGTATCCAACGATTAAAAAAGAGAATTGTCTTGCTACATAATAAATACTTGCGTTGAATTCAAATGTTTGGAGGTAAAGACGAATACTGCTCAAAAAGTTCAAGGCAATCTCTGGATGCAGGAATGGAGAGAACAGCACAATGAATAGTGCTCCAAAGCCCAAAATAAAATGCCACTTTTCTTTCTTTGGCAGGGCTTTGAGTAAAAAGGGTAAAAATAGAAGTGGAATGAGCTTCGTACCCACAGCCAGAGCCAATGAAACGCCAGCCAATTTGAGTTTTTTATCTTGTATGAGCTTGACGCTCAATACAGTGAAAAAGATCATCACTGCTTCAAAGTGCGCGTTGCCCACAACATCAATAATCATCAATGGATTGAGCATATAGATAATACTGTATTTAGGACTGATGTTTAATCTCATCAGCACCTTTGGAAGCATCCATATCGTGCCGATTTCTGCCAATAGTATTGGTAGTTTGATCAGCAGTGATGAAAGATAGAGGTCATTCGAAGCCAAGGCTCCAAAGCCTGAAAAAAGCTGAATAATAGTTGGATATACAGAGTAATAGTTTGGTGAATTCAGTAAACCAAAAAGCTGGTCAAAAGGTGGGTAGTTGTTATTGGCAATAAACTCGGAAGGCAAGTGCAAATAAGGGCTCACTCCTTGTAATGATAAACTTCCATCCCAAATAAAGCGATAGATATCATCGCTGAGGGTAGGGAAAGCAAGCCAAGCAACGCACCGTGAAAAGATGCCTATGGCAGCAGCAGTTCTGATTTTATTTACCTCGTGGTAAAGCGCGATGAAGGCTACATACAATGAAAAGTAAACGAAGCAGAGCTGAAAGGTTTCTGTCCGGGGAGTGAAAAATAATATGGCACCAGTTCCGAAAAGAAATAAAACGGACGCAACAATTATCGAGTTATTAAATCCAAGTTGTTTCACAGTTCTTCTATCCTCAAAATTTCAATTCTTCTTTCTCGGATGGCATTGATACCATAAATCGATTCGAGCGCTTTGTCTTTGCTATCAGATACACTTGCTGATGCTTGACTCTCACCATAAGGAATCTTTTCAATCGTCATTTGACCCGATTTTAAATACGGCTTAAACACACTATTAGCATATTGATTGATGTAATTTTCCATGGATGCAATTCTACGGAAGGTTAGGTTTAAGTTGTAGTCACTGTCTGCCAGCGGACTCGCATAACCTTTCACTGCCAAGTTAATCGTGGCGCTGTCTGCCAATTCAATCAATAACACATCAAGCGCTTTGTTAAGCCTTGAAATGCTGGCTTGAAGATCCCGCTCAAAAAGTAGTTTTAATGCATCTCCCAATTCAATTTTGGCGGTACCATCTAATGCACTGTTGTTTACTGCATCAATATACTCTTGCCTCAAGCCCACGTATTCTTCCACTGTCTCAACATAGGTGAGTTTGGTTGTTTTTGAAGTCGTTCTTGGGTTTGGTCTGTCATTGTGGAAATAAAGACTGATCGGCAGTAAGGTTTGAAGTTCTTTCAGGTTTTTCGGGTTCTCAATTTCAACCAAAGCTGCAGGAGGCAAGCTATCCGCTTCAAGCGTGTCGACTTCCAGAGTATCTATAGGTAAAATCTCCACTGGTGGCGGAAGAACTCTGATTTTGTATAAGTCGTTGCAACAGGTTTCATTGCCACTTTTCTTCAATCCGCTGATTCTGTTTGAAGCAAAATACCCCACGCTATCTTGGCGCTTCATCATTAAATAATAATCATCGGCTGGAGAGTTGACTTCTGTTCCTAGATTTTCAGTAGCGTTAAATGATCCCGGCTTTCCTTGGCTTTTGAAAACATCAAAACCACCAAATCCTGGATGGCGGTTTGAACTGAAATAAGTAGTTGTGTCCGAGCGATCAAAGTAGGGTGTGATTTCATCACCTTTCGTATTCACATTGTTTCCCATATTTCTCAAGCGAGACGTTGGTTCACCATTTTTAAGTGGCACAAACCATAAGTCCATTCCACCTTTTCCAGTTGATCTGTTCGAAGCGAAGATTAAGAATTCATCTTCTCCGATTTTGGCTATTGTGGGTTGTGTATTGGTCGCATTTGCAACATTAACTGGCTCGGGCAGGGGAGAAGGCTCATTCCATGTGCCTCCTTTGTTTTTGGTAACATAAATAGAGCAAGAGCCGAAATCTGGACACTTTGAAAAATAGAAACGTGATGAGTCAGCAGAAAAAACACCATTTCCAACGTGAGCATCTTCAGCTGCAATGGGAAGGTCTAATTCTGCAATGATCCAAATGCCGCTGTCGCGGACCATTTTTTGGACTTCTACAAATACGGGATTGTTCTTTTTTACCTCATCCTTTTCATAGCGCATGGTCGACAAATAGAGAGTATTTGAGTCGTATAAATACGGACTCATTTCAGCGTGTATCGTATTCATGCCGCTATCAGGCTTTAGAATCTCATATTCGGCTGTGTCGTTTTTATGTTCCAATGCCCAGTCGCAACTGATGACTTCATCTCTTGCCCAGCGATACATATCATCTCGCGATCGATAAATACTCAAGAAGGATTCAAAATTCCTCTTTGCATCTTTATACTTTCCCATTTGCTTTTGCATAAGTCCGCTGTAAAAGCGTGCTTCTGGAAAAAGATCGCGGCCATCAACGGATACTGTAGCTTCATAAAAAGAAAGTGCGCGCTTATAATTTCTTAGCTTTCTATAAGCTTGTGCCGTTTCGAAGTTTGCTTCTAAAAGATTGGTATCCATCTTTAAGGCTTTCTTGTAATAGAAGATGGCAGATTGAAAGTAGCCGTCTTTTTGCTCCTTATTTCCCTTGGCGATATATTGCCCGGCTGTTTGAGCAAAAGCACCACCACTAACCATGAGGGCAAGGCAGAAGGTGAATATGGATTTTACAAGTAATCTGGACATTGTCTTAATCGCTTCACTTTTTCACGCACTGTAGGAATGATATATATAACACTTGCTTCCCAAGCACCTCCATAGTTTGATGCAGGCTCAAGGGTAGAATAATTGATGTCGTAACTACCACCGATATAGAGGTTGTTGAGCTCAAAGCCAAGGGCGATGTTTATGGCATCTCCAGCTCTTGTCCATGCACCTAAACGAACTGCTTGAGGATTCATAGGACTTGTATTAAGATGGTATCGGAATGCACCCCCCAATACCAACTCGTTTTGCTTGCCTTGTACGTTGAGTTGTGCTGAAGGCATGAAATCCCATTTAGCTAGCATTTGTAATGAAGCAAGGAATAGTACATTATGCCTCATGGCCACCCGTGATTCAAAGCTTTTTGAATAGCTCAAGTCTGGCTGGTTGATGTTGTACAACGAATATCCCATGCCAATTCTCCTTCTCTCATTGATGCGTCTTTCAAGGAAACTTCCGGCCCCGAAATTCAATACCATCGTTCTTGCGCCACCATTCGTTAAGTCGCCAGAAATAGAAGTGGGGTCAAATCGGATACCATTGAATTGATCGCCAAAATTGAGTTTAGAATAATCAATGCTCTGTTGAATAATCCCCCCTTTAGCACCGAGATGAAGCTTAATATTCTCCCAATTGCCGAGCTTGAATCTTCCGGCAATCATTCCTTGTACTTCAGTGGTAGTGAGTGCTGAAAGTCCCGCATTATCAGTTGTAATGAAAAGCCCAACGCCCAATGGTTTGAGGTTGAATGGCGCATTCATGTCAATGCCTCCGCCAAAGGTTTGGAAAGGCTCTGAAGAGACTGAAGACCATTGGTTTCTGATGATGCTGTTAAAACGATATGTACCTTCAAAATGCCCCGTGAGAGCAGGGTTACTGAACATTGGTGTTGCCCAAAACTCACTGAAGTGAATATCCTGTGCTTTTGCTGAATTGGCGATGACTAAGAATGATATGGCTGCTATGATCCTTCTCATTCAATGATCGTAACGTTGCCTTTGGTGTAATACTTCTGATTGGTAATACAGAGTGCTTCTAATTGGTATACGTAAACGGCTTTTTCAGCTGGCACACCATTAAAAGTTCCGTCCCATCCAATCGCTTGATCATTGCTTCTAAACACTTCTTTTCCCCAACGGTCATGAATGATTAATTCAATGGACGTAATGTTTCGGCCAAATACCAATAGCTCATCGTTGATGCCATCGCCATTAGGTGAAAATGCTGTAGGAAGATAAATTTCGGGCGTATCACACACGATTTCGTACGGTGAAATGGTTACAGTATCTCGAAACGTGCATTCTTCCACATCATTGTCTGTTACTACCCATATATAGCTACTTTCTTCTTTCGGTCTTACGGTCGGATCTGCATCTCGGATATCACTGATGTATTGTTCGGGTGTCCAGTAAAAACTGATATTTCCGCTAGATGGTTCTCCATGTAATTGAACCAATTCTCCGCGGTAAAAGGTGTCTTGATCTGCATAGGCCAACACATCATTAAAATCGAGTGACGAAACAGTTACAATGGTTGAGTCTTGCGCTTGGCATCCATCCACCACGTTGCTTATCGCTACCAAGTAGAATGTGTCTGCTTGATCTAACAACACTTCAATGGAACTCTGATTCAATTCAGCAATAATATCGCTGGTGTCCGTTGAAAAGCCGTTGGTGGTCCAATAATAGTCGAACGTATTCAGAGGGTTATTAGAAGTAGCGTTAATGGTAGAAACTTGATTTTTACAGAATGCAGTATCAGGCGTTAATTCTATATCACGGTCACTCACCGTAATCAAAACGGTATCCATCATTTGGCAGCCATTGTTTTTCGTAGCTCTGAAATAGAAATAATTCAATGGCTCTGTGAGGGTTTCAATCAATAATTGACTACTTGTAGAAAGAATATTAATGAAATCAGAGTTCAAACTCCATTCATACGTTGCCGTGTCTTCAGGAGCATTTCCGGTAATGATAAATGGATCAAACGTGCTGCAGACTATAGTGTCCTCGCTCACATCAACCGGATATCTATCAATAACCAAACGTTGAATAATGCGCTCTTGACACCCGCCATAATCAATGATGCATAGGTATTCTGTTGAATTGGTAACTGTAGCTTCTGGATTGAGAATATTTGGATTGTCAAGGTTTAAACTTGGTAGCCAGCTTATAGTGGCATTACCCAAGTTAGGGTAGTTTGCAGGATCTGGTCCTAGAATGGCTGATCGACCAACGCACTTCACCAAATCAGGTAGTTCATAATTGGTGTCTAGCGCAACAGAAATACTTCTTACGAGTGTATCAAACAAATTACAACTGGTGGGGTCGCTTACTACTAAGGTCACATCAAAAATCCCTGTTGATGTGTAAGTGACACTTGGGTTGGTCAAGGTTGAAGTGACACCATTACCAAAATCCCAAGAGAAGGAAGTGTTTGTTTGTGTAATGCTATTGTTTTGAATGTTGAGTGTGTATGGTGCACACACAAAACTTGGAATATTGAAGTCTCCCACGATAATGGGCAATTCAAAATCTATTTTGAAAACTGCGTTGTTACAATTATTGCTGTTGTTGGTAGTTGACCAAGCACCTGGATCTGGAACTACAGGAAAATCATCAAATCCTCCGCAGCTGGCGCATACCGAGTGATAGATTTTTCCTCCACGGTCAAAGCGCGATGTTCCGCCATCTACATGGTCGTCTGTAATCTGCCCACCATAAAATGATCCAAATACCAACGAGTTTCCATCTGCTGATAGCACCGCCATATAAAAGTCTGAGTCGTCACTGTCGGGATTGGCCTGAAAAGCATCGTTGGTTGTTGGTAATCCACCTACATCACTTGCATTATTACTTTGGCTTGAATTAAGTTGACCTCCCCAACCCGTTAAGTAAACAGAGTTGCACACATCCACTAAGAATGCAGTAGGTGAAATATTTGGTCTTCCTGGGGTACTTCCAAATTGTGTAGTCCAAATACGATCGCTCAAGTCTGCATTTAAAACACCCACAATTTGCCCTCCTCCTGGATCGCTGAAATTCGCATTGAAAGTGAGTGATGTTCCTGGGTTCTCGGATTGACCATAAAAATGCGGAGTCTGCGCCCTATCAAGTTGGAGTAAATAAATTTGATCATAACTGGCAGATCCATAATAGGAGCAATTTTCTATCGTTTGGCCGTTGGATGAAATACGTGCTATAAAACCATCAGATCTGCCGCCTTGAAACGAACTTTGAAAAGCACCTGCCGTTGCAGGAAAAGTCAGTGAATTGGTTCCGCCAGCCACAAAGAGATGTCCTTCTCTTGTTACTGCAATGCCGAATGCCGCATCATCCCGTTCTCCACCCAAAAAGCCAGACCAGCGTATGGTCGTAAGACTTGAGTTTAAACTCATGGCCACGCCTTCTTGACTAGAATTAAAGGTGTTGTCAAAAGACCCTGTGGTAACAGGAAAATCGCTGCTGTAGGTGCATGTGGCGAGATAAATGTTGCCATCATCGTCTAAGTTTACCTCGCCTCTAAATTCATCCGAGTAATTGTAAACCAATTGAGAAGAAAGATTTAAGCCATCCGTATTAGATCCGCCCAAATAAGTTGAGCCTAGCATTGCTGAACCAGAAGCATTAAAGGCTGATACAAATAAATCAACGCCTTCGTTGAATTGGTAGATTATTGATATCGATGGTCCTCCGCTGAATGTTCTGTTGATAGCACCAGGCGTGGTGGGGAAATTACTTGAGCCCGTAGTTCCCATCACATATAAATTACCATCGTCATTCACAATCATACTGTGTGGATGCTCCAATCCACTTCCTCCCAAATAGGTGGAGTAAATCAATGAAGTTCCCGTAGTATCATATTTGGTAATGCCAATGTCGTATTGACCTTGATTGAAGGTTACATCAAAAGCACCGTTGGTGATTGGGTATTGGGTCCCGAATACGATTCCACCTGCGTATAAAAAGCCTTCTTTGTCGGGGGCTGCTGTATATCCCCAGTTGTCTGAGTTTGAACCTGAGAATGTAGAAAATGAAATGACCGGATCAATCACCAAGGGCAGATTAGGATCATAGTTGGGGGTGCTATAAGAGATGCGGTTGTCTTTGATCGCAAAGCCACCGTTCATTTCTAATTTTCTGTCCCGCTTGGTTTGGTAGATGTAAGGACTTAACTCCACAATGTCTTGAACCGATGTAGGAATGACTAAGTTTCCATCTCGGTCTAAATGCAAGTCAGAAACACCTTCTGCTTCCAGCTGAATAATGGCAGGATCAACGCCAGCTTCTAAATGAAACTCATATTTCAGCGCATCGCCTTGGGTCATCACGTGCAGGTCTACACCTTTATATAGGTTTCTATAAATGACGGTAGACACAGAATAGATTTTTGATTTCCACCGCGAGGCGTCATCACCTAAATAGTAATTGTTGTAATTGGCTGAAGGCTCAAGCGTTTCAAATTGAATATCTGT
>ERZ887942.2874-NODE-2874-length-10377-cov-5.072563_pt1 | contig 10377 bp, 5 predicted proteins | sample MGYA00521099_ERZ887942 | MGnify/ENA primary metagenome ERZ887942 (study PRJEB32303, sample SAMEA104408605) | aquatic metagenome | biome: Brackish water; feature: Pelagic; material: water | place: Baltic Sea | collected 2014-06-07T06:48:00 | depth 16,251 m ... | reverse complement strand
CCAGCACGAACTGCCGGACGTCGTCACGCTGCCTCAGCTATTTAGGCAGCAGGGTTATCATTCCCAATGTGTAGGTAAGATCTTTCATAATTACCGTCAGGACGACTGGAAAGGTGACCGTGTTTCCTGGAGTGAGCCGGAGTTTCTTCACTATGGATCACATGGACAGGATGTGGCCCAAGTAGATGGAGAGTTGCCGGCCAATCTCGTGTCAGGAGCAGGTGGAACCGAGTGTCGGGACGTACCGGACGAAGCTTACTACGACGGTCGCGTGGCGAATAAGGCCGTTGAGGCGCTAGGGATACTGAGCAAGAACCAGCAGCCGTTCTTCCTGGCTGTGGGATTTTGGAAACCCCACACTCCGTTTAACGCCCCCAAGAAGTATTGGGATTTGTATGATAGAGAATCAGTTCCCATACCGGATCACTTGGAGCCACCCAGAAACGTGCCTGAAGTTGCTTTAACCAGCTCGCGTTATGACGGCCGATCCAAGCCCGAGGAACTCCGGGAAATGCATCACGGTCATCTGGCCGCGATCAGTTATTTGGATACGCAGATCGGAAAGGTATTGAGCGAGCTTGATCGGCTGGGTTTACGAGAGGATACCATAATCGTATTTTGGTCAGATCACGGGTTGCATCTCGGTGAGCACGGATTGACGCGAAAAACGACTGCCTTCGAATTGGATGCTGCGGTGCCATTTATCATCGCCACACCTGATCATCCTGAGGGGCAGCGTGTGAATACCTTGGTGGAGTTACTTGATATATATTCAACGCTGACGGATCTGTGCGGAATCGAAGCGCCGAAGAATCTGGAAGGCCGTTCATTGGTACATCTGCTAAAAGATCCGGAAAGGTTACATAAGGACGCAGTGTTAACCCAAACGCCGAGGCCCAACTATCCCAAAGGAAAACGACCAAAGGTTATGGGATACTCGATACGAACTGATCAATTTCGTTATACGGAGTGGCGTGATTTTAAATCGAGCGAAGTGCTGGCTCGCGAGCTCTACGACCACGAGAACGATCCATTGGAGACGGTGAATGTAATCGATGAATCAAAGTACCAAAGTATGGTGCCGGGATTGGCAAAGGTATTGGAGGAACTGGTTCGGTGAGAGAGGTCTCTTGTTCAAAGAATGGAGGAGGATTCTCGCAGACGTACGAAGCCGCTGAGGTTTACTCGAAACCTGCTTCATCGATAACAGTTGGTTTCAAAATCCTTTACTTATTGACGAATTTCCTGGGTCGGGCTATAAAGGTTTCCGGTGTTCCTTCGTGCTTCCTGGAGAGAAAAATAACATCAGTCATAGTAGTCGGACTGCTTGTGTTCTTACCTTCTGTTTTCGGCGGTCCCAACATCATCTTGATCATGGCCGACGACCTCGGGTATGGGGATCTTGCTTGTTATGGTAATACCCGAATTGAAACGCCTCACATCGATGCGTTGGCTGCGAATGGATTACGCTTTACGGACTTCCACTCATCGGGACCGATGTGTTCGCCTACGCGAGCAGCTACATTGACAGGCGTTTACCAGCAACGATTCGGGGCGAAGTTTGATGGTGCGATTTCAGGAGTGGATGATTTTGACTCGGGACTACCGCTTGAGGCCGAAACGATCGCTGAAGTGTTAAAGAAACAGGGTTATGCGACGGGTTGTTTTGGGAAATGGCACTTGGGGTATCAGCCACCGTATTTTCCGACAAAACAGGGCTTTGATGAATTTCGCGGATTGGGGTCTGGTGATGGTGATTTCTTTACTCATGTTGACCGGAGTGGACGGTCGGATTGGTGGTTGAATGATGAGCAAGTTCCAGAAACCGGATACACGACGGATCTTCTAGCCAAACACAGTATCGATTTCATCAAACGGCATAAAGATGGGCCCTTCTTTCTCTATGTTCCGCATCTGGCCATCCACTTTCCGTGGCAAGGCCCGGATGATCCACCGCATCGAAAAGCTGGGACTTCTTATCACAAAGAAAAATGGGGAATTATACCGGACCGTTCGAATGTCTACCCCCATGTAAAAGGGATGATTGAATCATTGGACGATAGTGTGGGAGCTATCCTTGCTAGTTTGCGGGAAGAAGGGCTATTGAACAATAGTTTGGTCATCTTCACCTCTGACAATGGAGGTTACACCAGTTACGGGGGTGGCTTTAAGAACATTTCCAGCAATGGAATGCTACGTGGACAGAAGGCGCAGCTGTTTGAAGGAGGACATCGTGTGCCGACGATCGTATCCTGGCCAGGTAAGATCAAGGCGGGCGTGACGAACGATACATCGCACTCTACCGACTGGTTTCCAACCTTTGCCTCGTTAGCGGGTATAGCGTTAGACGGTGCAATGCTCGATGGTGTGAATCTCTCGCCCTTACTATTCGAATCAGGTCCACTTCCTGAGCGAAGTCTTTTCTGGAGGATGAGGGGGAACTGGGCTATTAGAAACGGTCCTTGGAAACTGGTGTCGATGAATAGTAAACTGGAACTGTTTAATCTAACCGACGATCTCGGTGAAACGCATGATTTATCAACCGAATATCCTGACCGTGTGGCACAGCTCACTGGAGCCTGGAAAGCGTGGGAGATCGACGTGAATCACTCAGCCCAATCGTATCCATGATTAGATTGTTTATTTTAGCTCTGTTGTCCTGTTCATTTTTAACCGTTTACGGAGTCTCAGCCCGTCCGAACATTATCTTTATCATGGCAGACGATCTTGGATATGGAGATCTTGGCTGTTACGGTCAGGTCAAAATTCAAACCCCTAACATCGATGCCTTGGCGCGTGAAGGTATGCGCTTTACTCAGGCTTATGCAGGAGGCCCGGTTTGCACGGCATCCCGCAGTGTTTTGATGACCGGCTTTCATAACGGACATACACCTGCGCGTGATAATGTTCCTCACTACGATAGTTACCTGGAATCCGAGGATATCACGGTCGCCGAGGTTCTCAAAGATGCGGGTTACCGCACCGGTGGATTGGGCAAGTGGAGCTTGGGAGATCCTGGAACTGCAGGAGACGCAACCGCTCAAGGATTCGATATGTGGTTTGGCTACCAGAACCAGGATCATGCGCATTACTATTTCCCTGAGTATTTAGACGACAGCGAGTCACCCACTGGTCGGACAGAGTATCCAGGGAATAGCAAAACCAAGCGTGTATACAGTCACGACGCCCTCACGGCGAGGGCGCTTAAGTTTATTACGGAATCGGCGAGTCAGCCGTTCTTTCTCTATGCAGCTTACACGGTCCCTCATTTTTCTCACCCGAGCGAAGATGACGATCGATTAACCGTTCCTGACCTTGGGTTATACGCGGAAAAGGAGGACTGGAGCTCAGGAGCGAAGAAGTACGCATCAATGGTCAGTCGCCTGGATTACGACGTGGGTCGCATTGTCCACTTGATCGATAGCGTAGGCTTAGCGGAAAATACGTTGATTGTATTTACCAGTGACCAGGGTCCACTTGGAACCGGACCCTATGAAGAGCTTAATAGTAACGGAGCGCTTAGAGGGGCCAAGCGATCCCTCTATGAAGGGGGGATTCGTGTTCCCTTCGTGGTGCGCTGGAAAGGAACGGTCGCTGAGGATGAGGTGAGTGACCAGGTTATTACTTTCTGGGATATGCTTCCCACGCTGGCTGAAATCGGCGGCCTACCGGTTTATATCGGGAGTGATGGATTTTCCGTCCTCGATGCTTTTTTAGGGAAACCATTAAACAAGACTCATGAGTATCTGTATTGGGACTATGGGCACATGCGTAAGCGATACGATCAGGCAGTTCGTTTGGGGGATTGGAAAGGGATAAAGCATGGAGTCAGTGGGGAAATTCAGCTTTACGACCTGAAAACTGATCCGGCAGAGGAAAGCGATGTTGCCTCAGGCCATGCTGAGGTAGTAGAAAGGGTTCGTAAGATCATGAATACCGCTGCTGTGCCAAGTGATCGATACGAAGTCGGTGAACTCTACACCGGAAAGCCCATCTGGAACCCAAGCTGGTAATACTTATGAAAATCAAGCTCATCGCCGTATCTTGTTTGTTAGCGTTGCCAATGATGGCAGCGAACTCGCCGAATGTGATTTTTCTAATGGCCGATGATTTGGGATTTGGTGACGTGGGTTTCAATGGGAACGATCTGGTCCAGACTCCCCATCTCGATCGAATGGCCAACGACGGACTCCGCTTTACCCGTTTCTATTCGGTCGGTCCGGTTTGTTCCCCGACACGGGCGTGTGTTCAAACGGGTCGCCATAGTATACGTTTCGGCATGATCAACGTGAACGTCGGGAAACTACCGGAAGGTGAGATTAACATGGCCCAAATTGCCAAGTCGCAGGGTTACACGACAGGCCATTTTGGAAAGTGGCATCTGGGAACCATGACTCGTGACCCTGAGCTGTCTGGACCGTCTCCCGCTTCTACCGCCGAACGGTATGGCCCTCCGTGGGAACGGAACTACGATGTGACCTTTACCACAGAGACTAATATCGCAACTTGGGATCCTTTAGATGAAACTGGACTTCGACTGCCTAAGCACCGCGTTCACTTCTGGTCGAACGGGACGGAAATTAAAGACGATTGGAAAGGGTCCTCTGAAAAGATCATGATGGATCGCGCTCTTGAGTTTGTCGAAACTGCCGCGGCAAATGATACCCCGTTTATGACCACAATCTGGTTTTATGGACCGCATTCGCCGACCCGAGCGGGAGAGGAACTCCGAGCCTTGTATCCCCATGAAACATTGGGGCGGCAACATTATCTGGGATCTATAACGTCTTTAGATCGAGAAGTCGGTCGCCTTCGGCAGACGCTGCAGGAGCTGGGAATCGAAAAAGATACGCTGATATTCTTCTGCTCCGACAATGGTCCCGAAGGAACTGGGACGCCTGAACCGGAATACAATCCGTATGGAGGGGTATATTATGGTGAGGCAGGGGAGTTTAAGGGGCGTAAGCGTTATCTTTACAATGGCGGAGTCTGTGTTCCGGCATTCGCGTTTTGGCCCGGCAGGATCGATGCGGGGAACACATCTGATGCGCCGGTTTGCACGTTGGATTATATGCCAACCTTGTGTGCGGTGCTTGGCATTGAGCCGCCCGATGATCGCCCGATTGACGGTACAAACATACTCGGTTTGCTAGAGGGCGAAGACTGGCAGCGTGAGACGTTTATTCCATTCGCTTCGGCTGTACAAAGCAAGTCACCTACGGCTTCGATTGTTTCTGGAGGGCATAAGCTTTTGCTTTGGATGGATGACGACAAACCGGATGAGCTTTACGATATCCAGGCAGATGCCAGCGAATCGCGAAACCTGGTTTATGACGAGCCTGCGATTGCGGCAAGACTGCGGACTGAACTCTTGGGGTGGCTCGAGTCTGCCGAAGACAGCTATGAGAAAGGTGATTATCCGGGGTATACGAAGCAGGGACGGTTTATAAAAGTCACTCCCTGATCAAAATCGTTTGTGATGGAGTTTATTCTCTACCTGCGCTTTCAGTTTCTCTAGCCTTTTAAACCATTCATGATTCTACCTCGTAATTTACTCTGTGTCCTCATTTGTTTCGGAAGCCTTTCGCATTCGTTTGCACAGTCACTACCGAATATCCTTTTCATCTATGCAGATGATCTCGGTTATGGAGATGTCGCCTGCTACAATCCGGAGTCGAAGGTGCCCACACCGAATCTCGATCAGCTGGCTAATGATGGCATGCTGTTTACCGATGCGCATAGTCCTTCGACGGTTTGCACGCCGTCTCGATATAGCGTGATGACCGGGAGGATGGCGTTTCGACTCAACTATCGTGGAGTCTTCACGGGAGTTCAGGGACCGTGTCTCATCAGTCCGGGTCGATTGACACTTCCGGAGTTGTTACAGGAAAGCGGTTACGAAACAGCGATGTTTGGAAAGTGGCACATCGGGATGACCTTCTTTGATGAGGCGGGGAATCCGGTTTACCATCAGCAAAGTGAACTGGACGATTTGCACGGTCGATATGCTTCCGGTGTCGAATTGGTAAAGCAGGTGGACTTTTCCAGACCGATTCAAGGGGGCCCGCTTGATCACGGGTTTAATCACTTCTTTGGAACTGCCTGTTGTCCCACAACGGATTGGTTATACGCCTACATCGATGGGGATCGAATTACAGAAATACCAAACCGGGTTTTAGTTCGGGCAGATGAAGGACTCCCGGTACATCCCTATTCCAATGACAATCGACTGGGGATGTTGGCAGACGGTTTCGACCTACAGGAAGTGGATATGGTTTTCCTGGAAAAAAGTAAGGCATTTTTGGAAGCTCACGTAGAACATAAACCTGATAAACCCTTCTTTCTCTTTCACTCGGCTCAGGCGGTGCATTTACCTTCCTTTCCGGGACGCGATTTCCAGGGGAAGACGGATGCCGGTCCGCATGGAGATTTTATTTATCAATTCGACACAATCGTCGGTGAACTGTTGGGCGCACTTGATCGCTTGGGGCTGAGTGATAACACGCTGGTGATCGTGACGAGTGACAATGGTCCGGAGGTGCCTACCTCAATCGCTATGCGTGCAGACCACAATCACAACGGATCTCGTCCCTGGCGCGGTATGAAACGGGATCAGTGGGAAGCAGGCCATCGAGTTCCGTTTATCGCCAAGTGGCCGGGGCGCATTGAAGCTGGTAGCCAAAGCGACCAAACGATATGTCAGACGGATCTGATGGCGACTTACGCTGCCATTGTAAATTACGAACTGCCCTTCGACGCAGCTGAAGACAGTTTCAATTTGTTGCCAGTTCTCATGGGTGACGAAGCAATCATCAGGCCTTACACGCTTCATCAGACAATTCGGTTGGACCTCGCCATTCGCAAGGGTCCTTGGAAGTACCTTGATCATGTGGGGTCCGGAGGGAATAACTACGACAATGATCGAATGGCTGCTTTCAGGATTCCCGAAACGGCTCCAGGGGCACCTGGGCAACTATACAATTTGAAAGATGACCCCGGTGAAACGAAAAATCTTTTCTATGAGAATCCAGAAATCGTGGCTGAATTAAAGAGTCTGCTCGAGGCATCGAAGGCATCTGGGCGGAGTCGGCTTTGAGGCTTAATAGCGTACCCACGATAAGCATACATGCCGAAATTCTACTAAAGAATTTAGTCGCAGCAACGTTGGCGCTTACATTTCTGTCACTAAACTAATAATAGAGAATGAGTCCCTGCGGGTGGCGTCGGTAGATAGGCTCGAGATGGGGAGTTTGACGATTTTAATAGTAACGAAAATGATGCTTCCTATCTAAATCCCCCTGTTATAGAATACTGATAATGAAACTACTATTACGGCTGTTAAGAATACTTCCAAGTGGCGTATTTTTGTATCTAGGGACTGTCTGTTTTGGACACGTCGACGATAGGTTTACTCCGCTAAACGATGAGTCTCTTAGGCTTGCTTCCGTTCTTCTGGATAAACATCCGTATCTCTTGCCTGAGGATCAGCGGGACTGGCTGGATGAGCAGTTAAGCGTAAATCAACAGCAACGCGAGGGAGCGATTCCGGAAGTAAGGTTTAATGAGCTGTTAAGTTCAATCGGTGATGCAACGACGATCGACCTAGCAGGAATAGATAGGGAGCAAACAGTCCGTATTCCTGCATTTCAACTTCCTGGAGATAGAGGTGGGATTCTTTTTAAGATTCAAAATGGTGAAGGCCCAATCGGTTACTCGGTCATGTCACTGAATATGGCGGAAAAAGAGAAAACGATAACAGTGCCGGTTTCGAACTCAGGAACTACTTGGGTCTTGTTGAGTATGGATCATGTTCCAGACGGCATTACCCGGTGGTATGTGTCCTTCGATCCCGGTGGGTTAGTTTCGAGGGTCGTTCCCATTCAGGTAGAAGCGCCAATCATGGGTCGGCTGAAAGTGGACATTCTCTCTGACGACACGAGTAGATCAACATCGGCTATAGTACAGTTGAAATGGATGTTGGATGGAAGTGCCCGTCCTCCAGGAAGTGCTGTGGATTATACGCCACAGTTTGATTCTCAGTCCACAACACGTGAGCGTATAAAGGGAAGCCGTCTGCTTAATTTGCCCGGTATTGAATCAGGTCATTATTGGGTGTGCACAGGCCCCTTTGATATGTCGCTCCCACCGGGAGATTGGCAGATCACGATTTTGCGCGGGCACGAACATATTCCAGTGACCGATACTTTTTCCATTCGATCCGGTTCTACTGTTGAAAAACGTTATCGACCCAAACGCTGGGTAAACATGGCCGATCGCGGGTGGTATTCAGGTGACGACCATGTCCATATGCGGATTCAGAGCGATTCAGATGCTGATCGACTCCTTGTTTGGGCACAGGCAGAAGATATCCATGTGGTCAATGTCTTGGAGATGGGGGATCACGAACGAACATTTTTTCAACAGCGCGGATGGGGTGAAGAAGGGCGTACCCAATCAGGGAATACCGTATTAGTGCCTGGCCAGGAGGATCCCCGCATTGCTCATCTTGGGCATACGATTGCTCTCAATATTTCCGAACCGATTAGAGACACGTCCCAATATTATCTGCATGATTGGGTTTACGACCAGGTTCATAAGGCTGGAGGGCTTTATGGATATGCTCATGTCAATCGTGGACTATTCGATATTGAAAGAGATTTAAGCCTGAATGCGCCCAAGGGTAAAATAGATTTTGTGGAGCTCTTACAGTTTCACCACATGGGTACCGATCTCTACTACCGCTTTCTTAACCTCGGGGAAAAGCTAACGGCTTCAGCCGGATCAGACGTTCCGTGGGGCCGTGCTGTGGGCGAGGTTCGTGTATACGCCTATCTGGGGATGGCTCCGTTTTCCGCTGACGGGTGGTTTGATGCACTCGAGAAAGGACGGACATTTGTAACCAATGGACCCATGCTTGAATTCTCTATCGATGAAACGTTACCGGGAGACCAGATTGATCTCGAGTCGGTAAATGGAACGCTGAGGGTCAAAGCCCGGGTGTGGGGACATCCGGATCGGTTAAACCCAATACGTCTGGAAATCGTTCGCTCCGGAGAGGTAATCCGAAGCGTTAATTCTGAGCCGGCGAATTCCAAAGAATTGATCCTCGATTTTGAGTATACCCCAAGCGCTGGTAGTTGGTTGGCCGCCCGAGCGTATGCCGACAATGGATCCGTGGCCCATACAACTCCGATTTATTTAAAACGACCCGAGCTGCGTTTCTGGAAACATGAAGCCGTTCCGGATTTGATACAGCAGAATCTATCTGCATTGAAAGAACTGGAAATCTTAGCCTCAAATATCGCAAATCCGGAAGCTATAGAAGCGAAACAGGGTGTAGGGGCTTTGGTAGGTGCCTGGTATGCACGACCCGATTTGGTGCGGGCCAAATCAGTAGATTTTTACGACCGTTCTGAAATGGTCTGGGGTAATAACCGACCGAAGCAGAGTCCGTGGTCTGCTCGTTGGCAGGGATTGTTAACGATTCCCGAGGGGCAGGCCGTTCCAGAAGCGCTTTATCTGGATTCATCGGGGGCATCCTCGCTGGCTATTGATGGTCACGTATTGATCGATAGCTTGGTCGGGGGAGAATCGGAGGCGGAAGCGAAACTTCAACCGGGAAAACCTTATAGCATTATTCTAAGCTATCAGCATTTAAATACGCCTCTGGCTTATTTGCATCTAACGATGCGCTTAGCAGATGGTCCTAAGAAGCCCATTCCTCAAGAGTGGTTTTACTTTACGAGTGAGGACTACAAAGCTGCGTATTTAAACGGTCTAGGCAGTCTCGAGGAGCAGAGAACTTTGAGCTCCCAGTCTAGACCGTTATTAGATCGAATTAACGAAACAAGGGAGATCTATCGCCAGTGGCTAATTCAATGGGTAGCGGAAAAAGTACTTAGATAAGGCTCGGCACGTTGATGCCTCTATGGACTGAAAAGAAACTGGTTAATCCTCCTTATCTGTGAGATACAATTAGAATTTCAAAATAGCTGGTTATGAAAAGCTCTATCAATGTAATCTCCGTCCTATTTTTCTGTTTTCTGGGTAGCATTCCAAACGGTTTCGGTTCCCCACCCAACATCGTTTTCATGCTTGCGGATGACCTCGGTTGGGGCGACGTCAGCTACCATGCTCCGGATCGCATAGAAACGCCTAATATCGATAGCATCGCACGAGAAGGTATCGAGTTGGATCGGTTTTACGTGGCACCGATGTGCTCGCCGACCAGGGCTGGTCTCATGACAGGGCGTTATCCGATTCGCTTCGGAATGGCGCGGGCGGTTGTTCCGCCTCAGCGAAACTTTGGCCTTCCGATCGAAGAACGTATGCTACCGGAAGCGCTGGCTGCAGCGGGCTACAAACACCGTGGCATAT
>ERZ887942.2872-NODE-2872-length-10387-cov-5.838850_pt1 | contig 10387 bp, 10 predicted proteins | sample MGYA00521099_ERZ887942 | MGnify/ENA primary metagenome ERZ887942 (study PRJEB32303, sample SAMEA104408605) | aquatic metagenome | biome: Brackish water; feature: Pelagic; material: water | place: Baltic Sea | collected 2014-06-07T06:48:00 | depth 16,251 m ... | reverse complement strand
TGGGTCCGCGGGTCATCCGGGTTGAAGAGAATCTTCTGGCAACCGCCCAAGATCGCCAGCATCAGCAGTGGCGCCACGACCCGAGAGGCGAGTCGGAATCGTGATCGGCAACTGAAACGGAACTGATTCATACGGGATTCCTCTCCGGCAATGGGCCCGTCACGGGAATCGAGAATTCGGAAGTCAGCGGCTCCGCCGCCCTCGGATCCTTGATCTCCACTCGAATCAGCACCTCGATGCCAGACGAGAGATCCAATGTACTACTGAGGAGGGGCAGGTCAACCGCATAGGCCGTTCCGGTGAATCCCTCTCGAAGGGCGCTCCGCCACGCTGCCGCATCGATCTTCCAATCGCCCAAGGAAACGGGCAGCCGAGCGGCATCGAAGGCGATGGCCGAGATCGCGACCGGTCCGGTCGTCTGCACGAATCGACTCAACGCATCCTCGGTGCGAAGGCGAAGCCTCAATTCCGAGCCCGCGTCGCCCAACCGAACCGTTGATCCGGACGCCACGGCCACGCGAATCGCCGCGGGGATACCGGCCCGACGTTCGACTTCAACCGGTGAAAGATCGGCTCGAAGCCCTTGCAGATCGCCTTCGAGTCGAGCCTTCTCGCCTTCTAGGCGGACGACCTCCTCTTTCAACGCTCGGATCTCCGCGGCCTTCGAAACACTCCCCTCGCTGGGACCAAGTTGAACACTGCAACCGATGCCCATCTGAGTGGCCGTGCCAAGCACGACCATCAGGGCCACTGTCCGAAGAAGAGAGGGATACTCAATCATCGCCATCAATCGATCCTTTTAAGCCAAGCGACACTTGAAACGCCAACTGCTCAAGCCTCGCCGAAAAATCCACGCTCACCACACTGGCTCGATCCGCCACGTCGAGGTGGACCGGCGCGAAATTGAGGATGCCCAGCACGCCCGCCTCAATCAGACGCTCTGCCGTTGCTTGCGCGGCCTCTTTGGGGACCGAGATGATCCCCAATACGATCTCTCGATCCCGCACGATCTGGTCGAGCTCTTCCATTCGACGAATGCGTCGACCGCCAACTTCAGAACCGATGAGACTCGGATCAGCATCAAAGACCGCGGCGATCTCGAATCCATCTCGTGCGAAGGGACCATAGGACAAGATCGCCTGTCCGAGGCGGCCAGCACCGACCAGCGCTGTCTTCCACGTTCGATCCTTACCCAGGATCCCTCGGAGCCGAGCTGCCAGATCCTCGATGGAATAACCGACCCCCGCTTGTCCAAATTGGCCGAACCAAGAAAGGTCCTTCCGGATCTGGGTGTCGGTGACGCCGAGTCCTTGGCCAAGTTGGCGTGAACTCACCCGCTTCTCGCCTTGTGCCAGCAGACGTTCCACCTCTCGAAGATAGAGCGTGAGCCGTTTCACAGTCCGGGCGGGAATTTGCGGGCGGGATGGCACACTCCGGAGTCTATCGAGCAGCCGGATGAAGGACCGCCGTTCCCAACTCACTACACTTCAAACATGACCGATATCGGGGCTGACGGCTCCCCCACCATCTCCTTTGAGTTCTTCCCCCCCGCGACGCCCCCTGGCTGGCTGGCCCTTGATCGCCGAATCGGCGAACTGGTCCCGCTGGAGCCATCGTTCGTCTCGGTCACCTACGGCGCGGCGGGAACGACCCGGGATCGCACTCATGATCTCGTCGAACGCCTGATCAAGGACACCAGCCTCCGACCCGTGCCCCATCTCACCTGTGCGGGTCACCGGCGCGACGAGATCGACCGAATTCTCGAGCGGTACGCCGAAGCAGGTGTCGACGCGATTCTGGCGTTACGCGGTGATCCACCGGCGGAAGGTGCCGAAGTGACCGAAGGCGACTTCAACTTCGCCGCCGACCTCGTCGCACACATTCAGTCATTCGGTGAACGACACGGGCATCAATTCAAGATCGGGGTGGCGGGCTTTCCCGAAGGCCACCCCGATACGCCCAACACACTCGAGTGCATGGATCATCTTCAGGCGAAAGTCGATTCCGGCGCCGACTGGATCTGCACTCAACTCTTCTTCGACAACCATGCATTCCATGATTGGAAGGACCGTTGTCGACTGACCGGAATCGAGATTCCGATCATCGCTGGCATCATGCCAATCAGCACTCGCAAGAGTGTGCGCCGAATGGCCCAACTCGCGGCGGGAACCGTCTTTCCCGCGTCACTGCAACGCTCACTTGCTCGAGCCGCGGATGGTGACGACGAGTCGATCGCGGAGATCGGCATTCACTGGGCCACCGAGCAATGCCGAGACCTCCTCGATCATCAGGTCGACGGCATCCACTTCTATACGCTCAACAAGTCTGACGCGACGCTGCGAATTCACCGGAATCTCGGCGTTCGGTCGGCTCGGGGACTGCAACGTGATGGCGGTAGTTCTGACTGACCGTCCGTCGTAGACGCCCTACCGACCGACCTTCAAGCCGTGATGTCCAGTCGTGAGCTTTCGTCTTCCGGAGGGGAATCGCGCCGACCGCTAATCTCTTCCTGCTGTGACTCGCGTCGCCGTCGACTGCGTTCATCGGCGACGGTTTCGTCCTCGTCGAGACCACGGATCGCGGCCGAATCTTCGAGTCCGGCAACTCGAAATTGTTCATCCTCGGCGTTGGTTTTCCGGCCTCGCTCGGACCCAAAGCGAGCGCGGTCACGAGACTTGGCGGCTTCGCGTTGGGCCTGCGTCGCTTGCAGCGCTGAAATCTCGGGAGGGACGCCGGAAATGCTCATACCGATTCATCGGCAGCCGTCCGCCCACCAATCCAGCAATCCCGAGTCTGGTTTTGACTCGACCCACGATCACCGCGAATCGGCCGTTCTTACCGGCCCTGCCGGCACTTGAGCGGCCGAGAAGTTCAGGGCGTCACTTCGTCGGGGCCGCAAGCCAGATCGCACGCAACAACTCTTCGAGCCCCGCTTGTGGAGACTTGAGAATCTCGTCAAGCCCAGTCTCAATCATGGACTGATCTTCGATCTGCCATCCGATGTAGGCGAGGACCAGCCCAAGCCCGGCGTTCCGCGTTGACGCCGCAGTCCTGCCCGCCGTGATCCTGCTCTTGATGTCGTTCGCCGCGATCATCAGGGTCGTTCGGTTCGGGATGATCTTCGAATCACTGAAGACGGCGCCGACGAGTTCGGGATTGCGAGTGAAGAGCTTGGCCAATGTGATCTCGGCCGAAAAATATGCGCCGAAACCGATCTGCGCATTCGCCAATCCCGCTTCGATCATCGGATTTCCTGGACTGAGCCGCTTAGCATCCTTGAGCCGGTCGGTTGCTTTGGCGTACTTGTTCGCGAGCATGAATCCCTCGGCGTCATCCATGAATTCTCTGGCTCGTTCGGAGACACCGCTGTTTCCAAGATCCCCCACCTCGGTTCGATGCCGATAGATCTCGAAGAGTGCTTCGGCGGACCTGAGATTCTCGTCGCTTTCTTCAGAACTGGTTTCTCCGTCAGCAGGCGGGTCGGTCCCTGCGGCCGCCGCTTGATTCTGCGCCTCCTCAGCCTCAACCGCTTCGAGTTCAAACTCCGTTGGTGAGTGCCGGAACGCTGGGCCGATCCCGGCTTCCGGATCATCTTCGGGCCGAGCGAAGCCCTCAAAGCTCCCGGAACTGCCGGAGGGTCTCACGTCTTCGAGGGTCCCGATCCTCGGTGCTAAGAGCCTCGCTTCGATCAGCGCTCGATCCTCCCGCATCCGCAGGACGCCGCTGTCATCAATGTTCACATCATCGCGGCCTGCATAATTCTCCACGATCCGTTGCACGATGATCTCATAGGGCGTGGAGGAGTTCAGCCCATTGGACATTTTTCCATCGATCTGCTGCTTCGGCTTGAGGCGCTTGCCATCCTCGTCCTCCCAAGGAGATCGAAAGGGGCGAGGTTGCAAGGCATTGATCGCTTCTTGAGGGTCTGAGTCCTGGATGGCATCGAAGAAAAGCGCTTCGTCGAAAAGGTTCTGCGGTACGAATTCTCCCGACCGTGGATTGGGTTGAATTCCCCGAAGCGTCGAGCTCATAATCGTGCCTCGAGTGAAACCCGAATCTTCCGGAACTGCCGCCGTGGTCAGGAGTGATCCTGTGGTCATGGCGGAGTTTGCTCGGTCGAGTCTGATCTGGGCATCGCCGATCTGGCGGGCCGCAAACGCATTGTTGATCTCGGGAAGTGACGTGAAGTCCCTTCGATACTGAAAAGCCCCCTTGTCGTTGCTGATATTCAGCGGATCAAGCCGCTGCGGACTCGTCAGGAACTGCATGCTACTGAGGGCTGAATCGCGCTGAAAAGCGTAGATGTCATCGCCGCCCACGGCACCTCGAAAATCGCGGGGCGCGGTATAGCCCGGATCCCCACGGAATCCACGACCACCCGCCACGTTGTTCGTGACGCCAAGGTTCCGAGCCTGAATCGCCTGGTAACTGAAGGCCGCTGCCCGAGGTGAATAGCCGTTCCGTCCACCGCTTCCGACTTGAAGATTCCCGTCGAGGGCATTCCCGGAGCCCAACGCATCGCGGCCCAACTGCCCGTTGGGACGATTGCCGGTGCCATTTCCCAGCGCCTGACCAGCACTCGTTCCACCGCCGTACCGCCGTCCATCGATTTTTCGTTGCGCCTCTGCCGGCGTCGTCACGAGCCACGTGGCCCCAAGGACGCACCAAAGGCACAGGGTGAAGGACTGGCGAGGAAGTTGAGAAGCGACCGCAAATCGGAACATGATGGGATCCAGATGGAAATCGTGAGCGTGGCCAGGCAGAAAAAAACCCGTTGTCAGAGTTGTCCATCGACCGATTTCACCCTCTCAGGATAGCCCGCCTACCGAGGATTCCGAACCTGAATCCCCCGAAGTCAGCACCGGACGAATGACATTGGCGATCAAGATCGCCTTTTCGAGGTTGATGGCGATAATCACGGTCGCGTGGCCATCAATACCGAGGATCACCAAACCGAGGCGTTCGGTCCCTTGTTCGATCTCCTCGACGATCTTGGCCCCCGGAAGAAGCGGAAGATGCCGCCCGAGCGGATCGAAGTGCGTGAAGCGAGCGGCGTCCGCCACTTCGAAGATGAAGACCCGCTCACCGGACTTGCTGGACTCGTAGGTCAACTGCACGCCAGAGGTGCCCACCAGGTCTCGTTCAATGGTCGATCCAACCAGCGCCAGGCCCACTTCGTCCAGAACGGGGGGCTCGATGCCCGGCCCCAGAACCTCACCCAGGTCGCGGGTGGCTTGCCGAGTCTTTTCCAGCGGATCTGCCAGCTCATCGACGCGGATCGGCGGCGCGGTCGTCGCAGACCGGGAGATGGCCTGAAGGAGATCCGCCAATGGCGTGCCATCGAGTGGGACACCTCGCTGCTGCATTCGCGGGCCGTAGATTCCGAAGAGAATCGCCGCGGCCACCAAAGAGAGCGCTGCCAGAACGGCGGGGCCAGAGATGCGAGCCGGTGGTCGGCGAGGCGTGGGGTGGTGGGGGCTGGTCGAGTCAGACACTGATTCATCTTTCCTTCTTCGCGGCCATGGACCTGATGGCCCTGATGGACCACATGACGCTCCGGGCGAGATTCTCCCCGGTCGGGTTTCTGCCGTTCCCGGCTCACGACCCATGGGTCCGCGGGCCTCGAACTTGGAGGCATTCTTCCCACCGTAAAGCGTATCGGCATTCCCGACCGGGACGTCCCACCGGAGACCGCAGAAGGACGGAACCTTCTCTCCATTACACTCCGAGTCCCATGAACCAATCCGCACCCCTCCATCCCGACCAGAAGCCAGACCAGTCGCCCGCGTACATCACCACCCCGATCTACTACGTGAACGACCGCCCACACATCGGGCACGCGTATACCACGACCCTCTGCGATGTCTGGGCACGGGCCATGCGATTCGCAGGCCGAGACGTGTTCTTCCTGACCGGAACCGACGAGCATGGGGTCAAGGTCGAGAAGTCCGCTCAATCCCGGGGGATCGAACCCCAAGCGCTCGCCGACGAAAATGCTGCGGAGTTTCAAAAGGTGATGGGGATGTTCAACCTCACCAATGACGACTTCATCCGAACCACCGAGCCGCGGCATGAACGCCAAGTCCAATCGCTCGTGAAACGCCTCCTCGAGACCGGCGATGTCTACCTCGGCGAGTTTGAAGGCTGGTACGACGAAGGCCAGGAGGAGTACGTCACCGAGACCAAGGCGAAGGAGACTGACTTTAAGAGTCCGATCTCTGGCAAGCCGCTGGTCCGCGCCAACGAACGAAATTACTACTTCAAACTCAGTGCGTATCAGGAACGACTCGAAGCGCTGTTCGCCGAACGACCTGGTTTCGTAAAACCGGATGCTCGTCGCAATGAAGTGCTGGGCCGACTTCGAGGCGGGTTGCAGGACGTTCCGATCACCCGCACCAATTTCACTTGGGGCATTCCGTTCCCCGGTGATGAAGAGCACGTGATCTACGTCTGGATCGATGCCCTTCTGAACTATGCCACCGCACTCAACCTTGCGGATGCCGATGATGACCGCCACCGTTACTGGCCGGCGACGTTCCACGTCATCGGCAAGGAAATCCTCTGGTTCCACGCGGTCATCTGGCCGTCGGTGCTGATGGCCCTCGAACTCCCGATGCCCGGATGCGTCTATGCCCATTCATTCTGGATCAGCGAAGGCAAGAAGATGTCGAAATCGCTCGGCAACTTCGTCGACCTGCCCACCATCGAGCGATACCTCGACGTGTACGGTTTAGACGCCTGGCGCTGGTACATGGTCAACAACGGCCCACTCGGCGCGACCGACGCGGATTTTCAGGCCGCCGGTTTCCATGAAACCTACACCTCCGACCTCGTCAACACCGTGGGCAACTGCGCGAGCCGGACCACTGCGATGCTCGGGAAGTACTTTGACGGCGTCGTTCCGGCGGACACCGGATTCGAATTGACCGGGTGGGATCTGAAGGCGTCTGCCGATGAGGCGGTCACCGCGTGGCGAGCAGCGCTCGAAGACTTCTCGCTCGACGACGCCTGCGCCGCCGGAATTGGACTCCTTCGAACCGTCGACGCCTTCATCAATGCGACCGAACCGTTCAAGGTGGCCAAGGATCCCGAACGGCAAGACGAGCTCGCCTCGACGCTCGCCCGCTGCATCGAGGCCGTCCGCATCGCCTCGATCATGCTCTGGCCGGTGCTCCCACAACGAATGGAGTCCCTCTGGACTGCCATTGGCTGCGACATCGATCCCGGAAAGGGTGACCTTGACGCACTGGTCTGCTGGGGCGATTCAATGGGTGGCGCGAAGACCGAGAAGGTCGCGTTGTTCCCACGCATCGATGCCGCGAGCACCCCGATGGCGGACGCAACCTGATGGCGCTTCCTCCGTTTCACCTGGCGTTTCCGGTCCGTGATCTCGAATCGAGCCGCCAGTTCTATGGCGAACTCCTGGGCTGCGCTGAGGGACGGTCAAGTGATCGGTGGATTGACTTCGACTTCCATGGCCATCAGATCGTTGCGCACATGGTCGACGGTCTCGAACCGGCCACGCCCGAGGAAGACACCGATTCCAACGCGGTCGACGGCCATGATGTCCCGGTGCCGCACTTCGGCCTGGTACTTCCGTGGCAGACTTGGCACGAACTCGCGGATCGGCTCCGCGCCGCCGGGACCACGTTCGTGATCGAGCCATACCTTCGATTCGAAGGCCTCCCCGGCGAGCAAGCAACGATGTTCCTCCTGGACCCCAGCCAGAACGCGCTGGAGTTCAAGGCGTTTAAGGACCCGACCCAGCTCTTCGCGACCTGACGGCATGCGATCGGCTCAGGCTCCAGACGGCGGCCGTTTCGACGCCGTCTTCCACCACGTTTCAAGACGCTGGCGGGCGGCTTTCGGCGAACCCCGCGACGCCTCACGGCCATTGCGCAGCGAATCTCGCTGCAAGATTCGACGACGTGATCTGATCTCGGCCTCCACCCTGGCTCGTGGTTCGACATCTGGGAATCGATCGGCGTGGGTGGTGATCAGATCCTCGAGGAGAGAGAGATCCCGATCACGACCGAGCGTCCCCGCCACCGTCTTCAGCCGTCGAATCTCGCGCCGGATCGACTTCGACCTGACGTTCCGGATCGCACCGAGCCCGAGCTGGAGTCGAATCACCCGCTTCCTCGTCTCGTGAAGACGCGAGAGATCGTCATCGTCTCGCACCCTGTCGAAAAAACAATGCCGATGATGCCGCCACGCCTTTTCGAATCGATCAATTACAGAATCTCGATCGACCTTTCCGAAATCCGTGGCCTGAAGCCACGCGGCCAACTCCGAAATCTTGGCACCAACCGCCATCACGATGGCTTCATCCTCACGATGGTCACGAGATGTGGGAATGGCCTGGCTCGCAGAGAGCACCATCGAGGCGAGACGGATCGCCTCCCGATTCTTCCGGCCTGACGTGTCCTTTTGCAGACGCGCCAGAAGTTCCATGATCACGTCCCGATCTCGAAGCGGTGAAAGCCGCCGCCCGAGATCACGGGCCGCCGTTCGCATCGCCTCTTGCGACTCCGCATCGATCGACCCTTTGGCGAGGTCGAGAACGGCTCGAAACCGCTTGAGTGCTTTTCGAGCCCGACGGATCGCCTCACTTCGCATTCGAACTTCCCAGGATCCATGCGACGCACACGCGTCGCTCACTTGCTGAAGTTCCTCTCGTAGCACTCGCTTGATCTCGTCGGAGACCGGAAGCGCTGGATCCAGAGGCCGAGCGGTCGGGACGCGGCCGCGGCTCATCCGCCCGCTCGCAGCAATTCAATCGCACCGGCGGTACCAACGACGATGCTTACGATCCCGTTGATGGTCATGAAGGTGATCGCCATTCGGGTCGTTCCCCAGCGATGGACCGTGGCATGCTCGATGATTAAAAGCACTGCCACGAGAATCGCAGCACCGAGAAAGATCGGTCCAAACGCGGGTTCGGTCCGGTAGACCGCAAACAGAAGAATGCTGGCGAACACGTGAAGCAACCGGCTCCATTTCATGGCGCCGCTCACCCCGAATCGAACCGGGATGCTCTTCAACCCGTCGCGGCGATCGACTTCCACGTCTTGCAGGGCGTAGATCACATCGAAGCCACTCACCCAGCAGAGCACCATGCCGGCCAACAGCCAGATCGCCGGTGCAGAAAGCGCGGCCGGATCAACCGCAATGGCCGCCGCGACCGGGCTCAGTGCCAGGCTCGCGCCCAGCCAAAGATGACAGAGCCACGTGAACCGTTTGAAATAACCGTAGGCGCAGATCCAGGCGAGCACCGGCAGGCCCAGCAAGAGTGGCCACCAGTTGTCGCGCAGGATGCCAAAGAGGCCGCACACCAACAGAAAACCGATCGACGAAACCAGCATTGCCACCACGGCGGCGTTGAAAGACAGTCGCCCAGAAGGAATCGCCCGACCGCTGGTGCGTGGGTTTCCCGCATCAATTCGATGGTCAAGGATCCGATTCGAAAGCATCGCCGCGGTCCGGGCAAACACCATCGCCACCACGATCAACCCCAGCGGCAACGCCAAGCTTGAAAATGGCATACCCCCGAAATTGGCTGCCATAAACGCCGCCAGCACCGCAAAGGGCAGCGCGAAGATCGAATGGGCGATCTTGATATCTTCGGCGATGACTCGAAGCGGCGTCACGGTTGGAATCCTCCTAAGTTCACGCTGGAAACTGATCCAAAGAGATCGTAGCAGTGCCGCGTCGCGATTCGCGCATTCCGATCAACGAGCGCGTGATTCAAGAAATGCCGTCGCGGCACGGTCGGAGATTGACCGGTTGATCGGAACCGATATGCCGTGATCATCCGCCGCTTGGATCAGTGGGTGATTAATGAACGTGAGTTCGCTTCGGCCGTCACCCCGATTCAGATCTGCCAGCATCGAGGAGACGTTGGTCGAGGTCGCGCCGATGATCTGCCGGGTGGTTTCGGAGAGACCTTCCGCCTGCTCGCGGAATCCAAGAGCCTCGAGGACCCGAGCGTTCTCGGCACAGAGCCGATCTACGAAGTCCCGTGTCTCCTCGCCTTCGAGGAGTTCGCCGTTGCGGCAACCGAAGATCGCGGTGAGCGGATTGATCACCGCGTTCACCCCGATCTTGAGCCACTGGTGGGCGCGAATTTCGGGCGTCCACTCGGCGAGAAATCCAGCGGCGACCAGGCGGTCAAGGTCATCGGATACCTCGGGGCTCGCAGGGGCCGCATCACCGGCATCGTTCCCAACCCAGAGCGGTTCGCACGCGGTCTGGACCACGGCGTGATCCGACGACCGAAACGCGGCAAACCCCGTGTTGACCACATCCAGCGCCAAGACGTCGGCAGGAAGATCACCCGACCGACGGAAACCAATGCCGTTCTGGAGGAAGTACACCCGCGCCCCGG
>ERZ887942.2870-NODE-2870-length-10390-cov-6.569037_pt1 | contig 10390 bp, 7 predicted proteins | sample MGYA00521099_ERZ887942 | MGnify/ENA primary metagenome ERZ887942 (study PRJEB32303, sample SAMEA104408605) | aquatic metagenome | biome: Brackish water; feature: Pelagic; material: water | place: Baltic Sea | collected 2014-06-07T06:48:00 | depth 16,251 m ... | reverse complement strand
ATTTATACTTTCCGTCCCACACGGCCCGGATGAGGTCGATCCTTTCATCCATACGATCGCGGTAAGCAAACATGAGGTCTCGGGGTGGGGTTTGCTGAGCCCCGAGAAATGCTTTGCCCTGCATGTGCTTTGGAATATCGACACCGGCCAGGCTCAGAAGAGTGGGGGCGAAATCAACAAAACTGACCATGCGGTCCGATTGGGTTCCGGGGCTACTCGGTGCGAGGTGGCGGTATTTTTCGGGAAAACGAATGACCAAGGGGACCCGAAGCGACGATTGGAAGAGCCAACCCTTGCTGCGGGGCATCCCGCGTCCGTGATCCGAGTAATAGAAGACGATCGTTTCATCGGCGAGACCATCGGCTTCGAGCTTTGCCAGGATATCTCCCACGAGTTTATCGGCATAGGTGATATTGTCATAATATCGCGCTATATCGGTTCGAACTTCAGGTGTGTTCGGGTAGTAAGGTGGGACCGGCGCGTGATCGGGGTTATGAATCTCATCAGGAGTCAGGCGTTCGAGGCGTTTTTGGTAGCGCTCCTCACCGCGGTAGTAGAGTTGCGAACTGTGGGTATCCGTGATGTTTACGACGGAGAAAAACGGCTGACCAGGTTTTCGATTGGTCCAGCCCTTGGTTTTCCAATCGTTGTCAATGACGTCCCAGGTCTCATCCGGCTGGATCCAGTTGTAGTCGGTTTTAACGTGGTTACTGCAGTAGTAACCGGCCTTGCGCAAATACTCGGGATACCCTCGGATGTGATCCGGGAGGGTGACTTCCGAACGCATATTCATGGCTCCGGTAGATGGGGGATACATGCCCGTGATCAAGGTCGCTCGAGCGGGAGCGCACATGCCTGCGTTAGACCAAGCCCGGGTGTAAAGCACACCTTCTTCTGCCAACTGGTCAATATGCGGAGAGATGGCATAGGTGTCACCGTAACAACCAAGGTCGCGACTGATATCCTCAAAAACTATCCAAAGAACGTTGGGACGATCCTCTGCAGATAGGCTCAGTAGGAATCCGATTGACCAAATGTTAATGAATGTAAGTAATATTCGAATACGAAAATTACACTCGTAGCTTAGGGGACCTAAACCCGGTTTTCTGGCTAATAGATTACTTTCGGAGTCACTCCTTAGCATAGGACAGTTAGACGCATTCCAAAGGAAGAGGATCTGAGCTTAAACAACTTCCCAGCCCTTACGGACGGATTCTTTGATAAAACGGTCTGCGTCCGGGAGGCCAATAGCTTTCATGTTTTCAGGATCCCATTTGATCTTGGCTCCACCCATTCTGACTGAAAGGACTCCCAGGAGAGCGATTTCGGTCAGGCGTGATGAGTATTCAAAATTGGCACTGGCAGCAGATCCGCCTTTGATAGCTTCTATCCAGTCGCTATGATGCCCACTGACTCTGCGAATCGTCTTTTCCGGGCGATCGATGGAACCTCTAAGCTCTTGCGGGAATATCCGGGGCCCTCCACCGGCTCCGTCACTTTGGATGGTGCCTTTGGTTCCTTCGAAGAGAAGACCACGATTGGACAGTTGAAAGTTTTCCGGGAATGATTCGTGGTGATCGGGGCGACCTGCGCCGGCATACCAGTTGATCTTGATCTCCTTTTGCTTTCCCTGGGCTTTGAAGTCGAAGTAGCCGAGCTCACCGTGAGGGGCTATCTCATCGTTGCTTTGGCCGATAGGATATACCTGAACGGAATCGGGTGTTTTCAGGTCGTAAGCCCAGACGGTGGCATCCATGTCGTGGCAGGCGAAATCACCAATCGCTCCGCAGCCAAAGCGCCAGAAATCGCGCCAGGTAACCGGGGTATAATCTTGATGGTAGGGAATTTCCTCGCGGGGACCGAGCCAGAGATCCCAGTCAAAATTGGGCTGTGGGATAGTACTTCCGAGCGGTAGTCCCTTTAGGCCGTTGGTCCAGCGTGTGGCGTGGCACCAGGAGTGGGTTTCTTTGACCGTTCCAATGGCTTCGGCTCTTAAGAGCTCAACGACTTGGCGAATACCTTCGGAGCTATGCCCCATATTACCCATTTGCGTGGCGACGCCGGTTTCTTTGGCAATTTCGGCCAGCTTACGGTTTTCCCACAGGTTGTGAGCCATGGGTTTTTCAACGTAGACGTGTTTGCCGGCTCGCATAGCATTGGATGCGACAAATGCGTGGGTGTGATCCGGGGTTGCGCAGAGAATCGCGTCGAGAGCGGTTTCTTTTTCCAGCATCTCGCGAAACTCTACATATTCGGCGACTTTAAAGTTGGGTGTCTTTTGCTGGTAGTGTTCTTCGATCTCATCTTTGACGGGCCCCCGCCCGGCGATATCCCGGTAATAAAAGGAATTGAGGTTCCAATACTCCGCTGGATCAGCGATGGCTGTCACTTGCACATCGTCCAGGAGAAGTAGCTGACGCATGTTGTGTTGTCCCTGGCCTCCGCAGCCGATGATACCCACGTTGACCTTCTCGCTGGGTGCGACGAAGTTGGCTCCCCCGAGTACGTGGCGGGGAACGATCGTTGGGAACGAAAGTGCAACGGAAGCGGTTGCTGCGGTCTTAACGAAGTTTCTGCGGGATATCGACATATGAGAAAGAAGGTTAGATTAATTTAGTGACGCCTGGCACCGCGACTTCAGCTAGAGGATGTTCGCCGAATTTCCATGTTTTAGGAGTCAGGTCGAGTTTCGATGCATTCATAGCCCAGTCCCACTTTAACGACCGTCCAGAGTAAGCGGCCATGCGGCCCAGGATCGCAGTCATCGTACTTTGGGCAATACGCTCACCTTCATTGATAGCGTCTGAATTTTTGATGGAGTGAAGCGCGTCGCGGTATTCTTCGACAGCTGGGTTGGGCGTAGGGCCGTCGTACTTCCATTTCGATTTCCCGTGAATAGTAGCGTTGGCGAAGCTGGCATTCATCGTACCTTTGGTTCCCGCCATGACGAGATCGTTGCGATTGCTGATACCGTCGATCTGTGCACCCAGGTGTGAGATTCGAGCGCCATTGGGGTATTCATACTCTAATGAAACATGATCCCAAGCATTGGGAAAAGCATCGCCTGTTCGAGATTGGCGTCCTCCGAAGCCTGTTACCTGAGTCGGGTGCGAATCCATAATCCAGTCCACAATGTCGAGATTGTGCACGTGTTGCTCTACGAGGAAATCCCCGGAGGACCAAGTTGTAAATAACCAGCGACGCAGTTGCCACTCCATGTCCGACCATTCTGGACGGCGGACTGCTTCGTCCTCTCTCCAAGTGAGCATAGCACCTCCCATTCGGGTCGATTGGCCACTTGTGATTTCTCCCATGGAACCATTTCGAATTTGTTCGATGAGTGCGTGGTAGTGCCGGGCTCTGCGCATCTGGGTTCCGGCTACAACCGTCAGTCCCTTTTTCTTGGCGAGCTTCGACGTGGCGATGATGTCTTTTACGCCTGCTGGATCGACCGCTACCGGTTTTTCAATGAAACAGTGTTTGCCGGCTTCTACGGCCGCTTTGAAGTGGATCGGGCGGAAGACCGGTGGGGTCGTGAGAATAATAAGGTCCACGTCACAATCGATGACCTTCTGGTAGGCGTCAAATCCGTGGAACATGGTTTCCTTTGTGACTTTGTAGATCTTGTCAAAAGGCAGTTCGCGCTTGGCCATATTACGTTTGATACGGTCCTTTGCCTGATTCAAGTGATCTTCGAAAAGGTCCCCCATGGCCACCAGCTCGATATTAGGATCTGCTGTGGCGCAGTCGATAATCCCTGCTCCTGTTCCCCGGCCGCCAAGACCGATCAGACCGACCTTGATTTTGTCCTTGTGGTGAGCGCCATGAACGGCGGGAAGAGTGGATAATAGGGACGCAACTCCGGCTGCTCCGGTGGTCTTAATAAATTTGCGGCGGGTGATGGAATGTATATTCATTTTCATAAGTGTGATTGGGGTAATCTTAGCGGGATTCGTTCTCTTGTGTTTATAAATTTCACTATAAAAGATTCCGATCGGAAAAGACTACGCTATTTTCGCGTAAATTTTAGCGATATCGATAATTCTGCCAGTCTTTGATTGATCGAGAGCTATGAACTGGGAAACTTTGCGGAGGAGTAATTGTTTCTTTTGATTCCGAGCGAACTTCTTATTCATTCGAAATAATTTAGCCTTCAAATTTTACTGTTCACGACCGTCGTTTTTTAGACACTTCCTTTTGGTCTATTCTGTCCGCTATTATGCATTCTGATTTTCGGTTATTAGTCCTATGGTCCTTGTTAGTGCCGTTGGCGTGCTTCGGATTCATTGATTCGAAGGTGGAGTTGATCGAGGAGCCTGAAGGGGAATTTTCCGCCAAAATCCTATTTTTAAGCCAAGAGAACCAGGCCTATGAACTCCTTCAAAGTGAGGATCTTAGGGATTGGCAGCCAGTTGGCGAAACCTTGGTGGGCTCCGGCAACGAGGAGTTATTCGAGACACCAACGTTCCCGGCCGGCCAGTTCTTTCAGGTTTCTGAGATTATTCCCGATACTTACCATTCGGAAACGACCGGGATCGAGTATCCTTATCGTGTTTAGGTTCCTCCTGGCTACCATCAAGGATCTAAGTCGTACCCGGTGATCTATGCGACCGATGGGCAATGGTTGTTTGATGAATACCGGGAAGCAATTGTCGCTCAGGGCAAGGAGGTGATTCTTGTTGGAATCGACGAAGGTCCTTTAGACCGTCGTTTGATCGATTACACCTCGCCAGGGTCGTCCGACTATTACCAGTTTCTGGTGACTGAGTTTCTGCCGTTTTTCGAGTCATATTGTCGGGTCGATCCTGAGGAGAGGACTATCTGTGGTACCTCAGTCGGCGGTTTGTTAGTGGGGCTTGTCTTGCTAATGGATGATGTTGAGATGCCTTTTTTTAAAAACTACTTGTCCTTTGATGGAAGTTTTTGGTGGGACCCCGATTATCTAGATCAATTGGAGCAAACGCGCTTTGAGGCGAGTTCGACCTTGAACGCGACGTTATTCTTATCAAGTGCACAGGGAGCCTTTAATAATAATGGGGTCGTTAATGAGTTTGAGAATCGGTTGAACGCTCGAAGTTATTTGGGGCTGAGCATCCTGCGGCGTTCTTATGATGTTGATCACGGAGATGTAGCGGGTCCTTCGTTTCGCGAGGCTGTAGAAATTCTGTTCTAGTGGCTTTGTTAGGAACGTCCTGCGGTTGGTAGGATGGAAAGTACTGAAAATGGAGTTTTATTGAGTTTTTTTTGGAAGCTCGTCCCAGTAGTAGATCGCGTTTCGATTTAGAACGGATCTGGTTGAATTCGGCTTATCTGTATGCTTAGTTAGCGATTCAGTTTACCCAGATCCAGAGGCTGCAAGGCCTTCTCTCCCTTTTTTATGAATAGATATTTCCCCTACCTATTGAGTGTGCTTCTAATCGGCTGCGTGAGTCTGTCGGCGCAGAAAAACAAGAAGGACGGCATCGACTTTACCCGTGATATTCAGCCCATTCTGAACACGTTAGATTCTGAGCAGCGTAGTAAAGTTCTGGATTGGGCGGAAGAAGGGGCGCCGATCCCAGTCATTGGTGAGCATGGAAGTGTGTCCCAGAAGTCAGATTTTTTCCAGTCCAAAGTTGCCCCTCTTTTGGCACAACAGTGTCTGGAGTGCCACGATTCGACTTCCAGGGAAGGGGCCTTGGATTTGTCACGAAAGGAGGCTGCGTTCTTAGGTGGTGATAGTGGAGAAGCCATTATTCCGGGTGATGCGGAAATGAGTAATTTATGGGAATCCGTGTATTTTGACGATATGCCGGAAGACCGCCCTCCGCTATCCCAGGAGGAGAAAGATATTCTAAAAGACTGGATCAATGACGGAGCCGACTGGACTGTGGATTGGATTGACCCTGCCGTTTATGAAAAAGAGCCAACCGGTGAAAACTGGATACGCCGGTTGACCGTCAATGAGTATGTAGAAACCGTCTATCGCGCTACGGGCGTTGATATTGAGAAAAAAGCCCGCGAGTTTCTGCCTCCTGATAAACGCGCGGATGGATTTAGCAACACGGCCTACAACCTGAATGTTGATCTGGGACACGTTCAAGCGTATGCCTCCCTTGCCGGTACGATTGTCGAGCGAATGGACGTCTTGGAGTTTGCCAACCGCTTCTACAAGAACCTGAAATTCACGGATGCCGATATGGGTAATCTTTTGGAATCGATGGGAAAGTGGTTGTTGCGAGGACCGTTGGAGAAATCGGAGATCGTGGGTTTTCGGGGTATTTCTACTACTGTAGCCAGCGCTGGCGGGACGAAGGAAGAAGCAGTCGCGTTGATGTTGGAGGCCATGCTTCAGTCACCTCGTTTTATCTACCGGGTCGAAAAGCAAAGTGGGGACGGGTCCGTATTGCCAGTGAGAGAGTTCGAGCTCGCTTCTCGACTGAGCTACACGATTTGGGGCGGTCCTCCTGATGAGGAACTTCTCAAGGTCGCCGACAAAGGCGAATTGAAATATCCATTTGTGCTTCAGGAGCAGGTTGATCGTATGTTGAAAGACGACCGGGCGATCACTCATTCTTCACAGTTTATCTATGAATGGCTCAACCTTGGGCGGTTGGATAACCTGAGGCCTAACAAAGATAAATTTCCTAGATGGGATCCCGCTTTGGCGAAAGACATGCGCGCTGAGACGTTAACGTTTTTTGAGGAGATTGTCTGGAAGCAGAATCGGCCGCTGGGAGATCTGATGAACGCCCAATTGACATTTGCGACTCCTGAACTGGCTGAGCATTACGGATTGATAACTGCGGATGCGACGATCGTTGAAAACGGAATGTCGAAGTATGAGTTGCAGGATAACGCTCATCGAGGAGGTTTGTTGACTCAAGGGAGTGTGCTTACAGTTGGTGGCGACGAGGCCTCGATGGTGACTCGCGGTCTGTTCGTGTTGCATGACCTGCTTCGGGGCACTGTGAAACCACCGCCACCAGGATTAGATACGACGCCGGTTCCTGCAAGCCCGGGGCAATCCAACCGGATGGTTTCAATGATGCGAATAAACGATAACTCCTGTGGCGGTTGTCACGAGCGATTCGAGCCGTTGGCGTTTGCGTTTGAAAAATTTGATGGTGTGGGTGCGTTTCATAATGAAGACGAGCACGGTAACGAACTTCGTGAAGACGGTGAGCTTATCGTGCCAGGTGCCCGTGAGCCCGTTTCCTACCAAACAGTATCTCAGCTGGCAGATCTGCTCGCAGAGAGTGACCGTGTTAGTAAGACACTCACGTGGAAGGTGGCCCAGTGGGCGTTAGGCCGTCCGCTCACACTCGAAGACGCGCCTATTCTTGACAGTATACACGAAACGGCCAAAAAAGAAGGTGGCTCTTATAGCAGTGTTATCTCCTCTTTGGTCATGAGCGAGTTGGTTCAAACGACTCGCACAGAACCTTCAGAAACTACCCTTAACTAAGATGAATCAAAGAAATATCAGTCGTCGGACGATGCTCAAGGGATTGGGTACCGTGGCCGTTGGATTACCGTTTATGGAAGAGATGTTGGTCAGTTCGGCTACGGCGGCATCGAAGTCTGTTCAAGTTCCGGTGCGTGCCTTTAATGTATTCTTTGGACTCGGTATTCCGGCCCCGCTTCAGGCGGAAGGCTTTGATGGAGTGTTGGAGCCTTTAAAGGACCTGGGCGACAAACTATTGATCATGCGGAATGTCGATCAAGTGCGCGCAGACGGCACGGGTATCAATGCGCACTTTGACGGTGCGTCCGCTTCCTTTACGGCTGAGGCCCCAGCGGGTGAAGCTAAGTCCGGAGGCCCTTCCATTGATCAGGTCGTTCGGAACTATCATTACCCAAACGGATTGCCGTCGGGGATCGTTCCAACACTCGCTGGGGGAACCTACTTCCGCCGCAGCCGAGTCAGCCGGTATGTCCACACTTATAATATGGACGGAACGGTGGCGGCTACCATGCAGGAGCGACCCAGAGACCTGTTTGAACGGGTTTTTGGTTCCGTCGATTTGCCTGAGGGGATGACGGCAAGAGATCTACATTTGAAACGGAGCGTCCTCGATTCAGTAGTGAATCAATATAAGTTTTATACCGGTCAGCGTTCGCCGTTGGGTGCCCAATCAAAAGCGAGAGTTGCCGATCATCTGGATCGTGTTCGTGAGTTTGAGCAGCGGGCGTATTCTCATCGGGACTTGAATAACGAGGGTCCAGCCATGCCGCCTGCATCCAGAATCAAGCATGGGGGTGAAGCTGATCCGGGAGGTGAAGGACTTGACATGATACTTGACGACCTGGTTACCGAATGGCGTTTGATGGCTGATCTCTACGCCTTGGCTATTCAGACTGATAAAGCCCGTTTTGGAGCACTTACCTTTTTAGCGGCTGGTGAGCGCCTGCGCATGAAGGGTGATTATGAATACAACGGACGGAAAATCTTCACGTTCGATGACGCTGCTCAGCATAACAAGACAGGGTCCGGTGGCTGTAGTCATGAATGGTGGCATAAGTTTAACGAAAAAAAGGAAAATGAAGCATTACGGGCTCATGCGCACATGAAGATGCGTGAGGTTGCCTATTTCCTAAAACGCCTGGATGAACCGGATTGTGTGGAAGGTAATGGTAAATCGATTCTTGAAAATACCATGATCACAGTTTCAACCGAGTCAGGCGATGGGCGTCACTCCGATGTCAAACGCGAGTTGTCAGGTGTATTTCATGCAATTTCGGGTGCGAACGGTCGATTTAAGACGGGGCAGGTTATGGATGTCTCGGCGGAAGGAATTGACGTGTATAATAGCATGCTCCAAGGTATGGGTATCGATCATAAGCTAGGACCAGCTGATCGCGACCGTGTATTCGTGGATAAAATACGAGCCTAGGAACACCCTATTTGAAAAACCCCACTTTAATTCTCAGAAATTTTTTCGCAGCCTTTGCTTTGGGTTGCGTACTAAGCTTAACGGTGTCGGCGCGTGCAAAGCCGAACATACTATTCATAGCGATTGACGACATGAATGATTGGGTCGGTGTGTATGAGGGACACCCTCAGGTGCAAACCCCCCATATGGATCGATTGGCTGAGCGCGGCGTGTTGTTCTCCAATGCTCATTGTCAGGCCCCGATCTGTAATCCGTCACGAGTGAGCCTGATTCTGGGGAAACTACCGTCGACTACGGGTATGTATTTTCTCGCGCCGAACTTTCGGGCTGTAGATGGAACCAAGAATGAGGAGACCCTATTTCAGTATTTCCGCAAAGAGGGTTATTATGCGGCCACGATGGGAAAGATCTTTCATGGCAAAACCGATGAAGCCTCATTCGACCATATAGAACCGTCCAGAGGTTGGAGAAAACCAGCCGAAAAAATCCGCTACACATTGCCCGGCAGCCATCCAGGCTGGGATTGGGGTGAAGTGGATGTGGAAGATTCAGAGATGCGGGACTATAAAACGGCGGAATGGGCGGCTGGTGTCCTTCCGGAACTGGCTCAGAAAGAAGAACCGTTTTTCTTAGCCGTTGGGTTTGCGCTTCCGCATGTGCCAATTTATGCCTCCAAAAAATGGTTCGATCTATACCCGTTAGGAGGTGTTCAATTGCCGGCGGCACGCCCAGATGATCGAGACGATATTCCCGAGATTGCGAAGCAACTCACATTGAATCCCACGGGTCCTCGTCACGAATACATGATTGAGAGCGACGAAGCGCGCCATGCCGTTCGGGCCTATTTGGCGGCCAATAGTTTTGTCGATTCTCTGGTGGGTATGGTCTTGGAAGGCTTGGAAGCGAGTGGAGTCGCAGAGGAAACTATCATCGTTTTGTGGAGTGACCATGGCTTTCATTTGGGAGAAAAGCAGCGCTGGGCGAAACGTACCCTCTGGGAGGAGACTACCCGTGTGCCTTTGATCATTTCTGCTCCGGGATTAACGAAGGGAGCGCGGACGAATCGACCCGTCGGGTTGATCGATTTATTTCCGACCTTGGCAGACCTTTGTGGTCTGCCCATCCGGGAGGATCTGGAAGGAGTCAGTTTGAAGCCATTGTTGGAAAACCCGGATCGTAAGTGGGAAACTCCAGCGTTGTGCACCTTCGGTCCCAATAACCATTCGTTGCGTTCTGAGCGGTGGCGTTACACGGTGTATGCAGATGGATCGGAAGAATTGTATGACCATGACCATGATCCTTATGAATGGAAGAATCTGGCAAATGATCCAGGTTATACAGATATCATAAACAAATTGAAAAAACACCTACCCACGACCAACGTTGAACCGCTTCCTGGAAGCGCTGGTTCTGACTCGCCGCTCTACGGTGAAGGAGATATCTCTCTCGGAGAAGCGATGCGCCGTGGTCTCGAACAGCTGAAGAAATAATTACGATGGTCACAAACACACAAC
>ERZ887942.2869-NODE-2869-length-10392-cov-7.082229_pt1 | contig 10392 bp, 7 predicted proteins | sample MGYA00521099_ERZ887942 | MGnify/ENA primary metagenome ERZ887942 (study PRJEB32303, sample SAMEA104408605) | aquatic metagenome | biome: Brackish water; feature: Pelagic; material: water | place: Baltic Sea | collected 2014-06-07T06:48:00 | depth 16,251 m ... | reverse complement strand
TCATTTTTCATCAATCGGCCATTGTATCGATTTTACGGTGTCGATTATCGGGCGAATTTGGTTTTGGCAGAAGCGTTGTCGAATTTTGCTCACGAGCGTTGGGCTGCGGGACGTTGGGTTTCACCGGAGTTGTGGCGCAGCTGCGCGAATTTCGTTTCCAATCCGCAAATCGCAGAAGATCTTGAGCGCGTCGCCGGAACCGATGAAGCAGGTCAGCTCGAAGCCGTCGCATTGATCGTGGCGAAGGATGAATCGGGGGCGCTGGATCACCTTCGAGATGCGACGGAAACCTTTTTGGATGACGTCGCGGATGGCCGCCTGACGTGGCGGACGCTTGGGGAGCAAATCTGACACATTACGCGATCAACTTTTCAACCACTTCGCCGTGGACATCGGTGAGGCGGAAATCACGTCCCCGGAAACGATAGGTCAACTCTTTGTGATCAAAACCGAACAGGCGGAGAATGGTAGCGTGAAGATCGTGGACATGGACAGGCTCGTCTTCGACGCCCCAGCCAATTTCATCGGTGGTTCCAATGGTTTGCCCGCCTTTGACTCCGCCGCCTGCCATCCACATGCTGAATGAATAAGGGTGATGATCCCGGCCGGTGACGGTTTTGAATCCGGTTCGATTTTCGCCGAGTGGTGTGCGGCCGAATTCGCCTCCCCAGACGACCAGGGTTTCATCGAGGAGGCCGCGTTCCTTTAAATCTTGTAGCAACGCGGCGACTGGTAGATCGGAAATTTGGGTGTTAGTGGCGAGGGCGGAATCAAGTTTGCTGTGCTGATCCCACGTGGAAAGAAACAAGGTTACAAATCGGGTGCCGCGCTCGACAAGGCGTCGTGCCAGCAGGCAATTTCTGGCGAAAGAGGCCTGAAATCCAGTTTTGTCCTGACGGTTCAATCCGTAAGCTTCGATGGTGGATTTTGACTCGCCGCTCAAGTCGATGAGATCCGGAGCAGCGGACTGCATTCGGTAGGCGAGTTCGTAATTTTTGATCCGGCTTTCGATTTCCGGATGCTTGACTCCACTGAAGCGCTGGCGATTTAATTCGTTGACTGCAGAGATCGTCCGGGCCTGCATATCAGGAGAAATGCCGGCGGGGTTTTCGAGATTCAGCACGGGGCTGCCTTCGTTTCGAAAAAGTGCGCCCGAGTAATTCGATGGCAGAAATCCACTGGACCAGCTCGCTGCTCCGCCGGGAAGTCCACGGCCGAGCGTTGTCATGACTACATATCCGGGGAGTTCGCTGGAATCGCTGCCGAGACCGTAATTCAGCCAGGAGCCAAGCGTGGGAGCGCCTCGAAGTGGTGATCCGGAAAGCATCAGAAGTTGACCGGGAAGGTGGTTGAACTGGTCTCCATGCATGGAGCGAATCAGTGCAATATCGTCAGCGTGTCGGCTCAGGTTGGGGAGCAGGTCAGACATGTCCATCCCGCACTGGCCGTGTTTTTTAAACGTTCGGGGGCTTCCGAGTAGCCGAGCGGATTCCTTGTTGGTGAAGGAGAATTTTACTCCTTCGAGCAGCGATTCCGGCATGGCCTGGCCGTCCATTTCATTGAGCTTCGGCTTCGGATCGAAAAGATCCATCTGACTCGGACCGCCCTCCATAAATAGGTAAATGCAGCGCTTTGCCTTCGGTGCAAAATGGGGCGGACGGGTGAACGATTCCGCCCCGAGTAATCCTTCGTCGCGGAGCATTGAAGCCAACGCCAAGGTACCGATTCCGTTGCTCAGAAATCGCCGTCGACTTGCCATTTTATGTAATTGATCAATCACGGGAAATAAATTCGTCGAGGTTCAAAATGACTCGGGTAGTTGCGATCATCGCCATTTCTTCTGACTTTGCGGATTCCAGAAAATCACGATGCGCTGATTTGAGCGAGTCCAGCTCTCCTGAAGTAGGGGGGCGGTTCAGGCATCGTGAAAATAGATCGCGAATGGCGGGTTCGATTTGTTTTCCGTGCGACTTCAGCACACTTCGACCAAGCGTTTCGGCACATTCGAAAAAGACAGGGTCGTTCAAAAGCGTAAGTGCCTGCATCGGGGTATTGGTTTGCTCGCGTCGACTGCAGGAGACGCTGGTATCGGGGGCATCAAAGGCCGTCAGCATGGGATAAATAACGGTGCGTTTCAGAACGATATACATTCCCCGACGGTATTTTTCGGTGCCTTCGCTGACTGGCCATTTTACGCTTCGGCCGACAGCAGTCATGAATTCTGGAATGGGAGGACGAATCCCAGGGCCACCGATTTTTGGAGAGAACAAACCGCTCGCGGTGAGGTGGGCATCCCGCACCAAATCCGCGGTCAGCCGGAAGCTGTTTTGCCTCCATAGAAGGTCGTTCGACTCCTCTGGATGAGTGTTCACGGACGATTGACGGTAGGTCTTCGAATGCACAATTTCGCGGATCAATTTTTTCCGGCTCCAGCCGTTATCCCGAAATTCAGATGCCAGCCAGTCGAGCAACTCAGGATGAGTCGGGTCCTCGCCATAGGTGCCAAAATCGTCGGGAGTCGGGACAATTCCGATTCCAAAAAGCTCCTGCCAGATTTGATTCACCGCGACGCGAGCGGTCAGCGGATTCCTCTCATCAAAAAGCCAATGGGCGAGATCGAGGCGATTGGGCGTTTTGGAAGCGAGCGGATTCAGAACGGCCGGTGTTCCCGGCGTCACAGCTCCGCCGTCGCGAGTGTAATCACCCCGCACATGAATGAATGAATTCCGGCGATCCTTGCTTCCCCGTTCGACGAGGGTTTGGCCTTTTGTGGGTGGTTTTGTTGGAGGATTGAGGTGCTTTTCAACCAGCAAACGAGCTTTCACAAAGTCGGGATCGATTGCTTCCGAAGGCGGCGTGAATGGGCCCGCCTTGTCAGTGGTTAACAGCTGAAAATGCCGCAATGAATCTCCAGGCCCCGTTTTGTGGCCCAGTGAAAATTTCAATCGGCTCCCTGCTGGAATCGTTTCCGGTTTTTCCAACTCGAATACAATTGAATGATTTTGATAAGCCTCAGTGGTGATCCGCCATCCGTTGTTCGTGGGCAGAATCGTTTCGGAAACGGCTGAACCTTTTCCTTCGTCAAAATGAGTTGCCTTAGCCGATTTGAGCTTCAGGCGATGGGCTTTTCCATCGACAATGAGATCAGGGAAAAACATCGAGAGATTGAATTCTCCAGATTTTCCACGGCCTACTGTTTCGCCTTTGGTTTGCCCTTCTCCGAAATTCCCAAAGGCGTCGAGGCGGAATCCGGTAATCGTTCGTGTCTGCTCAACTGGGGATTCGACAAAATATGAAACGGTGGAAGGAACTTTGCCGGATGCGAGGACTGAGCCGTCCTCTTGAATCGTCAAATCGGTTCCAGCCGCTTCGACTTTATCGGGAGCCAGAGGTTTCCAAAACGCAGCTGTGCTAGAATTTTTAGATGCAGGGTTACGAGGCGGGACTGCGGCTAACAACGTTTTCAATTTCGCCTCCCAGGTATTTAATTTTGCTTCGTATGCCATCCATTCCTCTTCGATCCGCACGCTAATATCTGCGTCGTTGGTATTGTTGAAAAAGGCATACAGCTGATAATATTCGCGCTGAGAAATGGGATCGTGTTTGTGATCGTGGCATTCTGCACACGCAATGGTCAGGCCTAGCCATGTGGTGCCCGTCGTTGCAACGCGGTCGACGATTTGTTTGGTTCGATTCAATTCGAGGTCCGACCCAGCCTCAGTGTTTTTTAGATTGTTACGGTGGAATCCAGTCGCGATCTTTTGGCTTTGAGTGGCATTCGGCAACAAATCTCCCGCGAGCTGTTCAATCGAAAATTGATCATACGGCTGATCCCGATTTATCGCATCGATTACCCAATCGCGATAAACCCAGGCCCATTCGCGCACTGTGTCGCCAAGGTAGCCATCGCTATCAGCATAACGGGCCAGATCGAGCCAGGGACGGGCCCAGCGCTCTCCGAAATGCGGCGAGGCTAACAGTCGTTCCACCAATTCTGAATACGCTTTTTCTGGATCAGCCGCCCATGATTTTTCCCATGCTTCGATTTCCCGGAAAGTTGGCAAAAGCCCTGTTAAATCAAGATGTAGGCGGCGAAGCAGCACGTGAGGCGCTGCCTGTTGTGATGGAGTAAACCCTGCCTCGTCGAGTTGCGCTTGAACCAGGAGATCAATGGGACTCTCGTTCGCTGGACCTGCAATCGTGGTCCGGACAATTGATTGAAATGCCCAGTGATCCCTGTCACCTGCCAGTGCAGTTGATGCCAATGCTAAAACCGCAGCAGCCGTGGTGAATTTTCGAACCATTTCTTTGTGTTAGCAACTAAATCGCTTTACCAAGGATGAACAAGGTCCGGCGATGCGGGAGTGGCTTTGAAAAAAGAATCTCAATGTAAGCGCATGATTTGTGATTTTTATTCAAAAATTGTCCTGCCCTTTGACATTTAGCGCCTCTCTTTTAAGTTTGGCATGCCTCAGATTGAAGTCTGAGGCGCACCAAAACCCCTTCAAAATGCGCTTTTTCGATTCCCACGTCCACATGGTCTCCCGCACGACGGATGACTACCAACGCATGGCTGCTGCCGGTGTTACCGCGATTGTTGAGCCTTCCTTTTGGCAAGGCCAACCCCGGACCGAAGTCGGGACGTTTAAGGATTATTTCAATTCACTGATCGGTTTCGAGCGATTCCGTGCGAGCCAGTTCGGAATTGCCCATTACTGCACGATTGGGCTCAACCCTAAGGAAGCGAACAACGAGCGCCTTGCCGAAGAAGTGCTGGAATTGATGCCGCTGTATATTTGCAAAGAAGGCGTCGTTGGTATTGGTGAGATTGGTTTTGATGACCAAACTCCGGCAGAGGAAAAATATCTTCGGATGCAGGCTGAATTGGCGCTGGAGGCGAATCTGCCGATTCAAATTCACACGCCACACCGTGATAAAAAAACAGGCACGATTCGGACGATGGATGTTCTGGAAGACGTCGGGGTTGATCCGGGAATGGTGATCATCGATCACAATAACGAGGAAACCGTGAAGTCCGTTTTGGATCGTGGTTACTGGGCTGCGTTCACGATTTATCCGCACACCAAGTTGGGGAATCAGCGCATGGTCGAGGTCATGCAGGAATTCGGAGCCGAGAAAATTGTCGTCGACAGCGCAGCCGATTGGGGTATTTCCGATCCTCTCGCCGTGCCCAAGACAGCGGCGTTGATGAAAGAACGCGGCCTCACGATGGAGCAGATCGAGCAAGTGACGTATCACAATCCGCTCGCAGCCTATGGCCAAAGTGGGCAAGTGCGTGAAAGCGATTGGGCTGGCGCAAAAGGTGTCGACCCAACTGCACTATTTGGAGGAAACTCTTTGTTGCGTGGTGGAATGGATGTTGAGACTGCGATGTCTCAGTATGTGATTGAGTAATCCGCAATCCCGCACCGTTTTCGCTTCATTCGCGGCCGATTTTCCGATATGATCGACGTATGAAAACGAATCTTTCGCGTCGTAAATTTCTCGGATCATCCGCAACAGTGGCTGCGGCTTCCTCGCTGGGCTTTCCGGCGATTACCCGTTGCCAATCTCCGAATTCAAAAATTGGTGTTGGCCTGATTGGAGTTGGCGGGCGCGGCCGCTCGCATGTGAAAGCGTGCGCGGGTGAGGACATCATTGCGATGTGCGATGTGAACGAGAGTAATCTTGGTGGAGCCATGAAATCCGTTGCCAACTCTGGCGATGTGAGGACCTCGAAAGATATCCGCGAGTTTTATGAAAACCTGAACGGGATCGATGCGGTCGTTGTGGCAACAACGGAACACACCCACGCGTTTGCGACGCTTCCGGCGCTTCAGGCTGGGAAACACGTTTATTGTGAAAAGCCGCTGACTCGCGATGTGCATGAGTGTCGGATCATTACTGAGGCTGCTGCCAAAGCTGGCGTGCAGACTCAGATGGGAACGCAAATTCATGCGGGTGAAAATTATCGTCGCGTCGTTGAGATGATTCAATCAGGTGCGATTGGGCCCGTGACAGAAGTTCACACGTGGGTTTCCCGCGCGTGGGGATGGCAGTCAGAAGCTGATGCAAAAGCGAATAAAGACATCATTTACACACCGGATACCCCGGCAAAAGGAATGAAAGTGCCCGGTGAACTGGATTGGGATTTGTGGATTGGGCCGGCGCCGTATCGCGATTTTCATGATTTCTATTTCCCCGGACCGCGTTGGTATCGTTGGTGGGATTTCGGAAATGGCACGATGTCCGACCTCGGAAGTCACCGGAACGATCTCGCGTGGTGGGCGTTGGAGTTGGATGCCCCGCTGACGATTGAGCCTCTTTCGGGACCGAAACCGCATCACGATATCGCCCCCGCCTCGATGAGTGTAAAATACACGTTCGGCGCACGCGGTGACATGCCGGCGGTCGATCACACGTGGTATCAGGGATCGGAAAAGCCACAGATTTGGCATGATAAAAAAATCCCACAGGCCGGAAACGGCACGCTGTTTATCGGCGAAGACGGCATGTTGCTCGCCGACTACGGAAGCCTGAAATTGCTTCCCGAAGAAAAGTTTACAGACTTCAAAGCACCTGAGCAGTCGATCGAAAAATCACCCGGCCAGCAGGCCGAATGGATTCGGGCGTGCAAAGGCGATAAGCGCGAGCCGCTCTGCAATTTTGCGTATGCAGGACCGCTGACGGAGGCCAATCATCTCGGAAACGTGGCGTATCGGGCTGGCAAGAAGCTGGAATGGAATGCCAAAGAAATGAAAATTCCGAATGCGCCCGAAGCCGAAAAATTTCTCGGTCGGAAATATCGTGAAGGTTGGAGCTTGGGTTAAATCGATCCAACAGGGTTCGTTCGATGAACCAACCGTATTGACTTGAAGGTGTGGCATTTTGTTGATCTGAAATTGATAATCATCGGGCCCATGAAAAATCGTATTTTCGCATCGCTTATTTTTGCCATCAGTTCGCTTGGCTTAGCCGCCGAACCGATTGCCAAAAATGTGGTGCTAATCATTTCCGATGATTTGAAAGCGGATGTGTTGAGCATTCACGGGAACAAGGTCTGCAATACGCCGAATATCGATAAGCTCGCAGCTGAAGGCGTTGTTTTTTCACGGGCGTATTGTCAGGGAACGGTTTGCGGGCCTTCTCGGACGTCGTTCATGCGGAGCCGCTATTTGGATAAAAAGGGGATCACCCTGGGCGAAAATTTGATCGCGAATGGTTTCTATTCGGCTCGGGTCGGGAAGATTTTTCACATGCGGGTGCCGGGCGATATTATTGCCGGGACAAATGGCGCGGACATTGAGGCGTGCTGGACAGAGCGGTTTAATGCGCCGGGGAGGGAAGCGCACACCCCGGGGAATTACGCGCTGCTGAATAAAAATATTTTTACGACGGATCTGGAAGGGCGGGAGTCGACAAAGATGCCGCATCGGATGTTCGTGTCGGTTTCATACGAAGGCGATGGATCAGATCAGCCGGATCCGAAAGCAGCGGAAATGACGATCGAATTGCTTCGGCAACGAAAGGAAGATCCCAATACTCCATTTTTCATTGCGACCGGTTTTGTGCGCCCGCATTATCCAAGTGTCGCGCCGGAGCAGTATTTTGAGCCCTATCCGCATGGGGAAATCAACATTCCGCATGTGCCGGAAGGTGATCTCGAAGACATGCCGAAGGCCGCAATCACTCAGTCGCGCTCGGAATTAAATGGAATCGACCAATTTCCTGAAAACCAGCAGCGAATGTGGGCGGCGTATTACGCGACGGTTCAATTCATGGACGAACAAGTTGGCAAGGTGATCGACGAACTAGATCGGTTGGGGCTTCGAGAAAGCACCTCGATTATTTTCACGAGCGATCATGGTTATCACCTCGGCGAACACACATTTTGGCAAAAGGCGAACCTGCACGAGCGGGTCATCAATGTGCCGTTGGTGATTTCTGCACCGGGGATGAAGCCGGGTAACAGCGATTCGATCGTTGAGCTGGTTGATCTGTTTCCCACCGTTTGCGAGCTGACTGGCGTGCCCGTTCCAGATTCGGCCGAAGGAAAAAGTCTCGTTCCCCTGTTGAAAGATCCCGCAGCAACAACTAATCAGCGGGCGCATTCGTTCACGAGAAATGGTGAGTCGATTCGAACGCCGGGTTTTGCTTTCATGCACTATAAAGACGGAACAGAGGAGCTTTACGACATGAAATCAGATCCCGACCAGTTCACCAATCTCGCGTCAGATTCGAAGATAGGAGCCAAGCTCGTAGAATGGCGGAAGTCGCTGAAAATGGAAAAAAATCGGTGATTCAGTGAGCGTTTTAGCAGGAAAGCTGCTTTTCACAGTTGAAACGGCCAAAATTACTGGCGTCTCTGCCACTTTTGTATGACGAATTCCTTGGAGTAACCGTATTACTGACATGCGAATAGGAATCACAGGAGCCAGCGGATTTATCGGCTCTGCAATCATTGGACGCGCGAATGCTGACGGGCATATCGCTATTGGATTTTCACGAAGTGCCGGAAAAATCATTCCCGGTTGCGAAGAGGTGCGCGATTTCTCGGATCCAGAGAATGCCGATTACAAAGGCCTTGATGCGATCATTCATCTAGCCGGAGAATCGATTCTCGGTGTGTGGACCAGCGGGAAGAAAAAGCGGATCTATGATAGTCGAATTGATGGTACCGCAGCGTTGGTTCGTGGGATTGGAAAAATAGAACAGGCCAAGCGGCCTAATGCATTGGTTTGCGCTTCAGGAATCGGCTATTACGGCGATCGAGGAGACGATGTTCTTGATGAGGAAGAGGACCGTGGATTTGGATTTCTCGCAAAAGTCGTCGAAGACTGGGAAGAGGCGGCTCAAGTTGCTGCCGAAAAGCACGATGTTCGAGTGGTCACCCCGCGAATTGGTTTTGTCCTCGGGAAAAGTGGTGGGGCGCTGAAAGTGTTGAAACTGATCTTCAAATGCTGCCTTGGAGGGCGGCTTGGATCAGGGAAGCAATGGATGCCATGGGTTCACATCGATGACATTGCCGGGATTTTCTTGAAAAGTGCGACGTCTGACTCGATGAGCGGACCCGTGAATGCCGCCGTGCCCAACCCCGTTAACAATCGTGAATTCACGAAAGCACTCGCCGGAGCGGTCGGTCGCCCAGCCTTCATTCCGACCCCTGCGTTTGCTCTGAAGATGCTTCCAGGCGGCATGTCCGAGATGTTTTTAAATAGTCAGCGGGCAAATCCAGCGGCCTTGAAGCTGGCTGAGTATAAATGGGAATTCACGGATGTAGACGTCGCTCTGGCTGATTTGATCGAATCGTAAAGTTACAGAGTTTTTAAAATTTCGGGCTTTCGGAATGGTGGTTTTTCGTGATATGCGTGGTAAATTTATAAACTTTCCATGGCTTCTCCCCAAAATATTATCGGTATCGTTTACGATTACGACCAGACCTTGAGTCCCACCTACATGCAGGACGAGGTGCTTTTCCCCCGGTTCGGCATCAATCCGGCAGAATTTTGGAAAGCCTGTAAAAAACTCGTCGAAGAAGAGGGGTATGAGAGTGAATTGGCCTATTTGAAGGCGATGCTCGATTATTTGGAGATTGATCGGCCGTCGAATAAAGATCTCGAAAAGCTCGGGGCAGATCTAAAATTTTTCGACGGATTGCCCGAGATGTTTTCAGAAATGGAAGACCTATTGAGCCCCGAGCATCGGGCGATGGGCGTGAAATTTGAGCACTATATTGTCTCAAGCGGCATCAAAACCCTGATTGATGGCAGCAAGCTCAAGCCTTTTATTCATGAGGTTTTTGGCTGCGAATTTGCCGAAGACGAAAGCGGTCGTATCGCCTTTCCTAAGCGGGTCATCAGCCACACGGCGAAAACTCAATACCTCTTTCGCATTAATAAAGGCATGCTGAATGCGCACGACGACGTGAACGATCACATGCCCGAAGAGCTCCGGCCGATTCCTTTCGAAAACATGATTTATGTCGGAGATGGCCCGACTGATGTCCCGTGTTTCACCGTGATGAAGAAATTCGGCGGTCAGGCCATCGCAGTTTACAATCCGAAAGACGAAACACGCTCGAGCTTTCGAAAAGCCTACCAACTTTCCGGAGCTGCTGATCGTATTAAATACATTGCTCCGGCGGATTATCGAGCTGGAAGCCATTTGCGACTGCTTCTTGATGAAATGGCTACCGATGCAGCGAACAATATCGTTGCTCGCCGCCTCCGCGAGTTGACTGATGCTACTGTCGCAGCTCCAACTCACTGATTTTTAACAACAAAACGATACAATAGGGATGGTTCGATGAAAGAACCCTGTCTGATCGAAACAAGTCCACGAACCAATAGGGTTGGTTCACCCGTATATTCAAACAGCAAATGCATAAAATCG
>ERZ887942.2866-NODE-2866-length-10400-cov-13.773997_pt1 | contig 10400 bp, 9 predicted proteins | sample MGYA00521099_ERZ887942 | MGnify/ENA primary metagenome ERZ887942 (study PRJEB32303, sample SAMEA104408605) | aquatic metagenome | biome: Brackish water; feature: Pelagic; material: water | place: Baltic Sea | collected 2014-06-07T06:48:00 | depth 16,251 m ... | reverse complement strand
ACAACTTACCCAAATTTCCTGTAGCCGTCAAGGAGCCTCGGGGAATCAAGCAGGGGGAACTCCCCGCGATCGACTCGTTTTGACAATGAATTCCTTGGCTGGTCGTCAATTTTCCACTCGACTGAACCTGCTCTTTTGAATAGTGTTCAAGGAACCACTTGATCTCATGGCTGAAAAACTTACGAAACGTCAACAGGAGTTGCTTGATTTCCTCAAGCTATCGCAGAACCAAAACGGGCTGATGCCTTCGACCCGGGAGATTCAGGCCCACTTCGGGTTTGCCAGTCAAACCGCGGCGATGAGCCATTTGAGGGCTTTGGAGAGAAAAGGAGTGATCGTGCGTTTGGCCGGAAAAGCCCGCGCAGTGGTGTTTCCGGAAGATTTGGAAAGAGAGGAAGTCATCGATATTCCGATTTATGGAAGTATTGCCGCAGGGATGGCCGAGACGGTGGAGGAGGAAAAAGAGGGGTGTGTTTCCATCGACATTGCGTCACTGGGAATTCCCAGAAATGCCCGCACCTTCGCTCTCAAGGTCCGTGGTGAGTCCATGATCGATGCCCATATTTGCGATGGCGATACCGTCATTCTTGAATTCCGCGAGCCGAGAGACATGGATGTGGTCGCGGCCTTGATCGATGGCGAGACGACCTTGAAGCGTTTCATCATGGAGAAGGGCCGCCCTTTTCTGCGTGCCGAAAATGAGGATTTCCCCGACATCGTCCCCGCCCGCGAATTGGTCGTGCAAGGAGTGATGGTGGGCTTGTTGCGGACCGGGAGGATCTAAAGTTCGCTGAAAAAAAGCAGGCGCGAACGGTCCACGGTTTCAATCTGCGACACCGCAAATTTCATGTCTCCCACACTGAATTCCTTGAGGTCATTTTCCAAAAGAACCGATGCCGGCTGGTCGAGGGTGACGTCATTTTTCACCAGCACTTCGTGCCCAAATTGATGCAGGTCCACCCGCGCAATCCCTGCTAACAGGTCGGCTTGATGACGGTCCACGGGAGTCGTGGTTGGCGAGGTGAGGAGCAAGGTGTCCGCCATGATCGCTCCCAGGAGCAACTTCGCTTGCGACGGTGTCGGAGTGCGGCCATTTTCCGAAAATTTGCAGGCGATAATCGTGGCTGTGCTGCCGACCGGGCGGCAATCAACACGGATGGGTTGATTGGTTTCCAGAGTGCCGACACGATGATGGTCGACAATTTCAATGATCTCGGCCGCAGTGATTCCATCCGGTGCCTGATGCCGCTCGAAGTGATCGACAAGCACGACGCGGCGGCGGGGCGCCCCCAGGATTTCTGCACGGGAAACGACGCCATACAAGGTGCCATCGGAGTTCATCACCGGCAGGGCAAACTGAGCCTCGAGTAGTGCCTTCCGGGCTTCTGCGACAGTCTGATCTTGCGCCAGCGTCGGAAGGTTGTCGGTTTGCATCAAACGACATGCAGGAATGGCCATCGGAAGCTGGGTGACCAAAGCCATCAGCGATCCACAATATTGAAAAATCCCCAGCTTGGGGCACTCTTGGACGGCCTCATCCCATTCGGGAGTTTTTTCACCGGTGCAAACGATGGCTGCAGCTGCTCCCGCATCACGACACTTTGGAAGCATCCTGGGATCGTCACCCAGCAAGGCCAGCGCACCGGGAGTGAGGCGGCTCAGTTCCAGCGCGATCTGACCTGTCGCCTCGGACTCCGTCGGTTGCCAGCAATCAAGTTTGAGATAACGCTCAATATCCGATGTGGAAAAAAGCACCCCGAGGAAGTCCTCGGCATTGGCATGATAGAAATAACCCGCCATTGGCATGTGGTCGCTGAGCATGCCAAGGAGCTGTTTTTGCTCATTCAGCACAGGGACCATTCCGATGCGATGCCGCTGAATCAGCTTCAGGGCATCACCGAGTGCGGCCTTCGAGTTGATCGACATGACATTCTGTTTCGCGACATCACCTACCAACAAGTGCGTGTGACTGATGACACGGGGCAGTGGCGTATTTGCCTCGGCAAACAGCCAGCGGGCCTGTGCTGTTGGTTCACCCAACATCACTCCCTCGTGGTATCCTTGTGTGGGGTTCAACAAGTTCAGCAAATCCGCATAGACTGAGGCGGAAACTGCGGAATCCGTATCAGGCCGCTGGTGACCGACGACGAGTATGGGCTGTGTGTGCGGCGGAGGGTCTGCCATCTTGGACGGTGATAGAGATTAAAATGGGAAGATGAACCACCCGAATGAGCAAGACCATTCCCGTGAATGCCAAAGGCCGGGCATTGGTGCAGAGGTGTCCGGATCAACGTTTTTTCGATTTCAGGCTCGTTGAATGCCCCTGTTTTGGGCAAAACTACATGACAAAAAATGCGATTGGAAACAGCTTGATCGTCCGCTGTTTTCGGAGGAATGATTGACTATGCACGCGAACGGTCCTCTGATTATCGGTATCGCCGGAGGTTCCGGCTCTGGAAAGAGTTCTGTGACGGACCGGATCGTGGAACGCCTTGGGGGGGACAGAGTCACGATTATTAACCACGATTCCTACTACCGGGGAATTGGGGACGACGGGGAGAGTTCCCCGGAGGGAGTGAATTTTGATCACCCCGATGCTCTTGAAACCTCCCTGCTGGTTCTGCACTTGGAGCACCTCCGTGCCGGGAGAGCGGTGGACGTTCCTTCCTATGACTACGCGAAGCACAAGAGATCGCCCGAGACCCGCCGGGTCGAGGGACCGGAGATCATCATAGTGGACGGGATCCTGATCCTGGCCGTCCCCGCTCTCCATGAGCTGATGGACATCCGGATTTTTGTGGACACGGACGCCGACGAGCGCTTGGCCCGCAGGATCCGCCGGGACATGCTGGAGCGGGGTCGTTCGCTCGACTCGGTCCTCGATCAGTATCTCCACAGCGTTCGCCCCATGCACCTTGAGTTCGTGGAGCCAAGCAAGCAATGGGCCGATGTCATCATTCCGCACGGTGGCGAGAACCGTGTCGCGATCGACATCGTGGCCTCGGGGATCGCGGAGATGGTTCGGACCGGAAAGTAACTGATCTCGCAGAATTTTCGTCCCCTGGGAGGAGAGGCTCGTCGTAAGGTGAGGTGATGTAAGTGTTTGGTCAGGATCCCTTCGCGACGGCGGCCGCGTAGACCGCTGCCGTTTTGTTTGCGGTGAGGTCCCAGCGGAACCGGGCGGCATTGGCGAGCCCTTTTGTGTGTAGGGCCTTGGCAAGGCCGTCTTCCGTTGCCAGGCGGGTGATGGCCGTGGCGATGTCGTCGGGCGATTCGGGATCCACCACCAGGGCCGCATCGGCTACGACCTCCTTGAGGGCGCCGCGTGTGGAGCTGATCACGGGAGTGCCACAGGCCATGGCCTCTACCGGGGGAAGGCCGAAGCCTTCAAACAAGGAGGGATAAACCATTCCTTCGGCGGCGCGGTAGAGTGCGGGTAGATCGTCATCCGGAACAAATCCCAGCATGCGGATTGAGCTTGCAACGGGTGAGCTTGCGGCGGCCTCCCTGATCACATCGGCTCCGTGCCAGTCGCCCCCTCCGAGGGCCAGTTCCCAGTCGCTGCCGCTCTCGGCTTTAAACTTTTCGAAGGCCTCAATCAGCCGGACGTGGTTCTTGGCAGGATGTTCGAGGCGCGAGACGAAGAGGAGGAACGGCTTTTCAAGTCCGCAGCGGCGGGCCATCTCCTCCTGGTCGGCATCCCGGTTTGCTGGTCGGAACCGCTCGTGATCGATGCCGTTGTGGATCACGTTGATCCGATCCTGCGGGATTCCGAAGTAGGCATCGATGTCTCCGGCGGTGTCATGACTGACGGCGATGAGTTCATCCTGCCTCCTCGCCAGTTTCTTTGCCACCACCTTGCCGTAGAAGCTTCTCATGAAATCGTATTTCCCACTGAGATGAAAGGGCGCAAGGTCGTGGATGGTTCCTACCAGCGGGCAGGGCGCGGAGTGAATGAGACGGCGGTAGCTCGGGACGTGAAGGGCGTCGAGTCCAAGTTTACGCGCCCTTCCCGGCAGGCCCAGCTGATGCCAGAGAATATTCTGCACCGGGCTCGACGCGGAGTCATTTGGATTTTGGTCCCTGCTCTGGAGCGTCTTCGGTTACGGAATTCTCCTCGACTTTGGATTCGGATCGGCGGCTCAAAAGCGGGTCGCGGAGGCGCTTTCCGACCAGGACTGGGCACAGCTCAGCCGTGCCTTGAGCACCATCTTTTTCTTTTACGTCGGAGTGGCCTTCGTGATCGGAATCCTTGGTTGGTGGCTCGCCGGTTCGCTTGTGACGGTCCTGGGGGTAGAACCCGACCAGCTGGAAACCTACCGGCCCGCGGCCCGGGCCTTCTTTCTCGGGATGGCCCTGGGATTTCCGAGTGGGATTTTTCCGGAGGTCTTGCGTGGCCTCCAGCGCATGGAGACGGCCAATCGGATCGCGATGGTCGGCTTGGTGGCCAACGCCATTCTAATCGCGGTGGCCCTCTTTCTGCAATGGAACCTGGTGGCTCTGATCACGGTGGCGCTCGCCTGCGTGCTCATTCCAGATCTCGTGGCCGGTTGGATGGCCCTCCGCTCCATGCCCGAGGTGAAGTTGAGGCCCTCGCTGTTCTCGATGGGGCAGCTCATGTCCACCAGCAAGTTCTCGCTTTTTGTATGGGCCAGTACGATGAGTCATGTCCTGCGAAACAAGTCCGACCAGCTCGTGATCGGATTGTTGATCTCACTTCCCGCGGTGGCCCTCTACCAGGCGGCCGGGAAGGTTTCGGAAATGTTCGGGATGGGAACGAAGCAGGTCTCGGATGCGCTCTCCCCGGCGGCTGCCTACCTGCATGCCGACGGACGGGGGGATGCCTTGAAGGGATTCTTTACCAATGGGTTGCGATTGACCGTGCTGGTTGCCACCCCGGCGTATGTGTGCGCAGCCGTTCACCTCGATTTTCTGGTTTATCTGCTGACGGGTGATGCCGCTCCGGCACCCGCGACGCTTCTTGTCGGGCAGCTCCTGCTCCTGTGGTTTTACCAAATGTCATTCACCCATCTGGTGTTCCGGCGCATGTTCATGATGTGCGGTCAGGAACGTCGGCTGATGTGGCAGGGACTCAGCGAGGGCGCCCTTAACATCGCTCTTAGCATCGGTCTGACCCTTTGGATGGGGACGATCGTCGGAGTGGCTCTTGGTTCCCTGATCCCGGCCGTCGTTCTCGGATGGACGATCCTGTGGCCGTGGGCGGCCCGCCAGGTCGGGCTCGGCAAGATGCGCCTCTTCCGGGACACCTGTGGCCGGACGATTCTGGCCTGCCTGCCGATGGTGGCGGTTGGACTGGGACTGCGCTGGTTGAGCGACCTTTCCTACGGGGATCCGCAGTGGGCCAAATCGCTCACGGGTCTTGCGTTGATGGTGCTGACCGGTGGAATCGGCCTCTGGACGGTGGCGCTGAATGCCGGGGAACGAATCCGCGTCCGCGGAGTTATCCGAAAGATCTTTCGGCGCGGCAAGGTTGCCAAGGAAGGAGGTCCGGCATGAGCGAGCCGCTCGTCAGCATCGTCATGCGCTCCTACAACGAGGCCTGGGCCTTGAAGGAGACGCTCCCCGCCCTCGCTGCGCAGGATTTTGGACCGTGGGAACTCATCGTGATCGACAGCGGGTCGACCGACGGAAGCGTCGATCTGATCCGCTCGGCCAACCCGGCTCATTTTGTCCAAATCCAATCATCTGAATACAATCCGAGTCGCGTGATGAACCAGGGTGTCCGTCTGGCGCGGGCCGACACGATCCTTTTCCTCAATGCCGACGCCACGCCACAGGGGACCGGGTGGATGAAACCTCTCTATGACGCATTGCAATCACCCCGGACCGCGGCGGTCTTTTCCCGCCAGGTTCCGCGTCCGGATTGCCATGCCGTTTTTGCCCACGACTACGACCGTTGTTTTGGTGAGAACAGGGAGTCGGCCCATTGGGACCACTTTTTCAGCATGGTGAGCAGCGGCATCCGCCGCGACGTCTGGAACCAGCGCGGATTCCGCGAAGACCTCCAGTATGCCGAGGACGACGAGTACACCCGCTGGTGCCGTGCCGCCGGCTATGAAGTGACTTATGTTCCCGACTCGGTCGCGATGCACAGCCACAATTACACGGTGGCCCAAGCCTATCAACGGGCTTACGGCGATGCCCGCGCGATGGCCGCGACATACGAAGGGGACCGCTCGGATTTCAGATGGTGGAAGTCGGTTCTGACGGGCTGGGCGGCCGATGTCTGGCGCGATGTGCGGTGGTTCCGGAACCAGCACAGCCTGGGGGAACTTCCCGAGGCGGTCCTCGTCAGGCTGGCGCAACGCCGCGGGCGCTATCGCGGATTTCACGAGGGCTGGAAAAATTATCAACGAGAAGAAGCAAAATCATGACCGGCCCGGAGAAGACAAAGGAACAACGCTATACGCGTGACGGCAGTGCCGAATTGGAAAGGCATCTGGCAGAGGTGTGTGCCACCATCGGCCGGGAGCTTTCCAGCATCATTCCCGGCGAGGCGCTCGAAGGGGTCGCCCTGGGGGGGGGCTACGGGCGTGGTGAAGGAGGCGTTCTCCGAACCGAGGATGGTGACGAGCCCTACAACGATCTGGAGTGCTTCGTGTTTGTCCGGGGGCCGGTGCCATTGAGCGATCGTCGCTACGGCCCGGCCGTCCACGGGCTCGGCCATCGGCTCACCGAGGAGATTGGGCTCGAGGTCGAATTCAAGATCCTGTCTCTTCAACGCCTGGAAGCCAGTGAGGTCTCGATGTTCTTTTACGACCTGGTTTGCGGGCACCGTGTGATCGTCGGGCCGGACGATCTCCTCGAGCCTTTCGGCAGTCAGAGAGATGCCTCTGCGATCCCACTTCACGAAGCCCAGCGCCTCCTAATGAACCGGTGTTCCGGGTTGCTCTTCGCTCTGGAGCGGCTCGGGCTTGATGACTTCGGCGGGGAGGATGCGGATTTTGTAGGCCGGAACCTTGCCAAGGCGCGACTGGCGCTCGGGGACGTCGTCCTGGCGGCCCGCGGCGAATATCATTGGAGCTGCATCGAGCGGCACGCGAGGCTCCAGCGGGTGGAGGCGTCGGACCTTCCCCTTGAGGAAATCCGGGCGTTTCACGAGGCCGGAGTTGAATTCAAGTTGCACCCCGTCCGGGCCGCCGAGGACCGGGAAACGCTCGCTGAGAGGCATGCCGGGATCTCGAAAGTGGCCTGGGCGGTTTGGCAGTGGCTGGGGGAGGAGCGCTTCGGGACAAAGTACGAGAGTCCTAGTAAATTCTCCACGGCCCCGCAATCGAAGTGTCCGGAGACCCGCGGCCTGAAAAATATCCTGGTGCGGATGCGGGCCTTTGGCCTCTCCGCCGGGCTCCGCGCGGGCCGCTTCCGCTACCCGCGGGAGGCCCTGATCAACACCCTCCCGATCCTTTTGTGGGAGCAGGTGTCCTTCCCCGAATCCAAGGCCTTCATCGGGAAGCAGCTCAACGCGGACCCCGAAACCTGGTCGGAGGCCCTCGCCGCTTACACGAAACTCTGGGAACAATTCAACTGAGCCATGTTTGAGAATCTGCGACTCGATCTCTCCCGGAACCTACAGGACTGCGGTCAAACCGGGTTTTTCCGGAAACTGGCACTTTGCCTGACCCTTAACAGCATCCACGCCCTGCTCCTGCTTCGCTGTCAGCAGTGGTGTGCAAAGCACCGGCTTCCCACCATTGTGCCGGCCAAGCTCCTCTTCTGGTTTTTCAAGATCGAGATCAGCAAGCAAGCCCGCATCGGTCCGGGCCTGCGGCTGCCACACCCGATGGGGATCATCATCGCACCCAATGTGACGGTCGGGGCGGAATGCGACTTTTATGCCGATGTCCGCCTCGTGCTGTCCCACGGCGATCCGCAGGGCCCCCGGCTCGGCGACCACGTCTTTCTCGGCGACGGGGCGAAGGTGCTCGGCAATGTCACGATCGGGGAGCGGGCCGAGATCGGCGCCTCCGCGGTCGTCACCAAAGACATTCCCGCCCACGCCGTCGCGGCCGGCATCCCGGCCCGCATCCTGAAACACAAACCTCCAGTTTAACCTGCCTGATCATTGTGAAACTCCTCGTCTTTTATCCCTACATTCCCTGGCCCCTCGACCGGGGCACCTACCAGCGAACCTTTCATCTTCTCAAGGCTCTCGCCCGCGATCATGACGTCGACTTTGTCGCCCTGACCGAGGAGGAAGTGAGCCCGGAAAAGCGTGCGGTGTTTGAAGAATTCTGCCGGGAGGTCGAGTTCATTCCCTTTGAACACCCCCCTTGGCAGCGCCTCTTCCCGCAACGTCTGCTCAACCCGCTGCCGTCCAACGTGGTCCACTGGCAGAGCGCGCGGGTCGCGGAGCAAATCGGTGCCCGCATCCGTCAGGGTGCCTATGACCTGGTCCACATTTGTGACCTCGTGTTGGCACCCTACGCACTTCCGCACCTCGCCCAAACGCCCTTCGTGGTGGATCGGAGCCGGGTCGACCTCCAGTTTCAGTTGATGGAGCACCGGACCCTCGACCTGCCGGCCCGTACCAGATTACTGCGCTGGGAGAGTTACGCCAAGCTCTGGCGCTACGAGAAGAAGGTGGCCCGCAAGGCCGCCCTGGAAGTGGTGTGCGGCCCTGATGACAAGAAATTTATCCGACGTCACGTCGACCGGAAGGCACCGGTCATGGTGGTGCCCAATGGCGTGGACCTCGATTATTTTCAGCCCGACGCGGTTTCGGATCCCCGCAGCGACGAGCCCACCGTCATGTTTTGCGGCGCGATGGATTACAGCCCGAATGTCGATGCTCTCCGCTGGTTTTTTTCCGAAATTCACGAGTCCCTGCTGCAGCACGTTCCCGAGGTCCGTGTCCTCATCGTTGGCAAAAATCCGATCCCGGAAGTCCAGACCTACGCTGAGCGTCAAGGTGTCTCGGTGACCGGCGGCGTGCCGGACGTCAGACCCTACTACCGTCGGTCGTGGATCCAGATGGTCCCGCTCCGCATCGGGGGAGGGACCCGCCTCAAGATCGTCGAGTCCCTCGCGATCGGAACTCCGGTCGTCTCAACGACCATCGGGGCGCAGGGGCTTGAACTGCGGCATGGCGAGGACATTTTTCTGGCCGATGATGCCGGGAGTTTCGCCTCCGGGATCGCGAGCCTCCTCGAGGATCCGGCACTGCGTGCCCGGCTTGAACTCGCGGGCATCGCCGTCGCGAAGGAACGCTTCGGGTGGCCTGCCATCGGGGAGCGCTTGTCCCGTCGATACCACGATCTTATTCACTGAACCCCCAACCATTCATTTATTATGCCAACCCATATTGTCATCACCGGAATCACGAGCTTTAGAAACCACGGGGTCGAGGCTCTCGTCGGAAGCACGATCTCGCAGGTGCGGAAGCGCCTCCCCGAAGCAACCTTCACGGTCCTCGACCGGTTCCCGGACTATGATGCCCGCCAACTCCGGGGAGACCATGTCTCCTTCCGGCAGGATTACACGATCCGGGAGCTCTACGCCGGCAAATTGCGGCGCATCCTGTCGCGCCTGATCCCCGCCACCGACCGCCTGGCCGTGGCGGCCGCCAACGTGATCCGATCCGCTTCGGCTGTCGTGGCCAGCGGGGGTGATGTCTTTTGCTCCGAATACGGCCACCGCTCGCTTCTTTCCCACTTGCTGCCGTTGGAGATCGCCTGCAAGGCAGGTGTTCCGGTGATCCTGCACGCCCAGTCGATTGGACCTTTCACCAACGAAGAGGATCGGACCGCCTTCCTACGCATCGCGCGCCAAGCGGCTGCGATCACGGTTCGTGAAGCGGCTTCCTACAAGTATGTCACCGGGGATTTGCAGCTTGGGGAGGACCGTTGCCACCTGGTCGCGGATCCCGCCTTTCTGCTCGGGCAGCCCGATCCGGAGGAAGGAGAGCGTCTCTTTCAGCACCACCGGGCCCGGGAGGATCGGCCGACGGTCGCGCTCTCGACCAGCGAAGCCATTTGTCATTGGAAGAACTCCGACGGTAGCGGCCACCTCGACACGTGGCTCGAGATTGTGCGCTGGCTCCGAAACGACCTCAAGGCGAACGTGATTCTCATTCCCCATGTGCAGGAGATCTCTCCACTCAATGATGACCGTGTTCTGGCGACCGAGATTCAGCGGCGTCTTGGTTACGATGACGGCGTCCGCCTTGCCGGCGGCAATTTCAGTGCGGAGGAGTTCAAGGCCATCATTTCGCGGTGCGATTTTCTGGTCGCGGAGCGAATGCACGCCGCGATTGCCGGACTGTCGACGGGGGTTCCGACCATGGTGGTGGGCTACTCGATCAAGGCGAGGGGAATCCTGAGCGATCTCCTCGGGCCGGAGCTCACCGAATCGTGCGCTCTCATCCCGCTCGAGGACTTCCT
>ERZ887942.2865-NODE-2865-length-10401-cov-5.881597_pt1 | contig 10401 bp, 7 predicted proteins | sample MGYA00521099_ERZ887942 | MGnify/ENA primary metagenome ERZ887942 (study PRJEB32303, sample SAMEA104408605) | aquatic metagenome | biome: Brackish water; feature: Pelagic; material: water | place: Baltic Sea | collected 2014-06-07T06:48:00 | depth 16,251 m ... | reverse complement strand
ATCAAATTTTCCGGCTTCGAGTTATGACTGATGTGTCGAACCAGTTTGAGTCGCGCAGGATGCTTACCCGTTAACAAAGTGGAACGACTTGGACTGCAGGTAGGGCTCGCAACATAACACTGCTGAAAGTCCAGACCATCCTTAGCCAGTTGATTAATATGCGGAGTTTTGAACAGTTCTGGATTTCGGTACTCCAAATTGTTCCAACCCAAATCATCCACGAAGAACAGGACGATATTCGGTTTCATTGCCCCCATCAGCGGAGAAAAAAACAACCCACTTAGGACCAGGAAAAATAAGTATCTTTTCACAAATACGGGGCGCATACTTTCAGTTGAATCGGAATTATCTGCTTCGCGCCGCCTGTTTCGCTTTGGCGGCAAGTCCAATTGCTGGGCGCGCCATAGTCGATGTGGATTCCCGAAACACCCACGGCTCCCAAATCTTCACAATGCGTTCCCATTCCTTGAGAGATTTTGTAGGGTACCACGCAGGCCAACCATATTTAACAAAGTCGTACTTATCCCGATTGTTATAGACCCATTCATCCACCGTAGGAGCTGGGCAGGATTCTGGAAACACATCCCAGGCATGGTAATAGTCAGGTACCCCCTTATCGAGTATCACGTGATCACGCCAGTTCTGCAGCTCCGCAAGCAACTCCGCTTTCGCGTCGGCATATCCGGGATGGTTGGCGAGGTTGTTTATCTCATGCGGATCGGCTTTGAGATCGTACAATTCGACCTCGGGTTTACTCGGAGCAAAGAATGCCGCTTGAGCAGGCGTGAGTTGTCCTTTGAGATTCATCGCGTTCATCGCAGCCAACATCGGATAGGAGCTTTCCTTATAGTTGTTGTATTGGCAGTAGGGACGCTCGGGCATGAGGTTAAGAATCAACTTGAAGTCATCCGAACGAACGGCGCGCATGGCATCGTGAGTCTCATCCATTTTCTCACGAGCTGAGAAAACGTATTTTCTATTTTTCACCTCGTTACTGAAGAGACTCTTGCCGTGAAGTGGAACTGGAGCTTTGACACCTGCGGCTTCCAAAACGGTAGCGCAAATATCAATCGACATTACCAGATCGTCATTCACCTGTCCGCGTTCTACTTTGCCGGGCCAACGCATAATCATCGGAATTCCGATGCCTCCATCGTAAAGAAACTGCTTCCCGCGAATATGGCACCGCCCATGATCGCCAATAAAGAACACCAGGGTATTGTCAGCCAACCCTTCGTCTTCAAGTCGCTGAAGAATCTCTCCCACCTCACGATCGACCAGTTGCATCTGTTCCAGCCCATTGGCCCAATCCCGTCTAAAATAGGGCGTATCCGGGTAGTAAGGAGGGAGTTCCACCTCATAAATACTGATGGGCCTTTGTGGATCCCGCTTCCAGGAGCGGTGCGTACCGCCAAAAGTGATACGGGCAAAAAACGGCTGACCTGGCTTTCGCTCATTCCAGTCAACTCCCATAAATAGCTCTTCCTTTGTCGTCGGGAGAAAGTTGCAATCGGTTTTCCGACTCATCAATGCGGTGTAGTATCCTGCCTCGGCCAACAAATGAGGAATCGGCCTAATGCCATAAGGCAACGGTTGCTTGTTAGGTTCCCGATGCTCCTGAGCTCCAATGTAGTTTTGATGAAAACCCGTCATCATCGCAGACCGTGAAGTCGAACACACAGGAGAGGTTGTAAATGCTTGTTCGAATCGAATTCCTTCTGACGCGAGTTTGTCGACGTGGGGTGTCTGTAATCCCTTCGTCCCATAACAGGACAAATCTGCCGACCAATCTTCGATCGTTATCCAGAGAATATTTGGTCGATCCTGAGAATCGGCCATCAAGGTCAGAGCCGATAAAGACAGGCCTGCGAGAAAAAGTACAAGGCGTAATAGTTTCAAAAGTTTAGGGGCTGGGATTGGAGAGGAATTAAAGATCGGGGCGGCTTGAATCGAGCTGGCTCAAAAGAAGCGGTTTTAAGAGTGAGACCTTTTCGGGGTAACGCTTCGAAAGTTCATGCCTCTCCTCATTGTCTTCCTGAATATTATAGAGCTGAAACAGATCTTTCTCACGATCCACCTCAATCAGCTTCCATCCTTCTTTGGTTATGAGTGCACTACTTGCCATCCGGTTGAATTGATTATTAACAATCACATAGTCGTGAACCGCTTTCTGAGGTTTGCCCAATAGCGTAGGCAGATACGAAATACTGTCCTTACCGTCTGGCGGCATTACACCAACCAGGTCACCCAAGGTTGCAAGGAAATCATAATGAGCACTCAGGAGATCCGTCGCGGTTCCGGCTGCAATCTTACCGGGCCAACGAACAATCATCGGGCACTGCATACCTCCCTGGTAACCACTGCGCTTTAGGCCGGCTCGTCCCCCTGCTCCATCAAATACATCGCCCGCTTCGGAAGTCCTCCATTTACGATCCGTCAGATTGGCTTTTTCTCCATCTGGAAGAGTCTGCGCGTGATAACTGGGTTTGGGACCATAATATAGCTCATGTCCGTTATCGGAGGTAAATAACACGACCGTTTTTTTGTCCAATCCTAGTTGCTTCAATTCGGCCATTATAAGCCCTACATGATCATCGAGCATCTTGACCATTGAGGCGTATTTTTTTTCGGCTAGAGACAGATTTGGAAGATCGGCGAAGTCTGGATGCAGCTCCGGAATCGCAACCGGCCCATGAGGCAATTGAGTCGAGTGATACAGGAAAAACGGTTTCTCCTGATGATCACGGATATAATTCAATATGCCTTCTATAAATACATTCTGTGAATAGGTCTCGCCGCCGGATCCGACCGGCTCGTTACCGAACTCACTCATCTTCCCACAGAGTGGATCGTAGTTCCCTTCCAACTCAAATCGCTCTCCATTTCGCCACAGATATGGAGGATAAAAACCGTGGGCCCGTTGGTGGTCGTAATAACCTTCATGATAGTCCCATCCCATACGCTCAACCCGTTCCGCCCAAGTAAGAAAGCCGCGATCCAACTTTCCAAATTGGGCCGTTGAATAACCCGCTTGTTGTGCAATTTGTGCGAGAAATACTTCGTGAGGAGGTATTGGATGGGCGTTTGCTTTCAGCTCAGCCAGGCGTCTCTGGTATTCCACTTCAGTGATGTCGCCTCGGTCCCGGAGAATCGGCAATCCGGCGTTACTCTGTTTCCAACCTCCCAAACGTCCATCGTGCATGCCTGTAAGCAAGGTCCAACGTGCCGGTGCACAGAACACACCACCATAGTAGTTATTGAACTTGATCCCCTCAGCCGCCAGTTGATCGATATGCGGTGTCTTTATCAGTTCTTGCCCATAAGAACCGAGCATTCCCGGCCCCAGGTCGTCTGCGTAGATCAGAATCACGTTGGGCTTCTCAGTTCCGTCCTCCGCCCCCTTCAAAACGGAGAAAGTGAAAATCCCCAGACATATAGCAATCCCCGGGAATACTGATTTAAAAGATGCGTTCGTGTTCATGATTAAGTACTTTCAGGGCTTATTAATTTCGCAGACTAGACGATCGTCCAGCCACCATCCACGACCAGCGTATGTCCCGTTATCATCGACGCGGCCTTGGAGGCCAAAAAAATAATGGGAGCTGAAATTTCTTCCGGCTCAGCCAGATCACCACGCAGCAAATTCTTTGTCTGTATCGCAGCTGCGAAATCGGCACTGTCGTTCATGGCCTGCTCAGCCATAGGAGAGCGGGTGACCGTTGGCGCGATCGCATTGACGCGTATTCCGTATTCGGCCCACTCAGCGGCCATCGTTCGAGTCAGGTTGTTTACCCCCGCCTTGGCACCGCTGTAAGGCCCTCGCTCGGGTGCACCGACTACGCCAGCCTGTGATGAAACATTAATAATAACGCCGCCCGTTTCCTGCTTCATCATTTGTCGGGCTGCAATCTGACTACAGAAGAATACATTCTTCAAATTCGCATCAACAATGAGATCATATTGTTCCTCGGTGCAGTCGATCAATTTCCCCAGCTTGTTATAGCCCGCATTGTTCACTAGCACATCGATACGCCCGTAATGAGCGATTACCGCAGCCATGAAGGCTGACATCGACTCCACCTTGGTAACATCCAGTGAATGATAGAAGCACTCGCCACCTGCCTCGCGGATTTCGTCTGAGAGCGTTTTCAGCTCACTCATCGTGCGACTACCAATCGCAAGTTTCGCACCCGATCGCAGTGCGTCCTTCGCAACGACACGACCAATACCACGGCCAGCACCCGTCACTACGACTACTTGATTCTCCAATCCGAAACTCGATAAACATGGCATGAGTCTGATTTGTATAGATGAGGACTTAGAATATAAAGGCTGAATCTCCTAACGCTTCTCCTTCATGGCAGCGTACTTGTCGTTCATTGCCTTTTGCCCATTGAAAGTGGGATGCGCTTCAGCTTCGTATGCTGGTAGCCACGTAGCTAACTCCTGCTTCACGACGTCATGATGCCCTGAATCGGCGAGGTTATGAAAATTCTTGGAATCTTCGATCTGATCATACAGCTCTTCGGAACCATCGGCATACAAGATATACCGCCACTTATCCGAACGGATGGAATGATTTCCCAATCCTTGAGTAGTGACCACAGCACGTCCGGTTTGTATATTCGGGTTCTCCATGAGCGGGACAAGACTCACACCATCCAGTTTGGTGGCTGAAGGTAACCCACAGAGCTCATTAAGCGTCGGAAATATATCTAAAAGACTTACAGGCTGATTGCTCGCCTCTCCCGGTTGGTAACCTCCGGGAGCAGCCACAATTAAAGGAACCCGCGTCGTTTGCTCCCAAAGCGCGAATTTTTCCCAATGTTCTTTTTGTCCTAAATGGTACCCGTGGTCCGTCCAAAGAACGATAATCGTGTTATCAGCGAGCGGGCCATTTTCGAGCGCTGTGAGCAACCTCCCGATCATATCATCGGCAAAACTTACCGAGGCGTTGTATCCCTGAACCGCTTCCTCCCATTTTCCATGCTCCACCGTCCATTGGTGCCACCCTTGTTTACGCATGGCACGGCCTGCTTCAGGCACGTCCTCCAGATCATTTTCGATCACTTGAGGAAGAACCAATTCATCAATCGGATGCCTGTCAAAATACTCTTTCGGAGTCCACCAGGGAATATGAGGACGGTAAATGCCCACTGCCAGAAATAGGGGTTTGTCGTGTGTTTGCGCCAGGTGCTTTTCCGCCCAAGATACGACTTTCGCATCCGCCATTTCATCCGTGTCGATATCCAAGGCTGCCCAGTCCATATGTCCTCCATAAAACTTGGGGTTCCCGTTGGTCGGAATTTTAGGTGGGTCTACTTCCTCAGGCATCTGACGACTCTTAGACGGGAAATAATCGTCCCATGGTCGAGGGTCCAAGTATCCTTCATACATACCATCACTGAGTGAGGCAGCGTGGTAGAGCTTACCTCCCCCCAAAGTTCGGTAACCATTGTTTTTGAAATGCTGGGGCAACGTAATGCGACTCTCCAAAACCTGGTTCTCCCGCCAATCCTGAGAATTCAGATACACACCTGACGTGGTCGGTGCCAGACCTGTCATGACACTCGCCCGAGAAGGGTTGCAGGCTGGTGCAGCACAATGAGCATTCGTAAACCGAACCCCCATTTCAGCCAGACGGCTTATATTCGGTGTGTGAATCGTGGTCTCACCGTTAAATCCCTCCGGACTTGTATTGAGATCATCGATCGCGATGAAGAGAACGTTCGGCGGCCTCTCAACTCCAGAAACTCTCAGGGATAGAAGGATTAGAATTCCGAAGAGACAGAAACGAACAGCAATACATGAGTGTAGAAACATATTTTTATGATGATCTAGATTCGATTAAGCTACACGTCAGTCTCGATTGTGGTTTCTAGCCAACTACGTTGTTTTATAACAGCGAATCTTGTCTTGGATATTCGACTGTTTAGGCAGAAAAACTTCATCTATACGATCACCAAAAACAAAGGTCGGTCATCGATGACGTTTCCACAGTAGAATTTTCACAAACGGACTTCTAAACGAATAACTAAAATCTCTTAACAGAGGCGACAGACGGGTGCTTAACTGATTCAGCTCATCCCGGATTGTGTGTTGCGCACGAAACGGTATACAAGATAATCATAGAAATTGTCTCCACATGGGCATCGTAAGCGACTATGTCCCATGATTCTCCCACTCCAAAAACCCCGCCATGAACTTAACAGCTCCACCTATCCTACTCCGAGTCATTAGTTACCTAATCTTATGTGGTATTTTCACAACAGGAACTAGTGGGTCCAATGGCAGACCAAACATTCTCTTTATTTTCGTCGATGACCAGTCTCCGTTAACACTGAGTGCCTATGGAAACGAAGTTTGCGATACTCCCAATCTAGACCGCTTGGCTAGAGAAGGTATGGTTCTTGATGGAGCTCATCACATGGGATCTTGGGCTGGTGCGGTATGCCTCCCGTCACGAACTATGGTACAAACCTCCGTGAATGTATGGAGAACGATGGATATCGCCAAACGGTACCCACGGATGAATCCGAAGACCTACGTCCATCAACCTGAGAAACTCCTGGCGGAGCTAAAGCCCGATAATCCAGACTACCACAGTATGCCCGCTATCTTCAATCGCGCAGGCTACGACACCTTCCGTACTTGTAAGATTGGTAATACTTACGAGGGGGCCAACCGCCTATACATGGGACGCCAGGATCAGACAAACTATGGGCCGGAGGACGAAACCGGAAGTTGGTGGCACGGCGAGCGAGTCATGAATTATCTAAACAAGCGGGAAAGTTCCGAGGCCGACGATCCCTTCCTTATTTTCTATGGGTTCACTCACCCACACGATCCACGTTACGGAAAACCTGAGCTTCTCGATAAATACGGGGCAGACAATACGAACATCCCGACCACACCCAACACCAGTGCACCACCGCTCCAAGAGAACTACCTGCCAGCCCACCCCTTTCACCACGGTCACCCAGGTCTACGCGACGAGGTAGCCGTCCAAGGGGTCATGCAGAATCGAGACGAGGCTACCGTTCGAAACGAACTCGGCAGAGAATACGCCTGCATAGAAAACATTGATCGACAGGTCGGAAGAGTCCTCGAAAAGCTCGAAGCCATGGGTGAACTCGATAACACCTACATCTTCTATTCCTCCGATCATGGCATCGCCGTTGGCCGCCACGGACTCATGGGGAAACAGAACCTTTACAAACACACCTGGCGAGTACCCCTGCTGGTTCGTGGACCGGGCATCAAAGCCGGTAGCCGGGCCCGGGGAAACACCTATCTTATGGATATGCTCCCCACGTTTTGCGATATAGCTGGTATCGAAAGATCCGATACTTTCGACGGTGTTAGCTTCAAGCCCGTTCTTACGGGAGAGAAAGAGACTATCCGCGATGTCCTGTACGGCGTCTATAATGGAGGGACCAAACCGGGTATGCGCTCCGTCAAGAAAGGGGACTGGAAACTGATCAAGTACGATGTACTGGACGGTTACGTTAGAGAAACCCAACTATTTAACCTCAAGGAGAACCCACACGAATTTCTTATTCAGCATCATGATCCAGCAGTCGTGAAAATGACTGGCATCAAAGCCAACCCTCATCAGGTCGACCTCGCTGAAGATCCCGCCTACACTAATAAGCGCAAAGAAATGGAAGCCCTTCTTCTCAGCGAGATGGAAAAGTGGGGTGATCCCTACCGACTCTGGGATCAGACTCAATGAAGAACGCATTGAGCCAGGAAACGGTGGGCAGTCACTGCTAAAAAAGGGATCGCTTAAATAAATCCGTCACCTTACTCAAGTGCACCCTGTTTATTTTGCGACGTAGGCTTCGATATCTTTTGCCGCTTTCGTTTTCATGCCCGGCTTATTGAGATAGCCCAGATCTCGAAACCAATCGATAAACCGATCTGGCCAGGTGCCGTAGGGGATACCGCCGCGGTCGGTTAAGCCCCCACCGTGCCAACCATTTCCATACATATGTATTTCTATGTTGGGTACCTCTTTGTCGAGCATTGCCATGTAATAGTCAAACGACCAACGGGTATGGCTGGCGTTTCCGTAACTGGCACAAACGATGAAGGCAGGAGGTATATCTTTAGCTATCTCAACGGTTTCAGGGCTCTTGGTAATTTCCGATGGACCGGTGTAAATCAAGCCTACGAAATCTGGACGTGATGAAACACCCGCCAGTGGATCGCTTGAGTCATTGTTAGCTGCATCGAATTTCACATACTGAAGGGCAGCATTCGCAGAGGGTTCACCCCCCGCAGAAAACCCCATCACTCCAATCTTATCAGGATCAATTCCCCACTCGTCTGCCCGCGACCGAATCAAACGGATAGCCTGTAGTGTGTCGTTCACAGCATCTACTTCCGCATTGTAGCCATCGTCCCTTAATCGGTAGCGCAGAATAAACGTATTCACCCCGAAATTATAAAAATACGGGACCAAGTCAGTTCCCTCCGAACCGATGATCAGGCGTTTGTGACCACCCCCCGCCAAAACGATCATGGCTACACCGGTATTACTGCTCTTGGGAACGGTATGCACTTCGATCGAGGGATTGTGCACATTCACGATATTGTGAATACGCCCCGGCACATCATGCATCGTGTAGACCTCTGCTTCGGTGATACGATCCTGCTTCAGAAACGGTGAGTCTGGCGGGTAGATCGGAATGACTATGCCGCCCGGAGAAATAGCCTGTGGCTGATAAGGCTCATTCGTCGCTCCCGCCGCTTGAGGAATGAACTGGGGACTAGTATCAACTTCACCGAATAAAAAAGAAAAGGAGAAGACGGAGGCAACTATCAGTACTACTTGTAGCGCTAAGTGAGTTTTTAACGGGGCAGAGTTCATAGTCAGCATTCTTTAAGGTTACCGGAAGAAGCGCAAGCCTCACAACTTAGCCATCCAAGTATATCGCCAGAAAACTATGTCTAGGGGGACACAAGAAACCGTCTGTTCACACAAGCCAGTTGGATTAACGCTTCCGAGGAATTTTATTCCGACGATCATCCCTGCGTTCCATCGCTCCGGTAATCTCGCCCTCATCATCTATCAGAAATTCAAGGGTCATCTTTCCATCCTCTGAAACGAACAAACGATCCCCTGCCGGCAGAAATAAGCGGGGATCCCGTTTCAGGTATTGCCAATAAGTCTTACCATCATCAACGAGAAATCGATGAGTCACCTTCTTCCGCTTGGCGTACTCACCCGCCAGGTTTTCATAAGAAGCGACATCATAAGCATCCAGAGGTTCGGGTGGCACAAATGGATGACTCTCAATATACTCATTCTCTATCTTCTGTTTATCAATTTCCGCTATGATGAACTCCCGCTTTGATTGAGACCGCGGTTTATCATCGAAAGAGAGTGCATCCACATAAGCTTCAAAAAGCGCGTTCACCGAACTGGCTGAGTAACCACTTTCGGCGCGCAACACCGTCATATAGAGCATGCCTTTGCGAACACGCTCAACGGCACTCTTGATAAAGGGTTTAAAAGCGAATAAAGCCGCACGGATCGCGGCCGCCTTAAAGATGTTAACTTTTTTCTGTTCCATGTAATGCGGAACTACATCGGCCAGGACTTTGTTGAACGCGCCTCTATGGGGGAGAAAGAACACCCAATCGAAATAAGAAAGTTCATCACTTGCCATCGCAGCTGGCGTCAATGACTCGATTCGTTCTTCGACACTCACCTCATCAAACGACTCCATCCAGGCAATCTGGTAGAGCTTTGAAGCCACTCCTTCCAACGGTAGTGGGATTGCAGGCACTAACATCTCAAAATCAATATCGATCCGCTCATCTCCACTTCCCTCCTGACCGTCTACTTTGATTTTATTCTCCCACTCTTCAATCAACGCTCTCAGTTCTTCAGCTGCGGGTTGCAGCCCAGCATCAATGCGATTCTCAGCAGCCAGTTTAAGAAAAAGCTTATAAACAAACATCGGGTGAGGTTCCCGTTTATCACCCACAATAACCAATCCGTACCCGGTGGAGGTATCAATGGTTTCAACAGCAATCCCCACCACTTCCTCAGCAAAACGTTCCGCATAACGCCGGTCGACCTTCGAACGTGCATACACGGAAATCGAAAGCGGCTGGTCCACCACTTCAAACGGCGCCAGCTCAACCAACTCCAGAAAATCACCGCTCATAGTACGAGTCTCGTGAGATTCCGAAACAGCTGATTCAGCCCCAAAGGCAGAACCCAACAATCCGAATATAACTACCCAGACTAAGACCAGTGTCCTGAGAAAGATTGGAAACCTATTGTGACTCAATAAATGCATTTAGGCGATTAAACTCATGCGATGATTACTTTAGGGAGTGTTTGTGAATTCAGAATCGAAACCAAATAAAAATAGCAGCAATGGC
>ERZ887942.2864-NODE-2864-length-10403-cov-21.823637_pt1 | contig 10403 bp, 4 predicted proteins | sample MGYA00521099_ERZ887942 | MGnify/ENA primary metagenome ERZ887942 (study PRJEB32303, sample SAMEA104408605) | aquatic metagenome | biome: Brackish water; feature: Pelagic; material: water | place: Baltic Sea | collected 2014-06-07T06:48:00 | depth 16,251 m ... | reverse complement strand
GCACTAGTTTACATGAGGAAGATGGTTCTTCTATCGCCCGTTTTAGGGATAAAGAAGGGCTCGGGCCCAGTCTATCTATCTCGAACGATCAGGCGGGCAAACAGATTGCTCTCCCCAGCTGTCGTGGGAGGGATTACGACGACATCGCCAGTCTGCGGGAGTTGGGTAGAGGGACCTTCGGTTCCGGATCCGGCGGTCCAGTCCTGCAACCAGTTGGCAGTTGCCTTACCCGCAGACGTTGGAAGGACGAACTGCCCGAAAGCCAGACTGGCAAATGGGAAGCCGGGGAGGATCAAGAACGGGGCCTGGTTGAGTGATGATGTGACGGCCCGCTCAGAGAGGTGCCAGCGAAAACCTCGTTCAATGAGGCTCCGCGAATTCGAAAAAACACCTTTCCTGAAAAAATTAGAGTTTTTTTTTGACCGGGTCCATTCTTTGACTATGTCTAATTCCGATGTCCAACCCCGGTGAACTCTTGCGCTCTCATGGCCTCCCCGTGACAGCGCAGCGCTTGGCAATATTACGGGCGGTATCGGGGCGGCCGCATGGGACGGCGGATGCGATTGCGGAGGATGTGCGGGGTGAAATCGGAACGATTTCTCGGCAAGCGGTATACAATGCTCTTGGGACATTGGCTGAGAATGGCTTGATTCGGCGCATTCAGCCCTCGGGTTCGGCGGCGCGGTATGAGGACCGTGTTGGGGACAATCATCATCATCTGGTCTGCCGAAGTTGTGGAGAGACCGTCGATGTCGATTGCGCGGCGGGCAAGACCCCTTGCCTGCACGTCGTGGATGATGCGGGGTATGAGATCGATGAGGCGGAGGTGGTCTATTGGGGGACCTGCCCTAATTGCCTCAAAACGAAGTGAGAATTTTTTAAACCTAATAACACAAACAAACGACGAACATTATGTCAGACAACGATATCAGCAAATGTCCGGTGATGAGTGGAGCAAATGCCCAGCGCGCCGGAGGAAGCACCTCGAACCAGCACTGGTGGCCGAACCAGCTCAACCTGAAGATCTTGAGCCAAAACTCCAATCTTTGCGACCCCATGAGCGGGGACTTTAATTATGCGGAGGAATTTAAAACGGTCGACCTCGAGGAACTCAAGAAGGACATCGAAGAGGTCATGACGACTTCGCAAGACTGGTGGCCGGCCGACTACGGGCACTACGGACCCTTCTTCATCCGCATGGCCTGGCACAGTGCCGGCACCTACCGGACACTCGATGGTCGCGGCGGCGCGGGATCAGGATCGATGCGTTTCGCTCCCCTCAACAGCTGGCCGGACAACGTCAACCTCGACAAGGCACGCCGCCTTCTCTGGCCGGTGAAGCAGAAGTATGGCCGCAAGCTTTCGTGGGCGGACCTCATGGTCTTCACCGGAAACTGCGCGCTTGAATCCATGGGGCTCGAGACCGCCGGATTCGGTGGTGGACGTGCCGACATTTGGGAGCCCGAAGAAGATATTTATTGGGGACCCGAGACCGAGTGGCTCGGCGACGAACGCTACAAGGGAGACCGCGATCTCGATGATCCCCTCGGAGCGGTGCAGATGGGTCTCATTTATGTGAATCCGGAAGGTCCCAACGGAAATCCGAGTGCCTTGGAATCAGCAAAAGATATCCGCGAGACCTTTGCCCGCATGGCCATGAATGATGAAGAGACGGTCGCGCTCATCGCGGGTGGTCACACCTTCGGAAAGGCCCACGGCGCAGCCGACCCGGGCAAGTATGTCGAACGCGAACCCGAAGCCGCCCCTCTTGCCGAACAGGGCCTCGGTTGGAAGAACAACTACGGGACGGGTAACGCCGGCGACACCATCGGAAGTGGTCTCGAAGGTGCCTGGACCGCGACGCCCATCACCTGGGACAACAGCTACTTTGAGACCTTGTTTAAATACGACTGGGACATCACGAAGAGCCCGGCGGGAGCCACCCAGTGGATCCCCACTGACCCCGACGCCGCCGATCTGGTGCCTGATGCCCACGATCCAGACAAGAAGCACGCGCCCATCATGTTCACCTCGGATATGGCGCTGCGCATGGACCCTGCGTATGGAAAAATCTCCAAACGTTTCCACGAGAACCCCGATGAGTTCGCCACCGCGTTTGCCAAGGCCTGGTACAAGCTCACCCACCGTGACATGGGACCGCCTGCGCGTTTCCTTGGATCGATGGTCCCGGCTGAGCCCGAGATCTGGCAGGACCCGACTCCCGCTGTCGATCACGAGCTCATCAATGACAGCGACATCGCGTCCCTGAAAGAGACCATTCTCGCTTCCGGACTGACCGGATCCGAGTTGGTTCGGACGGCCTGGACCTCGGCTTCGACCTTCCGTGGCAGCGACAAACGAGGCGGAGCCAATGGCGCACGCATTCGTCTCGCTCCGCAAAAAGATTGGGCCGCCAATTTCCCTGACGAACTTGCAAAGGTTCTCGGTGGACTTGAAAAAATTCAGTCCGGTTTCAACGCGGGCGGAAAGAAGGTTTCACTGGCCGACCTCATCGTCCTCGGAGGATGTGCTGCGGTCGAAGCCGCGGCTAAAAAAGGAGGTCAAGACGTGACCGTCCCCTTCACGCCGGGTCGCACCGATGCCACCCAGGAGCAGACCGATGTCGAATCCTTTGGAGTTCTTGAGCCCGTCGCCGATGGCTTCCGTAACTACGCCAACCCCGAGAAAGCACGACGCACCCCCGAGGAACTTATGGTCGATAAGGCCCAACTCCTCACTTTGACCGCACCGGAAATGACAGTGCTCGTCGGTGGCTTGCGCGCGCTCGATGCCAATGTCGGCGGAGCTCCCTACGGAGTCCTAACCGAAACCCCGGGAACCTTGAGCAATGACTTCTTCGTCAACCTCCTCGACATGGGAACGACGTGGGAGCAGTCCGAGAAGTGCGAGTTTTTCTTCGAAGGAAAGGACCGTGCCTCGGGTGAGGTCAAGTGGACCGGATCCTCCGTGGACGTGCTCTTTGGTTCGAACTCACAGCTCAGAGCAATCGCGGAGGTTTATGCCTGCGGAGATTCGAAAGAAGCCTTCGTCCGCGACTTCGTGGCAGCCTGGAACAAGGTCATGAATCTCGATCGCTTCGACCTCCACGCGTAAAATCATCCACTCCCCTCTCAACCCCGGTCAGCTCGCTGGCCGGGGTTTTTTGATTCGATAGAGAAAACGCCCTAATATGAGATCGACGGACAGGAGAGAGCCTGATGATACTTCCGGGCAAAATTCCAGCGCCCTTCCCAACTCCGCTCTTTCATGTTCTTGCCCGATCGGTGAGCCATGTGCGACTCTTTGGGACAGCATCGTGACTTCCGCCCATGACAATCAACCGCCCCACTCTCAACTCGTTCAAACGCCTCACCCTTCTTGGCGGAATTCTTTGCTGCCTGCTACCGCTCTGGCTCAATCTTCCCGCTGAAAAAACCGACGCCCCGGAGCCAGCGCTCATGGCAGGTGCCTTTATTCAGGATGTCACCCCCCCCTTCGAATCACTCCTCATCAACGGAGGATTTCTGGAACGACGACGGGGTAAAATGGCACCCGGAGAGCTCAAAGCCCGCTGCATTGTCCTCCACAGAGGTGAAGTCAGCATCGCCATTGCCGTCGTAGACAGCTGCATGATTCCACACGATGTCTGCGACCAAGCCAAGGAGCTGGCATCCAAAGCAACCGGCATTCCGCCCGAGCGCATCCTCATTACCGCCACCCACACCCACAGCGCGCCCAGCACGATGGACTACTGCCTCGGAACGATGGCGGACCCCGCTTACACCAAATTTCTCCCGGCAAAAATCGCCGAAGGCATCGCCCGGGCCCACAAGAATCTCGAACCGGCGAAGGTCGGCTGGAAGCAGATGAATGCCACCGGCCTCACCAACTGCCGTCGTTGGATCACCCGGCCCGATCAAATGCTGACCGATCCCTTCGGAGAAAAATCCGTTCGCGCCATGATGCACCCGGGTTACCAAAATCCGAATTACGTTGGTCCTTCCGGCCCTGCGGACGACGAACTCTCGCTCCTTTCCGTGCAAGCCCTCGATGGCCGACCCATCGCAGTCATGGCAAATTTCTCCATGCACTATCATGGAGGCGGAGGCCCCGCGGATTACTTTGGACTCTTCGCCGACCGCCTCGCACAGCGATTGGCGGTTGATGGCAAAGCCCCGGTCTGCGCCATGACCCAGGGCACCAGCGGAGACCTGTATCGGGTCGATTACGGTGGAGATCGGAAAAAGGATGACATCACCGGCTACACCGATCGCCTCGTCAGGATGGCCGCAAAGGCCCACAACGAAACCGCCTTTCAAGAAAAACCTCTCCTCGGGATGGAGCAAAAAGTCCTCACCTTGTCACGACGCCTCCCCGACAAAAAACGTCTGGCATGGGCCGACACCTTGTTGACCGCAATGACTGATCGCAGGCCGAAGAACCGCCCCGAAGTCTATGCCGAGCAGGCTCGCTTCATTCACAAAAACCCCACCGAAAAAGTCGTCCTGCAAACTATCCGCATCGGCGATCTCGGTATCACCACAACTCCGAACGAGGTCTATGCCATCACGGGGCTGAAGCTCAAAGCTCGCAGCCCGTTCCAAGCCACCTTTAACATCGAACTGGCCAACGGGGCTGCCGGATACATTCCCCCACCCGAGCAACATGCGCTTGGAGGTTACACCACCTGGCCGGCCCGCACCGCCGGACTCGAAGTCGAAGCGGAGCCCAAGATCGTCGAAGCCCTTCTCACTTCCCTCGAATCACTTTCCGGCAAAAAACGCCGGAAAACGGAGGGACACCGAAGCACTTATGCCAAAACCGTTCTGGCCGACAAACCCCTCGCCTACTGGCAGTGCGAGGAGTTTGAGGGCAACACCTTGGCCGACATCTCAGGCAACAAGCGGAACGGACGGATCGAAGGAAACGTCGCCTATCATCTACCGGGGCCGGACACCCAATCCTTTGCCGGGAAAGAGGTTAATAGTTCACTTCAACTGGTGGGTGGCACCCTCCCCGTAACAGTTCCCAATGCCGGGAGCCTTTCGTTCTGGTTCTGGAATGGCATGGTCGCTTCCGCCCGGGACAACACCGGCGACCTTATCCAAAACGGAGATTCCTGGACCCTCCGAATTGGAGGAAAGAAAGACACCGGATCGGAGGGCCGCTTGATCATCCAAAACGGAAATCGCAGCTTCAAGGGCCTCACAAAGACCGCTCTACGCAACTGGCATCACGCCGTGCTTTCCAACGACGGTGAATCCATCCGTCTCTACCTGGATGGCAATCCAATGCCCGAAATCCAGGCTGACCTCCCCGGGAAATCATCCGACACCTGGCGCTTCGGGGGAGCCCTCCCGCTGGAAGGTCGCATTGATGAAGTGTCATGGTTCGCCTCCCCACTCACCGGTGCGGATGCCAAACGTCACTACCTCGCCTCCGGCATGACTCCTCCGGCAAAACCCGCGCCAGACCATCCCGGATTCGATCGGGGAACCATGAATGAGTATCGTAAAACGATCATCGCTTCCCGACCGACGGCCTTCTGGCCACTCCTGGAATCGGCTCAGGATAGAGGCCCCGGGAAACATCATGGCACCTTTGAAAAAGGCGCGGTTCCTTCCGCCAAAAAACCAACGGGCGACCACTTCAGCGGCGGGCGCCTGCATGCTGAAGTCGACAATATCAAGGATACCTACAGTGTCGAATTTTGGATGCGCAACAGCCTCCCCAATAACCGGCGTCCCGTCACCGCCTACCTCTTTTCCCGGGGCGTCAACGGGATGAAAGAGGCGGAAGGCGATCATCTCGGGATCGGCGGCACCCACGCAGCCGAAGGTCGCCTTATTGTGTTCAGCGGAAACCGAAGCGAAATCTTGCTCAAAGGACGAAGCAAACTCGATCCAAAAAGCTGGCATCATATCGCCATGGTCCGGGACGGCGAACGCATCAAGGTGTATCTGAACGGCAATCCAAAACCGGAGATCGATGAGACCCTCCCCAGAACTTACCCGGACAAACATCGGGACTTCTTCTTCGGAGGTCGCAGCGAAAATTTCGCCAATCTCCAGGGAAGACTCGATCACGCGACGCTCTATGACCGCGCTCTTTCCGCCGAGGAAATCACCTCCCACTTCCAGAAGGTCAAACTCACCGCTTCAGACAAAAAAAAAACTGATACCAAACGCGGTCCTCTTCCTCTCGACGAAGCCCTCAAAGCCATCCACGTTCCAAAAGGCTACGAGGTTCAGTTGGTCGCCGCCGAGCCCCTGGTGAAGGATCCGGTCGCCATCGACTGGGCTCCGGACGGCAGGCTCTGGGTCGCCGAGATGGCCGACTACCCCTCCGGCATCGATGGCAAACCCGGCGGTAGGGTCCGTATTCTTGAAGACCTCGATGGCGATGGCGTCTACGACAAGTCCTCCCTCTTTCTCGAAGGCCTCAACTTCCCCGCCGGCATCATGAGCTGGCGAAAAGGTGTCCTGATTGCAGCTGCGCCAGACATCATTTACGCCGAGGACACCGACGGTGATGGCAAGGCCGACCTCCGAAAAACCCTCTTCACCGGATTCAAACAAGGCAACCAGCAACTCCGCGTCAACGGCTTGCGATGGGGCCTCGACAACCGGGTTCACGGGGCGAATGGAAGCCACCACCCGGGCTACGCCGCCGGGGTCAAAATCACATCTCCAATTTCAGACCTCTCCTTTGACCTTGGCAGCCTTGATTTCCGGATGCAGCCCGACAAGGGCCTGCTTGAACCTCTCTCGGGCCCCTCGCAATTCGGTCGGGCCCGCGATGACTGGGGCAATTGGTTCGGTGTGCAGAACAGCTTTCCGCTTTGGCACTACGTACTGGAACACCGCTACCTCAGTCGCAATCCCGACTTCGCCGCGCCCGATCCCCGACGCCAGCTTCGGCCACAAAACCCGCGCGTCTTTCAAGCCACCACGCCGCAAAAACGCTTCCATAGTTTCAATCAATCCGGCCGCTTCACCAGCGCCTGCTCACCGATGATCTATCGCGACCGCGTCCTCTTTTCCGATGACCAAACCCATGCCTTCACCTGCGAACCCTTTCACAATCTCGTCCAACACATGATCCTCAAGCGGGACGGCGGCAGCTTCACCGCGGAGCGTGCCGAAGCCGGGGAAGCGATCGACTTCTTTGCCTCCGAAGACCGATGGTCACGCCCGGTCATGGCGCGCACCGGTCCGGACGGCGCTCTCTGGGTCGTTGACATGTATCGCTACATGATCGAGCACCCCGATTGGCTCCCGGAAGCGGGCAAATCCGAGATGAAACCGCACGAACGAAAAGGGTCCGCACAAGGACGAATCTATCGCATCGTCCCCAAAGACCAACCCTCCCGCCCCTTCCCTCGTCTCGACCAAACCACCTCCTCCAAATTGGTTGAAAAATTATCGCACCAAAACGGAGTGGTCCGGGATCTTGCCCACCGGCTGCTGGTCGAGCGTCAGGCCGTTTTCGTCACCGACCAGCTATCCGAAATGGCGACCACGAACGAATCCCCCAAAGCCCGCCTTCATGCTCTCTGTGTTCTCGATGGCATCAAGCGACTCCCTGCCGGGCTTGTGAAGTCAGCCCTCCACGACCCACACCCGCAGCTCAGACGGCACGCTCTTCGTCTCGCCGAATCACGATGGGACAGTGAGCCGGCTCTTCTCCCGGAAGCCCTCAATCTCGTCGACGACCCCGACTCCGCAGTGCGGCTCCAGGCAGCCTGCTCCCTCGGAATGTCTTCTTCCTCTCAAGCCGGAGAAGCTCTGGCCCGTCTCGCCGTCAATGACCACAACGATCCCTTCATCCGCGCCGCCGTCTTCGCCTCGGCCCACCTCCACTTCGATCATCTCGCGCAAGCCGCTCTTGAAAATGGTGTCCTCATTGAAGAACTCCTCAAGCTTGGCGGAAAACAAAAATCTCTCGAAACCTTAATCTCCCGCCTCGCCACTCCGGGCCGGAAAGGCTTCACCGCCAATCAATTCAAAGCCCTCGGAGGATGGCTTGATCACCACCCCAAAGTCGTCCCCGGATTGGCCGACGTGATCAAAACCGCTCGCAAATCGGTGGCCGACCAAAAAGCCCCCATCGAACTCCGCCTCTCCGCCACCTCACTTCTCGGCAGACAATCCGATCACCTCGCCCCAGACCAAACCCTTCTTACCCAATTGCTCGCTCCCCGATCTCCCGGCCTTCTCAAACTCGCCGCCATCGACACTCTTGTCCGCATGGCCCCTGCCAAGCTCCCGGAAATTCTTCTTCAGGGCTGGACCGATCACTCCACCAAGGAACGCACCCGTATTCTCGACACCCTTCTTCGTCGCCCCGCCTGGGCCAAGGCCTGCCTCGCGGCCATCCAAAAGGGAACCATCGCTCCCACCGACCTCGATGCCTCCCGACGCCAACTCTTCCTCACCCACCCCGACCCGGCCATCCGCAGCGAGGCCTCGCAATTGCTCAACGCGAGCCCCTCGCAAGATCGCAAAAAGCAAATCGAGTCATTCCGCGCCGCCTTAAAACTGACGGGCCACAAAGCCAAAGGTCGCGAGGTTTTTGACAAGCTTTGCGCCGTCTGCCACCTCCCGCCGAAAGGCCTTCCCATGAACGGTCCCGATCTCCGCTCCATCACCGACCGAAGCAAGGAAGGTCTCTTTTCCTCCATTCTCGATCCCAATCAATCGATCGACCCCACCTATGTCAGCCACACCATCACCCTACCCGATGGCACCACTCTCTTCGGCCGGGTGCTTTCGGAAAACACCACCCACCTCACCCTCCGCCTGCTTGATGGCACCGACCGGCAACTGTCCCGCAAGGCCATCAAGTCCCTTCAAAAGACAGGCCACTCCCTCATGCCCGAGGGCCTCGAAGCTGCCATGTCCCATCAAGACCTCGCCAACCTCGTCAGCTTTCTGCAAGGGTTTGGAAGTCATCTCGAATGACAATAACCGCCCGGCCTTTTTTTTGAAACTCTCCCTGGTATGAGAGCCAAACCCGCCATCCCGGTTTTCGACTACGATCTCCGACGGTGGGCGAAAAACAAGAACCCGCCCAGAATCGAAAGCAAGGCACCGGAGGGCTCTGGAATAATAGCGTTTCCGTCTAGAAGCCGAATGTAATCGATTTCAAACGACCGGCCGGCCTGTGCGTCGGCATCGGCCAGAGGGTCGATCCTCAAGATATTCAAGTTGCCGTCCCAAGCCGCTTCGTCCGACATGTTGAAGCGATAGGTGTGAAGGTTTCCGTCGCGGATGAGTTCATCGACCAGCCTCACACTCTGGCCGCCGGCAGGTCCGGGAAAGGAGTCGGTGCCCCAGAACATTTCGAACCTCGACGTCGATGCCGGGTCGAATGCGATGCGCAATTCGATGGTGTTGAAGATATTGGTGTCCGCATTGAGACCGCCTCGTTCAAGGACAGGATCGTTGCCGGCGGTCATTGCGCTGAAGGTGCTGGTGCCAGCGCTGGTTCCGCCGTTGATGATGTGTCCATTGCCGGACAGGGTCCATCCATCGAGAGCGCCATCGTGATCGAACTCGCCGAGTCCAATGGTGCGGACGCTGTCGAGCATGACATAGTCGAAGTCGAATCGCTCCACGGTAGCGATACCGCCACCGAGAGGATCGATGCGCAGGCCTGTTCCGGCCACGGCTGGTACCGAGTTCACGAAGGCCAGTTGGCTCTCGGCGAACGCAGTTGTCGTGGCATAGCCGACAACAGTGGATCCCGCTGCAGGGAGGGGGAAAACCTGGCTGGCGCCGCCCACCGTTCCCCGGGTATTGACTCGGAAATAAGGATGCGAAGTGCTGCTGAAAGCCGCGCCCGGTGTCGGGAACTGCACCTGCGGGTCGGCAGCTCCGGCATTCATATTGATGGACGCAAAACCCGCCGCCTCGCCGGCTGATGTCATGTTGTTGAAGCCGGCCGAGGTGTCCACCCCGTCGTTGAAGTTATCAAGGTTTACCGTTAGCGGTGCCGGATCGACGCTGAGGGTGAAAGCTCCCGCGGTCGCGGCGCTCAGGGCGATGGAAAGAGAGGTGATACTGCCTGTTTTCATGGATTTGAGTAAGAGAGATAAATCTGGATGGTTAAAAAGATCGAGTCAACCCCGAAGAACTCAGTTGTCCGATCGAATGACCCGGTAGAAGCGCCGCGCCTCCCCCCCGCAGCGGTGACATCGAGAAAGGAAGTGGTTTCACCAACTGCGACCGCCCCGGGGTCGAGCCGGATAACGTTGACGGCCCCGCTCACAACTCCGGTCATGTCGATTTGATAAATGTGAACTTCGCCGTCACCGGGGACCACGTCTCCTTCGATTACCAGGCGTCTTGCTGCGGGGAGTCCGCCGTTTCCATCGGCCCAGAGCGACTTTAAAACATGCC
>ERZ887942.2860-NODE-2860-length-10412-cov-6.382736_pt1 | contig 10412 bp, 6 predicted proteins | sample MGYA00521099_ERZ887942 | MGnify/ENA primary metagenome ERZ887942 (study PRJEB32303, sample SAMEA104408605) | aquatic metagenome | biome: Brackish water; feature: Pelagic; material: water | place: Baltic Sea | collected 2014-06-07T06:48:00 | depth 16,251 m ... | reverse complement strand
TTGGCGACTGTTCTTTTTCGTCGAGGTGACGCAACCGCAGCCTTACAACAACTTGACTCGCTGCAGCAAGCTTACCGAGAATCAACGAAGCTGCGTGCACAGATCCTCTTGTCTCAAGGGAAGGTGAGTGAGGCAAAAACATTGGACGCAGCTGCAATCTCTAATTCTAAGTTTCTCCCGGCACTTCAAGATCCCCTCCTGAAGTCGCTGTTCAAGTATCGGCGTGATCCGTTGTATCAAGCGATGCAAGCAGTTGAATCAATCAATCAAGGACGTGCTTGGGCAATCACGACACTCGAGAAACTTGTCGAGAAACATCCAGAGCTTGTACAAGTACGACTCATCTACGCGGAAGCACTCTTACAGCAGAATGATTTTGAAGCTGCCGAAAATGTGATTGCAACAGGTCTGGAAAAATCCCCGAATAATGCCATGTTACTGGCACTTTGGGGGAGTAGTGAGATTGCTCAATCGCAATGGAAACAGGCAGAACAACATTTTAGAGCAGCCATTACAGTGAAGCCCGATTATGTCGGGGCGCATGCCGATTTAGGTTATGTTTTTGAACAACAACAACAATATTCGGCGGCAATCGAAGAGTATGAATGGGTGCTCAAAATGAAACCAGCCGACGAGCAAATTGCTCGTCGGCTGGATCGTTTACGACATCACACTAAGTAATCCTTAGAACTCACCAATGACGTTTCCATCATTCATTGAGCCAAGGTCTGTGAATGTTGCAGAGTCGATGTTCTCACTCAGGAATCGGACTGCACCATCACCCAACAGAACTTGAGCACCACCAACATGGAAGCTGGAAATGTTTTCCCAACGGCAGCCAGGGCATTCAGTCCCATGGACACCATTAATGGGTTGCAGGTTTGTTCCCGTAGAAATTTCCCAACGCATTCCACGCCAGTCAGCGATGGAAAGCATTTGGTCACGTGAGACAGGGCGGTAACCACGTACTTCACCAAGCAGCAAAGTATTACTTGTTCCATCGGTCACGCTTGCCATACTCTCACTACTGTTGTAGTGCATCATCCCTTTACGATTGATCCTTGTTGCATTCCCACTTGACCACTGATGACGAGCACGTCCGCCCGGTGGATCGCCTCCACCCCAGACTGCGAAGTAGTGAATGAGCTGGAATAGGTTACTGTTTTTGGTATTGGCGCCAAGTGGGTGTGATGGACATAAGAGAGCCGTGTAGTTCTCCCCGAGTGCATCACGATTACCAATTGCTTGACCAGCTGCATTTTGCGTGGCATCGTATCGATAGCTGAAGTCGACCTGGTTGTACATGGGCGCCTGGTCAATGTATGGCAACAGAAACAAGACCCAAGTACCGCTAGAATTTCCCCAGTCGCCACCTCCACTCAGGAATGCTTGGTCGTGGATCTCTGAAGGAGGAAATTTTCCATACACATCATGGTAGTTATGCAACGCCAAGCCGAGTTGTTTGAGGTTGTTTTTGCACTGAGTTCGGCGTGCAGCCTCTCGTGCTTGTTGCACAGCCGGGAGCAGCAAGGCAATTAAAATCGCAATGATCGCAATCACCACTAGTAATTCGATCAGGGTGAAGCCTTGCCTCACCCAACGTAAAGAGCGTCTCATGGGGATTCTCCTTTAAAAGAAAAAAATTATTACTTCAAATCAAACAACAAGTCCGTTGCCCCTGCGGCTTCAATGTCAACAGTCAGGTCTGTATTTTCGATCGTTGTATATTTCACTGGGACTGGACAGCCGCCCACAAATTTCGGTTCTTCGGTTTCTTCAGTAGCTTCTTGTTTCCCGCTAGCACTCGAGCCAACCCCATCCCCGCCATTATTGAGCTTCACATTCCCAAATTCCGGGCAGCTCACAACAACTTTGTGCGAGCCAATGACAGCACCAGCACGTGACCCAGCAGTCGTTAATCTGAAAGAACCATCTTCTGAAGTTTCAGCGACTGACATCGGTCCCTTTGTCCCTTTCGAGCCATCTGGATAAAACGCCACACTCAAACCAGCGACAGGTTTTCCATCAATCAAAACCTTACCAGATGCAGGTGCCAACGTTGGAGCATCAGAGACTCCACCACCACAACCGACTAAGGTTGCACATAGAAGTATTGCCAGAAATTTCATAGAAGTTTTTTCAGAGTTGAGAGAACAGATTGAGACTTATAATGAATTGAACACGATTGTAGTCTTATTTACAACTCTTTTACAACAAGAACATCAGTGTTTTTCTATGTATCGGACTAACTCACTCTGACCTACATGGATGCTTTCCACTTTTCCCGATGGCCAGCGAATTTCCAAGTTAATTTCCTTTATTACGACAGGAAAGCCAAAGTAGAGACGTGGAGCGTGTGTAGATAAATACGACCCACCACCTCGCACAAACCGCATTTGAGGAGCTATGTCCGGTTGGTTGATCGCTCTGGCAATGACGACGCTACCGATCGCATCTCGGTTGGAGTCCCGTCCAATCAGCTGAACTGTGATTCCATGTCCAGCGGTGATGCTCGCATTTTGCAGGACAGAAATGTTTTCATTTGTGTGAGAAATGACGACATCCGGCTTCCCATCCTGGTTGAAATCGCCGATCGAAAGACCTCGCCCCATATGAGGACTGCTAGCATAGTCACCCGCCTGTGCAGCGACGTTTGTAAAACGCCCAGTTCGATTCTCAAAGATCAGCGGTGGCTGATGGATCTCGGTGTTGCGTGCGTGGTACATGACATGTCCGTTCGTTGCAAAAATATCTTCATCCCCATCGAGGTCTGCATCGAGTGCAGCAGTCCCAAACCCGACATACACTTTGCCGACCGCTGTGATCCCAGTCACATCACTCACGTGCTGGAAGATCCCCGGAGCCTGTCCCTGATACAGCGCGAAACTTTGATTCTCGTAGTTAGAGACCCATAAATCTGGAATCAAATCCTGGTTAAAGTCAGCTAGCTCAACTCCCATGCTCCCCTCTGCTTCCGCATTCATCCCCAGAGAGGTGCCGCTGATAAGACCTTGCTCCTCAAAAACGCCAGCACCGTTATTGAAGTACAATCGATTCGGAGTCGTATCGTTCGCAACATAGATGTCTGCATCTCCATCCAGATCAATGTCTCCAGAGAGAACTGCGAGTCCTTTCCCCCCCTCAAGAACACCATGGTCAAGTGTTGACTCAATGAAGGTTCCATCTTGTTGATTCCACCAGATCTGATCAGTCGTGGCTGTGTATTGTCCCGGCGGACAGACATCTCGATGACCGCGAACGATACATTCACTATTCAACTCTGGTCGCCAGTCAACATAATTGACCAAGTAAAGATCCAGGAATCCGTCATTGTCGAAATCCCCAAAGGCTCCGCTGGTACTCCACACTTGCGGAAGAATTCCGAGTGAGTCAGTGACCTCTTCAAATGTTCCATCACCACAATTCTCATACGCAACAAGTCCGTGGTAGCCGGTGATCAGGCAATCGGAAAATCCATCCGAATTCCAGTCACCAATGACCACTCCGTGTGAGTAAAAAGATTCGTTCGTAAGTCCGGCGACGTCGGCAGCCCCTGCGAACTTCCAGTCACCAATTTGACGAAACAAGCCCGTCTCTAATCCGATTGGAGTTCCTGCTTCATCAAACTGACCGCCCCCTGGAGCCAGAATGTCAAACTTTCCATCGAGATCGTAATCGCAAATCCCCACGCCGGTGCCTAAGCTTTCCAAAATGGAATAGTTCCCCGACTCTTGCCCGTTGCGAGGGATAAACTCGATAGTCGACGGAGCTGTTTTTTCTTCGAAACTGATCTTTGTTGAGCGTTCGATTTTCGTTTCTAATTGTTGTGGTTCTGGTGTCGATTCAGACCGGCAGCCATAACTGAAAATGAAGGGTAAAGAGAACAGAATCAAGCAGATGCGTATCACTTATTGCACTCTCTCAGCCATCGACTTGTGATACTCTGCCCGCTTGACGTCACCGGTTAATTGATAATGTTTGGCGAGAAGTTGATGCGTTGGCTGATGATTTGGATCGAATTCCAAAACGCTACGTAACCAGGACTCACCATCTGATCGCGACTTCCACTTCCAGGTAATCTCTGCAACTCGAAAACGAGTCTCAACGTCACTTGGACTTTCCACAACTTTTGTGGTCAATCGAGAGAGAGTCAGCAATGCTTTCGTTGCTTCATCCACAAAATTGAAGTGAGCAGCAGCCTCTTGCTCTTGTCCATTTGCACGTAAGGCCTGCGCAAGTGCGTATCGCGTTTCTGTTTCTTCTGGATGCAGGTCGACCACACTTTGTAGATAAGGGATCGCCTCTGCATGCTGACCGAGTTTTGACAACAATCGCCCCATTTCTGATTGCAGATTTTTATCCTCTGGAGTATTTATTAATGCTGCTTCAAGGAGTTTTTGTGCGGCTTCCGTTTCCCCTTGTTGAACTAAACAGTGAACGAGGCGGGACTTCGTGATTGGCTTTGGATGATCGTTCATCAGAGTTTGTAATTCAGCAATTGCTTGCTGGTATTTCAACTGCTTGATGTAAGCTTCCGCGAGTTGTTCACGCGCCAGTGTATGGCGGGGATCAATTTCAAGTGCCTGTTTAAGTAGTAATTCTGCATCCTCCCAACGCTGCAGGACCATTGTGATCTTGCCTTCCATAAAATACGGGTCAGGATCATTAGGGAAGTCGGCTTTCCAGCTGGCTAAGGCAGTCGCTGCGATGTCTAAGCGGAATCTTGCGAGTGACGCATTGATATAGGCATGACTGATTTCCGGACCATCTGAACCAGCGTTTTGAAACAACTGCGGCCATCGAGAACCAACTTTTTCATACTGCCCTGTTTGGGCGAGAGCCAGAATTTGTTCATACTCAAGCTGCTCTCGGGGCCAGCCTTGTTCAAAAGCAACTTTAAGATGTTTTTCGACTCGGTCAAAGTTCTTTAATCGACGACTACTACGGGCGGAGAGGTAGTACCACTCAGCATTTCGTGGCCAAATCCAACTCACTCCTGAGAGCCAATTCATCGCACGTTGATGCTGTCGAGCTTCGATAGCGACCTGGGCACGCCACAGCCCCACTTGAAACAAAACAGCTGCCATTGCCACTAATAGAATTAGGACTGCTATTAGGGTATATACCTGCCGCAAGCGTAACCCGCGAGGCTTGGGACCTGATTTCTGTATGGGATTGGGAGACGCCAAAGGGCTTGCTCTGTATGATGTTGATGAGCGGAAGTGGATGGGAATCGAACCCACCGAACAGCGTTAAACGTGTTCCGTCAGTTTTGAAGACTGAGGCGGTCACCAGATCCGCGTACACTCCCCGATATTTTATCATCCCGTTCGTGTTTCATTTTGGCAACCCTGTGCTTGAATCTCCTCTCAAGTCAAAATCGACACCAATGGTTCTTGATCAAGTCTTGGTCGCAGGGTGCCAATCCGATTGACAGCCATCCCAGCGTCGTCGCATTTCGATTGAAAGACTTCGATGAGCCTGGACGGGATGCACAACAACAGCCCACCACATGTTTGAGGGTCAAAGAGGAGCGGAAACTCTGTAGGTTCTTCAGTGACGCCAGATAAATCGACATCACGCGACGCTAAGAAATTCTTGTCAAATAGCGAACTACGGAACCCACGTTTCGTAAGTTCCAAGGCACCTGAGAGAACTGGAATGTTTGAGGTGTGTAACTCCGCACACGTATTACTGGCATTCAATATCTCACGAAGGTGCCCGATCAGCCCAAATCCTGAGATGTCGGTTGCAGCTGTGACTCCAGTCTCTCGAGCCAACTCAGCCAGTTCACTTGAGTGCTTGAGCATTGAAGAGATCAGCTCCGTCCACCATTCAGCCTGACATTGGGCTTGCCGATGAGCCACCATGAGCACTCCTGTCCCTAGCGGTTTCGTTAAAAAGAGTGCATCACCTGCCTGTGCGTTTGCCTTTTGAAACGATGGTCCATTGAGTTTGCCGATCACTGTGAAACCAATTTCAGCGCGAGGTCCTACGCACGTGTGACCACCAACGATCCTCATTCCAGGCGCCATCAGAGAAAACTCTTGTTTCCCGCCAGCCAGAATATCTGCAACATATCGTTGTTGCATTCGCTCTGGTCCAGCAGGCACTACAACATTTGCAACGGCACACATCGGTTCTGCCCCCGTTGCACATAAATCGTTTGCAGCGTGAATGGCAGCTATGCGACCATTTAAGAATGAATCCCGAAAGGGGGCTGTGAAAAAATCGGTGGAGATAGCAATCTGTGTCTGCTCGACATCCACAACAGCAGCATCATCATGGTGAATCTCTAGGTCGGCAAGACCGGCAGCTAACTCGATACTCGCAAGTTTTGAGCCACAGCCTCGGCACTGCATTTCCAATGATTTGTTTGGGGTTAACGAAGGGACTTGGTACTTCTTTACAAAAGTGGAGTCGATGCGATCTTTGAGCGAAAGCAACCACTTCCCCTCCGCGCTGATCCCTCGCCACTCTCCAATCGCAGAACCATCTCCTGTGTTGAGCAATCGTAAGAAAGAATGTTGTGGATGATACGTTTGTAGAGTCTGCCCCTTGACCAGTCGCTGAATGTTTTCCCACAAGATGGGGGCTTGCCGCACGGCAAAGACGCCAGCTTTGTGAGTCTTCTCTCCTTGAATCGTTCCGGTGTCACCAACTGCAAAGATAGGATCACTCGCTACAGATCGCAAAGTTTGATCTGTCAGTAAAAATCCTTTATCACACAATGGAAGACCAAGTTCTTTCAGGAGAGGAGGTGCTGTCGCTCCGGTCGCCAAGATGACCAAATCAGCTTTCAAGCTCTCTCCACCGTCTAAGATTACCGATTCGGAATCGATTTGCTGAACCGCCCGACCTACGATGACCTCGATCCCTTTTTGACGAAATGTTTTTTCTACCCGAGAACGTACGCTGCGAGAACTGCCTGAAAGGATCTCATCGCCCCGATTGACTAGAGTGATCTGATATCGCTGATTGATACTTGATGCATCGATAAATCCAGGTAAGCAGCAACAGATTTCAATTCCAGCTGCACCACCGCCAACGATCACGATCTGAAGTGGTGTTTCGCTTTCACGTTCTTCTCGATGTAGAGACCGTTCCAAACGCTGCAGGAATGTCTGCATCGGCTTAATCGTGACAACGTGATTGAGTTTCGAATCAATTCCAGCAGTCTCGGGCACTGAACCGATTCCGATACTTAGTACATCAAAAGCAATCGGCGGGTGGTCTGCGAGTTGCAATTCTCGCTTCTCGCGATCAAGCCCAACGACGTCATCGACCAATAGTGTTGCATTGGCGGAGGCACACAATTGAACGAGATCGATTTCCATCGCACTGACCGGCTTTTGCCCAGCTAGCACGGCTGGCAACATGCCCGAGTAAGTCGCTGTCGTATGGTTGGAAATGCAAATCAGGTTCGCATGTGGATTCGGATTCATCTTCCATTGCGCGAGAACGTGTGCATTCGTATGACCGATTCCCAAGAGGACAATCTTCTGTCGCGGTAACTCTTCGACGTCGTTGGCTTGCATTTCCATTTGATCATGTCCCTGCGACAAGATCGGCGGGGACGGACTGAAGTGCATCAATTAACTCTGAATCTTCATTCGGAGCAACGGTTCTCAGGTCAATCGCAATGGCTCCTTCGAAGATTCTGGAAGCAATTGCAAATGGCCCCAACCTCAAAAATTGTGAGACGCGCTCTGGGCGATTGACCTCAACCCTTAAGCCCGCACTAGCTACCTGCTGCTCTGGCAGGGTTCCTCCTCCCATATGAGACGCAAAATCACTGACAGAGATGCAGTCATAGAGTGGGGAATCAAGTAACGCGTTTCGAATGTCGTGGCTGCGCTGGTAAAGTGATTCAAGGGGAGTTGCGAGCATTTGCAGTATTGGGATTTCTTTAAAACCATTTCCAGCCAAATGAATTTCAAGCGTCGCTTCCAAACCTGCAAGCGTTGATTTCCCAACTCTCAACGCCCGTGTCAGTGGGTTCATTCTGAGTTGCTTAATCAGATTTGATTGCCCCAGGATAATACCACATTGCGGTCCGCCCAAGAGCTTGTCACCGCTGAACAGGATTAGGTCAGCTCCTGTCGCAACGCTCTCTTGAATTGTTGGATCAGAGAGACCGAACTTTGAAAGGTCATAAAGTGAGCCACTCCCAAGATCATCGATCACACAGATTGATCGTTGTCGCCCTAGATTAACGAGTTCTTCGAGACTTGGCTCACAGACAAATCCCGAAATGACAAAATTACTTCGATGAATTCTCAGAAGTGCCCTCGTAGAATCTTGAATCGCGTTTTCATAGTCACGCAGGTACGTTCGATTTGTTGTCCCAACTTCGTGCAAACGAATTTTAGCAGAGAGTGCAATCTCAGGAAGTCGATATGAGCCGCCAATTTCAACAAGTTGTCCTCGTGAGATGATAGCCTCACCAGCCCCAACAACATCTTGCAGTGCTAACCAAGTAGCGGCTGCACAGTTATTGACGATCAAAGCATCTTCCGCACCGGTAAGTGCTTTTAAAAGCTCGACAACACGTTCACCACGCTGACCGCGATGACCTTCTTCTTTCTGGAACTCAACATTACAGTAACCTGCAACATCTTGCATGCACTTGCGAGCAGACTCAGCGAGAGGCGAGCGTCCCAAGTTCGTATGGAGGATAATGCCGGTTCCATTGATGACTCGACCGAGTTTGCGTGAAGCATCACTGTTGGCTTTGGCACTAAGTCGTTGCTGCACTTCGGTGAGCAATTCATTCTCGCTCAGCTCAATTTTCGGTGTCGCTCTTAAAGATTCCAGTTCTTCACGAATCCAAGACAACAGTAAAGAACGAGGCACACCTTCGGTCAGCAATGACTCAACATGTTGAGACCGCAACAGCGAATCAACCGATGGAAGTCGACGACGATAGTCTAGATGTGGTGACATTCGCTCTGTTTTTTTCACGTCCGACCGGGAATGTAGAGTTGGGAATTTGTCATTTGAGAAGTTCAAGGCGTTCTTGGAATTTCGACCCGCGTTTACGGAGATGTTGGTCTCGACGAGTCAATCCTAGCGAATCAAAATACTCCAACAATGGAATTGCATGTTTGCGTGTCAATTTCCAGCGATCTCGAATCATGCCGACAGAGACTGTATCTTTCGCGGAGAGTAATTGAACAATAGCATCCCATAGATTCACCAGTACCTCGGGGGTGAAAATATAACCGCCTCCGACATGTACAAGTTCACCATTCGAATAGGCAAGTTCAAGCAGTGATCGTATTTTTCTTTTGGGAAGCTGTAATTGGATGACCAATTCACTCTCTGTTGGTCCTGATCGGTTGCCAACGTAGCAGTTCATAATCCTTTTCAGTTGACCTGCATCATGATTAGATAATTGCTGATTGCATTGGGGTAGGTACAACTTGTTCTGTTCTCTCTGCAACTTGCCACTTTGAACTAATCGCTCAACTCCGTAAGCGATTGTGGGAGGAGAACCATCACGACGAAAGTGATGAACGAGCGACGATTCCTCGATAAAATAACTCTTTTCGGCTCTTGAAGTTGAGAGATATTCCAAGAGTCGCGATTGAATCCGCTTGAGTCTCTGAGATGAAATGATGTATTCACTGTGAGGCACTTGTACTGCACTTCCAGCTTGAAGGAGTTTTTCAAGCGAAAGGGAGAGCTCACTATTCGTCCCTCCGATGTTTTGTCGGAAATCCCCATTGTCATGCTTGACCTCTCCGTGAAAATCGAGCCAGCACTGCAATGCTGTCTCTTTGTTCGTGGAAACAATCTGCTCAACAAGTTTTAGTATTTCTCTAGGCTTACAGTGCTCTGCAAAGTCTGGGCAAAAAAAACGACCAGCGGCAAGAGTGTGGCGACCATCAGCGCTTCGCAATAAGAATTTCTGATCGGCGGTAATAATGATAGGCTCTTGAAAGCGGAGCACCGCAGCAAAAGGGTGCTCAACACCCGGTTTAGACAATAGAATCCGCGCTGATTGTTTTGTAGTGCCTGTATGCAATTGTAGTTCGGAGTTATGTTTAATTGGAAAGTCAACGGAAAACGGTCGGATCCAAGCTCCGCTGCGCTGTGTCACATTGAATGCCTGATGTGCCACCAACTCCATTCCACGCGAAGGATCGCGACCAGTTCTTTGAGAGATCTGCAAGGCCACACGTTCCCCTGAATGAGCAGTGGGCATTACATGTTGGTGAACTTCAATCCCACGCACGATTGCTTCACTATCATTGGAGAGAAGGTCTAAACGATCCCCTACGTTCACGGTCCCTTGCAAGACTGTTCCCGTTACGATCCTGCCATGCCCTTCTTTCTTAAAACATCGATCAATCGGCATTCGAAATGGGAGCGATTCAGTGAGCAGATCTCGCTGACATTCACTTCGT
>ERZ887942.2859-NODE-2859-length-10416-cov-8.035132_pt1 | contig 10416 bp, 10 predicted proteins | sample MGYA00521099_ERZ887942 | MGnify/ENA primary metagenome ERZ887942 (study PRJEB32303, sample SAMEA104408605) | aquatic metagenome | biome: Brackish water; feature: Pelagic; material: water | place: Baltic Sea | collected 2014-06-07T06:48:00 | depth 16,251 m ... | reverse complement strand
GCAGACCGATTTAACCAATGTGTTGCGTCGACCGGTTGAAATCGCAGTATAAAGCAGTCATTCGCGATTCTAGGCTTACAAGTAGCTACTTCAGAAAACTTCACCTATCTGGGTGAAGACATTACCCAACTAATGAGTTAATTTAGATGTCCACATAAAGCAAGGGAGGCTAATCATGCTAGTACTATCACGGAAAGAAGGTGAATCAATCGTACTTAAGACCGCTACCGGAGAGACTGTAACTATCACACTCACCAAGTATCGGGGAGCACAAACGATAATGGGAATAGAGGCTCCGAAAAGTATAAAGATTCTTAGATCGGAATTGGTTGAGCTGGAAGAAAGGTGTGGAATAGCATTAGCACGTTAGAGGTCCAGGGAGGCTGATATCCCCTGTGATATGGGACATGATTTACCCTTACCCCTGAAGGGATACTAACCTTAGCTACTTATCTTCCGTCGAAGCGGACTGGACAATGTATTATTATCCGCCAATAATGAGGAAGGCACTTCAGTTCAACGGATTAGGGGGCAAGAAAGCATGAAATATCGGTTACTTTTAGTTACTACGCTTATTGTAATCTCAGGTTGCGTCTCGAATAAGGCTGTTCAAACTGTTCAAGTCGGAGATGAGCAAAAGTCGTGTGTAGATTTAAAGATCGAATTATCTGAGCTTGGCGTTGAATTCGAAGATGCAAAAGATGATTCTGGAGTTACTGGTAAGAATGCCGGTCTCCTTATTCTTTTTTGGCCTGGAATTATCGTCAATGAAGTCCGAGCAAACAAAAACCAAGATTCTATCGACGAAAGAATCTCCCATTTAAGTGCTATTTATGATGGTAAATGTTCAGCGGGAGAAGCTCAAAATGAGGTAGGGGAAACTACGCTAAAAGAAAATTTGCTCGAACTTAAAGATTTACACGATGAAAGCTTAATCAATGATGAAGAGTATGAAACAAGTCGAAAACGAGCCCTCGAAAATCAATAGAGTCCCGCCAAAGTAGCTGCAACAAGTCTCTGGAGTATGCTGGAATATGGGTGGGGAACAGCACTAAGACCCTGACACCGTTAGGGGTGTCCACCCCTTTAATGTTAGGTTTTGCTAGGTACCTGACGTGTCCAAAAACTTCAGATGATCCTTATCTAAACCTTAGCTGTTCAACCTTAACTGAACCTCAACTGGTTGATGATAAATGCTCGCTCCTTTTAAATGGTGGTAAGTATGAGACACCACCACCCCCTCCCATTCGAATAGCAATCGATTTTGCACCCCCCTACCATTAAATATACTCCCAAGCCTTAAATGATGCCGTTTAGGGCTGATCTTAGCTCTATCTCTATAGACTAGGGCTACCCTACTGGTAAGCCAGTATAGGTCTGAAAAAGAGGCGAATTGATCACTTTTCAGGGCAGCGTATTTGGTAGGTAATGGGTAGCAATATCTTTAGAACAGGTTCGCTAGAAACGACAAAGCCCGCACTAGGCGGGCTTAACACAGCGTCAGAGTGCTTGTCATCGCAATTCTGGGCTGGCTACACGGGGCGGACCTTAGCGTAGTCTCGAATGCCTGATAGCTAAGCTAGAGCAGGAACAACTTCAATATACGGTCAATCTAAGTGTTTTGCAAGCCTTGAGAAGCCAATACCATGCAACACGCACTTCTCGATTTCGGTGAGAAGTCCCCTAGATACTGTCCGATAAAAATATTTACGTTTAGCGTCTCCTCTTGATCTAGGAAGTTGGATGAAACTAAGTCGGTGAAATGCAACGGTGTAGACCATATCGCCTTTTAGCCAAGATTGATTTTTCTGGAAAGTACTATTTCTGGGTAACTCAGATGCTGGTATTTGGAGATGATAGTTTTCCGTTGTTGAAGGTGGTTTGGTGCTCATTGCAACCACAGTAACTAAGCCACGCTGAGATTTTAAAACCACCACTGGGCGGTTGGGTTTAACCATTTCTGGTTCCTTAAAGCCTTGAGAAAAATCGCAAAGCAATATTTGGCCCTTGTTAGGATGGTGTTGAATCGACATAAAACATCTATTGATGTGTTTTCGTGTAACGTACCTAAAAATGATCAGTTTTGACAGGATCGAATTCGCTAACTGGCAGTTTTCGGATGCTTTAACCAAATTTGTAGTGTGTGCCGTGGGACACTGGTGGGACACTAGATCGCAAATAACTACAACAAGCTAGGATAGGTGGTAACAGGACAATCTACTGAAATCGTTGATAGGCTTATCACAGAGGCTTGTAGCGAGTTGTCCTTTGTTGAGTTCACAGGACTCTGACTCCGCCAACGGGGGTTCAAATCCCTCTTCCCCAGCCATTTAGAATCGACGCCTTGTAGGGGTATACGGGATTTGGTTAACGTGTTTGACGGGGTGGGATATTAAAGGAGTATATTTATTTCGATTTATAAATTTGGTAAAACTTGTCCGCACGATATTCCAATATAGGTATTCTGTGACTTAGTAGAAGATTACAACACCGTACAAAAGCTAGTTTGCGGTTGACCTCTTGATAGAGAATCAACACACTCTGCTTTTTAGAACATTGTCAGGTTTTTCCATATGTTAAAAGCAGGCGTAATAGGGGGCACGGGCTATACCGGTGTTGAACTCCTGCGAATATTGGCTGCACATCCAGAGGTGTCGGTTGAGTTGATTACTTCTCGGGGTCAAGCGGGCGAGCACGTTGCAGATTATTTCCCTAGTCTGCGCGGTCACTACGATATTGAGTTTCAATCACCTGAAAAAGGTATTTTTGATAGCTGCGATGTGGTTTTTGCGGCCACTCCTAATGGTGTAGCTATGAACTATGCGCCTGAACTATTGTCAAAGGGTATAAAGTTTATAGATCTTTCTGCAGATTTTAGAATCAAGGATATTGAGTTGTGGGAAAAATGGTACGGTATGAAGCATAGCTGCCCGGATTTGGTGGCAGACGCAGTGTACGGACTACCGGAAATGAATAGGGAGTTCGTTCGTTCTGCTAACTTAATAGCTAATCCCGGATGTTATCCTACAGCAACAACTTTAGGGTTGTTACCTTTGCTCAATGCCGGTGTGATAGCCCACGACCCTATAATTGTCGATGCCAAGTCGGGTGTAACGGGAGCAGGGCGAACTGCCACGACTGGGACTCTTTATAGTGAAGTTTCCGATAGCTTCAAGGCATACGGTGTTGCAGGGCATAGGCACCAACCTGAAATACGTCAGTCGCTCTCGCAAATAACAGGTACTAATGATGTTGGCTTAACTTTTGTGCCGCACTTAACGCCGATGCTGCGCGGGATTCATTCAACTATTTATGTACAGTTAACCGATGGTGACGCTGATCTTCAGTCTATTTTTGAATCCCATTATGCGAGTGAGCCGTTTGTGGACGTAATGCCCACTGGAAGCCACCCCGATACACGCTCGGTACGCGCTTCAAATCTGTGTCGAATAGCGGTTCATAAATTAGTAGAAGGCAACACAGCGGTTATTTTAGTAGTGGAAGATAATTTGGTTAAAGGCGCTGCGGGCCAAGCTGTGCAGAACATGAATTTAATGTTCGGGCTACCGGAAACGCTCGGGTTGACTAGTGTTCCTGTTTTGCCGTGAACGGGCCCTTATCCAGCACTCTAACTATGATGCAATTATTTATAATCGAAAGTTTTAAGCATGCCTAGAGAAATACAGTCTTTAAAAATTCTTCCAGCGATTGACCCGAAAAAACGACTGCAATTTGCGGTCATTGGAGTTGTGGTCACTTTGGTTCTCATGGTTTCCAGTTTCTATTTTGGTAAGTACATGTCAGGTAGTAATGAGCTTTTGTATAGAGCACAGGTTGCTGAGCTGGAAGTGGAACTGGAGTCTTTTGAGCAATATAAAGAAACGCTAGCACTTGCACAGGGTCAGTTGCAAATCACTAAAGAAGCTTATGGAGGTCTAAACGATTCCTTAATGCAGTGCGATGCGAATATAGTAAGCGTGCAGCATGAGCTTGCCTTCTACCAGAGTATCATTTCACCTGAAGACGGCGAATCTGGTCTTAAAATTCATGATCTTCAGTTAGATAAGTTAAACGACACTTCTTTTTTAGCTACTCTGGTTCTACTTCAATCGATCCAGCATGATGACGTCGCCAGCGGTAGTGTGCGCATGGAAGTTGTTTCTGAGGATGGCAATGAAGTAATTGGAAAATGGCCAGAAACGGATAGCAAACGATTTGATCTAAGGTATTTTGAGAAGATAACGGGACAAATAGACTTGCCTGCTGGTGTTAGTGCCGAACGAATCCATGTTGTTGTTGATCCAGATGGCCAGTCTGATGATATTGACCGCTGGTACTCATGGCATCACTTAACCCAACAAAATACGCTATAATTATCTGTTCAGCAGTTGCTAGGCAGTTTAAAAACTATGATTTTATTCAGAAAGTTAATATGTGAGGGCATAAATATCATGCTAGGAAACAACAATAGTAAAGATATGACGATCGAAAACAAAACGAAGCCTGTAGATACGGTGGATACATTGTTAGGTGAAAATAGTTCTTTTAATGGGGATATCGAGTTTTCTGGTGGCTTACGAATTGATGGAATTGTACGTGGCCATGTGACAGCGCTCGATAGTGCGAATGGATTACTAGTCGTTAGCGAGACAGGTGAGGTCGAAGGAGATATCACTGTGCCGCACGTTATTATTAATGGTGCAGTGCGTGGTAATGTAATCTCATCGGAGTGCGTCGAGCTTCAAGAAAAGGCGCAAGTGACTGGCGATCTTCAGTATCAGGGTGTGGAGATGCATCTCGGTGCGAGTTTAAATGGTAATTTGGTTTCGAACCCAAAACCACCCGTTCGAGCAGTACCATCGTCTCAAAAAGAAACTTCGAATATTTTGACAGGTAGCTCAGACGGCTAGTTGATTCAGTTATAAGTCATCATTTGAGATGGGCAGTAAATCCTGGATCATCTTGAATGTTTGGTAGCATTTGTTTGTAAGGCGTTTAAAAGCAATAGTGTCGCCCCCACCTATGGGTGTGAGTGGTTGCTATTTAATTTAGTTGGTTTATTAGTTTTAAGTATCCTCGAACCGGGTTGCACCGCTTTAGATGCCGCTTTAAGTTTAGCGATTATATTAAAGTTAAGCGGTAACATTCTAGTTTGGGGAATTACTGTAGTTTGGAGTTAGTCATGAGTGAAGTTCAAATAAACGCACCTGCAGAGCCTCTTGAGTTCACAGTGGATGCTGCGATGAAGGTAAAAGAGTTAATTGAGGAGGAGGAAAACTCCGAACTAAAATTGAGGGTTTTTGTCCAAGGTGGAGGATGCTCGGGATTTCAGTACGGATTCACCTTTGATGAAGAACAGCAGCTTGACGATATGTCGGTTGATAGGGAGGGTGTTCGTCTAGTTATTGATCCGATGAGTTTTCAGTATCTTGTTGGTGCCAAGATAGATTACCGGGATGATTTAGAGGGTGCTCGGTTTATAATCAATAATCCAAACGCTTCTACAACGTGTGGTTGTGGTTCTTCTTTTTCCGCGTAGTCTAATTATTAAGCTCTTTTTGAGCTCATTTTGATTTATCCATTATATGGGTGGTGATCGCGCTAAGCGGTTGATCAACTTTAGCTTTAGATTAACCCCAGCGGCCACCTAGAACACATTGCCTGCTTGCGCCTGTCACTGCGGGTACATTTCCCGCTTTACCGTTTAAATAACACCAAGCTAGCCAAGCAAATCCCGCGGCCTCAATCCAGTCGGGGTCCATACCAATCGCACTGGTGCTTGAAACTCTACCATCTACTGACGCGGTCAACAGATTCATTAAGGCTAGGTTATGCGCGCCACCGCCACAAATAAACGTTTCGTCTGGACCACTTTGATCTACACAGGTCGTTATTGATTGTGCCGTCAGTGCGAGCAAAGTTGCTTGCACATCTTGTGGCGCCAATCGGTTTAGTTCAGGGCAGCTGGCAGCAAGCCAGTTAAGATTAAAGTAATCCTGCCCGGTACTTTTAGGCGGTTGTTTTTCGAACCATGGGTCAGCTAGCAGTTGATCTAGAGTTGATTTATTTACATTTCCAGTTGTTGCCCAATGCCCCTGATCATCGTATTTTCCATCTTTATGTTTGGCATACCAGGCGTCCATTAAGGTGTTCCCGGGGCCTGTGTCATAGCCATTGATATTGTTGCCCATCAATGTCGTGATATTGGCAATGCCACCGATATTAATGATCGCGCGATTTTTGTCTTGATTCGCAAATATAGCTTGGTGAAAGGCGGGCATCAATGGCGCGCCCTGTCCACCAAACGCCATATCAGCGCGTCTAAAATCAGCAATGACTGGGATACCGGTTTGTTGGCTGATCACATTTGGGTCTGCGATTTGCAACGTGCTCGCCAAAGACGGATAGTGTCTAATAGTTTGGCCATGTGAGCCTATCGCTCGAACTTCAGAGTGTTTTATTCCAGCCTGTTCTATCAGGCTGTTGGCGGTTTCAGCAAAGATGATTCCCAGTTGTACATCAAGTGACATGAGAGTTTGTAGCTCATTTTTTGAGCCTTCCAGCATCAACGATTTGATCGAAGCTTTGCTCGCCGTTGAGTAATTTCCCGAGAGTGTGTCGATTAATGAAATTGTAGTATCGTTAATTTCGACCAGCGCGGCATCAATACCATCAACGCTGGTGCCCGACATGAGGCCGATGTAGAGGCCTGAATTATCGGTTGGCATCTTAGTTAGGATCGAAGGTGTAAGTTAAGCGTGTTGAAGAGGGCAGTTGTAGCCAAAGACGCATATTCAGCGTTACTTGATATCGTTGTCGACCATTGCCAATCGATTTGAACCTGGTGCCTCAAGTTTTGCTGACACTATAGTTACGTGTGATTCAAAAGCTTGTCGGTCATTTTCTGGTACTGGCGAAGCTTTGGGGAACTTGTAGCTCAATGGATCTCGATGCGTGTCGTCAACCCTGAACTCATAATGTAAGTGTGGTCCGGTGGCCAATCCGGTACTGCCGACATAGCCTATAGTTTCACCCTGTTTTATCGAAGAACCGCTGCGAACGCCCTTCTTAAATCCTGACATGTGAGCATATAGCGTACTGAAACGACCAGCGTGGCTGATTATGACCGTTTTGCCATACCCTCCATTGTTGCCAACTTGTTTGATTGTGCCATCGGCGGTGGCGCGAATTGGTGTGCCGTTAGATGCGGCGTAATCAACACCTTTATGTGAGCGCCATTTTTTAAGGATGGGGTGAAAACGGTTTTTGCTAAAACGTGATGATATTCGGCTAAATTCAACTGGCGTGCGTAAGAACGTACCGCGCATGCTTTCGCCTTCAGGTGTGTAATAGTTCGCGTTTCCTTCCGAATCGATAAAGTGAAAAGCTTGGTAAACCTCGCCGCGGTTAATAAATTGCGCGGCTACTATGTTTCCATTATCTAATCTTTCACCAGCTAGATTAAATTCCTCGTAGATTAATCTAAAGCTATCGCCCTCTCTTAGTGCGACGGCAAAATCTATATCCCAGCCGAATACATCGACCATTTGCATAATTACAGGAATTGGCACGCCACTTTGTTCGGCAGCTTCGTAAAGCGAGGAATTAATTGATCCAGCGACATATACCTCTTCAGTTTCGTAAGGCTTGGTTTGCTCAGTAAATCGGTATTTTGGTTTTTTTTCACTTAATTCAACGCTATCGGCATTACGGGAGTCCAGGCCTGATATCTGTACTTTAAAGTCGGTAAGCGCATCGATAGGGTAGGAAATTTGATCTAGTTCATCATTGTCGGATATATGAAAGCGTATCTGCTTACCTACTCGAATATTTTTAAGCCGTTCGCCCTCTTTCAGACCGGTCACTTCAAGTGGCACGTTGGCGTCAAAGCCATACTTTTCAAATATGATGCCTAGAGTTTCGTTTCGTTTGATGGTGTGAGAAATCCATTTGCCGGGTTCGGCTTGTAAGGCAGGCGCCGGTGGGGCCACGTTGCTTGCGCTGGCTTCCTGTTGCTGATCCAGTGAGGGATTAACAGAGGCAGTTGAAGACGTTGCAAGCCAAGCTATAAATGCGAGCAGACTGCCGGCCGCCAACCAATGATGTTTGCGCACCCGTGCCAGCCCAGAATTTTGCGCGCGCAATAGTTGTGGCGCAAGCGGCAAGTCTTTATAGTCGCGGTTGAACGAAGATTGGTATGGTTTGCTCAAAAGAATTATTTAACCAGTTATCTAAAGTGATTTCTCTGGGGCTGTAATCTACATCTCACCGTCGTTTCGGTCAAAACCTTTTTGTTTATAGGGTTTTTGGTAAGGTTCCAAGAATTGATACTAAACTATCAGTTTAATCATTTGTTTTTAAATTTGAATTAGAAACCTTGAATTAAAAACTACGTATTAACGGTTGCAAATAAAGTGGCGCATGTGGAAGAACAAATAGCAGAAATAAAGCGGGGTGTTGAAGAAATACTGCCAGAATCCGACCTGGCTGAGCGTCTCAAGTTGCGACCACAGCTGACTATTAAAGCTGGCTTTGACCCAACCGCGCCAGATTTGCATCTAGGGCACACTGTTCTTATCAATAAGATGAGGCAATTTCAGGAGCTGGGTCATACCGTTGTTTTTTTGGTTGGCGACTTTACCGCAATGATTGGTGATCCAAGCGGTAAATCAGCGACAAGGCCGCCGTTAACGCGCGAGCAGATAGATGCAAATGCGGAAACCTATAAAGAGCAGGTATTTAAAATCCTTGATCCGGACAAAACTCAGATTCGCTATAACTCTGAATGGTTCGATAAAATGGGCGCAGATGGAATGATACGCCTAGCGGCACAACATACGGTTGCTCGTATGCTCGAACGTGATGACTTTAGTAAGCGCTTCAAGGGCGAGCAACCGATCTCAATCCACGAGTTTCTTTACCCCTTAGTGCAGGGTTATGACTCTGTGGCGCTTGGTTGCGACATAGAGTTGGGCGGAACAGATCAGAAGTTCAATTTATTAGTGGGGCGTGAGTTGCAAAAGCAAGAAGGACAGCTGCCGCAAATGATTTTGACAATGCCTTTATTGGAAGGTCTTGATGGCGTGCAGAAGATGTCCAAGAGTTTGGGCAACTATATTGGTATCACTGACCCAGCGAACGAGATGTTCGGTAAGCTAATGTCGGTCTCTGATGAGCTCATGTGGCGTTATTTCGAGCTACTTAGCTTTCGTTCGCTTGCAGAGGTGGCTGGTTTGAAAGAGGCTGTAGATGAGGGCCGAAACCCTAGAGATGTAAAATTTGAACTAGCCAAAGAGATAGTCGAACGATTTCATGATGGCGTTGCAGCAGATGGTGCATTGCAAGATTTTATGCAACGTTTTCAAAAAGGTGGCATGCCGGATGACATGCCAGAAGTGGAGGTGTCTGCCCAAGAGGACACAATACCATTGGCCAATTTATTGAAGCAAGCTGGTTTGTGTCCAAGCACATCTGATGCAATGCGTATGGTCAAACAGGGGGCGGTCCGAATAGATGGTGAGCGTGTGGAAGATTCACGAATCGCGATTAAACCCGGTGAAGCCGTATATCAAGTAGGTAAACGGCGGTTTGCGCGAGTAAAGATAATTACATAACGCTCGCAAGTTGAGGGGCGTGCGTAGCAACGAATTTCCTTCGTGTTGGCGGTTAGCTCGTAGTGAACGCACTGTTGCTACCTTCGATTTGAGTTGATACGGGTCAGCTTATTCAGGTTGTTGGTAAATAGACCACACAAATTAATGCATTGAGTTATTTAAACCTCTGTTTTTATGCGTGTTTTTGTGATTTCCGAGTGTGTTAAAAGTTTTTTGTGGTTTTATTGAAAACAAGTGTTGACGGGACTACTTCCGCGCGTATAATGCGCCCTCCTGACACGGCTGGGGTTTGTTTTCCAGCAACGCTTTTAGCGGTCAGGATCGTTCTTTAAAAATTTAGACCAAACAATTTGTGCGGGTGCTTTCGTCGACGATAGGTTTCCAAAAACCTTGCTCTTGAGGAAGCATCGCAAATCGCAATGATTCCAAGAGAGCCAGTTTCGCCCTTTTCTGTAATAAGGGGTTTCCTTTTTTAAGATTGAACTGGAGAGTTTGATCCTGGCTCAGATTGAACGCTGGCGGTATGCTTAACACATGCAAGTCGAACGGTAACGATACTAGCTTGCTAGTAGGCGACGAGTGGCGGACGGGTGCGTAACGCGTAGGAATCTACCTAGAAGCGGGGGATAACTCGGAGAAATCCGAGCTAATACCGCATGTGCCCTACGGGGTAAAGAGGGGGATCTTCGGACCTCTCACTTCTAGATGAGCCTGCGTCGGATTAGCTTGTTGGTGAGGTAATGGCTCACCAAGGCGACGATCCGTAGCTGGTCTGAGAGGATGATCAGCCACACTGGGACTG
>ERZ887942.2858-NODE-2858-length-10419-cov-5.227518_pt1 | contig 10419 bp, 6 predicted proteins | sample MGYA00521099_ERZ887942 | MGnify/ENA primary metagenome ERZ887942 (study PRJEB32303, sample SAMEA104408605) | aquatic metagenome | biome: Brackish water; feature: Pelagic; material: water | place: Baltic Sea | collected 2014-06-07T06:48:00 | depth 16,251 m ... | reverse complement strand
ATCCCTTTCATCTTATCCTGTAAATCATGTTCATCCGGTCTCTTTCTTTCGTGTGATTCGTTCTGATGCTTGTCAGTCAGCTTTTCAGATTGTCGATACATTCTTCGCGGATAAAAAATGTTGGGAGTGTTATTCTCAGAACTAAATTCGGGTACGCAATAGATATGTCAGCCGAAATTGTCCATGATGCGATGTGTTATTTGATTTATAATCATTGAAGCTGATTTCAATGACTTCACATTAACCTTGTGTCTCTGGAAATATGTACTCCATTCTCATCTTGTATGCCTTAGTGGCTGTTGGGTTTTCGTTTTTTTGTTCGGTCGCTGAAGCGGTGTTATTAAGCGTGTCGCCGTCGTTTATTGCGTCGTTGAAAGAAAAGGGGAAACCTTCTGCCAATTTACTTGAACGGCTGAAGTCGAACGTCGATCGTCCTCTCGCCGCGATTTTGACATTAAACACTGTCGCTCATACTGTTGGAGCTGCAGGAGTCGGAGCTGAAGCTGCGAAGATTTGGGGAATGGAACATTCTGGAGGCCACGCTGTCGGCTGGGCATCTGCGGTGATGACTCTGGTGATTCTTGTCTTCTCGGAGATCATCCCCAAAACAATCGGTGCTGTTTACTGGAGAAGTCTCGCAGTTCCGATCGCGATCATGGTGAACTGGATGATCAAAATCCTTTATCCACTAGTGATTCTCTCTGAGAAACTGACTCAACTCATTGGGGGCGGAGAACGACACGGAGTCGTCACTCGATCCGAAGTCGCAGCGATGGCAGCGATTAGTGCTCAAGGTGGTTTTCTCGAAGAGAGCGAGTCAAGAATCGTTGCGAATTTGTTTAATCTTCGCGATCTCGTTGCTGAGAATGTCATGACCCCTCGAACCGTGATTCGAGCGTTTCCCGAATCGATGACCGTTCAACAAGTTGTCGAGCAGCAGCCAACGATTGCCGTTTCACGCATCCCTGTCTACGGAAGAGATATTGATGACGTTACCGGATTCGTTTTGAAGTCGGATGTTTTTCTCGCTCTGGCAAAAGATCAACACGAGACACAACTAAAAGATATTCGTCGGGAAATCGCTGCGGTCCCAGCACAGACACCGTTGTTGGAATTATTCGACCAATTACTCAATCAGCGAGCGCATATCTCAATCGTGATGGATGATTATGGGGGGACTGATGGTCTGGTGACTTTAGAAGATGTCATCGAGACACTGCTCGGAATGGAAATCGTTGACGAAGCAGACCGAGCCGAAAACATGCAGCGACTTGCTCGCAAGCAATGGGAGAAGCGAGCGACCGCGATGGGACTCGATCTTTCTCAACCAGTACAGCACCCTGCAGGAAATCAAGTGGATGATCAGCAAGGAAAAGATTCAACCGAGCAGGACAGTCAGAAGAATTCTTAATCTGCCAAGGTAGCGAACATGGATATCAACAATTACCTGACTGATCAGGATGGAAAAGATTGGGCAGTGTTGCTCGAGCCTTGGTATTGGAAGCTGCCAGACAGTTTTGACATCTGGATGGTGAATAAATTGGGAGATCTGATTCTGGTTCTGGAAGACGATCAAATTTATTTTTTCGACATCGCTTTAGGCTCGATGGACCTGATTGCTGAGGATCAAGATGATTTTGTTGAGAAAGTGAACCAGGACGACAACGCTGATCATTGGTTCGCGATTTCACTTGTCGATGATTGTCTCGACGCAGATATGTGTCTCACTGCTGACCAATGTTTCGGATACAAACTCTCCCCGATTTTGGGAGGTGAATTCACAGCCAACAATCTTGAACCAATCGATTTGATTGTCCATTATAGTATTCATGGTCAGATTCACGAACAAATCAAGGGCGTGCCTGAAGGTGAAACAGTGAACATCGAGATCGTTCCCCCAGAGGGGATGACTTTTAATGTGGATGATCAATCCGAGGACTGAATCCGCACTTTTTGGAAAGCTTGAATTTTAGTCGATTTGTTTTCCTTATCCGTGAAGTACGTTTCTGTAAAATAAAACGCTGAATCAACGTGGCAGAACTGAAATAACTCATTGAAATCATTCCCGGACTTGGATACAGAGGCAGCGCGAGAACCACGAAATAAACGAATCACACGAAAGAGACTTTTAACCGTTGACTGACTGAAAATCTCTACTGTTGCTCAATCAATTATTATCCAGAAAACCACATCGTATAAAAGAGAAGAGACAGGATAAACATGATTTACAGGATAAGATGAACACTTTCGAATTTGGAATTCAGAATCATGTGATTCTCATGTCAGTCTCGATATCATTTCAGGCAAAAGCTCGCTGTCTTCTAAGAGTCGGTTGCGTTTTCTATCCTGTTCATCATGTTAATCCTGTCTACTTTATTGAGAGGAATTCGGCAGGTTGATTAGTGTGCTAAGTCAGTCTGCCACTGTATTCTTTTCGTGTCATTTGTGTGTTTCGTGGTCAGTCAACAGTTTCCAACTGTGAACGGTTAAAGCTAACTTTAGAAATCCACTAGGTTTTCGAATGCAGCTCGAATGGAGAAGATTCATGCTCAACAGAATGCCGGTATGTTCACGGACTACCTTTCGTGTGAACCTATTGCTGATTGGGATTTGCGTTTGTTTTGTGGGTCTCGTTGATGCCGTTCAGGCAGAAGAGTCACCCATCGTTGTTGAGAATCAAAAGACTGGTTCGCGAAATTGGCAGTTGACTCGCGTACGCCCCGATTCCGAAGGGTATCGTTCGCCAGCGATAGAAGGGTACTGTTCGAAACAGAGTGTCGCTGCGGGGGAGGAGATCAAGGTGATGGTCTCGACGACACCAGCATCCCCTTACAAAATTGAATTCTTTCGCATGGGGTACTACGAAGGGCGTGGTGCTCGTCTCGTCAAGACGATTGAACAGCTACAAGGCGAAGCGCAGCCTATTCCACAACCGGGTGAAAAGGATCTACACGAATGTCATTGGAAGTCCTCGGTGACTCTGAAGATCCCCGAAGATTGGGTCAGCGGAGTCTATCTGGGAAGATTGACGACGTTGCCAGACAACGATCAAAAACCGTACTGGCAAAGCTATGTTGTTTTCGTTGTGAAAGACGACCGACCAGCCGACATTCTCTTCCAGGTCTCTGATAATACTTGGCAAGCCTATAATCGCTGGCCTAGCCATTACTCAATCTACACTCACCCCAAGGGAACGCAGGGACCATGGGCAGATGTCAGCTTCGACCGACCGTACGGAAAAGAAGCTCAATTTACGACAGTTGTTAGCGATCCATTAACATTCGGTTCTGGTGAATTTTTACCATTTGAATTTCCGATGGCTTACTGGCTAGAGAAGCACGGCTACGATGTCACCTACTGTTCAAATAGTGATATGTTGACTCCCGAGCGAGGGTTGAAGTGCAAATCCTTTGTGAGCATCGGGCATGATGAGTATTGGGACATTCGACAATTCGAAAGTGTGACGAAGCTCCGTGATGAGGGAGTCAGTTTATTGTTTCTTTCGGGGAATAGTGTTTGTTGGGTTGCACCATTTCAAAATTCTTCGCGAGGCGACGCAAACCGAATTTTCTGTCGTGCTGGACCATATGGCGGGCAGAATCAATATGCCCTCGACAGAATCAAGAATCATGGTCCATTTCCTGAACATGGTCCAGATGAGGGTCTACTGATGGGGGTCAGAAATATCGAACCGGTCAATGGCGGAGGAGACTGGATCATCACAAACGCAGAACATTGGATGTTCAAGAAGACAGAGCTTAAGAACGGTGATCGAATCCCCGGTCTAATTGGATGGGAATATCATGGACAACCTGCAGACCTCCCAGGGTTGGAAGTCGTTGCTGCGGGGACTGCGTTTCAAGGTGGTCAAAACCCACAGCAATGGGCTGCGACAATCTATCCAGGACCACGACAGAATTTTGTCTTTAATGCTTCCACGATATTCTGGGCTCAAGGGTTGTCGAGTCCCCCAGGGCATGTTCTTCCTTGGTCACATTGGAGCCGTCCCCATGGTCCCGATGAACGTGTGCAGCAGATCACTCATAATCTGCTCAGCAGGGCAGTGAACAAAAACTTGCCAGAAAGTAAATAGCTTACTTTTGTAAGATTATTGTCATTCTTTTTCGAATTCTCTTGCACTTTCATTATAGGATTGCGTACATTTATAAGACTTTGTCGCTGCCTTCGTTCTGAAGGTGCTTTCATTAGAGAGGAAGCTTATCGATGCCTAGAGAAACGATTGATTGTTGGAACTGCGGTGCTTCTTTGAATTTGAAGTCGAGGGAGTCCATTAAGAAAGCGACTGCATGTCCTGATTGTGGAGAGTTTCTCAACGAAGATCATCACAATGATCACGCAAATACTCGTAGTCAAAGTTCGAATCGCTTCGATACCGAAGAGGAATTGACGGACTCGGTCTTCAGCATTCATGCAGAGCGAGCAGCCAAGCGGAGAGGTCGCAGAAGCAATTATCCCGGGGCAAGGTCAGGAAAGGTTCTCGCCTTCTGCGTTACCTCTGCGTTACCTCTGCTTTAGTCGTTTTAGTGGCGGCGTCAGTCTATATCTTCAACGAGAAAATTGCTTCACTCCCGAAGAAGCAGGTCGCTCCTCAAACCGCTTCTTCTCCCAAACTAAAAGTCGAACCAGATCTTACTGCCGTTCAAAAGTCCTTAGATCAGTTGCGTCAGCAGCAGTTTGAAAATCTTAAAAAAGAAGTGAGTCAGCTTCGGAAAGAGCAGAATTCGATAGTCAGTGACGTCGATATCACCAAGCTGCCTCTCCCGACAAGCATTCCACCCGGGAAGCTGCCATTTGATCAGGTCTCTGATCCGTTGCAAAGTTCAACAGACGGCATTGCAGCAAATCAGATTGCGAGGAAGAAAGGTAATAAGACGGGCACAGATGCAAGATTCACTTTTTCTGACGGAGATCAGTATCAAGTGAAGTATGAGGTGAGTGCAGAATTTGAAAACAGAACCGAAATCACTTCAGGCACATGCACATATGACGTCCTCGGGAGAGACAAACAGCAGTCGGTTGTGACCAGTTCGCGAGAAGGTTCGGGAACCGCTTTTGTGGTCACCTCCGATGGAGTTCTAGTGACTTGTGCGCATGTCATTGAAGATGCAAATGAGATCGAAGTTCAACTTGGAAAAGAAACGTACTCCGCTGAAGTGATCGATATCGACGAAGCAACGGATTTGGCGATCCTCAAAATCGATGCGAAGCAACTGAAGACTTTACCACTCGCAGACTCCGATGCCGCCCAGTTAGGTCAGGATGTTCGTGCGGTCGGTTATCCGCTTTCGGATGTCCTCGGGACCGGTGTGAAAGTCACACGCGGAACAATCTCTGGCATTCTGCAACAAGACGGACAAAAGCAACTTCAAATAGACGCAGCGGTTAACCCCGGCAATAGCGGAGGCCCTGTCGTCAATTCTCTCGGAGAAGTTGTCGGTGTTGCCAGTGCCAAATTAAATGGATTGGAAGTTCAACGCGTAGGATTTTGTGTCCCTGCCAATCTCGTGAGAGCAATGTTAAAGCAGCAAGGCTCAATCCCTGCGGAGACGATCTCCAAGACGGAATTAAAAGGACCGGAACTCGTTGCAGCGGTCACTCCTGCTGTTGCTTTTGTGAAAGTCAAATCTGGTCCCGGAGAAAATTCGAAACATTCGGAGTTGAGATTTAGTAGTAATTTTCACAAGTCAATTAAGAATTCGCAAGGGTTTCTAGTACCTTCTTTCCGATTCCGTGGCAGTCGTTTGGGGTTCGGTCGAGGGACACTACTCCTGACTCACAATGGAGAAATTGTCCGCTCTTCAGAGGAAGAACAACTTCCGTTTCTTATCGGTCCACCTAGTCAATTGCCGGTGTTTGAATTTCGAAATGGAAAAAGAAACAAGTGGACGAAAAAACGTGAGACCACTCTCATTCAGGAACGACCAGAAAAGACCACTTCAGGAATTTCACTTCCTCGTTATGTCGATCCCTTTGGACGCAGGAGAAATTCTGAAGTCGTTAAAGTGTTACCTGCGGTCGAAGTGAAAACCTTCACCATTAAAAGTGAAGACGAGAAAACAGTAGTGATCTCTCTCGATTACGACTTCCACACGACTGTCCAAGACAATGGACAAATCATCAAACTGGTTGGCGAAGGTGAGTACGAGTTCAATAAAGAACGGGGATTCACGTCTAAGTATGAGTTCAAAGGAACTTATCTCGTCGAGTCAGAGCAGGTGACTCTCAAAGTTCCGCTGACTGTGACTGCTTCACTCTTGTCGCGTCAAGAAATTGATGCAGAGGCAGAACGTATTGCTAAAGCAAAGAATGAAGAACCTGCTCGTCCGAGTGTGACGAACTCGATGGGGACAGCACCGAAATTAACGATTCCCGTTAAACAGCAGATTTCAGAGATGGGCTGGGGCATCAAGTCGTTAACCTTCAGTCCCGATGGAAAGTTTGTCGCTGCCGGTAAGGCGGATGATTTTGTTGAGATCTATGATGTCGAGTCTGGTCGCAAAGTTTTCACTGAAGGTCGCTTACGAGAGATGGGGAACATCTCAGCCATTACCTTTAGCCCCGATGGGAAATACCTTCTTGCAGGAGGCTTTAAGGGTTTAATCAAAATCTGGTCGGTCGCTGAAAATGGTCTGTTGACTCCAGCGGGTGAATTCACCGGTCATTCCAGAGAAATCTCTACAATTGTCGTCTCACCAGATAGTCAAAACGTTCTCTCCGGAGGAGCTGAAAAACAGGTTCGGTATTGGAATCTGGAATCGCAAGCAGAAGAGTCTGTCAGCGAAGGTTTTGAGTATGGCAAATTCGGGATTTATTTCCTTGGTGAAGAGCATGCTCTCGTTTCAGATGGACGAATACTCAAAAAGTTGAATCTTCAAAACGGCGAAACTGAACAAACTGTTGAACTGCGCTCTTCCGGGTCAGCGAATAACGTCTTCTTCTCTCCAGATGGAAATATTGTTGCTGTTACAGATGGATATTCATTGAAACAATTGACAACCTCGGACGGCAAGGATCTTCCAGAATTAAAGGGAAAAGAAGTTCTGTGGGACGCAGACTTTTCCGCCGATGGGGAAAAAATCATCGCTGGTGGTCGCGGACATTTAGTTGTTTGGGATCTCGACAAACAAGAACGAGAAGGGCACATTCTGCTTGGAGACAGCATTATGTACGTCAAGCCTTTGGAAGTTTCCCGCGATGGAAAATACGTTGCGTGCTATCCAAGTGCTGCCGGGCAATCGTTATGGGTATTCGAACTTGATAAAGAAGAAAAGTGATACAACGATGAGCTTTGCCACCCACTTCAAGTGGGTGGCGAAACATCAATAATAATATCTTCAATTACAATTGAGCACTCGGTTCAAGTTTCAATTCTTTCACTTGAGTTCTCAGTAAAATTTCTAATCCAAAGATCGATTCAAAAAACTGTCGGTTCCTGCGCATTGCGATTTGTTCAACGGATAAGTCGTCGACGTTGGGGACAGTAATCACGATCCTGTCACGATTCTTTGTACACGAAATCTCTTTGACTCGCTGAGTTCGTGAAGCATCCATCGCTATCGCGAGTCGTAAGATCGCAGCCAGCTTGGAGACGGCAACTCGGCGGTATCGATCCATTGAAGCGTAAGGTTGATGGTTCGATTTAGGTAACGCTCTACGGTGGTATCTGGCAACTAAAGCGACAAGTGCCAAGTCTTCAGATGTCAAACCGAAAAGATTTCCGTGCATGATCAAGTACATCGAATGCTTATGAATACTGGATGTGTTGATGAATGCTCCTGTCTCATGCAGCAGAGCCGAAACGTACAATAGTGTTTCGAATCTTGCGTCGAGTTCATGTTCTTTTTGTAGCTGACGAAACAGTTGTCGCGACAAATCTGCAACACAATTGGCATGGTCTTCATCGACATCGTACTTTCGTGCGAGTTCCCAGGCAGAGCGGATGATTTGCGTTTGAAATTCTTCGCTCCAGTCGATCCCTTCTGCCATGTCGTTGAGCAATCCATCCCGCAGATTCACATTGGAAACTAAAATTCTTGGGACTCTTAACAACTTCGCCATGATCAAGTTCACCAGAAGTGCCGGACCGACAGTCTGTGCTTCGGGAAAAGTGAGATGATATTTCGACGCCAGCTCAGCTTCATCGTATGAACAGATATGTTGTGTGAAGATCTCAAGTTCCTCGACCGAAAGCTCCACCAGTGCATCGTCTGCGACAGTCGTTTTCAGGATTTGAGCGACTGCAAAACGAATGTCTCCACCCATCGCGACCATATTCACAGGCGAATCGACAGCGATCAGTTCTGTTAAAGGTTCCAGCTGACTACGTATTTCCGTCGCCATGATTGTTTGACGTTTCTCTGCCGGGAAATGAAACCGTGACAGAGATTCGAGGAGTCGCAGCGATCCAAGTCGAAATGCGTGTGAATAAGCGACATCTCCCTTCTTGAGGAGTAAGAGTTCGGTATTCCCTCCACCGACTTCGGTAACAAATGAGAGCGACTGAAATAAGTCGGGCTGAGCCGTCAGAAGCGGTTGAACACCACGGTAAGTAATTCGATGAATTTCGGCAGCGTCGAGTGTTTCAACAGACAGTCCAGTCGCTACGTAGATTCGGTCAGCGAACGTGATTCTGTTAGCGGCTTCTCGAACAGCACTGGTTGCGACAACGCGAATATCTTTCGGGCGGGTAATGTCATACTCATCCAGCTTTCGACGATACGCCTTCAAGGCAGCGACGCAAACTTCAATCGTACTGCGACCAATTTCGCCTGTGGTGAAGGTATCTTTCCCCAGAGTTACTGCCTGCGATAAAGATTCAAGAATCCGAACATCTCCCTCTGGAGAGATCTCTGCAATCGCCATGCGAACGGAAGTCGTTCCAACATCAATGACAGCGACGGTGCGAACTCGTCCGATTGTTTTGTGTATAGGGATATTCAATGGAGGAGTCCTGATTCGAGGAAATTATTTCTTGTAGGATAGTAACGAATTGGTATTCGTTCGCATTATCGAAATTCAGGGGATGATAACGAAATATAAAAATCCGATGAAAAGTATATCGCTGCTGACGACCCTGTTTGCGTCTCTGACTATTTCATTAAGTAAGTTTAGACAGGAATGACATGATGCACATGATAAAGTTGAACATTGCCGCATTCTATAATGCAGCACGTCATCTTTAACTCCGGTTTGCTGGTTTAAAGACTATTCAAACATCCTGTAAATCATGTTCATCCTGTCTCTTTACTTTTTTGGCTATTCGCACTGATTTATGGCATTAAATAAGAAATAAATCCACCGCGGAGACGCTGAGACACGGAGGAGTCAATTCAGAGCAATCATTGATTTCCAGCAACTTAGTTCAAAGCGATAAAGAGACTCTTCTATTCGTTTCTTAATTTCTTCTCTGTGCCCTCAGTGCCTCCGTGTTTCAATCCATTTGCCAAATAGAGCATTGGGGATGCTCTAGAATCGATCCACTCGATACGGAGTCGGATCAACATGAGGTGTCTGCTGGGTGATCAACTCTGCAACCAGTTTACCGGTGGCGGTTGCCATGGAGAGTCCGAGCATACTATGACCGCTGGCGATCCAGGCATTCTTGAATTTTGGGAGCTGACCGATCATCGGGATGCCATCGGAACTCATGGGACGCCAACCAGACCACTTCTCTTGAATCGGTTCAGCCATCGGTTCTTTGAGATAGTGTTTCGCTCCGTTCACGAGTAGTTCCAAACGCTCTTCGCGGATTGTTGAATCATATCCTGCGAACTCCATCGTTGATCCAATTCGATAGCCTGAATCCATGGGAGTGATTGCAACGCGATGTTCTTCGAAAATCATTGGATACTTCGGGCAGACTTTTGGTCGCGGCATTGTGAGCGAATAACCCTTGCCGGGTTGGATCGGAATTGATGCCTGCAACTGTTTGCCGAGCGTCGGTGTGAGTGCTCCGGTCGCGAAGATGACTTGGTCTGTTTTGATGAGTCCCGTCGAGGTCTGGATTCCGTTCACTGTTCCGTTAGAAGATTCAATCGATTGAAACTGACAATCTTCAATGATCTCGACTTGATTCTCCTCGAGCCTTCTTTTCCAGGCAGCCATCACTTTATCGGGGCGGACATGTGAATCACATTCATATAGCCAACCACCAGCGATCCCAGCTTTCAAAGCAGGCTCAAGTTCTGTTAACTCAGCACCGGCAAAAGGTTTGGCTGCCAGACCAAATTCATCTTGTAATAGCTTGTCGGTTTTCTCGTAATGATGAAAATGCTCTTCCTGATCATGCACGAAGAGGAGGCCGTCTGTATGCAGTTCACAGTCATCAAGGATGTTGGCTTGAAAAAGAGAGAGGTACAACTCACGAGAGGAATCAAGCAGAGCCTGCCGGGCGTAGCC
>ERZ887942.2857-NODE-2857-length-10420-cov-20.754752_pt1 | contig 10420 bp, 3 predicted proteins | sample MGYA00521099_ERZ887942 | MGnify/ENA primary metagenome ERZ887942 (study PRJEB32303, sample SAMEA104408605) | aquatic metagenome | biome: Brackish water; feature: Pelagic; material: water | place: Baltic Sea | collected 2014-06-07T06:48:00 | depth 16,251 m ... | reverse complement strand
CTCAAATCCCATTCCGACTTCGAGCGCTGCTACCGGGAGTTCAACGAGTCTCATCCGGGAACGGTGGAATGGAACTCGGCGGTGGACCGGGATGTCCTGGAGGATTGCGCCAGGGAAGGAGGAACCTTCCGCGTCCACATCGACGGCGAACCCGGTGGATGGATCGCGGCTCGGCTGAAAGAGGATGGAGTTCTTTGCGGCTGGAGCATGATGGATGAGTTGCTCGAACCGCAATTCCGGGGTCAGGGGCTGGCCCGGGCCATGCAGCGAGCCTTTTTGGAGGCACTGCCGGCCGGAGAAGAACTGATCTGGGGAACCATCGATCCCAGAAACGTGCCCTCGCTGGCCACTGCGAGGGGAGTGGGGCGTGAGGTCGTTAGCGGGTATCTCTTTCTGCCGTTTAGAAATCAGCGACCTCCCAACCCTTCCGGTAATTCCGTTTGAGGAGGCCATGGGCGACCGGGTTGTTGGTGATCGCCAGTTTTTTCGGATCCCAGTAGAGCACCTCGTCGGGAGTACGGATGGCGACCGTCCCGAGCAGAATCGCCTCGGTCATCGGGCCGGTTTGCTCGAAGAACGACTCGTTCACTGCGCTGCCGAGAATGGCATCGAGGTAGTGGTGGTAGTGGTTGCGCGTCTCGAGCTTCGGCTGGGCGGTGCCTTTGAATTTATCCAGCGGGTAGAGCTGCGGCGCGCCGCCATTCGGGATCAAGATCGCGCCCTTGGTGCCCACCATCAACGCGGACTCCGGAGGGTAGGTCTCGCCCGGATACCATTTCCGTGCCTCGTCGGGTGGGTAGATTAATCCGTCGAACCACTCGACGGTGATCTCGTCCTTCGCAGTCATCGAGGTGCCGGGAAATTTCCACGTGATGTGATCGCTCTGCGGCCAGGTATCGCCACGGCGGCCGGCCGATTTCTTCCACGACTCCTGCACTTTGGCACTCACCGATTTCGGAGCGGTCAGACCGAGTGCTTTCCAGGTGGCGTCGAACACGTGGCAGCCGATATCGCCGGACCAGCCGGTTCCGAAATCCTGCCACGCACGCCACTTGCTGGCGTGATAGATACCCGGAACAAACGGCCGCTCCGGCGCATTGCCGATCCAGAGATCCCAGTCCAGTTGTTCCGGCACGGCATGTTTCTCTTTTGGTCGCGGCCCGACGAGCCGGTAGGCATCGATCGCCCCAGGCCGGTTCGAACACAGGTAGACGTGTTTCACTTTTCCGATCAGGCCCTGCTTAACGTAGTGAATGCCCATGCGGTCGCCGAAGCCGGAGGCAGCCTGAGTGCCTAATTGCGTTTTGACGCCGGCCTTGCGGGTTGCTTCGGTAAGCGCCCGCACCTCGGCGACATCGTGGCACAGTGGCTTCTGACAATAGACGTGTTTGCCAGCCCGCACTGCGTTGATCGCGATCGGGAAGTGCATGTGATCGGGCACTGTGACGTTGACCGAATCGATCTTGTCGCCCTCCTTCACGAGCATCTCGCGCCAGTCACGATAGAGACGCACACCCGGGAGTTCCTTGGCGACGCGGTCGAGGTTGTTCTTATCGACATCGCAGATCGCGACCACCTTGGTTTTGGCGTGCGAATTGAAGTTCTGGAAGTCGTGATAGCCCATCATCCCACCGACCCCGATGCAAGCGTGTTGGATATTACCATTGAGGTTTACAGCGCGGGTGATGGCGGGAGCAGCGAGCGCGGCAGCTCCGGTTCTGAGAAAGGATCGACGAGTGTGCTTGTTGTTCGGAATCATCAGCTTGCAGATATTGAATTGCTGGCAAGCGTAGCCGATCAGCCTCGATCGGACGACCAAAATCAAGCCCGCGGATCCCAACCGACAGATTACTCTCCCGGTGAGCCCTTGAAACCAGCCCTTTTCCAGTCGCGTCTCAGTCTGGTGGAGGACAAGCCGCCGGGGCGGCCAACCCGTCATGGGCTTTGGCGAAATGACAAATGAGATCGAGCGCACTCCACGTTAGTTCCGGTACTCATCTCAAGCAGATCGTCTAAAAAAACACGATACTGGTCGCGACACAAATGAGTCTGATGTTACTCCCAAAATAACTCATCAAATCCAATGTCATAAAGTTTGGCCTCACCTTCAAGGTCAAATCTAACGGTAAGCGGCGTCGCGACATATTGATCGAGCTTAAAGCCATCGGGCCATTGGACAGGTTCTCCAACCTTCAGACCGCCGGTTAAAGGTTTGCTGGTTTTGATCAATTTCCCGGCGGGATCAAGTAACGAAATCGTTAGACTGCCGGCAGATACGTCGCAGCTTATTTTTATCTCTTTGCCTGGCAGGCATATCTTATGGGGTAAAACATGACCTTTGGCTTTGGCGTCGATGAGTTGATAGCCGGTTTCAATGCGTTTGAGCCGGTCATCGCTGATCTTGAAAAGTTTGGCATTATTGACTGACTTAACAAAAGGCGGCTTCTGCAACATCCGATAGTCATGCCTAGGAGGCAGCACAAATCGATCATCAGATGGGCCAATGCTTGTCCTGTTGTCACCGGCAGGTGAAGCTTTGCCAAATGCGTACTTACCGGCTTTCTTGTCATCAGGTTGCAGCAGCCAGGCCATGTTAAACCGTGCCATCCCGCCCTCGATGCTCCGGACGTAAATGAACCCTTCGCTGGGAGTGCCTTTTCTGCCCTGGGTCATCCACGAATAGTTACCGGGACCTTCTTTTATGAGACGATTGACGGGCCATGTTATGCCGCCGTCAAAGCTCGCCCATACATTTAGATTCGCGCGATTCTGTTTTTCCGGCAGGCTCGGATCCGGCGAGCTGAACAGGAGGATATCACCGTCATCCCGGTCGAGCCTCAGCAGCGCGGCCTTGCAGCCGTACATATCAGGCGGTCCGTCAAACAACTCATCGTCTTGGTGACAATCGCGCCAGGTCTCACCGCTGTCATCGCTATAGGCAATCCAGCGATTGCCCTTCCTTGTATGGGTCCGGGAGTTGAAATAGATTGTCCCGTCGCTTAACTCCACCAATCCTGACTCGCCGGTCCCATCCAAGGGAAACGGCTCGCTTGAAAACCAGGTCTTTCCATGATCATCACTGTAAACCGCATTGGTATAACCCTTGGCTTCCGCGTGTTTATTGTAGTCCACCATGACACGAGCTGGCGCCAGAAGACGACCCTTATGCGGGCCGTGTTTTATGGTGATTCCGGGGTCACAGGCAGGGTTGGGATTCGTCAGGTATCCCCTGGAGTCTTTCTTAAATTCGATTTTTTCGAGCTTCCACGTCTTGCCGTGGTCCTGACTTTTATACATATACGGTGCAGGATGAAGCGCCGTCATAAAGAACATAATCTCGCCCGTATTCTCGTCAACGACGGTGGTACCGAGACTGGCAAAGGCAAATTTTTTATCTCTACCCCATCCTTCTCCGTCGTATGGACCGATGTTCAGCGCCTTCCAATCCAGTTCTACATGTTTGCCGATATACTGATGGTCCGACCAGCTGGTTCCACCGTCTTCTGATCGCTTGAGGTAAATTTTATCACCATCTTTGTCACCGCGAACGCTGAATATCAGAACCGTTCCATCCATGGCAACATCCATGGGTCCATGAAAATCGCCCTCATCCCAACGCTCAAAAAAGGGCTCGGCACTGCCGATTTTCCGGGAGATACCAGAGCCGCCTGCCGCTTCGTCCGGTCCGCCCGCGCTGCCGATGCAGATCAACTCCTTCATCGTCCGCGCGTAGATCAAGCCATCGCTGTATGACAGGCTCGACAGGGACCAGGTCTTGCCCGCCGGCCCGAGGTCGCTGATCGAGACCAGGGCCTTCTCGTCGAGCACCGGAGCATTCCACTTCAAAACGTAGACCATCCCGATCATGGTTGGCATGTAGAGGTACTCGCCGATTACCGTCGGACTGGCAGCGGAACAATGCCCCCAGCCGCTGCCGGCATTGCGCTTGTCCTGGGTGGCAAGGAAACCTTGCGCGTTGCGCATGTCGTTCGGGAGCGCTTTTTGCCAAAGTGTTTTATCTTCAGAGTTCTTCGCATGTACGACCTGCACGGGCACTTCGAGATACTCGACCTTTCCTGTCGTCACATTAACCCGCCCAATATGGAATCCCTTGAAAGACCGAAAGTAATGGTAGTTGCCGACCAAAAGATTGGTCTGATAGGTGATCGGTTTTTTGGAGACCGCCAGCTTCTGATGAGATTCGGTGATGTATCGGCCGTCGACTTGACGGCAGATTTGCACCCCTTCCGACAACGAAACCTTGTCACGAATCTTCCCGTTCGAGAGATCAACCGTCTGGTGATTCTTCCCAACGAACAGAGCCGCGAGTCCGGAATTCCAGCAGGCATTCTGATGCGAAGCGTATCCTTTTACCTCAAGATCCCGGATCGTTTTTCCATTGGAAGCATTGAGCAACGAGATCCCATACGGCTCTTCCGGGGGTTGGTGTCCCCCACCCCGTGCCGTGAGAATCGCAGCGCTCCCATCGGCGCGAAGTCCGGGCAGCGGAGTGGCATGGATGCCCGTCCCGGACTCACCGGTCCACACGAGCTTGCCGGTCTTCAAATCGTAGGCGTGCAGCCACGTCCAGTAAGCTCTGTCCCTGCCGAGAGGTTTCGCCCCGTCTTTGGTGGTCGCTTTCGGATCAAGGTCGGACGGTTTGACCCGCACCACGATCACCTTGCCCTCATGGAGGATTGGTTCGTGCTGGCGGGAATGATGCCTGCCGAATGGGACCCACTGCTTAGACCAAAGTTCCTTGCCATCGAAGTCGAAACACTTCATCGATCCCCCGACGTTGGTGAAGCAGACCCGTTTTCCATCGGCTACCGGCGAGGCGGCCGTGTTGTCGCTAAAGAGACTCGACAGATCAGTGACACGGGCACCGGGGAGTTCGCGGCGCCAGAGTTCCTGACCGGTCTTTGCATCGAAACATTGCCCGATGACCAGCGAACCCATTTGCGCATCCTCCTTCGTCGGCGCATGCGATGCCACAAAGACGCGCCCACCCGAAACGATCACGCTGCCCTGACCGGTGTTCGGTAAGGGCACACGCCAGAGAACGCCCTCGTCGCTCGCGACACTGAAGCTCAGTGGAGCTTTACCTTCGACAATAAAGTTGCCCCCCGGACCCGCTGCTTGAACCCAATCATCGCAGCGGGCGGTGCTGGTCAGCATGTGAACTACGAAGAGCCCGGTGAGGGTAGGTAAGAATCGCATGAGGGATCTACTACACCCTGAGTGGGACTTTTTTATCAGGTCGGTAGTGCCTGATTTTGGTTTCACTGGCAGTCTCCGGTAGATCTCGTCATCGCGATCCAAGGGAAGCCGACGAGACGGATCGGCGGTGTTCGCAGATCGAGCCAGGCGATGCCTTTTACATCGGCTTTCTCCAGAGTCATGTTCGGATCGAGTTTTTCAATGTCGATCTTTTGACCCCACAGGCTGGAGCAGAGCAGCCTACGCCGGTGGCTCTGGCGATATTCAGGGCTCTGGAATCGGCCCAGACATCTCTGCTGGCACTGGCTGGCATCACATCCTCGGAGTCAGTGAGAACGGTGTCAGATTGATGATGTTGCCCAGTGGAATCGCCCCCTCACTGAGGCCGAGATCGGCGAACTCTACGGCGGAGGCGCAGGCAGCGCCCAATCACTTGGTGCTCTTATCGCCATCCCCGAGCCAAGCACCGGCCTTCTTGACCTCCTCGGCTTGTCTCTCCTCTTCCGACGCCGTCGTTAGAACTGGCTTAAGGACATTTAAAACTTCGTAAGAGGCCGGGGATCTTGAATCCCCGGCCTCTTTGTTTTCACCCGAAACAGTCGACACTGAGATTCCCGGGTGCTCGAAAATTTCGAGATCCAAGGACCATTTGCACCGACGTAGAGAGAATCCCACGCCGATTCCTTCGTTGAAAAAATCAGATGGGCGTTAGGCCTGATGCAATGATGATCCCATTTGTGGGTCATGGCAGCTGGGGTGGCGATTCTCCAGTGTCCCTTCAGCACCCATCTTTTGTGATCAATTAAGAACCGCGCAGACGCAGGAAGATCCTGCCCTGCTCCGGGCTCACTGGAGCCGCGAGGCGGATCGTGATGGTGGACGTGCCATCACCGTTGTCGATGTTGGCGACTTCTTCAATCAACAACGGGGCGCTCGACCAGTTGCTGAGATCGCTTGAGACCTCGACCGTCAGCGTGCCGTCCGCGCTTGTGCTTTCGCGGTATGTCAGGGTGAAGTAGTCGTCGGTGACACCATCGACGTCAATTGTCTGCACCGAGGCAGTCACCACGGGGGCATCAGACGCATCCAGCGGATTAGATCCGTGGAGAAATTCGAAGAAGTTGATGACACCATCGCCGTCCTCATCGTCGAATCGCCCGCCAACCAGACCGAAAGTCGCAGCCCAGGAATCGTACTCGACCCCTGTCGATTCGGAGGTACCCGGAGATCCTCCCGGGGCCCGGCTTGCCACCCAGTTGAAGGCATCGCCATGATCGGGATTGCTGCCTGGATCGACGAGCACGAGACTCGGCCCTCCCCCATCGGACTCGGTCGGCCAGGGAGCCTGATCGTTGTAGGTGAAATCTTTGATCGCCCCGGCGCCACTGCCGAGAATGACGATCTGCTCCCCGTCATTACTAAGGCGGCCGGTGTATTCGAACGACTGTCCCGCTGCGACGCCATATCTCGCTTCGAAGGCGGCGCGATTGCGAACAAGCAACAAGCGCTCCCCTATCCCGAGCACGACGTGATCTGGAAAGCTAAAATTGATCCCGGAGTTAAAACGCACCTCGCCCATCTGCAGAGCGCTCGCCCCGATATTGAGCAGCTCAAGAAATTCAAAGTCATCGCGATCCGAACTCACGGCAAGTTCTTCCGGCGTCACCGGGTTGGCCGGACGGTAGTGCAGTTCGGAAACAATGAGATTACTCTCGTCCGCAGGCACAGTGTCGATGGTGAAGAAGGCCTCATTGAGTGCGCTCCACTCCCCGCTGGCGCTGTTGTAAGCACGTGCCCGCAGTAGCGTGGGATCGCTAAGGAAGAACGGGTCAGTGACGTTGTCTCCCCCTCCCCCGAGGTCGGTGGTCTGGCCCCGGACCGTCATGTCCATCCGTGTGTCGGAGCTGCTGCCGCTGGCCTGGTGAACTTCCACCGCGATCGTATTGATCCCCGCGACGAATGCCGTCGTCGGCAGGGTGGCGTCTTTCCACCCCCCTTCGTCGGCGACCGTTCCATTGGCATAGGAATCAAAGGCCGCCCCTACCGCGAGATTCTGGCGGAATTGCTCAACCCCATTGATGTAAACCGTCGCTCCATCATCGTATTTCACCCGCAGGCGGAAATTTAAAAACACGGAGGGGTCCGGGATATCGACCGTTGTTCGATAGTAAGTCGTCGTGAATTTGTTCGAACCGTCGGGCCCGAAGCCAAGCAGGGTTGCCTCGCCGTCATTACCGTAGCCGAGCTGCGATGGCCCTGATTCCCACGCGGCATCATCAAACGCGATCTCACTCCACGCCGCTCCCTGATCGGATCCATCGTCGAGATACTTCCACTCGTGCCCGGTCGTCAGGTAGGTCACAGGGGGCTGTTCCCCCGGTCCCCCACCGCCAAAGGAAGCCGCCGTCGCCGCCGGGTTCGGCATTCCGCCAACGAGCCGTGGATCACTGCCATCGAAGGTGTAATAGATCGTATCGGCATCGGTCGACATCGTCAGCGGAGTGTCCGGCGCGACCGATCCGCCGTATCGGCTGAAGACCGGCGCAATGAGATCCGGATACATTCCATTTGATCGGAAACGGCTGATCATGGTCTGCGCCAATCCGGGGAAGTGATTGTTGACCAGGTTGGTCTGGTAGGATTCCCACGAAGCCGGTTCGCGGAAGACATCCCCCCAGCGCGCGCCTTCGGAAATGAAACCGGAACGCGCTTCATCGACGCGACGCTGCAGGCGGGCAATGTTCTTCGCCGGAGTGAGCGCGCCTTCATTGAAAAAATGTTCGTGGATACGATCGGCCAAAAGCGTTTTAAATTCCGGATCACTGCTCATCCGCGACATGACGTTGAGCGGTCCCACGTGGCTCGCCTTGCCGGCACTGGCTGGGCGAAGGTAGCCATCGGCATCCTTGATCATGAACTTGAATGGAACCCCCTGCTGGCGCGAACCGAAACTACGAAACTCACTCTCGGAATTACCGCTGACCCAAAGGAGCATGAAGTCAATGATGTTGTCCACGTCGAGATGGTCTTGGGAATTCGCAAAGGGATCAGCCCCTGCCACAAGGCTCTTGGTCTCCTCCCAAAAATCTCCCGGACCATCGTAAACCTCCTCATCATTCACGAAGTTGTCGTTCGCGTTGACCGCCTCGTAGTCCGACTCGGGACCCCCATAGTAGCTTTGCGCCATATCGGCATTCCAGCGCTCGCGCAGATGGTATTGGCCCCAGTAGTTGCCGTTTAGGTAGACGTGAACGAAGCGCCCATGCGGCGCGATGTTGCCCATCTCGATCATCGAGTCGTCGGTGAAACGATTCGACATGTAGGCCCCGCGCGACGCCATGTCGTGGGAGCCGCTGCGCAGATTGATGACATCAAACTCATCGGCCGGTGGAAAATTCTCATATTCGAACCCGTCGAAGATCGGGTATTTCAATTTCGTAGCTCCGAACTGCGAGCGAAACGCGACCCGGAAGCTCTTCTTGCGGAAGTTGGTGAAGCGCCCGCCGTAGTTACTCAGACCACCATCTTCCTGAAAGCCCGGCGAACCATCAGGGAAGATCATCTCGACCGAAGTCTGGTGCTCGCTCCGGATGTTGCCCGCGCCCTCGTTGAGGAAGCCGGTGTTCTCCGTGACCAACGAAATCGTTGGAACCGCCTTGAGCGAATCGATCATCTGTGGTCCGTAGGTCGCCGACCGGGTGATCGCCGTTCGCATCCGTGCCTGGTCAACGACATCCTCCGGGAACACGTAGGTGTGCGTGTCGACGTTGGTCGGACGAAAGCCGGGCCGATGCGCGATCGCGCGCACGATGGTCGTCCCGCTGATCGTGATCGGCGCGGTGTAAACCAACCCTGCAGCGGGACCCGGCGGCGAGCCATCAAGAGTGTAGCGGATTTCGGCACCAGCCGTTGCGGTGGTAATCTCCAGATCGAAGGCCGCATCGTAGATCCCGCGGTCGACGGAGAATTTCGTGTCGGCGACGAAGCCACCAAAGGTATCGCCGTTCAAGCCACCCGGCGACGGGCTCCCGAGAAATCCCGGCCCTCCAATTGAGGGATCGGTGACGCGCACCGCGTGCAATTCCGGCGAGATGAGCATGTCTGAGCTCGTGATCACATCGTTCAATCCGTGGATTGCCAAAAGGTTCGGACCATCGACCAGCAGATTCACGTGGTTCGAAATATCGAAATCCTGCAACACCACGGCTTCGCCATCGCTGTGCTGGGCGGAGGCATCGGTGTTCCAATCCAGCGCGCCGGGCGCATTCGCATCAGTGACCCGGACGCCGTTTAGGAAAGCTGCAAAGCCATCGTCGTATTTCATTTTCAATACCAACTCCGAGATCGTGCTGCGATCACTCACCGGGAACGGGACGCGCAGGTAGACACTCGTGTTGACATTGTTGAGCGTGTTATCGAGATCACCGCCCGCCCCAAAATGGGAATCGTAAGTCGGCGACTCATCATAGCCGATCCCGGCCGTCACGTTCGTCCAGGCAGAATCGTCAAAACCGATCTCCTGCCAGGTCTCACCGAGCGTCCCGTCGACCGGCACGTGGGCCGTTCCAGAAGGATTGGAATCGATCAGCACCGCCGGGGTGCGGTTTCCATTCTGCATCAGCCCGTAGGACACATCCTCGAACTGCGGAGGGAGCGGGTCTGCCTCGCTCCCGAATTCTGCGATCACCGTCGTGCCATCCGGGGCAACCAGTCCGAGGTAATCGCCGTCTGAAATCTTAAAATTCGTGTGCAATTCGGACCCGGCGGCGGAGCGATCTTTCTCCGACGCGAAAAGGAGAATAAAAGCTCCGCTCTCGAGCTGCGTGGCGGGAAGGCTCCATTTCGTCAGCGCAGCCTCATCGTCCGTCAGGAAGTAGCCCTCGAGATCGACGCTCTCCGGGCCGGAATTGAAGAGCTCGATCCAATCCGAAGCATCACCGTCTTCATCCCGCAGGGATCCTCCGTTGATCGCCATGAATTCGGTGATGTGGAGCGCGGCATGGGCGTGAAAAATTGTCGACAATGCGACGAGGAAGAGAGTGACAATGGTCTTCATACGAGATTGGGAGGCAGTCTTCTCCGACCAGCAAATGAGACACCCGGCCTAGCGAAACAAAGATCTGGAGGAAATAGGGTTTCCGCTATGATACCGTATTTTGAGATGAAAGGAAGACAATCCTTCTGGCTGACACCTCTCAGC
>ERZ887942.2854-NODE-2854-length-10425-cov-7.651302_pt1 | contig 10425 bp, 10 predicted proteins | sample MGYA00521099_ERZ887942 | MGnify/ENA primary metagenome ERZ887942 (study PRJEB32303, sample SAMEA104408605) | aquatic metagenome | biome: Brackish water; feature: Pelagic; material: water | place: Baltic Sea | collected 2014-06-07T06:48:00 | depth 16,251 m ... | reverse complement strand
ATAAAACTTTGTACATTTCTTAAAAATTATTTCATTTAAAAAGCCTAAAAATAAGGTTTTAAATTCAATATTATAAGCAATGTAATGAGTTATGTCTGTTTATCCATCAGTTAATGAGACAATTATTAGAAATTTAACACTTGTCAAGGAAACTCTTTTTAAAGATCAAAACGAGCCTACAAACTAATTATTACAGTTATACAAGCTGATGCGTTACCAAGTACTCTGCAATTTGAATAGCATTTGTGGCGGCTCCTTTTCTTAAATTATCACTTACAATCCACATATTGAGTGTGTTTTGCTGTGAAAGATCTCTACGCAGCCTACCTACAAAAACTTCATCCTTATCGTGAGCTAAAATAGGCATTGGATAGGTGTTAGTATCAGGATTGTCTTGAAGTGTAACCCCAGGAGTTTTTTGAAGAGTGTTTCTTACTTGATCCAGGGTGAAATCATTTAAAAAGGCAACATTTACAGCCTCGCTATGGCCCCCAGAGGTAGGCACCCTCACGGCTGTGGCGGTGATAGAAAAACTACGATCGTTTAATATTTTTTGAGGCTCAAGGGCCAATTTCATTTCCTCTTTTGTGTACCCATTATCTTGAAAAACATCACAATGAGGGATTACATTTCTATGAATTTGATGCGGATAGACCATCTGGGCAGCAACATCCTTTTCTTCATCCTCCATTTGTTTTACTGCATTTGCACCTGTTCCAGAGACAGATTGGTAGGTGGATACCACCACCCGTTTTATCTTGTATTTTTTGTGCAATGGAGCCAAGGCCATAACCAGTTGTATGGTAGAGCAATTTGGGTTGGCTATAATTTTATCTTCTTTGGTGAGCGTTTGAGCATTGATTTCTGGAACAATCAATTTTTTGTTTGGATCCATACGCCAAACAGATGAGTTGTCTATAACGGTTGTGCCAACGTGCGCAAATTTAGGAGCCCACTCCAATGAAGTTTCACCCCCAGCAGAGAATATAGCAATAGCAGGTTTGGCCTTCACGGCATCTTCAATAGCGATTATTTTAAGGGCTTTATTTTTAAATAAAAGTTGTTTGCCTACAGATTTTTTTGAGGCTACAAGTAGCAGTTCTGTGACAGGAAAGTTTCGCTCTTCAAGAAGCTTCAGCATCACCGTGCCAACCATTCCCGTGGCACCTATAACAGCTATTTTCATAGGAATATTTTTTTTAAAGGTACACTATTGTTTAAAAATTTTAAAGTCTTTAAATTAAAAAAACCGCAGGTTAAAACAACTTATGATCTTGTGATAACTCGCGTTACACGCTGAGAGATTGCCGTAAGAATTTCATAAGATATAGTATCAACAGCCCCCGTGAGTTTTTCTGCAGTTGTTTGATTTCCAAAGACAATCACTTCGTCCCCTTCCTTACAATCAATATCAGTTATATCTACCATAATCATATCCATGCAGACATTTCCGCAGATTTGGGCTTTGTGGCCATTAATACGCGTCCATCCCACGCCATTTCCATAGGCTCTTGAAATACCATCTGCATGGCCAAGAGGGAGGGTAGCGGTTTTCATCTTTTTTTGAGCGGTAAACGCTCTGTTGTATCCAAGTGTATCTCCTTTTTCAAGGGTATGAATTTGTGAGATAATAGTTTTAAGTGTAGCGACAGGCTTAAGTTTCGCAGATTGCTCAATGTCATTGGCAAAGCCATACAGCCCTATGCCGCACCGCACCATATCATAATGGGCTTGCGGGTAATTTAAAACTCCAGAGGTGTTTAATGTGTGTAAAAAAGGAGTGTGGGGCAGTGCTTTTTTTAGTTCTTCTGAAATTTCAGCAAACGCATCCAACTGTTTTAAGGTAAATTCTCTTTGTTGCAAATCCTCACTAGCTGCAAGGTGTGAAAAAACAGAGCAGGCTTTAACCGCCTCTGAATTAGCAAGGGAGTCTATGATATATTTAAGATCGCTTTGAGCAAATCCCAACCTATTAAGACCGGTGTTAAACTTTAGGTGAACAGGATAGTTTTTTTGTTTTTTATTTTGGGCAAAGGCAATAAACTCTTCAAGTATTTTTGAACTATACATGCAGGGTTCTAGGCATTTGTCAAGAATTGTGTCAAAATTAATGGCCTGTGGGTGCAGCACTAAAATAGGCGTTTGTATGCCGCCCTCTCTAAGGCGAGCCCCTTCTTGAGCATATGCAACCGCAAAATATGCAACTCCTAACTTTTCAAGCTCCCTGGCAACAGCAACATCTTCAGACCCATACCCAAAGGCCTTTACAACACCCATAATACGGCTACCTTGTTTAAGTTGTGACTGGATATACCGATAGTTATGACCCAAAGCAGTAAGGTCAATCTCTAAAATAGTTTGTGTTGCTTTTGGCATTTTATAGGTGCGCTTATTTGTTTTTGGGAGTAATTTCTTCTGGCTCTTGTACATCAAGAGTACGTAGTTTTTCTTTTAACCTTGCCTTGTAAAAAGCAGCACGGCTTAGCGGCTCATACTCTTCGGTTTCTCCAAGGAGTACTAAATCATCACTTTGAGATTTTCTAAAACTATAATTGGCTAGATTACCAGTGCGAGGGCAAACAGCGTGTACTTTGGTTACATACTCTGCTGTGGCCATTAGGGCAGGCATAGGCCCAAAAGGATTGCCTTTAAAATCCATGTCTAAACCAGCTACAATAACACGTACTCCGCGATTGGCCAGATCGTTGCAGACCTTTACAATTTCATCATCAAAAAATTGTGCCTCATCTATTCCCACAACATCACAGTTGTCTGCCAAAATAGGAATATTTGCAGCGGCGGGTACTGCTGTAGACCGTATATGATTCTTGTCATGAGACACCACTTGGTTGTCATCATAGCGGGTGTCTACGGCAGGCTTAAAAATCTCTACTTTTTGACGCGCAAATTGCGCGCGCTTGAGGCGCCTAATAAGTTCTTCGGTTTTACCAGAAAACATAGAGCCACTAATTACTTCGATCCAGCCAAATTGCTCTTTTTGATTTACGGTGTTTTCTAAAAACATAGTTAGGTATTAAAGGAAAATAAAAAAGGTTTCCATTTTAGAGTTCGGTTGGGTAAATTTATAAAAACAAAAACAGAGCATACAGCATAAACCATAAATTTATCTCCGAAATTTTAAAAAACCCTTCACTAAAAAAACCACAGACAAGAAAACGGCACTATTGATTGCAGGAATTCTTATATTGCTCACGGGTATTTAACCACCCCTTTTTTATATTATAGATATGTCAAAACTATACTTAGTGCCTACGCCTATTGGCAATTTAAAAGACATTACTTTTCGCGCCATAGAAGTATTGCAAGAGGTTGATTTAATTCTTGCCGAAGACACAAGAACCAGCGGCAAGTTATTAAAACATTTTGAAATCACTACCCAAATGCATTCTCACCATATGCACAACGAGCATAAAACTACAGCAGCTATTGTAGCGCGTATAAAAAGCGGGCAAAGCGTTGCCTTAATTAGTGATGCCGGAACCCCGGCCATTAGTGATCCGGGTTTTTTGTTGACACGCGCCTGTGTAGAGGCAGGTATTGAGGTTGATTGCTTGCCGGGGGCCACGGCCTTTGTTCCGGCGCTTGTAAATAGTGGCTTGCCAAATGATAAATTTGTTTTTGAAGGGTTTTTGCCCCCTAAAAAAGGACGCCAAACTAGATTAAAACTGCTAGCTCAAGAATCGCGAACCATTATTTTTTACGAGTCACCCCACAAGCTTTTAAAAACCTTAGCGCAAATCATCGAGTATTTTGGCGAAGACCGCCCCGTGTCTGTTTCAAGAGAAATATCCAAGCTACATGAGCAAACCATTAGAGGAACCGCCCAAGAGGTGCTATCTGTTTTTGAGGCTAAAGCTCCAAAAGGAGAAATAGTACTCATTGTTGGAGCAAAAAAGTAAACAACTTTATTAGTTAAAGATGTTTTCCTTCTTCCCAGCCGTACTTTCCAAGGTGTTGCTTGCCGCTCTGCACTGCGCCTTCTTCAATAGTGGTACCCATAGAGTCATTCCAGCGGTTTAGATACCCAAACAAAGAGATAACTCCTAACATTTCTACAATCTCTCCCTCATCCCAGTAGGTATAGAGCCGCTGCTTAATTGCCGCATCTACTGTGTTGGGTACTTGTGATGCTTGCAATGAAAAATCAAGGGCAGCTCGCTCGGCCTCGCTAAAAGCCTCATGTGTTCTGTAGTCCCAAATATTATCTAGTTGTTCCTTCTCTGCTCCATAGCGCTCAGCGGCTCTTATGGCGTGTGCTTGACAATACCTACACCCCGTTGCATTACTACTCACCCAAGCAATCATTCGCTTTAGAGATGAGCTAACACGGCCATCGTTTGCCATTACTGCTTTGTTAAGGTTTATAAAAGCCTGGCTAATGGCAGGCCTTCTTTGCATGGTAAGCACACTATTTGGGCAAAACCCAAGCGTTTCGTTAAAAAAGGCTGCAAGTTCTTTTGTAGTATCATCGTGATCTGCAGATAATGGAGTTACTAATGCCATGGTATTTTTTTAAATTAAAATATATCTCGTAAAAATAGAAATATCTAAAGCCTTACAAAATCATTGCCTAGATTATTATGCTTTATAGTAAAAGAGATGCCCTAAAATTTCAGAAACACAAAAACAACCTATAATTCTTGAATTTGAAGGTATAAATTCAAAGAGATAGGGCGTATACTTGTATATTTTTGTAATTTTCACGGCTATGCGCTGGAACCTATCCCCAAAACAAAATTTAGAAACTGTTACTCATTTAGCACAAGCCCTTGGGATTGATCCTTTACTGAGTTCTCTTTTGGTACAAAGAGGGATCACCACCTTCGATCAAGCCAAGCGTTTTTTTAGACCTAGTCTAGAGGAGCTTCACGACCCTTTTTTAATGCAAGACATGGATCTTGCAGTAAAGCGGATACAACAGGCTATTGAGGCTCAAGAAAACATTTTAGTTTATGGAGATTATGACGTAGATGGCACCACGAGTGTTGCGCTTTTAAGCAGTTATTTAAAAACCTATTACCCCAACATAGCCACCTATATTCCAGATCGCTACGATGAGGGGTATGGCGTTTCTTATAAAGGAATTGATTTTGCTCAAGACAATGACATCACGCTAATTATTGCCTTGGATTGCGGTATAAAAGCCATAGAAAAAGTAGCCTACGCAAGTAAAAAAGGGATTGATTTTATTATTTGCGATCACCACCGCCCTGGAGCTAAGCTTCCAAAGGCAGTTGCAGTTTTAGACCCTAAAAGAGATGACTGCTCATACCCTTACAAGGAGCTATGTGGGTGTGGCGTAGGGTTTAAACTCATACAAGCCCTTGGGTCTGAGCGGGGGCAAACCATTGAAGATTTACTGCTGTATCTAGACCTTGTTGCAACGGCTATTGGCGCAGATATTGTTCCTGTTACTGGAGAAAACAGAGTGTTGGCCTATTATGGCCTTCAGGTAATTAACAGCAACCCTAGAGTGGGATACCAAGCCATATTAAAACAGGTCAACAAAAGCACCTTGACCATTACAGATGTTGTTTTTATCATTGCACCAAGAATTAATGCTGCCGGTAGGATGAAACACGGAAATCATGCCGTTAGATTACTAGTAGAGGCAGACCTGGAAAAAGCAGCTCAATGGGCCAGTGAAATAGAACTCTTTAATGCAGATAGAAAAGATGCAGATAAACAAATCACTAAAGAAGCTTTAGCGCAAATCACCCAAGCCAACGAACAGGAAAATAATACAACAGTTGTCTATAAAGAGCATTGGCATAAAGGAGTTATAGGCATTGTAGCTTCTAGATTAATAGAGACCTATTATCGCCCCACCTTAGTTTTTACAAAAAGTGGAGATAAGTTAGCGGCATCTGCACGATCTGTAAAAGGGTTTGACGTTTATAATGCTTTGGAGGGCTGCGCCCAATTCATTGAGCAGTTTGGAGGCCATAAATATGCCGCGGGGCTCACCTTGCAAGAAAAAGACTATCTAGATTTTAAAGCGCAGTTTGAAAAGGTAGTTTCTAAAACTATAGACCCAAAACTACTGAGCGCAGAAATTAATATAGATGCCCAACTAGATTTGGCAGCTATTACCCCAAAATTTCATAGAATTTTAAAACAATTTGCACCCTTTGGCCCTGGAAACAGACAACCCGTTTTTATGACCCAAAATTTAAAAGACACAGGGTATGGAAAATGTGTGGGTGCAGATAAAACTCATTTACGCCTCACGGTAAAACAAGTAAACTCAAAGGCTTTTGTAGGTATTGGTTTTGGTCTTGGAGATAAAAAACAAACGGCATGTTCAGACACTCCTTTTAAAGCGGTGTATTGTATTGATGAAAATCTCTGGCAAGGAAAAGTGAGCTTGCAATTAAGAATAAAAGATATACAGCCTAGTTAGTTTTTGTGGCTTCAAACTCTTGAAGAGAAAACTCATGGCCATCAAAAACACCATAGGTGTATTGTGTAATCCAATCACCTAGGTTGTGATAGGTGCTGGTGTCGCTAATTTTTATTTTCATGGCTAAATGACGGTGGCCGAATATAAAGTAGTCATAGTGTTTTGTTTCTAGCTTTCTTTTAGCGTACTGCGCTAACCACTCTTGCTCCTCTCCTAAAAATATTTTATCATCATCACCAGAGATGAGCTTGTTTTTTACAGATAAGTACTGCGCTAAACGCATTCCTAGCTCTGGATGAAACCACCTAAAGAGCCATTTAAAAACAGGGTTAGTAAACACCTTTTTCATTCGTTTATAGCCTATATCACCAGGGCCTTTTCCATCACCATGGCCAATGAGAAAAACCTTGTCATTGAATGTAAACTCTTTTACATCTCTATAGGTTGGTATGTTTAGTTCTTTTTCAAAATAGTCTCCCATCCACAGATCATGGTTTCCAACAAAAAAGTAAATAGGAATCCCGCTGTCACTAATTTCGGCTAGTTTGCCCAGTACACGAACAAAACCCTTAGGCACTACAGTTCTGTACTCAAACCAAAAATCAAATAAATCTCCTAGTAAAAAAATAGCGGCAGCATCTTTTTTAACGGTGTCAAGCCAGCGTACAAATTTTTGTTCTCTGGGAAGGCTCTCTGCAGCTGTAGGCGCGCCAAGATGATTGTCGCTAGAGAAATATATTTTTTTTCCTGGAGGAATTTGCATGATTCAAATATAGTTGGAAATTTACGAATTGCCACTCTTGAGCTCAAGATAAGGGTGCCGTTTAATTGTCACCGGCAAACCACTCTGCATAGCTAGTGGCAGTTTCTTGTAATCTTAAAGAGAACAATTGTGTTTGTTTAGGGAGGCGTTGTTTTATTTTTTCTGCAAAATCAATTACCATCATTTCGCTTGTTGGCTGATAATCTACAAGTAAAACACTGTGCCCTCTATCGCTTAATTCTTTGGCAAGCTCTACGTGAGGGGTGTTTTTATTGAAAACAGTGGCGTGATCAAAGACATCTACAATCTCCTCTTTCACTATTTTTTTCAGATCGCTAAAATCTATTACCATTCCAAACTTAACATGAGAAGAATCTGCAATTGGTTCGCCAATAACGGTAACAGAAAGCTTATAACTGTGACCGTGAACATTACGGCATTTTCCGTCATACCCGTAGAGTGCATGGCCGGTTTCAAATGAAAATTGTTTGGTAATACGTATAGAACTCATAGGGCAAAGATAGGTTACTTTTGCTTATTTTTTCTTCCTTTTTTCATGTCTTTAAAGTAGCGATAGCTTTTATATTTTTTATATAAAACCACCACCACTACAAAAAAGGCTAAAATCATAAAACCGCCTTGGCCATTGAGGTAATTGAAAACTTCCATTGTAAACATATATTAGATGGTAAAAATAGTACAATTTTGTCAATCAAGGTGCGGCATATACGGTGGCCAAAACCTCATTTTTGAGTAAAATTTCAACCAAAAACCAAAAAGAAACGTATTTTTACCACTCTATTACCCGTTTAGATACTAAAAACAAACGTTTTAAGTTATTATAACTAACAAAAGAAACACATTTTGAAGCCCATACAATATACTTCTCTTTTTTTATTGGCTATCGTCGCTCTAACAGCGTGTTCAAGAAAAAAAGACACCTTTTTAAACAAAAAATTTCACGCAGTATCTACAGAGTACAATACTCTATTTAATGGTAACAATGCTTTTATACAAGGCAAAGAAGCGATCGCTCAAACTTACCGAGATGATTTCTATCAAATTCTTCCTGTAGAGCGTATCGAAGTTGTTGATCTAGATGGATTTGATACAGACTCAAAAGATCCAAACTTTAATAGAGCAGAAGAAAAGGCAGTAAAAGCAATCCAAAAGCATTCCATGTACATTGGCGGGAAAGAATACAATCCTCAAATAGATGAGGCCTACATGCTTTTAGGGAAGGCCCGGTACTATGACAACCGTTTTATACCGGCTTTAGATGCTTTTAATTTTATTTTAAATAAATCTGCTACCAGTAATAATGTTAACAATGCTAAAATCTGGAAAGCTAAAACCAACATTAGACTAAACAATGAAGACTATGCCATAGAAAATCTTCAAAAAATGCTTAGAGAAGAAAACCTAGAAGATGCCGTAGTTGCTGATGCCAATGCAATGATTGCACAGGCAATGATTAATCTAGATTCTATACCCCAGGCACTGCCTTACATGAAAATCGCCAATGAGTTTGAAGACAACTATGAGCTTAAGGGTCGTTTTTCTTTTATTATAGGGCAATTGTATAATAAATTGAACTATAAAGACAGCGCAAATATTGCTTTTGATCAAGTAATAGGATTTAATAGAAAGACAGCAAGGGTGTATATGATTAATGCCCACATGGCAAAAGCAAAAAACTTTAACTATACTCAAGAAGATCAGGCACTGCTTTTAGCCTTGTTGCATGATTTAGAAAAAGACAGAGAAAACCGTCCGTTTTTGGATAAGATTTATAATGCCTTGGCAGACTACCACAGAAACACAACAAGTGATAGTCTAGCGATAGTTTACTACAACAAATCTATTCAGTCTTTCAAGGAAGATCAAACCCTACAATCTATCAATTACCAAACCTTGGCCGAAATGAACTTTGATAAGGCCGAGTATAAACAAGCAGGGGCCTATTATGATAGCACTCTTACCAATCTAGCTGAAAACTCTAAACAATGGCGCCGCGTTAAAAAGAAGCGTGAAAATCTAGACGATGTTATAAAGTATGAAGACATAGCCTCAATTAACGATAGTATTTTGCGCATTGCCAAGATGAGCGATAGTGATAGACTCGCTTTTTTTAAAGCCTACACAGATGATTTAAAGGCCAAAGCAGTTGCAGATTCTACGGCTGCCGCAAAACTCTCAGATAAAGGACCTCGCATTGTCAACAACGAATTTTCACGTAAATCTGTAGGCGGACCAAGCCCCTCAGGCGGAAAATTTTACTTCTATATACCTGCTACCGTTGCCTACGGAAAAGTAGAATTTAGAAAACTATGGGGAGATAGAAAACTCGAGGATAATTGGAGAAGGTCTGAGAAAAAATCAAGCGGTTTTGATCAAGACCAAGAAATTGTAATGGATACAACACCCATTGCCGAGCTTGAAATATTTAATCCTCAAACGTATATAAAAGAAATCCCCTCAGACCCTAAAGTGCTAGATAGCTTGACAATAGATCGAGATTTTGCATATTATCAATTAGGCCTTATATACAAAGAGAAGTTTAAAGAGTATGGTTTGGCTACCAACAGATTGGAAAAATTATTAGCCTACAATCCTCAGAAGCGATTGGTTTTACCAGCAAAATATAACTTATATAAAATATATGGGCAACTTGAAAACCAAAAATTAGCGCAACAATACAAGGATGATATTTTAAATAACCACAGCGATTCTAGGTATGCTGAAATTTTAAGAAATCCAAATGCGCAGCTAGCCTCTGATGCTTCGAGCCCAGAATTTAAGTACAATGATCTTTACAAAGCATTTGAAGCATCTCAGTATGCTGAGGTTATCAAAAAAAGTGATGGATACATCACCCTGTATAACGGAACTGAAATTGTACCAAAATTTGAGCTGTTAAAAGCAACCGCTATCGCAAGACAAGATGGGTTTCAGGCTTATAAAAAAGCATTAAATTTTGTTTCTCTCACCTACCCGAATTCACCCCAAGGAAAGAGAGCACAAGAGCTGTATTCTACTACAATTCCAAGGCTAGAGTTTAAACAGTTTGTCCCAGACAGCCAGAGCACCAAGTTTAAGCTAGTATATACCTTTGACCAAAAACAAGTCACTGAAATTTCAGACATTACCAAGCAATTAAACGATGCTATTGCATACTATAACTACCAAGAAACAATGTTTGTATCTGTAGACTATTACAACCCCTTAAAAACCTTAG
>ERZ887942.2852-NODE-2852-length-10433-cov-63.420601_pt1 | contig 10433 bp, 9 predicted proteins | sample MGYA00521099_ERZ887942 | MGnify/ENA primary metagenome ERZ887942 (study PRJEB32303, sample SAMEA104408605) | aquatic metagenome | biome: Brackish water; feature: Pelagic; material: water | place: Baltic Sea | collected 2014-06-07T06:48:00 | depth 16,251 m ... | reverse complement strand
CGTCTTCTCCAGCAACCTTGGCTGCAGCTGCCGCTCCAACAAATTCATTGCTTTCAAGAACCTCGTTATCTTCACCCATGATCTTCTTTGCAACCGCAAGACCAATCTTGGTGGGGTATTTCTCGCCTTCAAATTCAAACTCGTCTTCTCCAGCAACCTTGGCTGCAGCTGCCGCTCCAACAAATTCATTGCTTTCTTTTTTAAATGTCTTGTCAAGGCCTTTACCATCAGGTGTAAGCTTAACAAGATTCATTAGCAGGTAGTCCGCGCTACCCATCTTGCGCTGACGAAAAGGGATTTTAGTTTTAGGTGTGTAGGGAGCCTTAAACGTGATACTAACGTCGGAGATTTCCTTAACGGTTCCGTAATTTGTTTTGTCGCCAACTTTTAGCTGAGCAACTTTATTTTGGATTTTTGCAACATCCTCCGTAACCATCAGGTTTTCAGCTGCTGCAACAAGTGGGTCTCTGTTATAAGATTCTTTCATGTTATTTAAAGATTGTATTTCTATTTATATGATTTATGGTTTTACCAAAAAAAGTTTCCGCCTCCTTTTAAGCCAAGGTCTTTAGCATATCGTGGCATATTACACGCCCACCAGCCGGGTGTTGTTCTGTCTGTCTTTAAATGACAGCGGTGACGAGCGGCAAAGGATGCGGCCGCGGTTTTATTGGAAATCTTAGCGGTGAGACCACTTGTATCTCCCCATTCAACTTTTACTACGTTACCCTTATCGTTCTTAACGTAAACAAAGTATTTCTTTTTCCCGCCACGCTTTGGGGTGTCCAGCTCAACCTCCTTTCCCTTATACTCTGCCTCTGCAATAAAGGGGTGGTCAAGTGGAACTTCTTCTCCTTCGTAAATACCAAACTCGCCGATGTTTGTTGAGAGCAAATGACGATCAAAGGAGGTAAGATCAAGGTCTTCTTTTAAGGTTCGAGCTGCGCGAAAAAGAGCGTAATAATTTTCTGTGTGCGGCCGAAAAATGTTTTCCGAAATTGGAATGTTGTTGTCCTTATGAAACTGTAGCGCGCTCTTTACTTCGTTATGCATATCGGCTAACTTAAAAAGTTTTTAAACTGTGTCGAAGATATTTGTTTACTTCCTTCAAAGTTAAATGAGAACTTACCCGTCGCGTTTGTTCCTGTTCGGAATTGAGTATAGATAATATCGTCTTTACTAATGTCGCTGGCTACAAAAAAGTCAATGTTTAAGTATTGATTTTTTTGGGTATTTAAACGAATACCAGCGACAGGAAATTGCGCCTCAGAAAGCTTTTCTTTCTTCTTCTTTGAGAAATCCTCTGCAGTGCCAAGATACTCATAAGATGGTCCTGAGGATTTACCATACACCTTGTAAAGGGGAAGAGAGGTCTTTCCAAAATAAACTTCTTTATGCATGTCGACCACCGAATCAATCACATCATTTGGATTGGTTGATCCAAGAATGGACTTGACAACTGATATTGAATAAGAGTTTGCAAGAAGCTTTGAAATAATGTCAATGTTTATCACATCTTGAGACTTAAAGTCACTTATTGCCTCCCCTGATTTTTGAAGAAGGTAATCCTTTCCATTAAAAACTTTAACAATGGCAGCCTTTTTATTTCTTACGTCTTTAACTAATTTATTCGCGTCTTGGACGTTAATGTTTGAAAGCTTGGTGTTAAGAGATTCCTTGGCTCTGTTTTCAACAAGATGCTCTTTACCTTCAACAACATTCTCAAGTAACCGCATTTCTTTTGAATCAAGGCCGAAGATCTTTCCATATTGGGCAAAAACTTTTTTCTGTTCTACCTTATTTGTTTTCGCTATCTTGCCTGCTATTTTCGCGTAAAAGCCTCTCACAGCTCCTGCAACCTTGGCCCAAACACCCTTTACAATTTCGGCTGCTCTTTTGATAAATTTCAATACCCCCTCTTCTAGAAGTTCGGGATCTTGCAGTAAGCTTTCATTGACGATATCTACATAATAATCGTCATAGCCTGGCAGACCATACTTTTTAATAAGGAACCCAGCAGCTTTACCTATCTGAGCCGCGGTGGCCGACTTCTTCAAAGACACTTGAACCAATTTAATCTTTGATTCTTCGCCAGTGATTATTCCTTTGCTGTCGAATGTAAACTTGTCAGTCTTCATTGCTGCGATCGTGGCAGCTGCGGACGCAGATGAAACAATCATGTCTGCGGTGTTGGCTTTAACACCTGTTATTTCAACTTTATCATTTTGGTCTTCAGCCTTATAGTAATCATTGATTCGGCCGTGGATGATATTAGGCTTAAATGAAACCACCGCCGTTGTAAAGTCGGCCATGCCGCTTATAAGAGCAACCATCTCCGCGAAATTCTTGGACGTCATTGTATCAAGTTTAGGAAGTAGTGTACTCACTCCCTTTGAATCCCAGTCTTGACCATTACCTAAAATGCTTTTAATATTATTAATAACCTTAGCGCGGTCTGCAGCATCTGATTCTACATCTTGGTAATAGGTGCCAATTGCTTGACATGTCTCAAGTGTCGGTGTTTCACTTCCCCAGTTAATGTCTGAACCCAATTTTAATTTATTGTAATAGCCATTAACCGATGCATCATACCACGCTACGACACCTGCGCTTTTACCTTCTGGACCATCTAGAATATCAAACGCTGCTTGAAGAGGTTTACTGCTGTCGCCAATTACAACCGCGGTATCAGGAACGTTATTAGGATCAAGCTTACTAAACACCGGATTTTTAGGTAGCGTTATTGCTGAGCCAATCTTTTTATTAAATGCGGAAGTCTTGGCTTTGTCTGGTTTTAAAACAAATAGCGACCCCGGGCCGTATTTTGACGCATTTACAGTCGCTTCATTTATAATATCTGAAACTTCTTTATACTCTTTAAACGCTACCAAGTTTCCGGTTTCCATATCTATATTTATACAATTTTGTTATGATTTTGATACGCATCATATAGGTTTGTTTCCAGCCGTGTAGCCTCTTTTTCCCAGGGTAGGGATTCATAAGCAGCACCGTGGTAATACTTTTTGCCACACCAAGTATCAATCGCGTGGCCAAATTTAAGTTCCTTTGTGCAGAACTGCTTCACATGAACAAACTCGTGGGCTAACGTTGTTAAACACGTCTTTCTTGAAACGCCACCATCAAGTACAATCTCAAAGGAATGTGGCTTGTCAAGTTGCCAACATTCCCCGTAGGTTCCGTTGTTCTTAATAAGATTCTTTCTTCTTTTAACGCTTATGTGAAGAATTTTCTTTCGAGGAAGCAGTTTATCAATTAAGAAATTACACGCTTTACGAATATCCTCCTTTAGAGCTGGTCTGTCGGCGCAGCCATATATTCGTAAAGTCTTGTCTGCCATTTTATGCGTAAGTTTCGATCATCCGCTGAAGTTCGCTATCCTTTACAGCAACACCTGCGTTAAGCGCACCGGCCGCCATATTCAATCCTCGGCTCAATTTACGAAGGTTTGGAGATTGCTTGCTCTTACCTTTACGAAGTAGAGCAACAACATTTTTCCTTGCTTTTAAATCAAGAGTCAGGCCTTCTTCAAGTTTAATCTTATCAACAATTCGATCCATGAAATCATAGATCTCACCCTCGGTCGGATCAATATCAATAATGTAAGCACGTGTTCTTAGCGCGCCGTCAGGATCAAGTTTGTCCATTTTCAGGTTAGTAATAAAAATGATCTTACCAGTGAACTCGAAGTAACGAGGAATGAGACCTGAATCGAGCATTTCTTCGGGGGACATATCCTCGTCGGGATCAACCACGTTTTTACCCATTTTGTTCCAAACAAGCTTGCGAAGCTTTTTGGTATCGGTCGCAGCCTTGAGAAGGTTTCGACTTTCTTGATCCTTAAAGGCATCGTCACTGTCATCAAAAAGAATGATATCGTTCCTATAACGGAATAGCAAAGAATACATACCAGCAGCAGTTGTACTACCAGTATTCTTAAAGTATCCAGCCCCGTCTTTCAGACCCATGTCAGCAAGAACCTTTTCAGTCGTATGAGTTTTACCAACCCCGCCGCGGCCTGCAATAAAAATCGCATTAGCCGCACCGTTAACAGTTAGCTTGAGAAGGTTTTCCAAATCATCAAGTTGAGCCTCAAAGCTGATGCGCTCTCGATCAGCCATGAGCTCAGGGCCGTTACTATTGTCAGCAATCTTTTCACCTCCTCCTCCTTGACTCACAGTTGCCTTTGAACAACCAATTGTAAGCAAGATGTTTTCTTTTGATTTTTTAACTTTGGTGAGATCGGCTGGTTTGCCAACGAATACAAACGAATTCCCCTTCTTTTGAAGAAGGTTAGGGAACATACCGTCAATGGCATCAAATACCTTTACTCCAGCACTCTTGTACTTTGAGTAAACCTTACCCTTTGAAAAATTAGTTCCGCTGAGCATTTCAACAATGTCATCGAACATACCGCCAACATCTCCAGAGGATCCGTTGGCTTCAGCTAAAAAATCAAGGTTGCCTTCATTAACGTTTTCGTTAAGACCTACACCATCGGGAAGAGTGTAAACCTCTTTACCTTTTATGCCTTTAGAATTAATTGCATCGGCAACAAGAGGAATGGTTTTAACCAAACTTGTCGCTCTATCAAACTGTAGATGAAGGGGTTTTTTGCTGTTAAACCAAATGTCGATGGAAGCAAGACTTGATGTGGTAGTACTTGCGCTTTTCCAATTAAATCTCACGCTAAGGTTATCTTTAGTAGAAAACATTCGAATGCCATGGCCGGAGCCATTGCCACCTGAATATTGCTCTATGCCCGGAAGCTTGAAAAACGAAATTCCAGTTTTGCGTTTAAGGTATTTTGCAATTAAGAAAACCGCTTTATCAAGTGAAGCAGTTGAAATATCTTCTTTAAGAAAATCTTTAAAATTAATAGTGCTCATGAATTATATTTATTAACATTACTATTTATATTTTTTGCCTGCTTAACGCTTATTCCACTTTAAAATCGCTGAAGTTAGAAGATCCACGTCCTCCGCTGAATGGCTTATCAGGAACTGGAGAAACAGGCGCTGCGCCTTGAATGATATTAGCAGTAGGATCTGCGATATCGTATAACCTCATTTTAGAACGATCCACACCAACCGTAAATCTTTTATTTGCGGCGATATCGTTATAGCGGTTCTTAAGTTGTTTAATCATCAGTTGACCCATACCTTCGAGTTGCTCGTTAGATATAAGCGCAATCATTAAGTCAGCAGTCGCAGGAAGTCCGAAACTTTCGCTTGTATCAGTAAGTTCAATATCGCTGTTTTGGAATCCCGTTCGTGTTACCTGTGTAGCACTCCAGATTGGAACATTGTGTTCAACTGCAAGTCCTCGAAGTTCTTCAGCAATTGCTTTAATCAAAGAGTATGTGTTAACACCACCGCTTAGACCTTTGATACGAGATGATGCGCAGATGTTTAGATAGTCCACATATACCACATCAGGAACAAAATCCTTTTTCATTTTAAGCTCTGTTAGAAGCGCTCGGAAGTGGCCAACATGCGCGCTGGCCGTGGGATATTCCTTTACAACAAGTTTGCCGTTTGTTTTGTTTGAGATGCTTTCGACCTTTGACATAAAGCGATCATTGGTCATTTCTTTTAGCTGATCAATACGAACATCAAAAAGGTTTGCATCAATACGTTCAGCGATTCGTTCTTCAGCCATCTCCAGCGTGATATAAAGAACGTTCTTACCTTGTGAAAGCGCGGCAGAAGCAAGGTGACACATCGCCAAACTTTTCCCTACGCCAGTGCCCGCAAGTATAATATTTAGAGTTTTCTTTGGCACGCCTCCACCGGTAATGGTGTTCATCATCTCAAGGTCAAACTCCATCTTGTCCTCGTGAGTATTATAGAACTCATAACGAGCTTGAGCATTCTCAATATAGTCATGGCCTACATTAGTATCAAACGTGACGCCCAGAGCTTTACTCAGAATATCGGGAATCGCGCCTTCGACTTTATCTTGACTCTTACCATCAATAATGTTAATGGCTTCCATAACCGCAAGATGAACGGCGCGATCTTTACACCATTTCTCTGTTGTGGAAATCAACCACGAGTCGTCCGCTGTGGCCGGAGACTCAAAGGAGTTTATTGTTTGGAGAATCTCATTCACATTAGAACGAGAAGAATAATCCGAGCTTTGCAGCTCAATAGAAAGAACCTTAGAATTGGGAAGCTTGTTATACTTCTCAACAAACTTTAAGATCAGATCATACACCGCTCTGTCTGAACCTTCAAAGTATTCAGGACGAAGGTGCGGCATTGCCTTTCGACAATACGTTTCGTTGTGTACTAAATTATTTAGTATAATATCTTCAATCTTTTCTGTCATTCTCTCCAATCTTAAATTCGTTTTTTGTTATAATAGATCCAAGTACACGTCCAATATGCTGTTCAAAATCTTTATTGGATTGTAAAGTTTCTTTTGGGTATTCTTCGTTTCCTTCTTCAACTTCGTAAAGAAAGCTTAAACGGCCAATCGTTTCACCGTCGATTTCTTCTTCGGTAAGTTTCACGTCGCCGTAGGCATACACAGATCCACTGTATATCCCACTGGTTAATTTTATTGAAAAGTGATCTGTATGGCGATCACTGTCCACTAGCTTGTAATCAAATTGTTCTTCCATAAATGATAAAGGGGCCGAGCCGCCACCACAACAACCCAGCCCCTTTTTTTAGGTCCTACTTTTCAGTTGGAGAGTCGTCACCTGTAGAACCAGATTCGGGAGAGACAGGCGTGTCTCCTAGTAACGAACGGTGAGCAACTTTAAATTTATTTTCGATAGCTGAAGTAAAGTCAGTCTTCTCAAAAATCGTCTCCCAAAACCCAGGTAGGAGGGTGTCCTTCATACGAACATTACCAGTAAGTTCTTCTTTGGTTTCGGGGTTAATGGCCATGTACCATCCGTTCTTCGGCTTGATAACATATCCCATATCAACAGCAATCTCTGTAAAACCTGACCAGCGTTCAATCCCGCCTTCCCACGATACAGTAATAGGGATCTTGGATTTTTCCTTAACAAATCTGGACTTCTCAATGTTAACAACAAAGTCGTATCCAACAACCTCGGTTCCCTTCTTATCTTGTCGTCGGCCAATGATCCAAACGTTGTCAGCGGAATACATCACGCCCGTGCCCCCACTGACGATCGCCTTTGGAAACAAGCCTATCTCTTGATAAGTGTGGTTGACCGCAATCAAAGGAATATCATTGATTGTAAGGAATGGAGTAACCATTCTAAACAGACCCTTAAGCGCCTTGGCTCTAGTCATGTCAGCCACCGACTTTTCGTTCATGGCATCTTCAACTTCTTTCTTTGAAGCGATGTTACCAATCGAGTCAATGATTACAATGACCTTGTCTTTTCGTGTGATCTCTTTGAGCTGGTTTACGATATCAAACTTAAGTTCTTCAATGTTTGTAATAGGACAGTGAAGAACTCGGCTCGTGTCAATGTCAAAGGATTCGAAGTATGCTTGGGGAGAACCAAACTCTGTATCGTAAAAGATCAGTGCTGCGTCTTTATGCTTTTTAAGATAAGCTCCAGCCATAAGAAGCGCGAAGCTTGTCTTAAAGTGTTTGCTTGGTCCTGCCAACACCGTAAGGCCACTGGCAAGTCCTCCGTCAATGCTGCCGCTTAGGGCAACATTAATCATTCCCACTGGGGTTGAAGTTAAATCCTTTTCAGAAAAGAACTTTGAATCAGAGAGAATATCTGCACCCTTAACACGAGTGGATTTCATTAGTTTATCAAGTATTGACATATGTTTTTGTTATTGTTTGTTCTAGTATATTATACCATATAATCCTATGAATGTAAATAATAAAAGGCTTTATTTCTGTGGTTTAAAGCAGCCGAGTTGCGTGGTCGCCTTCTTCCATAAAAAAAGCGTCGATTTCCTGAGTGTTTGATATTTCGTCGCCGGTTTCGGTTTTCACATTTTGGTTTTTATTGTTCTGTCTTACGAAAGAAGCAGGCGCAAATTCAGTCTGTCCTTGCAGATAAAGGAGCACGTTCTTCATCATATCTTCAGCCGTTGAAGCAGGCACGTTTTGACAAATGTGGTTTACTTTAGAAGCAGGGTTTTCACCGACCAAATTAAAATCGTCAGGCATCTTCATGATACGCAAGCAATCGCGAATTGTAATCCAATTATCAGTATAAGGATTTAAAAGCGCGGTAGGCAACGCTCCGATTAAAGATGGGATTTGGCTACCACGAGGCATGGTAATACCGTGACCCCAGTAACCTTTCCCTTGGTCGAGTTTGGCCTGCATCGCCCTAGCACGTGCTCCTGTACTATCATGGCCGTTAGCTTCCATCCAATCAGCCACCTCTAAAAGACCTTTGTCATATCCTCCGTCAGCATTAACGATAAGATTTACAGTTTTAGCGAAAGTCTTCTGAAGTTCTGCAATTGTTTTTGTTTTTGTTGCAGCAAGATGATACTGAAGCCACGAGTTTTCGTATGGAGACCTTTTGTTTGCGGTAATGTCCATTGGGTCGTCCTTAATTGGCTTCTGTTGAAGAATCTCTTCGATACTTTCTTGAGGCTTTCTGTGCCAAGGGAAGATCGGAGCTGTTTCAGAATCCGTAAAGAAGTAAAATGTTCTTGGGCGGATTTGGGATAAACCATGAAGGCGACTTTCAGTATAATACAAAGTAAGGCTGTAACCGTGTTCTTTAGCAATCGCAACCAACTTATCGGACACGCCTGTACCTGCTTTCGTATATAGTCTAGGCGCATTCTCACCCCAGAATACTCGAGGCTTTACTTTACCAAGAACATAGTTTGCAGTTAAATACATCCAGTCGTTTGCTGCAGAATCGGTGCTACTGTTTACGTTTAAGCTAGAAAGACCAGCGCAAGGGCAAACTGTATTAACAACATCCACCTTTTCAGGAACATAGTCTTCATTACCTTCTTCGTCTAGAAAGGTATACTCACCGCTGTATCCTTTACCACGAATGTAATCAATAAAGTGTTCATCATTTGCCGTAAATGGTTTATACGAAAGAACCCATTCAGGGAACTGCCCGTCCATGGCGTTCATCACACCAATATTCTCTCCGCCAATTAATGGAACAATAGTCCCGTATGTAGTTTTGTTTTTCATATATTATAAATTAGGTAAATGGATTATGCCATAAATTCGCATAGGCTATATGACATTTTTTATGTTCTCCATGATTTCTTTAAAGGTGTATGATGCGTCCTGATGGAGTTTATAAAATTCAAACGCGTTGTTTCGCATTTGATCCCGCTTCTTAGGATTGTCAAGTTCTAGTATTTGTGCGTTAACTTCGTCAAGATTGCCAGGACCTAACCAAATAGTTCCGCTGTTTTCGCAATCAATAAGGCGTTTACCATAGTGTCTATGCGTGCATGATTCACCATACTGTTTATGAAAAACTGGTATTGTTCCAGTGCATACAACTTCGCAGTGTGTATACTCAATTGATCTATCAATAAAGTGCGGTTTTAGATATGAAAGTTGATAGCCGAAGCCAACCTCAGCCATGCGCTGAAGCATTTCGTGTTGGACGTATGATCCAAAGACTTGCGCCAATTCACCATACGCATTACTTAAATCAAACTCACCGATATCGTCCTTTATTCGGAAGGCGAACTCAAATTTGTCTTTGATGTTTAAATATGCGGGTGACCTCTCAATTCCTTCAAAGGTTGTAAGACAATTATTTGCTTTAAGATGTGCGTTATGAAAAGCAAACATTTCAGGGGAACCCTTCCAAGTCACCTCGCGGCCTATCCATTTATGATGATTAATATCTTTACATGAATCTTTCCAGTATTCATCTTTCACTTCATCAAAGTACATGCCTGGTTGAAACGCAACAATAGGAGTACCTTCTTCTTCACCGAAGAGTGTGAGCCGAGATCCTACCTTTTCACCAGCGTACTTCGCGAAATCGTTAGTGGTAGAATGAACAAAAATAATGTTGGCTCTTTCGATGGCTTCGTCCAATGCACCATTACGGCGAATGGATTGCATTGAATGGTCATGCTGAATAAGCACCACTGGTACTTTAATTTCACTTAGCATTCGCTTAAAGTTTTCAATAGCCGCTTCTTTTAAACTCATTGCAGGTAAAGAATTGATGATAGCGATATCAGCTTTATTGATATTCTTAATCATATCATCAACTTCTTCGTCTTCTGCAAACTTGAGTTGGTGTATATTACTAGTATTGTGCGCGTTTTTACGTGTCCAAGATTTGTCCTTTGATGCAAATACACTATAGTCGTATCCATTGCGTTCGAAATACTTGCACTGTTCGACTGTAAATTTTGTTACGCCACAGCCTTCGATTCCGCGCCCCATTATAATTGCTATCTTTTTCATAGTTATCTGATTTAATTATTCAATTCTTTTTTAACAACCTGTGTCAT
>ERZ887942.2849-NODE-2849-length-10439-cov-22.087539_pt1 | contig 10439 bp, 9 predicted proteins | sample MGYA00521099_ERZ887942 | MGnify/ENA primary metagenome ERZ887942 (study PRJEB32303, sample SAMEA104408605) | aquatic metagenome | biome: Brackish water; feature: Pelagic; material: water | place: Baltic Sea | collected 2014-06-07T06:48:00 | depth 16,251 m ... | reverse complement strand
CGATTCAGGAGGTGCGTATGGATTCTCTATCGACATCTTATAAAAAAACACGGAAGGTTGCCCTCCCGTGTTTTGAAATCATTCGAGTCAGCTTACTTCACCCTAATGACTCCGCGCATGAGCGTGGCGTGTCCGGGGAAGGTGCAGATGAAGGGGTAATCGCCCGCTTCCGTGGGAGCGGTGAACTCGAGGACCTGGGTCTGGCCTTTCTCAAGCAACTTGGTTGCATGCAGGATGTCATCGGTCTCGGGAAGGAATTGCTTCTTAAAACCATCAGCCCCCAGCGCAATCGCGGCAGCCGCAACCGAGTCAGCTTTACCCGGCCTGGTGATGACAAAGTTGTGAGGCATATAGTCAGGATTCACGAAAGTGAGCTTCACCTTCTTGCCTGCCTTGAGATTGAGCTCCTTCACATCAAACTGAATTTTCTCAACGATGGCATTCACGCGAATCGTGGTCAGCGCAGAAGTATCTGACTGGATTCCACCTTTAATGATCACCATTTGCTCCTCCACTTCGATCTCCTGCTGACCCTTGGCTGGATCGGCGGGACCCCACCAATGCTTCACCGTCTCGGCGCCCTTCACCACATGTGGATCAGCCGACTTCAGAACGAGCTCCAGAAGGTCGGTGTTGCGAACGTTGTGCTGCTGATGCACCCAGAGAGCTTCGAGCATCGGGATGCCGTCCTCTTTCTTGGACGGATCGAATTGCTTCACCCAGGCCTGGGTCGCTTTCACCACGACGTCAGTGTCACGCTCGCTGATCTCAACGCGGGTGCGATGACGAACATACATATCCGGATGCTTAAAGTTCTCAAGCAGTTGGCTGATGGGAAGTCCGTCAATCTTGACGGGCTTCTGCAGCGGTTTCTTGGTGTTCACCATTCGATAAATACGTCCATGCTTCTTGTCGCGATTCGGGTCGCGCACATTGTGCTGCATGTGCCCGATGATCATGTTGTGCCAGTCAGCGACGTAGAGTGCTCCATCGTTACCAAAGATCGCATCGGTTGGGCGGAAGTTCCCGTCATCACTCCGGAGAGGTTCGACATCAGGGGTTCCCCAGACTTCACCGAGCTTGTATTTATTATCAGGGAAGCCATCGCGATGCATCTTGTATTGCTTAATTCCGAGGTATCCGATGGTGTTGCAGAGGATGAAGTTTTGCTGCATCTCATCAGGGAAATTGGTGCCCGAAACAATGGCATCAGCGGCCACTGGCCGAACTTCCTTTTTCACCAAGGGGAACATTTTGAAGCCATTTCCATTGGGGCGAACCTGATAGGAACGACCGCCGGTGCCATCGTTCGCATAGAGGTAACCCCACTGGTCAAAGCTTGTTCCGTGTGGATTCGGGCTATTTCCAGCAACGACAGAGACTGTGTAGCGGCGGGGATCAAAGCGATACATCGCGGAAGAACCGGTCGTGAGAGAAGGTCCCCAGGGAGTCTCGTGATTGTGCTGGAGGAAAATTCCACTCTGCCAGTAGATGCCGCCGTCGGGTCCGAAGATCAGATTGTTGGCAGCGTGGTGGGTGTCGGATGATCCGATTCCCTGCATGATGACGAAACGAACATCGGCAACATCATCACCGTCGGTGTCCTTGAGGAAAATAATGTCCGGCTGGCTGGTGACAATGACACCGCCGTTCCAAAACTCGAAACCAAGCGGATTGTGAACCTTGGCGAATTCCTTCACCTTGTCTGCTTTCCCGTCATTGTTGGTGTCTTCGAAAATGAGGAGAGCATCGTTCATCTGCTTGAGCGGCTCCCATTTCGGATAGGTCGCCCAGGCTGCGGCCCAAAGACGGCCCTTGGTATCAACCTGAAGCTGAACCGGGTTGGCCAGTTCAGGAAACATTTCCTCGTCGGCAAAGAGATTGACCTTGAAGCCATCGGGCACATGCATCTTGGCAATGCCGTCTTCCCCGCTGATGTATTTGAGATTACCTTCTTTGTCTTTGTTCGAGCTTCTGGATCCACCGCCCACGTTTGAGGTGACCGGGATGGGAGCGGGCGTGTTTGAATCGTCGACCTTGAGGTTCTTTCCCTGGGCACGTGCCCAGACAAGCGGGTCACGATTACTTGTCATGACATCGAGCATCTTAAGCTCGTGCTGAAGGACTTCGGCATTGGTCTGACCATCGACAAACTTAAGTCCGGAACGTCCTCCCCAGACATCGTTACCGTCGGTCGCACGATAGCGGTTGTGCCAGTGCCAGTTTTTATCGAGGACCGCGTCCCGCAGAGGCTCGTGGCTTGGCGAAGCCGTGACCTCTTTTTTAAGAAGTGCCTTCGCAAGCACTTCACCGATCAAACGGTTACCGTCTTGATTCAGATGAATTCCGTTGAGAGTCAGACTCGATTTGGCCTTGGAATAGAGTTCAATCGAAGGGTGAAAGAGATCGATAAAAGTGACTCCGTTTTTATCCGCAGCGATCCGGGTGGCCTCGGTAATCGCGAGAAGACGCTTATTGTTGGCGCGGCCCGAAGGAAGATTGCGGTCCTTGAGATTCTCGTGACCAATAGGGCTGCAAAGAATGATCCGGGGAACGCTTTCACCATTTGGCATGGCTTTGCGGAAAGTTTCGATCATAGCCGTGAGATCCTCCTCATGCTGCTCGGCGGTGCGATCAAATGACTCGTTATAGCCGAACATCGCAATGATGACATCGGCACCCACCTGCTGGAGATACTGGGGCATGGCGGTGAAGCCCTTGGACCGGGGATACTTGTTTGGACGATCCCCGGTGAGACTCATGTTGCGAAAGCTCAGCTCCATGTCCGGCGCGCCGGCTTGAATTAGGGTCTCGGTCCAGCCGTCATGCTGCATGCGGTCGGCAAGACCATTTCCGACAATCGCAACGGTGTCTCCTTTTTGGAATTTGAAAGGAGAAGGATCACGATAGACCTTGGGGATACCGACCTTTTTGGCTTCGGCAAGGGTTAGAATGCGATCCTTGCCTGAAAGCTCGGTCTGCACGGAGCGGGCGTCCTTTTGCGCGGACGCGAGGGAGGTTAGGGCGATGAGAGGTAGAAGAAACTTCATGGGTTAGTGAGGCTTTTACGGATGAAGCGCGGGCCTTATTTCAGGAAAGTCTGCAGAGCAATCTGCAAAACCTAGCTATTAGTTGGTATAGGCCTGAATCTCGGAAAGTTGGCTGAAGCTTGGGAAAGTGAGTCCATGGTAACCTTGAGTGGATATTTTGATAAAGACCACTCCACGAGTTGCGAAGCGATGCTCAACATGGTTTTCATCATGTCGAGTCGCCCCAAGCCTCTTCAAAAGCCCCAACCTGCGCAGAAAACTCCCCGGAGTGACCTAAATCCGGTGAAATCCACTCCCTTGAGGAAAGCTTTTTCTCCTCGGACTTGGCGGGCAAAGGCACCTGAGCGAAACCCAGCGGCACAAGAATCACCCCAATTAAGAGACGACCAATAAACATGTCCCCCCTACCTCCCGGCTATCGCGATCCTTTCGCCAAAGCCTCCACCGCCCCCGCATCGTAAACACACCCGCCCCAGCTTCCCCCACTCGCATTCTGCAACGCCGCCCACAAACGCGTATCATCCGGCAGATCAGGATGAACTCTCACTTCGGGATGAAGATCCCGCCCCATCAGTTCTTCAAAATCTCCCAGATAATCAATCGTTCCCTCAAGCGTCCCGGTATCAATCCTCACTCGCACCCCATCCCCGTCCCTTAGCTTCCCAATCGGGCCACCCGCCAGAGCCTCCGGGCTGACATGCCCGATACACGCCCCGGTCGAAACCCCGCTGAATCTCCCGTCCGTCACCAAAGCAACCTGCTTTCCGACCTCACAATACTTCAAAGCCGACGTCACCTGATACGTCTCCGGCATTCCCGCACCCATCGGACCAATCCCCGCCAAAATCATGATATCACCCGCCCGTATCCGATCATCCCCCTGCGACTTCACCGCCGTAATCGCCGCCGCTTCGCTCCCAAAAACCCGCGCTTTCCCCTCGATGAAAAATACTCCGTCCCCGCCAATCATCGTCGGATCAATCGCCGTGCTTTTCACCACACTTCCCTCCGGCGCCAAATTCCCCTGCGGGAAAGTCACCGTGCTCGATAAACCATTCTCCTTCTCCCGGATCACCTCATCCGGATCGATCCCATCCAATTCATAAAGCCTTTCCCTCACCAACTTCCGCCGCTCCGACTTCTCCCACCACTCCAGATTCTCGCCCAAAGTCCCTCCGCTGACCGTCAAGACATCCAGGTTCAACACATCTCGCACTTTGAGCATCGCCTCCGGCACCCCACCCGCCAAAAATACCTGCACCGTCACAAATCCCTTTGGCCCGTTCGGCAGCGCATCAACAATCCTTGGCACCAGTTTGTTCGCCTTTTGCCAATCCTCCACCGTCGGTCGTGCCAACCCCGCCGCATGCGCAATCGCCGGCAGATGCAAAATCAGGTTCGTCGATCCTCCGAAGGCAGCATGCATCACCATGGCATTATGGAGCGATTCCTTCGTCAAAACCTCCCTCAGAGGATACTCCAAATTCATCGCCGCCCGACCGCTCCGAGTCGCCATATCCTTCCAAATCTGCGCGCCACTCGGACACAATGCACTATGCGGCAAACTCATCCCCAAGGCCTCCCCCATCACCTGACTCGATGCCGCCGTCCCCAAAAACTGACAACCTCCCCCCGGACTTGCGCACGCCCGACACGCCGTCGCTGCGGCCTCGCCCAAACTCACCTCCCCATGCGCATACCGCGCCCCCAACGACTGAACCTTTCCCAAATCCTCCGTCTCCTCACTTAACAAACTCACCCCGCCCGGCACCAAAACTCCCGGTAAATGCCCGCACCCGGCCAACGCCATCATCATCGCGGGCAAGCCCTTGTCACACGTCGCCACCCCCACCACTCCCTTCGCCGTCGGCAGTGAACGAATCAACCTCCGCAAAACCATCGCAGCATCATTCCGAAAGGGCAGCGAGTCCATCATCCCCTTTGTCCCCTGCGTCCGCCCATCACAGGGATCACTACAAAATGCCGCAAAAGGAACCCCTTCCAAACGCGCCACCTCATTTGCCACCGCTTCCATCAACAAGCCCACCTCCCAATGCCCCGAATGATAACCCAACGCCGTCGGCGTTCCGTCCGGCTGTCGAATTCCACCCTGCGTCGACAAAATCAAAATCTCCTTCTTCCCCCAACCCGCCGCCTTCCAGCCCATCCCGACATTCTGCATCCACCCAAAAAGATCCCCGCTATTCCCCTTCGTCAGATCGTCCCCGGAAATCGGCAACTCCCCGTCCGTCCCCTCGGTCCGCGTGATCACCTCACCGATCCCCTCATCCCCCGATTCCAAAACGTCATTCATGCCACCACGTTTTCCAATGTCCCGATCCCTTCGATCTCAATCGCCACCACATCTCCGCTCGTCAGCGTGAAATCCGTCCCCGGCACCACTCCCGTTCCCGTCATCAACATCGCACCATTCGGAAAATCCAGTTCCCGATAAAGCGCCTCCACCAGTTCCTCGAGACTCCGCTTTAATTGCGTCAAATCGGTGGCATCATCAAACATCACTTCCCCATCACGCGTGATCTTCAGCTTGATCGAGGCCTCATTTTTCAAGGCCTCCCGCCCGAGCAACAAACACGGCCCGATTGCGCAACTCCCGTTGTAAACCTTCGCCTGTGGCAAATAGAGTGGATTCTCCCCCTCAATTGACCGCGAACTCACATCATTTCCGATCGTAAACCCAAAAATCTCTCCGCCCGCATTGATCGCCAAGGTCAGCTCCGGCTCCGGCACATCCCAGCTGGAATCCTCCCGCACCCGAATCTCTCCCCCATGCCCTACGGCCCGATACCCCATTGACTTAAAAAACAACTCCGGCCGCTCCGCATCGTAGACCAAATCATAGAAAACATCCCCTCCCGCCTCTTCTGACTCTTCCATCCGCGCCGACTTCGATCGCAAATAAGTCACCCCTGCCGCCCAAATCTCGGTATCCGCAGGCACCGGCGGCAAAACCGTGCCATCACTTCCGGAAACCACTCCGGTTCCCACTGATTCCAAAATCCCATCCACTTCCCCTCTTCCGGATTGAAAGAGTCTCTCCAGCAATCCGTTTTCTACCCCATGGCTTTCCCCGTTGTTTTCGAGTAGAAGACCTCTCTCGAGACAGTGCAATTTCATCTTGTGATGATGCTCACTCAGGCCCCGCACCAAAAGCCGGAATTCACCAAATCCCATGACTGACCCATTCAGCCAATCCCAACTCCTCGTCAACCGACGCCATTTCTTCGGCAAATCAGCCAGCGGTATCGGCGTCGCCGCCCTCGCTTCCATGTTCGGCGATGATCTTGGAGCCAAACCTCTCGCCAAGCCCGCACCCAAGGCCAAGCGCATGATCTACCTCTTTCAAAGCGGCGCCCCCTCCCCCCAGGACCTTTTCGACTACAAACCCAGGCTCCAGGAACACCACGGCGAGGAACTCGGCAAATTCGTCGAACTGAACCAACGCAAAACCGGCATGACCGCCGGCCAAAAGTCCTTCCCCATCGCCGGAACCAAATACAAATTCAAGAAACATGGTAAATCCGGGAACGAAATCTCCGAGCTCCTCCCCCACATCTCCGGCCTCGCCGACGACATCTGCCTCATCCGCTCGATGTACACCGAGGCCATCAACCACGATCCCGCCATCACCTTCTTCCAAAGCGGCTCGCAAATCCCCGGTCGACCCTCCATGGGAGCCTGGCTTTCCTACGGCCTTGGATCCGAAAATAAAAACCTCCCCGACTTCGTCTCCATGGTCTCCCGCGGCACCGGCCGCCCCAACTGCCAGCCCCTCTACGACCGACTCTGGGGTTCGGGCTTCCTCCCTACCAAACACGCCGGAGTCAAGTTCATGTCCGTCGGCGACCCCGTCCTCTACCTTTCCAACCCCTCCGGCTACTCGCCCAAGGCACGCCGTAAAATGCTCGATGACCTCGCCGAGCTGAACGAAAAAAAGCTCGCCGAGTTCTCCGACCCCGAAATCGACACCCGCATCCAGCAATACGAACTCGCCTACCGGATGCAAACCTCGGTCCCGGAACTTTCCGACATCTCCGACGAACCCGAGTCCGTTCTCAACATGTATGGCCCCGAGGTCAAAAAGCGTGGCACCTACGCCTACAACTGTCTCATGGCCCGTCGCCTCGCCGAACGCGACGTCCGCTTCGTGCAACTTTACCACATGGGCTGGGATCAACATTTCACCCTCCCAAAACAACTCTCCGGTCAGTGCTACGACGCCGACCAACCCACCGCCGCCCTCATCAAGGACCTCAAGATGCGCGGACTCCTCGATGACACCCTCGTCGTCTGGGGCGGGGAATTCGGAAGAACCTCATACTGCCAGGGCAAGCTCACCCGCGAAAACTACGGCCGCGACCACCACCCCCGCTGCTTCTCCCTCTGGGCCGCAGGTGGTGGTATCAAACCCGGCATGACCTTCGGCCAGACCGATGACTTCTGTTACAACATCGTCGATAAAAACGGGGCCCCCATCCACGCCCACCCCACCAAGCACAACAAGGAAGCCGTGCACGTCCACGACCTCCACGCCACCCTTCTCCACCAGCTCGGTATCGATCATACCAAGCTCACCTACAAATTCCAGGGCCGCCAATACCGCCTCACCGACGTCCACGGCCACATCGTCAAAGACATCCTCTCTTAGCCCTCAACATTTAATGGCCTTACTCCCACCTCGCGATTGGCTTTTAGCTCTTAGCGATTAGCTCCCCAGCCCCAAAGGGGCGATCCAACGCAGCCCAGGGCAACGCCCCGGGATTCAGTCCCAGAAAATCGAGGCCAAGCCACAAAACACCGCTCCTCAAAAAACCTCCCCGCAGGCCGACACCCCCAACCTCCGCCTCACCCCAAAAAAGCTAAAAGCCAACCGCCAAAAGCCAACCGCTCAAATTTCCTCATGCCAAAACGTCTCCTCCTCGCCCTCCTCTTCCTGCCCCTCCAAGCCGAAGAACCAATCTCCTACAACAAGCACATTCGCCCCATCCTCTCGGAGAACTGCTTCTATTGCCACGGCCAGGACCCGAAAACCCGCGAGGGCGACGTCGCCCTCCACCTCGCCGAATTCGCCTACAAGGATCACAAAGGCACCACCCCCATCGTCCCGGGCAACACCGAAGACTCCGAGGTTATTTTCCGCATCTTCGACGGGGACGACCCCATGCCCCCCGAAGACTCAAATCGCTCCCTCACCGGGAAAGAAAAAGCACTTATCAAAAAGTGGGTCGAGCAAGGCGCCAAGTACGAAGACCACTGGAGTTTTGTTCCTCCTAAAAAATCGCCCGTCCCCGCTGACAAAAACCCCGTCGACCACTTCATCCGCAAAAAAATCTCTTCGGAAGAACTCGACCCCTCCCCCCAAGCCGACCTCCCAACTCTGGCCCGCCGCGCCGCGCTTGCCCTCACCGGCCTCCAGCCCACTCCCGCCCAACTCTCCGGGCTCAAAAAACACGGCTCCTACGACAAGTTCGTCGACGCCCTCCTCGCCTCCGACGCCTACGCCGAGCGCATGGCCCTTTTCTGGCTCGACGCCGCCCGCTATGCCGACACCGACGGCTACCAAAACGACGGCGGCCGCTCCAACTGGCCCTGGCGGGATTGGGTCATCGACGCCTTCCGCAAGAACATGCCCTACGATCAATTCACCATCGAGCAGATCGCAGGTGACATGTTGCCAAACGCCGGCGACTCCCAAATCCTCGCCACCGCCTTCAACCGCAACCACCGTCAAAATGCCGAAGGCGGAGCTCTCGCGCCCGAATTCTATGTCGAAAACGTCATCGACCGCGTCGAAACCACCTCCGCCGTCTGGCTCGGACTCACCACCGGCTGCGCCCGCTGCCACGATCACAAATACGATCCCATCTCACAGCGTGAATTCTACCAGCTCTTCTCCTACTTCAACAACATCGGCGAAAGAGGCATCGGAGCCGGCCCCAAAGCAAACCCCGTCCAAAACTTCCCCTCTCCCCTTGCCTCCGTTCCGGACGCTCTTCATGCCGAACTAAAGTCGTCCTCGGAAAAAATCACCGCTACTGAAGACTCCCTCCCCGCCCGACTTCAAGACTGGATCAAAAACCACGATAAAAACGCCCTGAAAAGCGACTGGCTTCCCGTCAATCTCTCCTCCGCCAAAGCCACCAAAGGGAAACTTGAAAAGCTCTTCGACAATGCCTGGCTCTTCAAAGGCAGGGCCGACAATACGACCTACAAACTCCGCCTCCCAACCGGCAAGCGCTCCCTCACCGGCATTCGCATCGACGCCCTCCCCCACCCCTCTCTGAAAGGAGCAAACAAACTCTCCCTCGCCGCAAACGGAAATTTCGTCCTCACCGACGTCAAAATTTCCGCCAAAAAGAAACCGGTCAACATTGCCACGACCGTCGCCACCTACTCCCAGCCAAAATACCCCGCCACCAACGCCACGGACTCGAACGATTCCTCCGGGTGGGCCATCGACAGCCACCCCAACAAATCCGAAAGCCTCTTCCTCGTCTTTGAAAAGCCCATCCCTGCCAACTCCGGCGAACTCTCGGTTGACCTCCATTTCAACTTTAACTCCGCCGGCCACCAAATCGGATCCTTCCGCATCCTCGCCACCGAAGCAAAGAATCCCGCCACCAAAACCGGAGGAATCCCCGCCAACGTTCTCGCCCAACTTCAAAAAACCACCAATCCCAAAGTCCTCGCCGACTACCATCGCAGCATCGACCCGGTCCTTCGCGACGCCATTGCTCAAAAGGCCGCGATTGAGAAAAAAATCGCAGCGGCCTCCGGAGGCTCCGTTCCCGTCATGATCATGAGGGAAAAAGGCGGGGACCCCACCCCGTCTTACATTCTCAATCGAGGCCAATACGACGAACCAATCAAAGACAAACCACTTGAACGTGGGGTCATCGCCCGACTCCTCCCCGCCGGTGCCGAACACCCCAAGGATCGCCTTGGCTTCGCCCGCTGGCTCGTCTCGCGCAATAATCCAGTCACCGCCCGGGTCACCATCAACCGTATGTGGCAGCACCTCTTCTCCATCGGTTTGGTCAAAACCACCGAAGATTTCGGCCTCCAGGGCGAAATCCCCAGCCACCCCGATCTCCTCGACTGGCTCGCCGTCGAATTCATGGACTCCGGTTGGGATGTCAAAAAGATGTATCGCCTCCTTGTCACCAGCGACACCTTCAAGCAGTCCTCTAAAAGCAATTCCATCCTCAACGAGCGCGACCCCGAAAACCGCCTCCTCGCCCGCGGCCCACGCTACCGTATGGACGGCTTCGCCATCCGCGACATGGCCCTCCACGCCTCCGGCCTCCTCAATCCAAAACTCGGCGGTTCCCCGGTCAAACCCTACCAACCCGCCGGGCTTTGGCAATC
>ERZ887942.2847-NODE-2847-length-10441-cov-4.860485_pt1 | contig 10441 bp, 10 predicted proteins | sample MGYA00521099_ERZ887942 | MGnify/ENA primary metagenome ERZ887942 (study PRJEB32303, sample SAMEA104408605) | aquatic metagenome | biome: Brackish water; feature: Pelagic; material: water | place: Baltic Sea | collected 2014-06-07T06:48:00 | depth 16,251 m ... | reverse complement strand
TCAGGTGGGTGGCCTGGTCTTCGACCAGGTTGCGCGCCAAAATGTGACGTTGCCAGACACCCGCGCCGGACTGTTGATGGTCTTCGAGGTGTTTGAGAAGGCCAGCTATGCCCTCGTACTGCGTACCAACCGGCCGCTCAAGGTTCTGGATAAGGTTAAAAACCCCTAAAGAAGTCAGAAATCAGGCGGCCATGGATGTGCCGCTACCAACGTTTGTATAACGGAGACTACGTCAAGGACGATGTATGGACACCGAAACTCTTCGCCTGTGCTTGTTGTTGCACAGTCTTCCTCGCCTGCAGGGTCGTCAGCTCAGACATCTGTTGGAATATTTCACCACCCCCGAGGCGCTGTGGCAGGCAGATCCTGCGGCCCTTGTAGCGGCAGGTGCAAGCTCCGCTGCGGTGCAGGATTTGGCTTTGGCGCATCGCCTTGGCCGTCATCCGCAGGCCCCGGTCGACATAGAGGCCCAGCTTGACCTGTTGCAAGCTGTAAATGCTCAGGTGCGGGTGCTGGGCCAGCCCGGCTACCCGGCGTTGTTGGCAGCCATTCCAGACCCTCCTCCTTTTCTTTACGTACGCGGCCAGCCTGCGGCTCTGCAGCTGCCGCAACTTGCGGTGGTGGGCAGCCGCAAGGCGAGTGCTGTGGGCCTGCGTGCAGCAACCGAGCTGGCCGCGGGTGCAGCCAGAAGCGGCCTGGCCATCACCAGCGGTTTAGCGCTCGGTATCGATGCGGCAGCGCATCGCGGCGCTCTGCTCGCTCAGGGTGCGTCAATTGCGGTAATGGCAACGGGCATTGAAGCGGTGTACCCGCGGCGTCATCAGGCCTTGGCAGACGAGTTGCTTGATACAGGGTGCCTGGTAACGGAGTTTGCCCCTTTGACGCCACCCCTGCCGGGCCACTTTCCGGCTCGCAACCGCATCATCAGCGGGCTCTCCTTGGGTGTGCTGGTAGTGGAGGCGGCCTTGCCAAGCGGCTCGCTGATTACTGCCGGCACAGCCCTGGAACAGGGCCGGGAGGTTTTTGCTCTGCCGTGGTTCCCCGGGCATTTGGGTGGCCGTGGTTGCCTGCATTTACTGCGCGATGGCGCGGTTATGGTGCAGGGCATTGAGGATATCCTCGGGGAACTGGGCTCGCTGTTCGATGCTCAGCAGGCGTTTCCACGGCCACCAGAGCGTGCGCTGGCAGGGCTTGAACAGGCGGGGAAATTAACGGGCAGCCAGCACGGGTTGTTGGCGTTTATCGGCTACGAGGAGGTGGGTGTGGAGGCTTTGGTGTCGGCCTCGGGCAGGCCTTTGCCGGAGGTCCTGGCGGCGTTGTCCGCGCTTGAAATGCAGGGCTTTGTAGTGCGCCAGGGCGGGGGGTATCTGCGCAGCGATAGCGGGCTTGCCACGTTCAAGTGAAGCCGGTAAATTTCGTTTTCCGCCGCGCTAGTGCGCTCGTTGCAGGCTAAGCTTGGGCTTCTCTGAAGGCCCCGCTCGCCCGCTGCTGTCAGCCATTGGGAGTTTTTATCATGCCATCTACCCTGCAGCTTCGTGCTGCTGTGCACGCCTTGGCCGAGGGGGGCGTTATTGCCTGCCCCACCGAGGCGGTCTGGGGTCTCAGCTGCGACCCTGACAATCCGCAGGCGGTGGCGCGGCTGCTGCAGATCAAGGAGCGGCCGGTTGAAAAGGGGCTGATTCTGGTTGCTGCGAGCATGGAGCAAATCGCTCCCCTGTTGGCAGGGATCACGGATGCGCAACGCCAGAAACTCGCGCTTTCCTGGCCAGGCCCTACCACTTGGCTGATCCCTCACTATGGGCGGGTGGCGCCATGGGTACACGGCGGCCGTGAAACCGTTGCGGTGAGAGTCACGGCTCATGCGGGCATGGTGGCGTTGTGTTCAGCCTGGGGTGGCCCCGTGGTGTCCACCTCTGCCAATCCTGGTGGCAGTCGCCCGGCTCTGTCCCTGTTCCAGATTCATCGTTATTTTCGCGGTATGCTGGATGGCGTTTTACCAGGGCCTCTCGGCGGGGCGCTGCGCCCGTCGGTCATTCGCGACCTGCAGACCGATCAGGTTTTGCGCTCCTGATACAAACCGCGCGAGTGTCAGCTCGGCGGTGGCATGCGTATAATGTTGCGCTTACCGTAAGGACCCTGCTGCGATGGTCGTCGAAGATGTAAAAACCTATCTGCTGGGGTTACAGCAGCGTATCTGCGAAGCCCTTGCTGCGGAAGACGGTTCCCGGCCTTTTATCGTTGATGAGTGGCAGCGCGCTGAAGGTGGCGGTGGGCGCAGCCGGGTGCTTGCCGATGGCGCAGTCTTCGAGAAAGCCGGTGTTAATTTTTCCCATGTTATGGGCCAGCACCTGCCACCCTCGGCGACCACTGCCCGGCCAGAGCTGGCGGGGCGCAGCTATCAGGCGATGGGCGTCTCTTTGGTGATTCACCCGAGGAACCCCTACGTACCCACGTCTCACGCGAACGTGAGAATGTTTGTGGCCGAAAAAGAAGGTGCGGAGCCCGTTTGGTGGTTTGGCGGCGGCTACGATCTCACCCCCTATTACGGCAACCGTGAAGACTGCCGCCACTGGCATGAGGTAGCCGCCGCCGCCTGCGCGCCTTTTGGCGACGACGTTTACGCGGATTATAAGCGCTGGTGTGATGAGTATTTTTATCTGAAGCATCGTCAGGAGCCTCGCGGCGTGGGCGGGCTGTTTTATGATGATTTGAATGCGGGTGGTTTTGAGCGCTGCTTCGAGTTTATGCGTGCAGTGGGCGACTCCTATCTGCCCGCGTATTTGCCCATTGTGCAACGCCGAAAAGGCCAGCACTGGGGTGAGCGCGAGCGTCAGTTTCAGCTTTACCGCCGTGGCCGCTATGTTGAGTTCAACCTGGTCTTCGATCGCGGCACGCTATTCGGCCTCCAGTCTGACGGCCGTACCGAGGCCATTCTGATGTCCTTGCCACCGCTGGTGCGCTGGGAGTACAACTATCACCCTGAATCTGGGTCGCCCGAGGCAGAGTTGACGGACTACTTCCTGCAGCACAGGGATTGGTTACGTGAATAACGATTGCGGAGCGTTGTTCGGCATGCAGTGGGCAGACGTCACATGAATACCCAACCAGACAAGTACGCGGTTTTTGGCAATCCGATCAAGCACAGCAAGTCACCGGCAATTCATGCGGCGTTTGCGCAACAGTGCGGCCAGCAACTGCAGTATCGGGCTGTGCGCGTGGCGTTGGATGATTTTGCGCGTTCAGCCAGCGGGTTTTTTGCCAGCGGTGGCAAAGGCCTGAACGTAACGGTGCCCTTTAAGGAAGAGGCTTGCGCGTTTGCCGACGTACTCACCGAGCGCGCTCGGCGTGCCGGTGCAGTGAATACGTTAAGCACCGGGGTCGATGGCGTGACCACTGGCGACACCACTGACGGCATCGGGCTGGTGCGGGACATGGTCGCGAACCTTGGCTGGCAGTTGCAGGGGCGTCGCATTGCCTTGATCGGTGCGGGGGGCGCTGTGCGTGGTGTGCTGGAGCCCTTATTGAGCGAGCGCCCGGCATCCCTGCTCATTGCGAACCGAACCGCCTCGCGCGCGCAGGCGTTGGCCGAACTGTTTACCGACCTGGGCCCAGTGCACGGTGGCGGCCTCGAACTGCTTGAGCGGGGCGAGATCGATTTGCTGATTAATGCCACCAGTGCCGGCTTATCGGGTGAGATGCCAGCCCTGCCCGCTATTCATCTGACCGCCCGGGCTTGTTGCTACGACATGCTCTACGGGGCGGCGCCAACACCCTTCATGCATTGGGCGGCGCAAAACACCGCATGGGCTATTGCTGACGGTATTGGGATGTTGGTTGAACAGGCGGCTGAATCGTTTTACCGCTGGCGTCAGGTGCGCCCCGCTACCCAGCCGGTTATTGCGCAGATGCGAAATTTGATGGGAGCGGCGTAAATCGTCAGTGACAGCCGCTTCAATTTGGTTCCAGCTCCGCCAAGTGTTGGTCTTTGAGTCGCACATAATTGGCCGCGCTGTAGGTGAAGTAGTCGAGCTCTTTCTGGCTTAGAGGCCTCACTTCCCGCACAGGGCTGCCCGCATATAAATAGCCACTGCGCAGCGTTTTACCGGGTGTGACCAGGGCACAGGCACCTATCACCACGGCGTCTTCCACGATAGCGCCATCCATCACGGTTGCACCCATGCCCACCAGTACACGGTTACCGATGGTGCAGCCGTGCAAGGTGGCGTTGTGCCCGATGGTGACGTCTGCACCGATAAGCAACGGCCAGCCGTCGGGGTTGTACGGCCCGGCGTGAGTAATGTGTAGCACGCTGCCGTCTTGCACGCTGCTGCGCGCGCCAATACGAATTCGATGCATGTCGCCGCGAATGACTGCTTGTGGCCATACGGAAACATCGTCGCCGAGTTCGACGTCACCCAATACCACGGCAGTGGCGTCAACCAATACACGCAACCCCAGGCGTGGGGTGTGGCCTGCGAAGCTGCGCAGATGGATTTGTGTGTTTTGCGGCATACCAGGCTCCTCGTTTGATCCTGCTACAATAGCGGCTCCGTCAGCTGCCTGCCAGCCGACCCTGGCCCGGGAATGTTCTATGTCGACACCAGTGCAGAATCGGCGCTTCATTGCGGGCGCGGTGTGCCCGCGCTGCAGCGCTATGGACACCATCGTCGTAGACCGCGACAGCGACCTGCGTGAGTGTGTGGAGTGTGGTTTTAGTGACCCAAGGCCGAAAGATAAATTGGCCACTGAACCAGCGACTCGAGTGAGCCGCCCCGCTGCCCGGCGTGTAGAAACGCCGGCGGCGGTCGTGCGGATTCTCGACCCGTCAAGCAATAAAGTGCAGGAGTAACCCTGCCCGCAAGTACTTACAGGAAGCGGTAGGACACCTTTATGCCCGCGCCCCAAGGCGAGACGCGCTCAGGCTCGAGGTAATCACCGGCGACGTTGACGTCAGAGTTTTCGCCACCGCAGGCGAGCTGCCAGGGCGCTGCACTGACATGAACGCTGATTGATCTGGTGCGGCAAAGCCGTGTTCAGCAGCACGATAACGTAGTCCTTGTGCGCTTGCTGAACGTGACAGGCATGCGCTTGAAACGCGTGGTCGACCAGTGACCGCCGAGTACGATGTTCGGGCGGGTCGAGGAAGGTCATCGCCTGGCGTTGCATGGCCAGGAGTTCCTCTGGAAAATCCTCGAGGAGCGGGCCGAAACTGCTGGAAAACGTGGCTGGATCGCGTAGTACTGCATCAATGTCAGGTTTGTCTAGCACCAACCAGTGGCCGCCGGCCGCATATTCGTCTGGCTGCCAAACAATGCGCTGAGCATCACGCAAGCTGGCGACCGCCGCGCGTGGAGTACCTCGGGAAAAGTTGTCCAGGTGCAGCAATGTGGCGTTGAAGGGGCAGCTTGTCATGGTGCGCGCTCACAGTGATAAGGCAGGTATAAGTGCTGCGAGACCAGCATAAACATCCGCTTACCAGCCGCAGGCAGGCGGTAGATGACTAAACTTCCATCCGGGTCGAAACCACGCTGCGCGTCGTGACAGGCTCCGGTAGCGGGCGTACAGAGTGACTCCTCGAGCCAAGTTGAACAGGGTGAAGGCGAGCCACAAGCCGTTGTTGCCCCAGGGCTGGGCAAAGTACCAGACTGGTAAATAGACCAGCAGCGCGCTGGCCAGCATGGTTCGCATCATGTCGCGGGTTTCGCCGGTACCGATAAACACGCCATCGAGCAGGTAGGTGGGGCCTGCAACCAAAGGCAGGAGCACCAGCCAGAACCGGTGCTGATCGAGCACGGCCAGTACCTCGGGAAGGCTGGTTAAAAGCCTGAACAAGGGCAGTTGCAAGGTTAAAAAGGCGATGCTGAGCAGGCCCGCAGCCACGGCACACCACAGCCCACAGCGCCGCACTACCTGATAAAACCCTGCCTCATCTCCTGCACCCGCCCGGTTGCCCGCCATGCTTTCAACGGCGTAGGCGAAGCCATCCAGGGCGTACGCAGTGAGCAGCAGTAGTTGCATCAGCAAAGCGTTGGCAGCGAGCGTAGCAGGCCCCAGCCTCTCCCCCATCGCTGTGAAAAACGCAAACGCCGCAAGCAGGGTGATGGTGCGCACAAACAAATGACCGTTGCTACGCAACAGCGTCACATAGACTCGGATATTGAGTAGATCCTGTCGGTTCACGTGTCGGTGCAGTGGGCCAGTACGACGCAACACACCAACTAGCGCAAGGCCCAGCCCCAGATATTCAGCCAATACGGTCGCCAGCGCCGCGCCGTCACTCGCCAAACCCAGGCCGACCACAAACAGCACGTCCAGTGCTATGTTCACCACGTTGGTGGCAATCAACACCCACATGGGCCAGCGGGTATCCCCATGCCCGATAAACCAGCCGATAATGGCGTAAGTCAGCAATACGGCCGGGGCGCTGGCGATACGGATTTGCGCATAACTGGCGGCAAGGCCTGACAGGCTGGCGTCAGGCGACATCAGTGTTAGCCCGGTGCGCAGCCAGAAGGGGTGTAGCAGCCAAACCAGCATTGCCAGCGCCAGTGCCATCACGCCGGCTCGGCAAAGTTCGAGGTTGGCTCGGCCTTCATTGCCCTCCCCGAGGGCCCGCGCCACACGCCCCGTCGTGCCCATGCGGAGAAAACTGAATCCCCAATACAAGAACGAAAGCAGTGCGCTGCCAATCGCGACTGCCCCCAAATAGCGCGTGTCATCAAGGTGGCCCAGTATGCCTGCGTCAACCAACCCGAGCAGCGGTATAGAAATATTGGACAAAATTGCAGGCCAGGCAACCCGCCATATTTTGTGGTCCAGGGGTGTTATAGAAACCATATATTGCGCTCTGGGGTGAGGCCCGGAAGCTTGCAGCGGCGCACATCCCAACCCTCTTAAAATCAGCATCTTAGTATTTTTTAGCAGAGAGTTTCGCTATAATCCCGCGCCCTCGCATGCGACACGTGGTCGTAAGGGTTTGATTATTGGCTGGAACAAGCAACTACCTCACTCCTCCCTTCCCTCGATGAAGGGCTGCGGCCCCCCGGCGCATTATGCCCGTGGTCGCTCGGAAAACGCCTGCGAGGTGCGTGAGCAGGAATAGCGTAATGCCGACTGGCTGGGAGAGTTTGTGAAAATTAGGGAGACACGGGAAATGTTGTTAAAAGCGAACAGACTGCGTGAGCTGGTGCTTGGCCCTGTGCTCATGCTGCTGAGCCTGGCCAGTGCTGGGGCCGCAGCGGCGGGCGATAAGGTGAACGAGTCTTGGCAGGTGAACATGCAGCCAGGTGCCACTGAAATTGGCCAGAGCATTTATGACTTGCACATGTTGATCTTCTGGATCTGTGTCGTTATTGGTGCGCTGGTGTTTGGCGTCATGTTTTACTCCATTTTTTATCACCGCAAGTCTCGCGGTGTAACGCCATCCACGTTCCACGAAAGCACCAAGGCGGAAATTGCCTGGACGGTGGTCCCTTTTCTGATTTTGATTGGTATGGCGGTTCCCGCTACCTCGACCTTGCTTGAAATCTATGATTTCGACGACGCCGACATGGACGTCTTGGTAACGGGTTACCAGTGGAAGTGGAAGTACGAATACCTGAATGAAAACGGGGAAAACGTAGCCTTCTTCAGTAACCTGCGCACGCCACAGGGCGAGATCTACAACGCCACGGACAAAGGTGAACATTACCTGCTGGAAGTGGATGAGCCTATGGTGATTCCGGTTGACACCAAGGTGCGCTTCCTGGTGACCGCCAATGATGTGATTCATTCTTTCTGGGTGCCTGAGCTCGCGGTCAAGAAGGACGCTATTCCGGGGTTTATCAACGAAACCTGGACCAAGGCCAACGTCGAAGGTATTTACCGTGGCCAGTGCGCCGAGCTGTGCGGTAAAGAGCACGGCTTCATGCCTATTGTGGTGAATGTGGTCAGCAAGGAAGAATACGCAGGCTGGCTGGAAGCTAAAAAGGTTGAAGCGGCAGAAATTCGCGGCCTGATGGCGCAAACCTTCACCATGGACGAACTCATGACCCGCGGTAAATCGGTATACGAGCGCAACTGTCTGGCCTGTCATGGTGCCAACGGTGAAGGCGGCGTAGGTACCGCAATTGCGGGCAGTACGGTGGCAATGGGCGAAGTTGCTGGCCACCTCGAAATTGGTATCAACGGCGTGCCGGGCTCTGCCATGCAGGCGTTCGGCGGCCAGATCAACGACGTGGAAATGGCGGCGGTGATTACCTATCAGCGCAACGCATTTGGCAACAATATGGGCGACATGATTCAGCCCATAGATGTTTACAACCACAAAAAAGGCTAATTGGAGGAATTAACGATGGGCGCTCATCATCACGGTCCTGCCAAGGGCCTAAGCCGGTGGCTGTTTACCACCAACCATAAAGATATCGGAACCATGTACCTGTGGTTCTCGTTTTCGATGTTCATCTTGGGTGGCGCGTTCGCCATGATCACTCGTGCCGAGCTGTTTCAGCCCGGTATGCAGCTCATAAACCCGGCATTCTTTAACCAGATGACCACCCTGCACGGCCTGATCATGGTGTTTGGTGCGATCATGCCCTCCTTTGTGGGCCTGGCGAACTGGATGATTCCGATGATGATCGGCGCGCCGGACATGGCGCTTCCGCGGATGAACAACTGGAGCTTCTGGATTCTGCCGCCGGCGTTTCTGATTCTGGCGTCTACTTTGTTCATGGAAGGCGGAGCACCCAATTTTGGTTGGACCTTCTATGCGCCGCTGTCTACCACCTACGCGCCGCCCTCGGTCACTTACTTCATTTTCTCCATTCACGTGTTGGGCCTGTCGTCCATCATGGGTTCGATCAATATTATTGCTACCGTCATGAACATGCGCGCACCCGGCATGACCTACATGAAGATGCCGTTGTTTGTGTGGACCTGGCTGATCACCGCGTTCCTGTTGGTGGCGGTTATGCCGGTGCTTGCGGGTGCAGTCACCATGATGCTGATGGATATTCACTTTGGCACCAGCTTCTTCTCTGCCGCGGGCGGTGGCGACCCGGTATTGTTCCAGCACATCTTCTGGTTCTTTGGCCACCCCGAGGTCTATATCATTATTTTGCCGGCATTTGGTGTGGTCTCACAGATCATTCCTGCGTTTGCCCGCAAGCCGCTGTTTGGCTACGACTCTATGGTATACGCGACTGCCGCGATTGCCTTCCTGTCATTTGTTGTTTGGGCGCACCACATGTACACCGTGGGTATGCCGGTCGCCGGTGAGTTGTTCTTCATGTACGCCACCATGTTGATTGCCGTGCCTACTGGTGTGAAGGTCTTTAACTGGGTGACCACAATGTGGCGTGGTTCCATGACCTTTGAAACGCCGATGTTGTTTTGTATCGGTTTCTTGGTGCTGTTTACGATTGGTGGTTTCACGGGCTTGATGTTGTCTATCGCGCCTGCTGATTTCCAGTATCACGACAGCTACTTCGTCGTGGCACACTTTCACTATGTGATGGTCGCCGGTGCGGTATTCTCCATGAGTGCGGCTGTGTACTACTGGTTGCCCAAGTGGTGTGGCCGCATGTACAACGAAGCCATGGGTAAAACCCACTTCTGGATCTCATTTGTCGGCTTCAATATTGCGTTTTTCCCGCAGCACTTTGTGGGCTTGGCCGGCATGCCACGGCGTATTCCAGATTACGCGCTGCAGTTTGCGGATTTCAACATGATATCCAGCATAGGCGCCTTTATTTACGGTGCGTCGCAAATCCTGTTCCTGTACAACGTGGTGGCGACGATTGTGGCCGGCAAACCGACTAGTGACGCTAAAACCTGGGAGGGTGCCGAAGGCCTTGAGTGGACGGTGGCAACGCCTGCGCCCTATCACACCTTTGAAACGCCGCCGCAGGTTCGTTAAAGCGGCAGGTTCGCCGGGTCCAAGGAGGTCGACATGTTGAGAGTAAGCAGTAATCCAGTCGTGGACACCGTGGTCAAGCTAGCTTCGACCGCGGTGGTAATGTTTGCTTTTGTCTTTGTGGTGATGGTGCCGCTGTACGACGTCTTGTGCGATGCCCTGGGCATTAATGGCAAGACAAACGGTGAAGCCTATACCGCGGTGCAAGCGGGGGTCGATGAATCGCGTACGGTTACCATTCAATTCGTGGCGACCAACAACGAGGGTATGCCTTGGGATTTTGGCCCTTCAGTGACGATGATGAAGGTGCATCCGGGCGCGAGTAACGATACGGTATTTCATGCTCGTAACCCTCTGCCGCAGGCGATGGTAGCTCAGGCGATTCCCAGCGTTTCGCCCGCGCGGGCGGCGGCTTACTTCCACAAAACAGAGTGCTTTTGTTTTAACCAGCAGCCTCTGGATGGTGATACTTCCGCTGAAATGCCTTTGCAGTTCATTATTGACCGCGAATTGCCCGGTGATATTCACACTATCACGCTTTCCTACACT
>ERZ887942.2844-NODE-2844-length-10452-cov-9.128499_pt1 | contig 10452 bp, 9 predicted proteins | sample MGYA00521099_ERZ887942 | MGnify/ENA primary metagenome ERZ887942 (study PRJEB32303, sample SAMEA104408605) | aquatic metagenome | biome: Brackish water; feature: Pelagic; material: water | place: Baltic Sea | collected 2014-06-07T06:48:00 | depth 16,251 m ... | reverse complement strand
TCCTGATGTCGCGCCGTGCCGAAGTGCCCGCCGCCTTGATGACGCCCTACAACAAGGGGGAACGCTGATGTTCGATCTTCTGATCAAGGGTGGCACGATGCCCGATGGGACCATTGCAGATATCGGGATCAAGGGTGACCGGATTTCGGCGGTGGGGCGGCTGGATGGTCCTGCGGCAAGGGTGATCGACGCGACCGGCGATCTGGTCTCTCCCCCGTTTGTTGATCCGCATTTTCACATGGACGCTGTGCTGTCCTATGGACTGCCTCGGATCAACGCCTCGGGCACGCTGTTGGAGGGCATTGGCCTTTGGGGCGAATTGCGTGAGACTGCGACAGAGGATGAGATGGTCGACCGCGCTCTGCGCTATTGCGACTGGGCGGTTAGCATGGGCCTTTTGGCGATCCGCACCCATGTTGATACGACTCCCGACCACCTGCGCGGGGTCGAAGCGATGCTAGAGGTCAAGAGCCGCGTTGCCCCTTATCTCGACCTGCAATTGGTGGCCTTTCCGCAGGACGGCCTCTACCGCACCCCAACCGGACGGCAGAACGTGGTCCGGGCCTTGGATATGGGCGTGGACGTGGTCGGCGGCATCCCGCATTTCGAACGCACGATGGAGGAGGGCGCTGACTCCTTGCGCGATCTGGCGCGTATGGCCGCCGAGCGGGGGTTGATGTGGGATGTCCATTGTGACGAAACCGATGATCCCATGTCGCGCCACGTCGAAACCATGGCGCGCGAGGTAGCGCGGCATCGTCTGGGCGGTCGTGCGGCGGGCAGTCATCTGACCAGCATGCATTCGATGGACAATTACTATGTCTCGAAACTGCTGCCTCTGATTGCGGAATCCGGGATGACGGCCATTCCAAACCCCTTGATCAACATCACACTGCAAGGCCGCCACGACAGCTATCCCAAGCGGCGCGGTTTGACGCGGGTGAAAGAGCTGCAGGCGATGGGCATCACCGTCGGCTGGGGGCAGGACTGCGTGCTGGATCCCTGGTATTCCTTGGGCACCGCCGACATGCTGGACGTGGCCTTCATGGGCCTGCATGTCGCGCAGATGACCCACCCCGCCGAGATGGCCCGCTGCTTTACCATGGTCACCGAATGCAATGCCGCGATCATGGGGTTGCAGAATTATGGGCTGAAAGTCGGCGATCAGGCCAGTCTGGTGGTGCTGGACGCCGCAAATCCGATCGAGGCGCTGCGGCTGCGCCCCGACCGGCTTGCCGTGGTGTCGAAAGGCCGCGTCGTGGCCGAACGCCACCGCAACGACTGCCGTCTTGATCTTGGGTCCCGGCCAAAGTCGGTCAGGCGCAGGCTGTGATGGAGCGATTAGACCACCTGTAAATCCCTGAAGAGATTAGGGAGCAGTTCGTCTGCGCCGGGGCGTGACACACTTGCAATGCAAGTTGCCTAAACCTTAGCTACGAGCCTTCGGCAACCGCAGCCTTGCGTTGCTGGACGGCTGCGAAGAAGCCATCGGTGCCATGGCGCGCGGGCGTCAACGAAAGGTAATCGCTGTCGGCAGCAGCCGTAAGATGAGGTGCCGCCTCGCTCAGTGGCAAGACATGAAAGGTTGGATGGGCGGCTAGGAACGCAGCCACCTGTGCTTCGTTTTCCTCAGGCAGGATTGAGCAGGTGGGCTCTATCAGAAGAAACTGGCTTGATGCTGGGAGGGCGTCTACGTAGCCTTTCGGAGAGACCCAGCGCTCACCTTTCCGCTGTTTCAAGACCAGCCCAGAGATCATCCGCTTGGCAGTGATGCTCTAAATTCGGTTCCCGCTGTCGCTGCGCAAAGTCGAGGACCTCTTGCATGGGCGTGGGATAGAGATTAGCCACGAAACAGTGTGCTATTGATGGAACCGGTTTGGTCCGATGTTTTCTTCAAAGACCCACAAGGGCTTGGCTGGCTTTGTTCGCGTTCTCACTCGGAACTACCAACGACCACGCGCCTAGTGAGAGAGAGTTGGGTGCCAGGCCCACCTCCTCCGCCACAAACCATTCGCAAACCCGAGACGAGGCCCCAGCGTGGGCCTTTTTTCTTTTTGTTTCAAAGGGGTTTAGCGAGGCCATCCGACTTTCGGAGACTGACCGCTCGTCCAAAATTGGTCTCCGAACGCCCCGCGTCTCTTTTCACCCGCCCTTCACCCAAATCGAGACGCATTCAAAAATGTATGTCTTTTCAGATGCTTGCCGAAAATAGGTTGCGCCGCAGTTGAAGCGGGCTCGACCGCTATCAATGCGAACAGAGACACCCGAAGGCGGCGTGGTTGTGCGCGTTGGTGCGAAGTCTTGATGGGAACAGGACCCCATCTCCATGCCAACCGCGATTGGCGGATTGGCGCCCGAGCATCGAGGAGCCGACATTCGCTGCGGCCTGAACGAACGACTGGGGTGCGGACGAAGTAGTCATTTGCTGCGCGAACGACGAAGGGCCGCTTTTTGCGCCTTTCGACAACACATACCTTCGGTCTCGGCGGCATCTGGGAGTTCACCGCTGATAAGCGAGAATTCTGCGGAAATTCCAAATCATATGTTGGCCTTTGAAAACGCAGTTTCGCCAAACTTGGTGCTCCAATTGCTCAGTTGCGCGTATGCGATTCAGGTAGCGGAGCAGAAGCGCACTCGCTCAAAACGGCCACGGGCTAGCTGAGCAGTTCAAACTTCATCACATCGACAATGCCCCGATCCGTGATTTTCAGTGCCGGGATCACCGGCAGGGCCAGAAAGGCTAGTTGCAGGAACGGTTCTTTCAGCGTCACCCCCAGCGAAAAGGCTGCGCTGCGAAGCTTCTCGAGATCACGCTGGACTTGCTCAAACGGGTCAAGGCTCATCAACCCGCCCACGGGCAAGGCAAGTTCGGCAAGCACCTTGCCATCGCGGGCCACGACAAAGCCGCCCTCGATCTCGGACAGCCGGTTGGCGGCCAACGCCATATCCGCGTAATCCACTCCTACACAGGCGATGTTGTGGTGGTCATGACAGACGGTTGAGGCGATGGCCCCAGCCTTCAGGCCAAAGCCTTTGACAAAGCCAGTGGCGATATTGCCATTCTTGCCATGCCGTTCCACCACCGCGATGCGCACCAGATCGCGGGCCGGATCGGGGTGTTTGTCGCCATCTTTAATCGGCACGATTTCGTGCAAATGCTCGGTGATGATCTTGCCTTCGATGATCCCGATCACATCGGTCTCTTGCCGATTAGCCTTGGCGCGAAAGTTTTCAGGCCGCAATTGCGGCGCTTTGACCGAGTGTCGACCCACGGGCGGGAGGGTCTGGCGCGCGGCAAAAGCGGTGTCGGTCACATGTGTGCCTCCGGCAAACACCTTTTCCACGGCACAAGTCTCAATGTCCGACAGCACGACGATATCCGCCCGCCGCCCCGGCGCAAGCTGGCCGCGGTCCTTCAGGCCAAACGCCTCGGCCCCTGATAGGGACGCGGCGCGATACGCGGCCAGTGGTGGTGTACCAAGGCGGATCAGCTCCGCGATCATGAAGTTCAGATGTCCCTCTTCCCCAATATCCAGCGGATTGCGGTCATCGGTGCACAGGCACATGTAGGGCGCGGTTGTCGGCGTCACCAGCGGTTGCAGGGCATGCAGATCCTTGGAGACCGAGCCTTCGCGGATCAAGACCCGCAACCCCTTTTGCAGCTTCTCCAGCGCCTCTTCGGCGCTTGTCGCCTCGTGTTCGGTGCGGATCCCAGCACTGGCATAGGCATTCAGGTCGCGGCCCGACAGAAGCGGGCAATGGCCGTCTATATGGCCGCCTTGAAACAGCCGCAGCTTGGCCATGGCGGCGCGGTCGCGGCGGATCACACCGGGGAAATTCATGAATTCGGCCAGCCCGATGCCGGAGGGATGGCCCATGAGCGGCACAAGGTCTTCGGCCTCGATCCAGGCACCGGCGGTTTCCATATCCGTCGAAGGCACGCAGGACGAAAGCTGCACGCGGATATCCATCAGCGTATGCGCGCTGGCCTGCTGGAAATAGCGGATGCCCTCGGGGCCGATCACATTGGCGATCTCATGCGGGTCGCAAATGGCGGTGGTCACGCCAAGAGGCGTCACGCAGCGATCAAATTCAAAGGGTATGACCAGCGAGGATTCGATGTGCAGATGTGTGTCGATGAAGCCGGGCACCAACGTTTGGCCGGTCACATCGATTACGGCCGTGGCTTGGTAGTCTGCGCCGATCCCGACAATGGTGTCGCCGCAGATGGCCACATCGCCTTCGATCATAGTGTCGGTTACCAGATCCCAAACAATTCCACCCCTCAGGACCAGATCGGCGGGGGCATCTCCACGGCCTTGCGCAATTCGGGTTTCCAGATCGCTCATTGGTTCACTCCGCTGTTGCCATGCCAAGCCGCCGCAATACGCGCCGTTCCACGATCACGACGGCCTGATAAAACAGGACCGACAGCAGGACTGACACCGCAGCCACCGTCCAGATCATGCCGTAGTCGAGAAACCCGCGCGATTGATTGAGTAGATTGCCGAGGCCCTTACCGGTCGCCAGCCACTCCGCAATCATCACACCGAGAAGGGCGCGCGGCACGGTCAGTCGTGTCGCCGCAAACAGGTAAGGCAGCGAGGCCGGGATGGTAACCATACGCATCTCGGTCCAGCGTCCCGCACCATAGGCGCGTGGCATATCCTCTGCGCTGCGCGGAACAAGGGCAAGACCCTGTGCCAGCGTCACGAAAGCAGGGAAGAACGTCACCGAGATGGTCACCCAAAGCGTCAGCGTTGTGCCCCGCCCAAGGATCAGAACCAGCAGCGGCGTCAGGGCCACCAGCGGCATGGTTTGCGTCACCAGAGCCACGGGCATGAAAGCCTCGATGGCTCGGGGGAAAAGCCGCGATGAGATCGCCAGCAGGAAGGCAAAACCCAACCCCGCGGCCATCCCTAAAAAGGTGATTGGCAGGGTTTCGGCCAAAGCGGCCAATAGTCGCTTCTGGGCACTTTCTGCGGTGGGGCCAAAGAATATGTAGTCCACAACGCCCAAAGGGGTTTTGGAGATCAAGTCGGGCACGCCCGTGACCTTGATAAAGGTCCACCAGACCAGAAAGGGCAGCGCAATTGTGACCAGTGTCAATGCGATCTGCTTGGCAGGATGCGTGACAAGCGGGGTGGCATCGGGCACGGCTGTGTTCAGCGTCACCGCGCGGGTCGCGCCAATGGTGCGATTGGCCAGCAGGGCGAATACCGCGTACGACAGTCCAGCAATCACAGTGGCAACCAGACCAATGCCCCAGAGCCTGTCCGGCTCTCCGCGCCCCAGCGAGCCTAGAAGATATGCGCCAAGTCCCCAGCGGCCACCGCCGCCAAACTCGGCCAGGATCGCGCCCAGCACCGCATTGGGTGCGGCCACGCGAAGGCCTGCTAGGATCGAGGGCAGAGCGCCTCGAAACTGCACGCGGCGCAGAATATCCCAGCGGGTGCCGCCATAGGCACGGATTACGTCCGTGGCCCGGCTGTCGGCCTGACTGAGCCCGATCACGGTCGCGGTCATAGTCACGAAATACACACCAAGCGCGGCAAGCGCGATGCGCGGTGCCATGCCGGACAGTGTCAGAACAAGTATGGGTGCGATGGCGATGGGTGGCAGCGCGAAAGCCGCGATGTTCACCCCGCGAAACAGCCGCAGCGTCGTCGGAGACAAAGCGAAAATCACCCCCGCGCCGATGCCAAGCGCATTGCCGATGACGAACCCGATTGTCGAGGCATAGAGCGTCGCCCAGATATGGCGGGGGTAGTCGCCCCAATCGACCCAGAGCCGGATCAGGATCTCGGATATGCCGGGCAAAGCGCCGCCCGCCACCAGATCAAGCCGCCCGACGATTTCCCAGATCGCCAGCAAGACCGCTGCCGTGCGAAGCCCGCGCCATCGCCCGGAGTTCTCAACCGCCATGCAGCACCTCCGCAATATGGTCGCAGACCTTGTGGAATGCAGGGTCGGAAAACAAGGCAGGTGCCCGCGGGCGGTCGAATCCGATGTCGATGATATCCACGATCCGCCCCGGGTTCGCATGCATCACCACCACCCGGTCCGCGAGAAACACCGCTTCGTCGATACCGTGTGTCACCAATAGTGCCGTTGACCCGGTTTCCGTCCAGATGCGTTGTAATTCAAGGTTCATCTGCCGCCGCAAAATCTGGTCGAGCGCGCCAAAAGGTTCATCCATGAACAGGATTTGAGGATGCGTTACCAGCGCTCGCGCTATGGCGACTCGTTGGCGCATGCCGCCGGACAACTCACCGGGCAGCGCGTTTTCGTAGCCCTTCAGACCAACAAGGTCGATCATGTTCTGGATATGGGCCGTCACGGTAGCAGCGGACCGCCCCAAGACCTCGAGAGGCACCTCAATGTTGCGCCGCACACTGCGCCACGGCAGCAGCGCGGCATCCTGAAATGCCACGCCAGTCTTGCCGGCTTTTGCCGCCTGCATCGGGACGGTGCCTGCGATCTGCACCTCACCGGAATCCGCCGGCTCAAGGCCAAGCGCGATGCGCATGACCGTCGACTTGCCACAGCCCGACGGACCAATGATCGCGGTAAAGGATCCCTTGGGGCAGGACAGGGTCACGTCGCGCAGTGCTTCGACAATCTTGCCCCGCCCCCTAAAGGTCTTGCAGACCCCGGAAAGGGAAATCCCGTCCGGGGCCGACATCAAATCTCCTCAAGCAGGCTGGTGTCGAACATGTCGCGCGTGCCGTTGATGCCCACTTCGGACAACGCACGCAGGTTGGCTTCGATACCCTCTTCGGTCATCGCCATATAACCTGCGGGGCTTTCCATCAGCGGCTGCTGGGCATTGTTGAAAAAGATCTCGTTTTCGATGGTGCGGCCTGTCCCTGCGAACCACGTATCAGCCCATTTCGGCGGCCAGAGGTTTGGATCCTTGAAATTCTCGTCCCAACCCTTGCGCGAAGCGCGCAGCCACGACACAAGTTCGGCACGCTTGGTGGCAAGCGTTTCCTCTGTCACAACGACGGTATCATTGTAGATCGTGAAGCCGAAATCGTAGAGCAGGAACGATGTTGCTTCGACACCCTGTTGACTGATCGTGTAGGGAACGTTGGTGGTGAAATCGAGGCTGGCGTCAATCTCGCCCTGAATGAGTGGCGTCGGGTCATAGGCGTAAGGTACGATATTGACCTGCGATGGGTCGATCCCGTTCAGCGCCAGCATTGCGTTTACCGAAATCACGTTGACCGGTGGCACGGCCAGCGTCCTGCCGATCAGATCCTTGGGTTCGTTGATCGGGTTCGACACAAGCGACACGATGCCAATCGGGTTCTTCTGATATTGCGCGCCGATGATCTTGAAAGGCGCTCCCTGCTCGGCAATCGCCTTGATCGTGGTGTCGGGCGTGGTCAGCGCCAGATCGGCGCGGCCTGCAATGATGGTGCTTTCGGGGATCACGTCGGGGCCGCCGGACAGATAGGTCAGGTCCAACCCTTCTCCGGCATAGTAGCCTTCGTCGATGCCAATGAAGTAGCCTGCGAATTCGGCATCATTGATCCAGGCCGCCTGCATGGTGAAAGGTGTGGCTGCACTGGCCCGAAGCGGCAGCGAAGTCGCTGCAGCGCTTGCAGCGGCTGTACCAAGGAAACGGCGGCGGTTCAGTCTGAGTGTCATGAGAAGGGTCTCCTTTGTTTGGGTGATCATGCGAGGCCTTGAAGGCGCTGAAGCTCTTGCAAGGGCGGGGTTTCAGAAATCTGTTTGGGTTCGAGCAATGGCCATTTCACACCACGCGGCCGCTTGGCCCGGCGTTCGACCACATGCGTTTTGTTCGGCGTCAGGATGGTATCAACCAGAATATCGGTCTCAGAGGGCTGCAATTGCTCTTCGACAAGCTGCACATCATGGACGACGGCATGAACTGGCGTATGTTCACCCACAAGGCCAAGATCGGTGAACATGCCCCATTCGAGATCAAAGAAGCCGTGGCCTTTTCCAAAACGGACACCGTTGACCGATACCGCCGATGCCCCAGTCACCAGATAATCAAACCGCCCTTTCTGCGCGATCTCTTCAAGCGTGATCGGGACGCCGAAATGCTCCATACCATCAAGCCAGGAGGCATAGAGAGCAGCTCCTTCGGGCACCGTGGTTGGGTCAAGGTAGAGAAAGCCACGGTATATCCCATAGGTGGACATGACAAAGGGCTTGCCATCCTCGATCATCCGGCGCCGTAGATCGGCAAGGCAATTGTCCGGTGTGATAAAGGCAAAGCGGCTGTTCTGGTAAGCCTCGCTCTGGACGACGCGGTCGGTTGCGGCTTCCGAGCCTTCAAAATCGGGGATGACTTCAGCAAAGTTCATGTGAAACCGGGTGTCTGGCCTCGCCACGTCCTTTAGTTTCGTCCATATCTTTTCGCGGATGGTCTTGGAGGTCGACATTTTGCTCATTTCATGTGTTTCATTGTTTCACTATCATGAAACAGGTGTTCCAAACGTCAAGAGAAATCGTTTTCCATGGCCTCAAGACTAATCCTCAGAATTCAGGAACGTTCTGCGCGCCTGACGTCGAGCGAAAAGAAGATCGCACATGTTTTGTTGCAGAATCAGAGCCTTGTTGAAACGCACACGGCGACGGAACTTGCGGCGAAGGCCGGAGTGTCCAAGGCGACAACTGCCCGTTTTTTCCGCAGTTTGGGCTATGCCGACTTTGAAGAGGTCCGCCTGCAGGCCCGCGAAGAGCGCAATCGGCGGGAACCTTATTCAGACGTGGAAACGATTCCCGAGCCTGCGACATTTGGGCGAACCATCTCCGATCACCTTGAACTGGAGCTGCGCAATCTGACCCGCACCTTTGAGGAGTTGCGCTCGGATCTGCTGCCGGACATCTCTCAAGTTCTGGAAGAAGCACCCCGCGTCTGGTTTGTCGGTTTTGGCGATGAACAGGGGCTGGCTCGGTTGGGTCGGTCGCTGTTTGCGCGGCTACGGCACGGTGTTCATGAGTTGCAGGGACAGGGACATACCTGGGCAAATGAGTTGTCGATGACAGGCCCCCGTGATGCGTTGGTCCTCTTGACTTTTGAGCCACGCCCAAAGGTGTTGCGCCCCCTGCTTGCCCATGCGCGCACCACGCGGATGCGCGTCATCACGCTGACCGATCACGCCTATGCCCCACAGGCGGAGCGGTTCTCCGAGGTTGTTCTACCGTGCCACGTTGCCAGCTACGGCGCGCTTCCTACACATGCGACGATGCTATCCGTCTTGCGGCTGATCGCCGTGGCTTATCTGGGCCGCAACCCCGAAGCGGTCAGTCAGCGCATCTCGACGCTGGCGGCTATCGATGAGGAGCTCGATTTATTTGAGTAGCTGACGAATGCAACCCGGATCAGACTAGCTCAAAAATGCTAAGAGCGTCCAATGACCTCCAGTACTTGCAAGCGCTATCTGTGAAACTGGACGGTAAAGATTGTCGCGATCGGCTGGTCAAAACCCAGATAACATGCTCGTCTCATACGGGGCAGCATTTTCGTGAATTGGGCAATAGTTTCCAATGTCACCACCAGCTGTAAGTTCATAATCTACGCAGGGAGGCCAAGGCCCGTTCTAGGTCAACCTTACGACGGCAAATGGCAGCAGTGCGCGGTTCAAGCCCATTTCTGCGTAGCGCAGCATTAGGTACAGTGGGCTCGCTACCGCCGTCCGTGGCATGAAATTCCTAGGTCCGTTCTGGATTGGCGAACGGCACAACCGCTCGCCAACAGGTCTTAGATGTCGATGCGCTCAGCAATACTTAGAGCATCTTCCAGCTCGACGCCCAAGTATCGCACAGTGCTATCGACCTTCGTGTGGCCGAGTAGAAGTTGTACTGCGCGAAGGTTACCCGTCTTGCGGTAAATCTCCGCAGCTTTGGTTCGACGCATCGAGTGTGTCCCGTATCCGCTGGGTTCCAGACCAATCGCTGTCACCCAATTACGGACCAACCGGCCATACTGCCGCGTTGAGATGTGAGGGCGGTCATGGAAACGGCTTGGGAACATAAAGCGGCACCCGATCATCTCAGGTGATCTTACCCACGCAATGACTGTATCTCTCGTGTTTTGAGTCAGTTCGAACTGAACGGGTTTCTTGGTCTTACGCTGGATAATTGAAACGCGCTCACGAACTCGGTCATCTTTGACCAAATCGGCCACGCCGAGTTTGACCAGATCACAGCCTCGCAGCTTGCTATCGATTGCAACGTTGAAAAATGCAAGATCGCGCAGATAGCCTGCAAGTTCGAGCCGGGCGCGAATGGCCCAAACCTGTTTGGGAAGAAGCGGTCGTTTCTGACCGATGATCCGCCCCTTGTTCCAGGCTTTGTTTCTCGGGGTAACTGCGGGAAGTTGGACTCTTGGCATAATATGCCCTCCAATCCTCCCTCTAAACCCAGGCATCAGCACCGCGCTGACAACAAGAGCATAGCATCCTGTTGAAC
>ERZ887942.2842-NODE-2842-length-10458-cov-6.526771_pt1 | contig 10458 bp, 6 predicted proteins | sample MGYA00521099_ERZ887942 | MGnify/ENA primary metagenome ERZ887942 (study PRJEB32303, sample SAMEA104408605) | aquatic metagenome | biome: Brackish water; feature: Pelagic; material: water | place: Baltic Sea | collected 2014-06-07T06:48:00 | depth 16,251 m ... | reverse complement strand
TCAAACAGTTCGGGAAATGTTGACTGCAATTGTAAGCTTCCCAGGGCATCAATTTTGGAGTGATAATGTCACAATACTGAATTCGAAGGCCCTTCCAACCCTACCAAGTTCTAAGAATCTTACGGATCACTACCTACTGGCGCTCGCAATCAAACATGAAAGTAAGTTCGCCACACTCGATCAAAGAATCGACCCTTCTACGATACCCGGTGGGGCCAATGCTTTAGTTCATATCGACTGACTACAAACACCCCCTTTCAGCCTAGCCCTAGTACTCTCGACCTAACTTATTGGCCTAGCGATTCTATGTGAATGAAAAGTCTCACAGTTTCTGTGAACGATGACAGCTACCAAAAGACCAGATCTCGAGGCTGTTAGACTCGTTAATCGCTACGACTAAAAAAACAGCGCTTGGTTAGGGTAAATTCAACCCCAATGCATCCGCAATCTCAGCCAGCGAAAAGGCCGTGGCGTTGCCATCATCATGTATGGCGTAGAGGGCACCTTTCGGGAAACGAAGGCTGCTAACAGGATCCAGCCAAATACCATCGGTGTTGGACGTGATCGTTCCTTTTATCGCGCCCACATATTCAAGGCTTTGGCGGTCGAAAAAGAGGTATTGATTCAAATCTATGCCTTGGTCGGTGAAAATCCAGTAACCGGTTTTTTCGCCCGTCTGCCAGAGAGCGATACCTTCGGGTTGGTTCTCAAAAATACCGCGGCCGATGACATCCCCCGTAAAATTCCCATCAGACGTGTAACGCTTTATGGCTTGGCCTTCAGCTGAAATTTCTTCGTCCCCGATCATGAGGTGGTTATAAGCGGGATCACCGTAAATACTTTCAACGATATTCAACACACCCTCACCACTCGTATCACCAAATGCTTTTGTCCAAGAGTACTCCAGACTATCAGCTTCGGTAAAGGTAATCTCATATACATGGACCCGTTTACCGAGCTCAGCAAGCGGTGGTTTCTCCTCAGTTAATGTCTCGTAGTTGTCCGTTACATACACCGTCACATGGTCCCAATCCTTCTGCCAAACATAAAGCCCGTAGGGGTTGATAAGATGATCCATTCCGAAGGAACCCAATTGAAAGAAATCGGGTAGCGATAGCACTTGCACCCGTTGATTATCGCGCTCGACGACGAATACTTTATCCCCCACGACACTTACGCCATTGGGACGATTGAACTGACCAAGCGCGGGGCCCTGTTGCCCCACCTGTTTAATGAACGCGCCATTAAAGGCATCATAAACGAGGAGGCAATGGGTGCCCTTGGCGGTTACGATGAGCCAATGCTCACCGTTGGGGCCATGATAAGTCGCCAACGAATCGACATTGTTAATTTCGTCACGCTGGGTGAAGAACCACTCGCTTACTTCAACCGGTCGAGCGTCTTGGGAAACCAAGGATACACAGCCCGTTGATAAGACCGAAACGATTAGGAAAAATATGGATTTCATTTTTTATTGAAAATAAGGAGGTCGCCCAACTACCAGAGGCGACCTCCTCCGATTTCTATTTAGATACCGAATTACCCCAATTGCTACCTAAAGGTTCCACTTCACACCGAAGTTCGCGGCCCAGGAGTACTCCTCGTATTGTCTCAGACGAGAAGACTCACCATAATACGCGCGCAACGGTTCGTCGTCTATATTCACAAATTCCGCAAAGATAGTGATATTATCGCTGATCGTGTAGGAAGTTGAAACGTCCCACTGGAAATGAGTATCGATAAATTCATCTTCGGACGGATCACCACCGATAACCTGCAAATACTCGCTACGATAAGTTCCAGCCACGCGTATGAAGAACCCTCGGAATTCGTAAGAAAGCGCGATCGTCCCGAGCAAATCTGAAGTACCCGGAAAATCCACCGTCAAATCACCATCGCGATCTGCAGTAGGACCCAAGTCAGCCTCGCTATCGATAAAGGTGAGGTTGGAGTAGATGCTCAAACCGTCAACCGCTTTGATTGGCTGAGAGTAAGCCAATTCGAGTCCAAAAATGTCAGCGGTATCCCCATTCAAAGGAGAAATAAAATCAACCTCTGAGCCGGGATCATCAGGATTTGGAACCTCCGTTTTGGACAAGAAGATGAAGTCATCGATTTTCTTGGCGAATCCGGAAACAGAAACCACACCTAGAGATGACAGGTAATACTCATAACTAAGATCTAAGTTCCACGCCTGGTAGGGATCGAGCTCAGGATTGCCCTGAATGATTTCCTCTCCATCGATCAAGTCGACCACGCGTCGGTTGGCAGAATCAGAAAACTTTGGACGGGCGAGAGATTTATTGATCGAAACACGAAACACCTGATTTTCATCGGGGGTATATTTTCCATGGATACCAGGAAGAATGTCAGTGTAGTCTTTCGAGGCAGTTTCAGAGAAGGAAGCATTTGGATCAAAATCCCCTTCCTCGTCGAAGATGGCTTCCAAGCCTGTGGAGTCGAATTCGGTATGCTCTATACGAACCCCCGCGGTCCAATCCCAATCACCGTTGGTCATGCCGCCCATAAAGTAAGCCGCTAAAATGTCTTCATTAGATTGATAGTCTTCCAGCATCGAATCTTCTTCGTTCAGCTCCATCGCAAATGCACTTCGGTTACTCTCAAAGAAGCTACGGAATTCCTTCGCATTGACACGGAGATAACCTAGCCCCGACGGATCATTGAAATAAGGATATCGCGGGCTGTATTCAGCAAAGTCTGACAAGTCGAAAGAGGGCTCGTCGTCATTTTCGTAAAGAGTCAGATCGGACTCTTTCTTTTTGCTGCGGTATTTGGCCCCAGCCTTTATGAATCCGGGATTACCAGCGATCTCCATTTCTTTGCGGGCGTTGATCTGCACGGCAAACTCTTCCTCGCTCGTTTCATTGTCTTCAACGGACAGTCCATCAAAATCGAAACTAGATGGATCGAACGGATCGGCAGACCCTCCATCATAAGTAACGACCGGGCGACCCGTTTCCCTGAAATCGTAAGAAAAGTTTTGGCCTTCATCATCCGGTGTGCGAAATCCGGTATCCAAACGATTCGGTTCCGTTTCTTCAGCGTGAGAAAAAGATCCCTGGAAATCAATGTCCCAATCACCACGTGTAATCTCCCCGCCAGCAGAAATGGAATACAGGTTTTGCTCTTCGTAACGATCCTTGGAATCACGGTCCGTTTCTACAATATTCAGTACCGAAGCCGTCCGATCTCCGACAGAAACGATTTCGTATTCGTCCAACTCGTCGTTGTCGAATTTAATCTCTGTTCGGTAACGGAATTCCTGATCAGAAAATTCGTTGTAGATACCACGGATATAGAAGTAACTATCATCATCGGGCTTAAACTCCAATCCAGAGGAGATCCCTAGACGTTCACGGGTAATGACATACTCGCGGAACTCGATTTCAGGGGCGAAGTAACCCCCAGCTTCTTCGTCCCAAGGACCATCCACTTCGTTGTTATCGGAGCCAAAGTCTCTTTCCTGGTAACTGACGGAGGTGATCCAACCAACCGTTCCATCGTTAAACACATCGCCGTAAGTCAGGTTAATTTTTCCAGAATAATCGTCTACGAGATCACTGTATTGCGCCTGAATAGTTCCCTGGAGAACCCGTTCTCCGAAATCGAAAGCACTTTTGGTCTTGATGTTCACATTACCACCGATGGTATCGCCGTCCATGTCTGGTGTGACGGCTTTGGTAACCTCGAGCGTATCTAAAATATCAGACGGAATCACATCGAGAGCCACACGACGTGTACTCGATTCGGGAGACGGAACCGCTACTCCATCAATCGATACATTGCTAAGATCCGGATCGATTCCACGGACGATAACATAGCGCCCTTCACCTTGATCGAGTTCGACAGATACGCCTGGAAGACGACCGAGAATCTCAGCCGCATTCTGGTCGGGGAATCGACCAAAGGCATCAGAAGCCACAACACTTTTCAAAGTGGCAGATGTTTTCTGTAAATTGATCGCACGAGATTGTCCAATGAGGCTTCCGAATACCTGCAGTTCATCGAGGTTGAACGTTTGTTGCGCCATATCCAGATCCACTATGCTGCGTTCACCCAAAGCGACTGAAACGGGTTTCGATACCGGATTCAAACCCACATAGGTAAACTGCACCATTTGGGCACCGGTCGGAACATTCCGGAGGGCAAACTCACCCGCCCCATCGGTGTGCGTTTTGAGCGAAGTACCATCGATCGATACGACGACACCCTCCAAATTAAGGTTTGTAGAGCTGTCCGACACTTTTCCCGCAACAGTCCCGACGAACTGGGCAGAAAGTGACGAAGTCAGTGTTAACAAACTAACAATAAGACTCGCGGTTAATGTGCCACCAAGATTCAGTTTCATAAATTTCAAAGGGTTCATTAAAGCCCCCTAGAACCTATCGAATTGGGTAAGTGTCAATCAGACTTGAAGTGCGTAACACCCTTATCACGAGGCTGTAACCTAGACGTAATACTGTAACCTAACCGCCACGCATTCTAGGTGTTTTACCTAGGCACTAAGCCTTACAGATCTGTGTGCTAGCGGCTCAAGCAACGCACCATCATCTCGCGCATCGCTTCGGGTTGTTCGGTCGGACGACTAAGGATTTCTTTGAATCCTCGCAGAAACTCTTTCTGAAAATCCACCAAATGCTTCAAGGACAACTTGTTAAGTGGAGCAGCGAGGCGACCCAGGTACCAAGGGTTCTGCGTAAATACGTTGAATGATGATTTCCCAGTCTCGCCGGCAAAGGCACCGGCATGAATCTGCGCCGCTCGTTCGAGGCTACTCTTTTCAAGACCACGTGGGCCCAGCCGAATCTGACCGCTCATCGTCAGCGCCTTCATTTGGATCATGAGGCGATTGCGATTCTGCAGGCTGGAAAGCAGCGGGCGGGAGTCTTTCGCGATAAAGAAATAACGACGCAGCGAGTCCAACGTCCACTCGAGATTGAGTGAGTAAAACGCCTCAACCGGTTCGAAGAAATCACCTTCTCCAAAGTTGGGAACAAGCGAGTTCAAAAGTTCTTCCGTGACGGATTCCCCTGAGTCGCCGATGTAAGTTGCCAGTTTGCGCACCTCTTCCATCGCAAGCCGTGCATTGCCATTGAGTTTGCCCAATAGAATTGTGACGAGGTTGAAGGGTATTTCGATTCCCATGGCCAAGGCTTCTTTCTGAACAAGCTCACGGAGGTGAGCTTCCTGCTCGGCCGGTTTTCCAGAATCGGCCAGGGTATAGTTGGAATTTTTCTCGCACCATTTGAGAAACGCGCGGCGACGATCGACCGGCGAGGCAGACATCAACACGGTTACTGACGCGGGATCCAGACTTCCCAAAAGTTCCTTCAGCCGCTCGACTTGATGGAGGGTTCCTTCGGCTCGACCCGTAACAGAGTCAGCCAAGAAAGTGATGTCTTTAAACCAAACCACCTTTTTGTCGCCAAACAGCGACAACGTCTGAACCGCTGAGCTGAAACGGTTTACTGCGTCCTCAACTTCAGAAACGTTTCCAGCCGCCCCATTAACCACTTCGAGGCCAAATTCTGGATCCGCCACATCCTTGCTCAAATCTTCAAACGTGGTCTTCGCCTCTCGGGAAACCCAAAAGTCGTCGGTGCCACAAATGAAACTGAAGGAGCGATCGGCCATGGAAACTATTTAAGGAGTTGCCGTCTCAGAATGTCGAGCGCGACATTCACCGTGCGTTCGCGAACGATTCCTCGATTACCACGCAAGTCGAGTTGTTTAGCGAATGCCACTCCGGGTCCAGCAATTCCAACGAACACCATGCCAACTGGCTTTTCCGGGGTTCCTCCCCCAGGACCTGCGACGCCGGTGGTCGAAATAGCCCAGGTGCTATGCAATTTTTCACGCGCACCCTCAGCCATAGCGACGGCTACTTGTTCGCTGACCGCACCATAAGCCTCGAGCAGCTCAGATGGGACTCCCAGCAGTTCAGACTTCGCCTGATTAGTGTAGGTTATGATTCCCCCTTGAAATACGTCGGACGAACCGGCGATTGCCGTAAACGCTGCACCGACCATTCCTCCCGTGCAGGACTCAGCGACCGCAACGGTTTGGCCGGCGTCGCGCAATTGATCCAGCACCACCGGCGTTATGCCGCGAATTCCATGCGTTAGAAAATGATGATCGAGTTTTTCAATACACTGGGCGGCTAATTCCTGAACGTCGGCCAATGACGTTTCTCCAGAGATAGACGATAAGCGCACATCTACGGTTCCATAGTGAGCGCAAAAAGCTACGTTGATATCCTTATGGGGATTGAGGATCGGATCCAATTCCAACTCCAGAGAAGATTCCCCAATGCCGGACGTCTGGAAGCTGATGATCTGAGCGATATCCACGAGACGACCTTCTGCACTCAGACGCGGAAGAATCTGATTCTCGAACATCGGATTTAGTTCACGCGGTGGACCTGGCAGCATGATGAGTAGCTTTCCATCCTTTTCGAGCCACAAGCCTGGCGCCGTTCCCTGGGCGTTCATAATGATGTCTGCTCCAGCCGGGTAGAACGCCTGCTTCTTGTTGTTTACACCCATCGTGCTGTTAAAGGAGCGAAAGCGTTCACGGATCGCATCTTCGACTTCCTGGCTGTAAAGGAGTTCGAGTCCAAGTACTTCGGCTATGATGTCACGCGTCCTATCGTCGGAGGTTGGCCCTAACCCACCGGTGGTAATAACGATTTCCGACTCCCGCCAGGCGAGCTCAAAGTTCCTCCGGATTTCACCGGCCTCATCACGACAAACGATATTCCGGTTGGGTGCCGCTCCGCGAAATGCCAGCTGTTCTCCCAAATAAGTAAGGTGCCCATTGCGTGTGAGACCAAGTAAAAGTTCATCACCGATGGTGATCAGATCAATGATAGGAGCCGTATTCAAAGGTGGGTCTGTTCTTGTAAACTTTGGAATTTGAGAAAGGTTTAGACGAAACGTTATTCCTTCATGCCCGCACCCGACCAGTCAAAGTTAAAGGAGATGGTAAGAAAACTACCGCACGGGCCGGGCGTGTACTTGATGAAAGATCAGTTGGGCAGCGTGATCTACGTGGGAAAAGCCAAAGACTTGAAAAAACGGGTGTCGACCTATTTTCAGCCTTCAAGAAAGCAAATATCGCATCCCAAGATTCGAAGCTTGGTCACCATGATCCACGACTTCGACATCATAGAAGTGAAGTCTGAGACCGAAGCCCTTCTGCTCGAAGGAAAGTTGATCAAGCAATGGAAGCCTAAGTACAACACCGACTTCGTCGATGATAAGCGCTTTCTGCTCATACGGCTCGATGTGCAGGGAAAATTTCCCAAATTCCAACTCGTCCGCAATCAACGGGACGATACCTCCCGCTACTTCGGCCCGTTTGCCTTTTCCGGACTGCTGCGCCGCACGCTATCGGAAATGCGCTTGAAATTTGGAATCTTACTCAACGACACGACCCCGAAAAAGCAGGACGATGGCACCTATCAACTCTACGACGACGTGCGGGCGGAGATCTACGGTCACTCCAACTACGTCACTCCCGAGAGCTACGCCAAGCGAGTCGAAGAAGCCTGTAAGTTTCTCGAGGGCAAAGCCAAGGTCTGGCTCAGCGAATTGAAGGAAGCGATGCAAAAGGCCGCTGAAGCCCAGAACTACGAGCGAGCGGCTGAATTGAGGGATGTGGTTTCTGCGTTGGAAAAAACTATCACCAAAGACCGGCGTTTCAAGCGGACCCCCACGATGATCTCTGACGCCGGGCACGGGGTAAAACAGCTCAAGAAGGTCCTCGAGCTCCCCCGCCTACCACGAAAGATGGAATGTTTCGATATATCGCATATCTCTGGCACCTTCGTAGTCGCATCGATGGTACACTTCATCGATGGCAAGCCCGCTTCCAATCAGTATCGAAGATTTAAAATCAAAAGCTTTGTCGGCAATGACGACTTTCGCGCGATGGAAGAAGTAGTCGGTCGTCGTTACCGCCGGCTCCATGAAGAAGGGAAGCCCTTTCCCGATTTGGTGGTAATTGATGGCGGAACGGGACAGGTTGGAGCTGCCATCAAAGCGTTTATGATCCTCGGCATCGATCCCCCTCCGTTGATCGGTTTGGCTAAGAAACGAGAGACCATCATATTTCCAGACGAGCGTAAGCAGATGAACCTGATGCCTCAATCACCGGGCTTAAAATTGCTGCAGCGGATTCGCGACGAAGCCCACCGATTTGCGAATACCTTCAATGCGGACTTGAGGTCCAAAAAGATCCGCGAGTCGATCCTCGACGATTTCCAAGGACTGGGGAAAGTGAGACGGATTGAACTCATGGCCCACTTCAAGAGTTTGGAAAAGCTTAGGAAAGCATCCGTAAAAGAGATTCAGGCCGTAGAGGGTTTCGGCCCCAAACTATCCAAGCAACTCTGGGATTTCCTCCAGGAATCATTCACGGTCGCACGCAGAGAAGCGGAGTAGCAGATTCGCGGACCACCAAAGCAACGAACGAGTTTACGGTTAACCAAATTGAATAGCTCAAAGATTGCTCTACCTAACGGAAACGTACACGCTGATTTGTTTTTAACTGAACTCAGCCAGATCTGCACTCTAAACAGTCGGCCGAGGTTTGTGGAATGCCTATACGAAAACGAGGAAAGCTAGCCAAACGGGCGCGTGTTGCCAGCCAAGGGATTAAGGACGCTTTTAAGAGCAATGCGCTGCAGTTCTTTCCGATCAGGCACGAGCTACGGAACTACAATAAGGAGAAAGGTCTTGGCGACCTACGGGCCGGTTTCAATGTAGCGCTGCTCGCATTTCCTCAAGGAATGGCTTACGCGTTAATCGGTGGATTACCGGTCCAATATGGCATCTACTGCGCTGCCATCGCTTGTATCTTCGGACCCTTATTTTCGGGCAGTCGATTTATCGCTCTAGGCCCAACCAACGCCACCTCAGTCATGCTCATGAGCACGATCGGCGGGATGGCTCTGGTATCCGATAAATTGGCCGCGATGCCCACTCTGTTACTCCTAGTGTCCCTCTTTCTCATAATGGGTGCCCTGCTCGGCGTCGCTAACTTGATTCAGTACATCTCACGAAGTGTGGTGACTGGCTATATTACAGCGGCGGCGGTCCTGATCATTGCCAATCAGATGGACAGTGTGATGGGTTTTGAAATTCAGGGAGCGAGTACGTTTATAAGCGTTTTGGATAGGACTTTCAGCTCACTTGACCAGATCCATTGGCCCTCCCTCACCCTCGGCGGAATTACCTTCGTAGCTTACTTCATTTTGATAAAAAAGCTACCCATCCTTCCAAACGTAGCCATCACCTTGGTCACCATTTCGGTGACTGGGTATTTCTTCAATCAATACGGGCATAACTTAGTAATGCTTGATCAAGTACCTCTGGGCGTCTTGCCAGTGAGCTTGCCGATTCCCCAATTTGCGCTGATTGGCCAACTGGCACCTGGAGCCCTCGCCATCGCATTTCTCGCGATCCTGGAAGGATCTTCGATCGGCAAGTCCTTGGCTGCTCGAGCCGGGGGTCGGATAAATAGTAACCAGGAAATGCTGGGTATGGGAGCGGCAAACCTGGCAAGTGCCTTCGTCTCTGGCATGCCGGCATCGGGGTCCCTCACCCGCTCGGTGTTAAACTATACCAGCGGAAGTAGAACCGCTCTATCCCATATTATAAGTGGAATATTCTGCCTCATTGGAGTCTTAACACTCGGTCCGCTAATCGGATATATCCCAAGGGCTGCTCTTGCCGTTGTCGTTATAGGCGTAGGTATATCCCTGATAAACCGACACCAGATCCGCATCGTATCCAAATCTACTAATACCGATGCTCTGGTCTTCTTCGTAACTCTCATCGCCGGGTTGCTGTTTAAACTGGATTTTGCGATCTATTTGGGAACCGGTCTCTCAATCGTACTATTTTTGCGCAAAGTAAGCACACCGGAACTCGTAGAATACACATTCAACGATGCTGGCCATTTGACAGAGTTGAACCCAAAAAATAGCAGAGCAGATGAACACATTTCTATCGTGCATGTAGAAGGCGAATTGTTCTTCGGCGCTGCTGAACTGTTTCGCGACCAAATTCGAATCGTCAGTGAAGACCCGCAATTAAAAGTCATAATCCTAAAGATGAGGAATGCCCATCACCTCGATGCCACCACCATGATGGCCTTGGAAGAGTTGATCCTCTATATCAGGGAGCGCGGCAGGAGACTCATCGTAAGCGGTGCCCGAAAGGACGTTTATAAAGTGTTCCGCGACTCAGGTATTCTGTCAGTCGTCGGACGAAAGAACTTCTTCATGGACCATGCCTCCAACCCGAATCTATCTACAGCGAAGGCCCTGAAGCGCGCGCAGGAAATTATCGGAAAGAAATCTGCAGAAATCAGAATCTACGTAGATCCGACTAAGAGTTAACGCTGTGGAGTCAGAGCTCCGTATACTTATCT
>ERZ887942.2838-NODE-2838-length-10467-cov-4.146946_pt1 | contig 10467 bp, 8 predicted proteins | sample MGYA00521099_ERZ887942 | MGnify/ENA primary metagenome ERZ887942 (study PRJEB32303, sample SAMEA104408605) | aquatic metagenome | biome: Brackish water; feature: Pelagic; material: water | place: Baltic Sea | collected 2014-06-07T06:48:00 | depth 16,251 m ... | reverse complement strand
AGGCAAAGAAGGCTTTCTGATCGATCAAAGCATCGTCATTCCTAGCCAATTCCGCAAGGCATCGGAAGCGCTCCAAGACGAAGCCCAAACCGTGGTTTGGATCGCAGCTGATACCGCGGCCGTTGGTATTCTTGGTATTTGTGATCCTGTCAAAGAGACGACATTGGATTCTATCAAAGCGTTGCATCAGTTAGGCATCCGCGTGGTCATGGCAACCGGCGACAACCAGAAGACCGCAGAAGCCGTCGGCCAGCAACTGGGTATCGATTATATTCGGGCCGGTCTGTCGCCAGAAGATAAGATCAACTTGGTAAGAGAACTCAAAGGCGACGGCTACGTGGTCGCCATGGCGGGTGACGGCATCAACGACGCCCCAGCCCTGGCGGAAGCGAACGTCGGCGTTGCTATGGGAACAGGGACGGACGTCGCCATCGAGAGTGCCAGTGTCACCTTGGTCAAAGGAGATCTTGGAGGCATCGCCGAGGCGATTAGCACGAGCAAAGCGGTGATGCGCAACATTCGGCAGAATCTATTCTTTGCCTTTGTCTACAACGGGCTCGGCGTGCCAATTGCGGCTGGTATTCTCTATCCATTCTTTGGTATTCTCCTCAATCCGATGATCGCGGGAGCCGCCATGAGTCTCAGTTCGCTCTCGGTCATCCTCAATGCGCTGCGATTGCGGCGTTGATCACTGACTGGAACTAACATGAACCTATGAAAGCACCTGCCTTCCTCTCCCTGTGGCTCTTCGCATGCCTCTTGAATCCTATCGCTAGTGCTAAAGACGCTCTCAGTATCAACATTGTTCGCTCGCCCAACGAGAGCCTTCAGCCATTAGCGCAAGTGGATGAGCAAGGCGTGGTGCATTTGATCTATTTCAAAGGCGACGCCTCGCACGGCGACTTGTTTTATGTGCAGCGGTCCATGGATGGCACCGCGCTTTCCGAGCCGGTGAGAGTCAATCAGATCGACGGAGCCGCGATGGCTATCGGCACGATTCGAGGAGCCCACGTTGCCCTCGGTCGAGATGGTCGCTTGCACGTCGCCTGGATGGGATCAAAGACAACCCTCAAGGATGACGACCGGCACCATACGCCGATGCTCTACACACGCTCTCTGGACCGCGGCAAGACCTTTGAGAAAGAACGGAATGTCATTGATGAGGCTTACGGCCTTGATGGGGGTGGCAGTCTGGCCGCTGATCAAGAGGGCAATGTCATGGTCGTTTGGCATGCTGGAGTCCATGGCGGAGGCGAATCCGTACGGCGTATTTGGACACGCCTTTCGAACAATGACGGCGAATCGTTCGGGCCAGAGAAAGCCGCCGATGATGGCGAGTCAGGAGTCTGCGGCTGTTGTGGATTGAAGGCCTACGCGGCGGCCTCGGGGTCTGGCTGGAACATCCTCTACCGCTCAGCCACCGAACGAGTGAATCGAGACATGTATTTATTAGCGTCTAGCGATGGCCAAAAGTTCACCAGCAAGCGCTTGGATGAATGGAAGATCGAAGCCTGCCCGATGTCTTCGGCAGCTCTCATCGAGCGGCAGGGTCGAGTGTTCGCCGCCTGGGAAACCAAGCGGAATATTGCCTACACAACTGTGCCTTCCAATGGCGGAAAGTTTGAGGTGATTCGTCTGACGACGAACGGCGAGAAGGAACTCAAACGGAAACATCCCGCCATGGCCATTGGAGAAGACGGGAGCATGCTTCTTTGTTGGACGGAAGACACCGGATGGAAGCGTGGTGGCAGCGTGCATTGGCAATTGTTTGATCCCAATGGTCAACCTACAGGCCAAGAAGGCATGAGGGACGGCCTACCGGCCTGGAGCAAGCCCACCGTGGTCGCCGAGAAGTCAGGAGGCTTCTTGATCGTGTTCTAAACACTCGCCTTCCGACCAGACTTCTCTTCTGGCTTTGTTCAAGCCGAGCAACGCGTTTGCGTAATCAACTTGGCCGTTCCTCCACTGGGATTATCGTGTGGATATGAACTCCACAACAAAGGGCTTACGATTTCTCGTAAGCCCTTGAAATTGATGGAGCGGGTGATGAGATTCGAACTCACGACATCAACCTTGGCAAGGTTGCGCTCTACCCCTGAGCTACACCCGCTTAGGAGGAGCGCCAGACTCTCACTGGTGTTTGAGGTTGGCAAGTAGAAATGTTTGGTCTGTTTTAGAAGAGTGAGTTTCGATTGTTTGCAGGCCCTGAATGACCACTTGGCAAACCTAAAAGCGTGTCGGCGCTGTGTTCAAATGGTGCCGCTGCCGATTACTCCCGGACCCGTCATGAGTCGTGTGATGTTGGTGGGTCAGGCACCGGGTGGGCGCGAGCCTGCGATTGGCAAGCCGTTCGCGTGGACGGCTGGAAAGACGCTGTTTCAATGGCTGGAAGCGGCCTCGGGAATGGGTGAGGAGGCGATTCGAGAGCGCCTATACATCGCTGCAGTTTGCCGGTGCTTTCCAGGGAAACATCCGAAAGGAGGTGATCGGGTGCCCGATCGCGAGGAGATTGCGGCGTGTCGGCCTTGGATGGAGGCAGAAGTGATACTTCTGAGGCCGCACTTGGTGATCCCGGTCGGTAAATTGGCGATCGCTCAGTTCTTACCTGTCGAGAAACTAGTCGATGTGGTGGGCGACCTTTATGAAGATGTGGCTTGGCGTGGGCATCGATTTGATGTTTTGCCTTTACCTCACCCTTCAGGGGCGTCGACATGGCATCGCATGTCGCCAGGCAAGGAACTCACGGAGCTGGCACTGAAAGTGCTAGGGAGTCATCCGGCAATTCGAGAGCTTGCCGAATCGAGGTCGGGAGGTTCGTAAGAGGTTTGTTAGGCGCCCTCGCCACTGGCAGGAGCCAATTCAGCGATGCGTGAGTTAGCGTCGCGCAGGCGACGACTAAGGTCACGTGCCAAGTTGCTCATGATCATGCGGTAGACTTCTGGGCGAAAAGCGAAGATGTCTTGAAAGGCGTTGTCGGAGAGGACAAGTGTGCCAGTCTCTTCGATAGCAGTCACTGATGCGGAACGTTGGCTACCTTCCAACAGGCCCATTTCGCCAAACGTGGCTCCCCTCTCCAATCGAGCCAACAATGCGCTACCGCTGCCATTGGGTTTGCGCTTGGTGATGGCGACAGAGCCGTGTGTGATGACGTAGATGGCATCACCTGGAGTTGCCTCTTCTGTGATGCGGTCTCCGGGCTCAAATGAGCGTTGTGTGAGAAACGGAAAGATAATCGCCAAGTCGGTCGACGGGATTCCTTGGAACAGGTGATGCGACTCGAGGAATTTGATGGTATCGCTCTCGAAGCTCATGGTGATGGGGATGAAAGAGATGGACAAGTGAGGAAACTGGTTAGGGGATGTTTATTTTTAATCTCCGACACGTAGCACGCGAATGCGTACATCGGTAAGGCCGTCTGGTTTGAATCCGAGGATCTCTGACGCTCGTGAACTTACATCAAGCATGCGGTTGTCAATGAAAGGACCGCGATCATTGACCCGCACTTTGGCGCGCCGGCCATTGCGGAGATTGGTCACTTCAATGAGGCAAGGAAGAGGCAGAAGCTTATGAGCAGCGCTAATGCTGCGTGCGTTGATCTGTTCGCCATTGGCGGTGGTTCCTGAACCGCTAAACCAACCATCAGGGCCATACCAGGAGGCAACGCCCACTTCTTCAAGATTCTGCGCTTCGGCCACGCTGTACGGCACATAACGGATGCCAGCGATGGAGTAGGGCGCGTTCTTGATGCCAGGATGACGGCGTGGCTTGCTGGCGCAACTGGTCAGTAGGAGGCACAGCAAGAGGAGAAGAATACTGATGGGCGCGACCTTCATCAAACCTGTCTAGATACTCCACAATTTCGTTGTGTCTAGCGGGGGGGGCAGGTTGATTGAACTGAAGATTCCGGTGGCTGATTCGTCTTAGAGTGGCCCCGGTTGATTTGTTGGCGTTCAGCAAGGATAGTCGGGAAACTCACATCTCATGACGACGGAATCTTACCAATGGCAACGGCCCGTGAATCGACGGCGTCCAGGGCTTCTGAGCTCATGGATTCTGTTGGCGCTGCTCCTGTCTGTGGGGGGCCATGCCGTGTTATGGGTGATGTTTGGAAGATTTCAGATGCGATCGCTAGATAAGATCACATTGACGGAACCATTCCGAATCAAGCGATCGACCTTCGACGCGACCGTGTTGGATGATGTGCCAGACACTGGGACCAATGCGACCGCAGACGCTCATGATCCCTCTCAGGCAGACACCGATGCCTCCATTGAAGAAGCAATGGCCGAGTTCACAACAGTGAGCGAGGAAGACTTAGCCGACTTCATCATCAATACAGAAATCAAGATGACCCCTGCGGTGGAACAGGTCGAGAATTTTGCGATCGATGCTGGTGGCGGCGGTGATGTGTTAGAAATAGCGCCTGGCGCTCCTTCCGCCAATGATGGTGCGGAGAATGACATTGCGAAGGTCCTACAAGGTCTAGAGAAACGCGCGAAGCCTTTGGATGCTGATCATCCAGAGATGGCGATCGGTGATGTGCTAGGTGGCATGGAAGAGGCTTCCGTGGTGGACGCGAGTTCGGAGGCTTCTGGTGGTGGTTTGGGTGATGAGATGATTCCTGATGGTTATGCTAGCATTGATCAGGTGCTTGGCATGAAGGGCCGTGGCGATCCTGGCAAACCCATCTGGGTGCCGACGGATGTGTTATTCGAATTCAACAGCGCGGAGCTGAAGGATGATGCGCGTTTGAGTCTGATGAAGTTAGGCGCGTTGATCATGCAACGTAAAGATTCTGAGTTTTTGTTAGAAGGGCATACGGACCTGATTGGTGATCCAGAGTATAATCAGGCCTTGAGTTTGAATCGTGCGACGGCGATTCGGAACTGGCTGTTGGATGCGCTTCGCTTGGATTCTGAGCGCATCAAAGTGATCGGTCATGGCAAGACGAAGCCGCTTGTTCAAACCGGAACACCTGAGGAACAAGCCGTGAATCGTCGCGTGGAAGTCACGATTCAGCCGATTGGCACGACATCCCCATTTTGAATTGCGGCAAGCGTGGCTTTGCAAAGCAAGGGCGCTGGCTATGGTGGACAGATGTCTCTCCGGTTCATTGTCCCCTGCGCGTGGACCCTGATGGTTGTATCTGGTCTTATGCTGTCTGTCACCTTGCGTGCGGAGGATCCGATTGTGAAAGGTCAGGCCAATTGGCAGTTTCTGGATACGGGGGAAACCCCACCGGCTGATTGGGTCACGGCAGACTTTGATGATTCGGAGTGGTCGCAAGGCAAGGCTCCGTTAGGCTATGGTGAATCCGAGGTAGCGACGGCGGTATCATTTGGGGAGGATCGGCAAGACAAACACGCGGGCTCCTTCTTTCGATTGCGTTTTGACGTGCAGGACCCTAGCGCTTATCCTCACTGGTTGTTGCAGATGCGGTGTGATGATGGTGCACTGGTGTTTCTCAATGAGAACGAAGTCTTTCGTTACAACATGAATCTTGGGATGCCGACCGCGGAAACATTCTCAGCTTCCAAGTTGTCTTCTTCCTTGGGAAAAGAGTCACGTTATCATCGTGTGCAGCTGAATCCGGATGAGTTGCTTGCTGGTGAGAATGTGATCGCGGTGAGCGTGCACCAGGCGGATCCTGGATCCAGTGACTTGTTCCTCGATGTGAGTTTGCGAGGGATAGAGGAATCGGAACTGCCAGAGCTGAAGAGGAGAGCTCTGGACCACGACGGCACATTAGATGATCAGCGGGTAGCGGAGTACATTGGCAAGCATGCCAAAGCGCAGATTGCGACACAACGCCATGCCTTACCGGGTCGGTGGCGTGCAGGTCTTGAGCGTGAGACCTTGAGTGCGATGATGCCTTTGATAGAGGCTCCGCTAGAGGAGTTGACCCCGGAGGAAATTTATCAGAAGTGCGCACCCAGTGTGTTGATCATTAGTGGGATCAATGATGTTGATAATGAACACGGACAGCATGCTGGCGGCTTTGTGATCAGTGCCTCAGGGCTAGCGGTTACCAATTATCATGTGGTGGAATCCTTCATGGATGCGGACCTGATTACGGCGACCACGCTAGATGGCCGCGTGGCATCTGTCTTGCGCGTGGTTGCCAGTGATGAAGCGGATGATGTGGCGGTGTTGCAGTTGGATGGCGATGGGTTTCACCCCGTGCCAATTGCTCCGAAGCCTGGAGTAGGAGCCGATGTGGTGGCGATTTCACACCCTAGCAATGAGTTTTTCTGCCTGACGCGTGGCTATGTGACACGGTTCAGTCGTGAAGGGGAAAAGCGTCGGCCGCGAATGATGATCACCGCAGATTTCGCTGCAGGGAGCAGTGGTGCGCCCGTGTTCGACAAGCATGGCGCAGTGATTGGAATGGTAGAAATGACACGCTCAGTGGCCTATAACAAAGTGCCGTTGCATTCTGCGGGCGAGGATCAAGCGCTAAAGTTAGGCGAGCCGGAAGGGCGTCGACGTTCTCAAGGCTTATTTCTTTCGATGAATCACCAGATGACCTTGAAGTACTGCATTCCGAGTGAAGCGATTCTCTCTTTCCTTAAGTCGGAGGAGTAGAGTGAGCACGGTCGCTGATTCGTTGGTTGGTTAGTTAGGTTGTGCTGCTTCAGACTCGGCCTCGTGTTGTAGCCGTTCGACAATGCTTGCGATGCGTTCTTGGAAACTTGCTAGGGTATCTTCGTTCACGCCCTGTGGATCGAAGCGATACTGATAGTGCGTGTTTAAAAGGTCCGGTAAGTCAGTGCGTAAGTCAGGTCGGAGCCACGTAAGTTGGCGGCACCATTCGCCGAGAGCTTGTGTGTCGCCACGTTTGCTAACGTGTTGAGTGAGGTGAGATTCCAAATCAAACCAGGCGGAATCCATGCCAAGTTGCGTGAGTGCTTCTCTATCGGTGGAGTTGGCGGCAGTGTCGGTGGGTTGGCTCTTGCGTAAGCCGCGGATAAGTCGAAGCACGACGACAATCAAGAGGGCTCCAGCAAGCAAGAGGGGGAGCACCGACCAGAGCAGACCTTTGTCGTCGTCCCGACGCCATAGATTCCAGGACAGCATCCAATGTTCCCAGTGTTCGGCAAAGCGGTGCAGGGCAGTCCTTGGGCGTTGTTCGGCTTCCACCCATTCTGAAGGGGTGGTGTCGACATTGATCCAACGATTCTCTTCTTCTACCCAAGCCCGGGCCCAAGCGTGACGGTGGGTGCCGCGAAGGATGTATTCGTTGGTATCGGGATCAAGCTCACTCAAGGCATAACCAACGGTGTAGCGTGCGGGAATGCCAAGTTCGCGCAGCAAGAGCACCGTGGCGGTGGCATAGTACTCGCAATGACCGCGGCGACTGTCCCGTAGAAAGTGTCCGATCGGTCCGACGTTGGCATTGTCGAAGACAGACCCCGTGCCTCTGAGATAGATGCTGTACTGGAATCGGTTGTCCGGATGGAGAAACCAGTTTTCAATGGCTTGAATGATGTCTCTGCTAGTGCGGTTGGTGAGTGAGTTGCTCAGTTCGGAGAATTCCTCCGCCACGATGTTGGCTACGTCGGGACGGCCGAGTTTTTCCAAATCACGACTAGCGCGTGGTTTGGATTCAAGCATGCCTGGGCGAGGTGGTCCGGCACTCACAAGGTACTTGATGGCAGAGTAACGAGGTTCAAGAATAACTGTCCCAAGAGCGGTGAGATCAACATTGGCAGCGGGCAGATTCTCGAACAAGGCAGTGTCTTCGAGCCTCGGGAGCAGTTGTGTCGGGGCAGCGCGACCGCGGATTTCTAACATACTGGTTGTTTCTTGCAGGCCAAGTTCATACAGCTCCCATTGGGTGCGTTCATCGTCATTGGCAGTCAGTGGCTTTGACTGACTGCGATTGCCGATGGTGCGCCATTCCGTGAGCCGTTCGTCATACATATTGTAGGTCGCCTCAGCCAAGAGCGATGGCCGATCGCCCTCTTTGTGAGTCACGCGCCAGAAGACCTTGGGGGACAGTTTGAGTTTCCCGACGTCACCGAAGCTGGTGGTGGTGCGGGTGGGGTCGCCTCCTGATCGACCCGTGATCCACTGGGTTGCCTTGGCTTCTACGAAATGGTGCAGCTCTTTGATGCCTAACTGAACCTTGTAACCTAGCAGCATGGCCAAAGCGATAAGCCCGATCGCGAATCTTTTGCGAGAGATCGGAATGAACGCGGTAAGTGCCCAGCTGATTAATGCCCCTGCAATGACATAGAGCGAAGACAGCTTCCCCAGTCCGGAACTTTGAGATATTCCTAGCAGTTGTCCTATGCGTGGCGCTTCTTTGCCAACCAAGCCGATGGAAAGTAGCAGTACGCCAAAGTAGAATAACCCCAGGTGAGCAAGCTTGGGCTTGGTGACGCGACGTCCAGCCCGTTCATCGAGCAAGCGCTTGCGTCGTGCGACGATTGAGAAGGTGGTGATGGGGATGCCACGATCCTTGCTGTAGTACTGTGCCAGGACCATAGGGAAGAGCAGCATGGGCATCCATTTTTGAAAGCTACGAGTGATTTGCCATCGGCCGACTTCTTGGCCGATGACCTGGAACACGGCGACCATGAGAAAGAGAGCCACACAAAGATTCCACAGACGCACGTAGTCCTGATTGCTAAAGGTGAAGCGACGTTGAATCTTTTGATGCCCCTCTAAAAAGAGTGCGGAAACAGTGCCAAGAAGGAACTCGTCTGCCAAGGCGCCCCAAATCAAAAGGGTGACGCCTAGCAAATACGGCGGTGGCCGCAAGCGTGTCCAATCGAGGGTGGAATGTCGGTAGTCGCGCATTGAGTTGATCAAGCGGCACCTGCCGTATGGTTTGCCTGAAACGATGCTAGACCAGTTGCTATGTCATTCACTTCCAGGAAGTTGGTGCCTGCTTCTGGCTTGCGCGCTTTGCTGGTGATGACAAACACGATACAAATCACGCCATGGGCGCGAAGATCACGAACCAATGCTTGGCGTTCATCGCACCAACCAGTGAAAACCAGAATGGAAGCACTGATGGATGAGGCTCGACGCAGCACCGAGCGTTTGAGTTTGATCAACTGCTCAGCGTTCGTTGAGGGTTGGACGGTGGCGAGCACTTCTAACATCTTCTCTGATGCGGGGCCAGCGCCGGGACCTCCCATGGAGAAACAGTAGGCCTTGCCCGCCACAAAGAGCAGATCGAGCAAGGACTCCCGAGTATCGACAGACGACACAAAGGAAGCGGCAACGGAGACGGCTTCTTCAAAGACCTCATCGTCCTGATCGGGATCGAGGACGGTATCGAGCGCCAGTGCATAGCGTGGGAAGGTCTCTTCCTCGTACTCCTTTACGACGGGGCGATTCAATCGAGCCCAGCTACGCCAGTGAATGTGCCGTGGTGGATCGCCTGGCCGGTAATCACGCAGGCCAATGAACTCATCTGATTGGCCGACGCTGGAAGCAACGACGCCAGCGCCGAGTTCATCGAGCTGGCGTTTGCCAGGAAGATCGAGCGGACCAATAGGGTAGCGTCTGGGCAAGACGAGGATGCTATTGGGCGAACACTGAACCGGACGGGCGCGCTGAAAGAGCCCGAATGGGTCACGGGCAAGCACACGCAAACGATTGAGAGGCAAGACGCCACGACGAGAGGGCTTGAGCGTCATCATCAGACGCTGCTGGCTCTCCGGGGCCAGTTCCAAGGAATCGCTAGGCTCGCTGTGCGCCAATCGCTTGGTCGCTACCAACCACATCCAGCGGTAGTAGACAAAGACACGGTCGAAGAGGTTGCGACGACGTTCGCCAGGTTCAGTGCGGTTCACAAACTCAGCCTTGGATGGTAAGGCGTCCGGCAGCCACTCACGCAGACGGACATCATAGAGCGCATACCTACTCGCATTACGAATGTGCACAGGATAGCGCAGATCAACGCCTGCAGTGGCGAATCGCGGGCACACGCGCTGAACCTGAAGATTGGGACGACGCTGGATTAGCAAGACCAGAATGGCCAGCACCAGAATCATGAGCAGCGCTGAGAAAATCTGGTAGTGCAGGCTGTAATTGGTGTCCATGCCGGCCAAGCCCAGGACAAAAGTAACCGCGATGAAGAACCAGCCAGCTTCAGTGATGCGTCGACGGATGCCTTGGGAGAAACGTTCTCCGAGACGGTAGAAAGGATAGAGAAGTTGGGTCAGTTTAAACGGCACGCGCCGACAGTTTAGCCCGAAACCACAGCAATGCGACTGAGCTAGGACTTATAAGTGCTCCGAGATTCGCCGGGCTTCGGTATATTCTCAAAGTCGCCCTCTTCGCAGCAACGCACAAAGCCCTCAGTGAAGGATTTCAGCTGTTCCCAAACATGTCGAATCTTCTCAGATTCATCATCTGTGATGGAGTTGTCTACCGCAGCTTGAGAGATGGTAGACAGGAGATCGGCAAATTGCTGTACAATCTCATTGGTCGCTGGCACGACCTCGAAGC
>ERZ887942.2835-NODE-2835-length-10479-cov-5.613296_pt1 | contig 10479 bp, 8 predicted proteins | sample MGYA00521099_ERZ887942 | MGnify/ENA primary metagenome ERZ887942 (study PRJEB32303, sample SAMEA104408605) | aquatic metagenome | biome: Brackish water; feature: Pelagic; material: water | place: Baltic Sea | collected 2014-06-07T06:48:00 | depth 16,251 m ... | reverse complement strand
GACAAGATATGGCACCCAAATCCATGTCTCATCACTCTTCAAGAATTGCAGCTTCTCTTCTGTTGAGATGTCTAATCCATTTACTGGTTTACGATCATGATTCTCAACGATGATTTTTCCAGATTCGTAATCTCGTAAAAGTCGATTTAAGATGACCGTGTAGGAGATAGCCAAAGGAAGCATAATGACACCTATAAAAGGAATCAAAATCCCAAAACATCCGAGCAATGGTAGTTGTTTAATGTTTCTGTAAACTCCGTCAACACGTTTAGCAGCCCGTTCGTCCAATTGATTAACCTCACTCTGGTATGATGATTCTTCAAAGCTGCATTCCGACTAGATCGCAATCCAGTGCGATGAAGCTGAAGCAATAACTAAACGGATTCTTGTGATGCACCTCAGTACAATACAGTTTGTATGTTAATCCAATAATGAACACAACGAAGGGGATTTACTAGAAATTACCAGTTCACGTGGATCGTCGAACTCCACCCGCCATACAAAACTGTGCAGGGTTTTCGTTAGTTTGTAAGTTCTTTTGACGTCCCGTGGGGGGGTATGATTCATCGGAGGTCCAGCGGGCAGCACACGATGAAGTGTGCTGCTAACGGGGCTGTGCCACGAATTCTTCATCGCCTTCGTGATCATGTCCACGGGTTACGATTTCATGCTTCGCTGCCCAGGCGTGGATGTCTTGTTTTTGGATCGCTGCTGCCATCAGGTCGGGGAACAGATCCGGAGTACAGGCAAAGGCGGGGACATCTAAACTGGCGAGGTGATCTGCTAAGTGTTCGCTAAAGGAAGGGGCTCCATCGTCGTTGAGTGCCAGTAGGCAGATAACTGCTACGCCCGACGCTTTCAACCTTGCGACACGGCTCAAGAACTGCTGAGCGTCGCCACCTTCGTAGAGATCTGTGATTAAAACCATGATCGTTTGATCTGGTTGTTCGATCAATTGTTGACAGTAACCAACCGCGCGATTGATATCGGTTCCGCCGCCGAGTTGTGCTCCAAAGAGGACATCGACCGGATCTTGAAGCATCTCGCTGAGGTCAACAACTTCAGTATCAAAGACAACTAAGCTTGTCTTCACCGCGCGCATCGATGCTAGAACCGCAGCGAAGATACTGGAATAAACAACCGACGTTGCCATGGAACCACTCTGGTCAACACACAAAATAATGTCTCGCAGCGATGAACGTCTGCGCCCGTAGCCGACGAGTTTCTCCGGGACGATTGTTTTATGTTCGGGGAGATAGTTTCTCAGATTCTTTTGAATCGTCTTATGCCAGTCGATCTCGTTTGGTCGCGGACGAGAAGAGCGAGTTACTTTGCTGATAGCTCCTTGCACAGCTTCGATCATCGGTTGACGCAACTTGCGTTCGATCTCATCCACGACTTTCTGTACCACTTTACGGGCGGTCTCTTTCGTTTTTTGTGGGATGATGTTTTTTAGCGAAATGAGTGTCCCGACCAGATGGACATCCGCTTCGATATGTTCCAGCGTTTCGGGTTCCAATAACATTCGATGCAGTCGCAAGCGTTCGAGAGCGTCCTTCTGCATCATGCGGACGTTCGAGGCACTGAAGTATGTGCGAATGTCACCCAGCCAGCGATTCACTTTTGGAGACGTACTGCCCAAGCCCGATTTCCGATCCGAGTCATACAGCGCTTGCAGAACTTTATCCATCTGCAATTCGTCACCTTCGAGTTCCACATCGAGACCGTCCAAGTCAGGTTCCTGAGAAGTGCCGTCTTTGGGACACTCAGATTCTGAGCCGAGAACGAGTCGCCATCTCTTTAATCGCTCTAACTCTTTGGTTTCTGTCATCGGTCAACTCCCATGATCTCTGCGAGAACAGGCAAAACTTTCGCTGCCCGTTGCCGGTCAATTCGATTTGCCGATGCCTGATCTGCGGAATTGTTCGACGAGTCACCTGCAACGTTCAACAGCTTCACCTTCCGCCCCATGTTGCGACGTTCGCTACTGCTGAATCCACCGAATGCACGTCGTAAGATCGGCAGCATCTCAACAAACAATTCAGACGAGAGTTGTTGCAGCCATTCATCAAGGATTTCCCACAGGACATCTTGATGAATCAGTAAGAGTCCGCTGCCTTTGAGTAAACCGGTGAGCCAGGCCGCTGCGATTGACGTTTCGGTCGCTGAGGAGAGTTCTAATCGAGTTAGGCGTTCGAGTTCGTCGGAGTCGATTTCACTTTGTTCGAGCAAGATACGACACGCCCAGCCTCGCAATAGTCCGTTGATTTTCGATTTACTGATTCGACGTAGTTGAACATTCCAGTCGCTTTGCAGGTCAGCGATGTTCAATAAGTTGATTGCTTCTTGTCCATGAATCAAACTCGCCAGCATCTCCTCGGCAGCGGCTTCATCCAACGACGAACAAGCAGGCAACAGACCAACAAGGATTCTTTCGAACATGTTCTCGATGATCGGTTGAATATGTTCTGCTTCTGTTTTTCGTACGTCGCTGTAACGGGCGATTCGAGCGAGCGGGAGAACCGCTTCCATCATATGACGCACATCGGAAGAGACTGAAGCTCGCACACGGGTCAACTCTAATAACTCGTTGATTGCATCGGGAAGTTCAGCCAGGATCGCAGTGCCGAGTAGTTCGGTCAATCGCTTTAAGTCCGCCGATTGTTTGCCATGTTCGATGACGCGATTACTGGCAGCGAGTTCGACTGTGTTCCCATAAACGTTCGCTTCAATGATGGAGACTGCAAACTCTGGTTGCCATTCCAGATTCCAGATTTCGTGAAAGGTCGAGTCTCCACCCCCTGACTGATGCATCTCTCCCCAATGAATCTCTAGCAGCAGCAATCGATGCAGCAAGAAACTTCGCTCGCGGTGCATTTCCTTGCGCAAATCAAGATCGAGCATCTTCTGCTGTGTCGAAGGTTTCATACGCAGCGACTTTTGCAGCGACGCTAAGTTCTGTGCCAACGGAACCGCAGGAGTCTCTTCGGGGACTCCGCCCAACCGGTCTCCAATTTCGAGGCGTTTGCGGATCAATTGTAATGGACCGTGATCACCCTGACAGAAAACGGTGACGATCGCTTCATTCAATTCTCGCAAACCTGGAGAACGTAATTCACGCAGCGAGGCGACCGTTTCGGCAAGTCGGGAAGCTTCGATGATACTCGCTGAAGAGGCTTCGAGGTCTTTGTTTCTCATTAGTCTGGCGGCGTGAGTTAACCAGCGTAACGGGGCATCTTTTGCTGACTCCCACAGATGTGAATACCAACCGGGTGATTCAATCCCGGCGCCGTATCCGCTGCGGTAACTCAATCGAGAATAGGTCCACGGTATCCAGGTCGCAATCGTTTTTAATTTCGGAAGCCCTTTCAGCCGGGCAGTATCATCTTTAATCTTGCAGCCTTCCATCTTCCCTTTGATGGCTTCTTCAGTGAGGACCGGGGCGTGCCATGCTCCACAAACGACTGCAACGGGACCAAGCGTTTCTTTTCTTGCCTTGCGAATCGTCTTCCGCATGAACGCTTCTCTGAGCAGGTCATCCTCGCGCGTCTCAGGGAATTCACTACGAACAGATTGCATCGCTTCAAGGATCGCAGCGAACAAACCCGTCGCATCTTCGCGGCGTTCGATTTGCTCCTCCCACCAGAGTTCATGATCGGTGTAGCCCGCTGCCTCAGCAAGGAGTGCTATGGGATCGGCTCTAAATGGCTGGACTGATGGCGACTCTTCTTCTGTCTCTGAGCTACTCTCGGTTTCCAGCTTTTGTCGGTCGAGTGCCAGGCGATGAGTCATTGGCAAATCCATCAACTGGACTGGTCTCGAATTCTCTCCAGCCCATTTGATGCATTGCCATTCCGGTGAGAATTTCGCCAGCGGGAAACTGACAGAGTGTCGCGGCGAATCCTTTGGGTAAATCAACAGCGAAACTGGTGGAAGCATCTCGGCGTGATTCGCTAATGGGAGTGCGTCTTGAGCATCAGCCGGACCTTCTAAGAGAATGAGTTCGGGTTGCAATTCCTCCAGCGCAGCGACAAGAGACCGGGCACAACCGGGACCATGATGTCTGATTCCAAAGACGTGAATTTGATTCAAAGCAACTCTCTGAACATTTATTGCGAGGATGAAAAAATGAACAGGAGGAAACAGAGAGAGCAGAGGTCGATTCTTTCTCTGCTCCCTTTGCTTGCTCCTGTTAGATTTAAATCAATCTGATCAAGAAATTAATATAGCACAACCACGAAACACGCAAATGACACGAAAGTTGATAGCACGTAGGCTGGGTCATGACCCAGCAATCTAATGGCGAACTCCGAAAAGCTGGGACAAGTCCCAGCCTACAATTCTATTCGCCGAAGACAGGTTGCTGTTCGTCGAGTCTTTTCTTTTGGTTTTCCAGCATTCGTCTTCTGTCGGATCTTTGCACGAGGATGATGACGAATATCAAAACTGCTAGTCCGCTGCCGATACCCCAATAGATCATGGGATTGGTTTCTGTCGGAAGTTTTGCCACTTTCGACGGCTGAACTGTGAGGGTCTTCGCTAGAATGAGTGGAGCTTTGCGGGTCGCCTTATCGCTGGATGGATAGAGATAGGTTTTCAGAAAATAACCATAGACCGTGACTCCATTGACCGTTTCTCCGCCGAGGGGCAAGTTGTCTGGCTTCTCCAGGAAGATGATCGTCGTCGGATGAGATTGCGAATCCTCAGTATAAAGGGTCGATTCGTAGAGATGTTCGATTCCGAAAGAGTTCTCTTCGGCTTCGTACTCAAGAGTTTGCAGGATATGTCCTTTCATAACGACTGGCTGACCGCGGAACTCTTTGGTGTTGCGAATCATGTCGACAAAGGTAGAGAGTTTTGCCTCTGTGCGTCTTTTCTGAATGAACTCTTTGGCGCTCGCAGCGAGTTCCTGTTGAGGAATCTCATTTGCCTGATTCAGCAATCCATAGTACGCCGGATTCTCATTCGCTGTCAGCCACCAGTCGTCACGAACAAGTTTCAAACCAAGTGGATCATCTTCGCTGATTGTTGGCTGTTCGTCTCCCGATGAGATACTGACGTCTTGAGCCGAACACTCTATGTTGAGCATCAGAAAGTTCAGGCTGAAGGCAGCAGCAATCAGCATAGATGTGAAGTGATTTTGAAATCGTATGTCGAACATCATTTCGCTGTCCCTTCTTCCATCTCTTCGGCTGGAATGTCCGTCTCGCCCTCTCCAGTCGAGAGACCTGTTTTTTCGGGGTACAGATACGCTACAGGAATAAAGAGAATTGAGGTAACAAGCATCAGCTTTGTCCAGAACCAGTAATACGCTGGGCCTTCGAGTGTCACTGCGCCACCGACGGTGATCGAATCATCGATCTCCGTTGCAGGGATATTGCCTCGGGCTGTTTCGACTTCTTTTCGTCCTGCTTCACCTTTAAGTTCGATGATTCGTTTTTCTCTCCAAGTGTATTCCGACTCTTGTTGCTTAGTTTTTTCTGGATCAACGCGGTTCACGACACCTTCAAGTGTCACGTCCCAGGGTGTGTCGAACTTCTTGTCAGCTCCTGAAGAGAGAATCTCAAAGCGGTTCCGAGTCAGCAATTCATAATTCAACTGTTCATCAGAAGTGTCCTTTAAGCCTTCAATCAACTTTTGACCTTCTTCAAGGGATGGAAGTGTGTCTTTGTTGGCGAAGAAGGATTTGTCGATGAGGGCTTTCGCTGCTTTGAGTTGCTCGTCTTCAGAAGTCGTGATACTAATCAGGTTTTCAAATTCTCCGAACTCGAGTACGACATCATCATCCGTATTAAAGTCTCCATCGTGTCCAGCGACTCGTAGAATCTTAGTAACATCTTTTGATGATTTCGTGTCGAGTGGTTCGCTGCGAGTTTTCCATATTGAGTCAATGGTCTCTTCGGCTTCTGGATTCTCGAATTCTTTGGATTCCTTGATGACAGCATTGATACTCGGGATTTGAATGTACTCATTTACCTGTGCGGTCACGACGTTACCGAATGCAACAAATGCGAGCCACAAAGACATGACAATCGACTTCATCGACTTCGGTGCCTGAGCATAAGAGAACTCCAGCCCTGTGATTGAAACCATAATTTCGCCAGCGGTGATAAGGACATACGCCCAAAGTTGCCACGCAATCGAAGGGTAGCCCCCTTTTGCAATGATTTCTTCTGCTAGACCTGTGATTGCGAAGCCGGCGACAGCCAGAAACAGACCGATGGAAAACTTTCTCAAGTGGGTCAATGTGAAGAATTTGTTGATGGTTGGGTAGATGAAGAATTGGAAAATTGGAATCATCATCATCACTAGCAGTGGGTTCGCAATTTGAATCTGCGATTTCAGGATATCAATACCGAATATGTTTCGATTCATGTTCTCTGCTTGCAGCACCCAAGTCGAACTCGTTTGATCGAAGAGAGCCCAAAAGATACTGGAGAAGACAAAGACAGCTGACAGTTTCACGAGTGTCCAAATGCCATTGCCGCTCAACAAATCCTCGAAGAGCTTTGTCCTCGCAGGTGGTACGTGGACGAAGACTTTGCGTCCCATCCAGAACATGAACGTCGCTATCGCCATCAGCACGCCGGGTAATCCAAATGCGATATGGGGTCCGTACCAATTCAGTAACCAGGGAATCATGAAAAATGAAAGTGTCGACCCAAAGTTGATTGAGAAATAAAACCACTGGTAGACCTTCGACATTAGATGTTCGTTCTTTTTCCCGAACTGGTCACCGACATGTGCCGAAACACATGGCTTAATCCCTCCCGCACCGACTGCAATCAGAATGAGACCGAGCCACATATAGTTTGTCGGCGAGAGTCCCGGGCTCCCGATGAAGGCGAGTGCTCCATGGCCAGCGCAATAAATGATCGAGACCCAGAAGATCAGCTTGTACTTGCCGGTGATTGCATCAGAGATCAACGCTCCCAAGATAGGAAAGAAGTAAACCATGGAGGCGAAAGTGTGATAAGTCGCGGTCGCTTCTGCATTGCTCATCGCAGGCAGAGCCTTGTCCGACATGAGATGCAGATATTCCGTCAGGAACACGACGAGGATTGCACGCATCCCGTAATAGCTAAATCGCTCTGCTGCCTCGTTCCCGACAATGTAAGGAATGCCCGGTGGCATCTTGTCTGTTTCAGGCGGGATGGTCAGGAATTTTTCTTCAGACATATTTTGTTTGCTCTATGTAATGTCGCTTTGCCCCGCACTTCAAGTGCGGGGCTATATGATCTTTCATTGCGAAACTTAGTTTGAATGACTTTATCGCGTTAAGACCAATGGAACAAACGACATTCTAGTTTCGAGTCTTTAATACGTTGCAATTTCGCCTCACGATGCCATCTCGCAACATCAAGCTTAACTCTCTCGTCATCAACAACTTAGAACGCATTGCTACAGGTTGCACGAAGCCCCGTTGCTTTCAGACATCATTGAGAGAGTCGAATGTCAGTCGGTGTTCAGGAAACTTTACAGTGGTCTCGGGATGTCTTAAGTCATTCTGCTTGAACAGTTTAAGTCATTGATTTCTGCGGAAAGATAAGTCTTCTTGACGCTGCTTTGGCACGATTGGCACTGGGTTCGCTTTATCCCTTTCACATCAAACACAACGCACAACGACGCGAATAACTCACCCCACACCATAAGGAACTCTACGATGAACACTCTTAATACACTCCTCAACGACGAAGCCGGTTTCATTGTTTCTGCTGAACTTGTTCTTATCTCAACAATCGCAGTTCTCGGACTGATTGTCGGACTCAGCGAAGTTGCACTGAACATCAATAATGAACTCGAAGACGTCGGAACTGCTTTCAACTGCGTACAACAATCATACTGTGTCGATGGCTTCCGCGGTCACAAAGGCAAAACCGAAATGAGCCACTTCCAAGACAGTGCAGACTTCTGCAGCGGCGAATTCGACATTAACTAGAGCATCCTGCTCTACCGGGTGTCCGCGAAGAAGCATTATCACCACATCGAGAATGCCAATCCACGAGACAGTACCCAATCGATGTATTACAGATCACTTTAACAAAGCTCGATAGACCTCCTCTCTTTGCTCTCAAAAATAGTTGCTCTCACAACTCTCTCTCGCTCTCACCGCTTCTCTCAATTTGCGAGGTCCAGTCACTGCACTGGACCTCGCTTTTTTGTTTTAAGGGGAGATCAAAGTCGGGTCTGAAATCGAAGGAAGGATTTACCAATCGGTACTCATCTTTGAGAGTTCTTCCAGTGCGTTTGAATATGCACCGAACGAACCGTTGTCGAAGAGGACGAAGCTTACTCGTAGCGACGATTCATGTTCTCTTAAGAAATCGGCAACACTCCGTAGCGATTGCTTCGCTGCAAGGTCGATGGGATAGCCGTAAACTCCGGTACTGATCGCTGGGAATGCCACTGACTCACAATGATGTTCGACCGCCAGCTTCAAGCTGTTTGAATAAGCGTTTTTCAGTAAGTCGGCTTCACCACGAACTCCACCACCCCAAACGGGACCGACGGTGTGGATAATAAACTTCGCTGTCAGATCTCCGGCCGCAGTGATGACTGCTTCTCCGGTAGGGCACCCCTCTGGGTATTTTTGAGCGGTCTCTTCCATGATCAAAGGACCGGCAGCGTCATGGATTGCACCATCGACTCCGCCACCACCAGCGAGTGCCGAATTCGCTGCATTCACGATTGCATCAACCGATTGTTTGGTGATGTCGCCTTGAACGAGTTGAATCGTCGAGTTGTAGACTTGGATTTTCATCGATATCACAGTTTTGCCGGACACTTTAAGTGTCCGGCAAAAACAGATGTTGGCGTCATAGGCATTATTCGACCATTTGAATTACTGCAAGAAACCTTTTTCACGCAACTCTTGAATATTCCCGGGGGCGCTTTCCATGATTCGATCTGTTGTGTAACGCAAAATGGCTACGCCTCCCAGACCATGCGGAGCTGTTAAGACAGCGACACGATCTTCGTCCTCGCTATCCAGTTTCGTCGTCAAGCGGTCGATGATTTCTTCAACGCTGTCACTGAGGAGTTCCGTCTTTTGTTTTTTATTTTCGATTTTCAGGTTCGAAAATGCGGCACTCCGTGAGATTAAAAAATCAGCCATGCCACCGAATTCGTTCTCTTCGAAGAAATTCTTGAATTCAGGACGGTTACTATTTGGCGTGATCAGCATCGGTCGAGTAATCTTTACTGATCCGCGACTGACCTCGACAGGCTCGTTTGGTTGTTCTGAATCGACAATCAAGTAGTATTCGAGATCGGAGTCACCAAAAGTAAACAGGGTGTAAGGAATGTTTCGAGCAATTGAAACGGAGTTCCAAATCCCTCGAAAGAAGTTTTCGCGTTCAAATTCGTCAAAGTTCATAGATGTCGTTGACCGAAGGCAGTTTTCATACTCAAGTCCAGACGTTGTTGACAGCGAATGGTTTGCCAAATAGCTCTCTCAGAAAAAGTTCGCAAATTTGCTTCAATGGAGAATCCACAGAAGCTCGCGACAATCTGATTTAAGAGCATCAATATAACGTCCAGCAGGCGAGTTGATTGTATTTCGCTTGTTGATTTTTAGATTCTATTCATTTGAGGAGTGACCAGCAATGAGCGGTCCAATTGTACGCACCGGAGCCACACCTGAATTCTGGGAAAACTGGGACCAGGTTTTTGGCAAGAAGACCAAGAAAAAGTCTGCACCAAAAAAGAAAGCTGCTAAAGAAGCTGACAAGCCTGCCAAGGCAGCCAAGAAAAAAACACCGAAAAAGAAAGCTGCTGCTAAGAAGAAGTCGAAGAAGTAAGAACTTATTGGTGACTTATACGACGTTGTCGTTAAAGAATTGAAACACGGTGTCACGGAGGAAACAGAGAGAGGAGCGGATTTTGAATTTCGATTAAATTGTATCTCTGCTTCCTCCGCGTTCTTCTGTCCATTTTCAAATAGAAATCGTGGATTGTTACCGAAACTCTTTCAGTAACATGTTTTGAATCATTATTTCGTCCTCAGTGTTTTCCTTGCCCTGTGGTGCATTTCTTTATGAAATGAGCTAGTAGTGTCCTCGAATTCCGTAGAACCTGATCAGCTTGCTGAGAAGACTCTTGGCATTCATTTTTGGGCTGCGCTGGGGGGCGTTTATGGACTCCTGACGTTTTTTTCACTTCTGAGGGTTCCTATCCCCGGAGTGAATGAACCGCATTACCTATGCAAGGCGAAGCATTTTTGGGATCCTCAATGGTGTGCCGGTGATTTGTTCCTCGAATCATCGAATCCGCATCTGGTGTTCTACGCAACCTTCGGGTGGCTGACGACTTTTCTTTCACTTGATACGGTTGCCGTTGTTTGTCGCTTCATCGGTTTGATACCACTCGCAATTGGCTGGCACTTGCTTGCGTATCGGTTGTCCAGAAACGCATGGGCTTCTTTACTTTCGCTTTCGTTTTTTTTAGTACTTCAGTCTGCTGGGAATTGGTCAGGCGAGT
>ERZ887942.2833-NODE-2833-length-10485-cov-72.973058_pt1 | contig 10485 bp, 18 predicted proteins | sample MGYA00521099_ERZ887942 | MGnify/ENA primary metagenome ERZ887942 (study PRJEB32303, sample SAMEA104408605) | aquatic metagenome | biome: Brackish water; feature: Pelagic; material: water | place: Baltic Sea | collected 2014-06-07T06:48:00 | depth 16,251 m ... | reverse complement strand
CCACCCAATTCCAACGTCGGAGAAGCTTTAACACAGGCAGGTAATATGACCAACGCGACTTCAGTGACTGTTGTAAATAACAACGGAGGTAATACGACCAATACAACCACGTCAAGTCAAACCAATAATACCTCTTCGGCGTCTCCGCCTGTGTTGAGTGGTTCGGCAATGGCGATGTAAACGAAAAAACCCCGTGGCTGAATTAACAACCACGGGGCTTCCCTTTATCTCGAGGCAACCTTACTGTTGAGCTAGCTGGGCGAAATACGACAGAGTATCGTCCTCGTCGCTTCCCCCGCTTTCTTCAACTGGAGCAGGTTCCGGAGCCGCGGCACTAGAGCCAAGACCCGGGATTTCATCCTCAACCTTATCAAGTCCTGGAGCGGTAGGTTCGTTAACGGTTGCGTGATTACTCACTGTCGCATCGCCGTTAACCTCTTCCTCGCCAAGAACTTCAATAAGCTTACGCTTGAGATCTTCATACGACTTATACGTCGAAGGATCAACAAACGGAGAGAGTTCGTAAAGGCTTTCGTATGTATCACGAAGGCGATCTTCATCACCTTCGTAAAGTGGAACAGCTGAATCGAACTCAGACTTATCGTAGTTACGATAACCTTCGAAGTTACGAATCTTTAACTTGAAGTTTGCACCCTCCCAAAGGTCAAACGGATTAACCGCTTTCTCATCTTGGAATTGAGGCTGCATAACATCCATAATCTTGTCAAAGATTTTCTTTCCATACTTGTAAAGGAAAGTCTTTCCTTCGTTTTCAGGATTGCTTGGATCAGATACCACAAGGATATTTGAAACGTGATGCAGACGTCGCTTACGAGAGCGAGCAATATCTTTATCAGATTCAACCCCACTGTTCCACAAACGGCTATTAAGCTCGGAAACAGGATCGTCTTTACCAATACTTGTCAGAGAGTTCTCAATGAACCAACGACCAGTTGGACCTTGAAACCCGTGATCCCAATAACGGACCCACGGAAGATCATCTCCTTCTTTAGCAGGAAGGAAGCGAATTACTGCGTATCCATTCCCGCTTTTATCTACTGCAGGCTTCCAGAATCGGTCGTCGCCGTATTTGGCTTTACTAGTGTTTCCCCCGACTTTTTCGGCCGCTTGAACAAGCTTACCAATGGCAGCTTGACGATTTGCTTTTAGATTATCGAATGACATATTTTTTATTGTTGTTGTATTGCGTTGTATTGCGTTGTATTGCGTTGTATTGTACGCGAGTATATTATACCATATAATCGCTAGTATGTAAATACAGAAAGTATGTTTTCTGTATATTTTTTCAGGTTCGCGGCATGAACCAAAAATGGGGCATACTTTGAAACCAGAAATGATGTACCCCTTGAAACATCCAAAGGATCTTTTAATTCTTTATTGAGACGAGGAGTAAAGCTTAGCATGTTTTCAAAAATAACAAGCGTCTCGATATTCACCTTACCCTCGACATATAATTTATATATCAAAGGAGGCTCGCTAAGATCCTCGGGAATGAGACATTGATCAAAAGTAAGCGATTCCTTTTCGGCTTCTTCACCAAGTGTTGAGACATCGGTTTTAAAATTATAATCAAGTGCTTGGATCTTTGCAGTCCACTTGTCATACGCTCCGCTATTACACTCTCCAATCCATTTATTCCCGTCAAGAATGTTTGCGAGGGAGTAAAGAATTACGTCGTTTCTTTTTGGATAAGACTTGGCAAGCTTTTCAAACTGATACCTATTCTTATGGCTCATGAATGTTTCCCGCTTGCACCGCGGCCCTTTAAAGTTAAACTTAAAGGCGTCATAATCCCTTTCAGAATTAAAGTGGAGAGACATTGCCGTGAATGTACTCCATGCATCCATAGGAGTGCAGCTTTCGGTATTAAGTGTAATCATAACAAGCTTGCCGTATTACTTTTTTTGGTTTTAAGCACGTTGTTATTTACGGCTTCCAGCTTTAGCTTTTCTTTTAGTGGTCCACTGATTAATGTGGCAATGTCCTCCGGATCATATTCGTTCTGTTCACAGATGTACATGATCGCTTCGACATATCCCATGTCATCCCTACGGACATGTGTTTCAACCTCACGAATAAACTCTTCCTTAGTTAGGGGAAGGTTTAGCGCTTCCTCGATTTCTTTCTTCCTTCTCATACCTTGTCAAATGCTTTTAGCAATACGGTGTTGTTGTTTATTCTGCCGTTAGCCTTTCGTGGCTTTGTCTTTAACGACTTTAAAAGATTGTCAATTTTTCTCACCGTTCCCGAAAGAATAAGCGGTAGAACATCCTCTGGTTTTCTCAAGGTTATGGTAACACTTTGATCCGGATCAAATTCCTTGATACTCGTTCCCGCAACGCTAAAGCCTGCAGGTGTTTTTGCGTAATAGATACTCAGCTGACGATACTTAGCATTAAAGGCGTATACCCTTTGACTAAAAGGAATGGCAAGTGGATCAATACTCTGTAACGAATACTGATCATCTTCTTGCAAGTATTTAAGACGAGCAACTTGTTTATCAGCAGCCTTTGGACGTTTCAATCGGGTCTTCCTTGTACTCTTAACCTTGGCATGAGATGCTGCGGCTGCAATCATCTTTTCAAAGTTAGCAACAATCCGATTTAGTTGAGGCTTTCTCAAATATGAATAACCTTCAACCGCATCAGGACAGGTACGATCAGCTGCAGCCTTTAGCTCAGCGTGGTGAGTGGTTAACCAGTCAAAAACAACCTTGCCACCTTTAGCAGGAATTGAAGCGCTGCGTAACATCATGCTTACATCCATATAAGGCATCCTTGTTGGTGTATCCTCTTGCTCGACCTCCGCGACTTTATCAAGAAGATCTTCAAGATGGATAATTACCTCGTCATTAACTTTGGCTTCTAATCTTTGAAGCGGAGTCTTGACAACTGGTTTAGGTTTCGAGTCATCCTCTTCGATTTCCGCAGTTTTCTCTGCGGCTGAAAAGTGATAATCTTTGATTGCATCCTTTAAGTGTTCGTGAATGAACGTGGCAGACCGATTGGATTCATCTGGCATACCTCGCTGTAGCATTCTAACAAGCTTCCCAACAGTACTAACAAGTGAGTTAGGAGATGAGCTTTTAATTGCCGAAATGTCGGATTTCTCATACCCGTTGGATCCCATCCATTCAACTACCCAGTCCCGCATATCAGCAGAGTCAAGATAGTAGTTATAAAAGAGTAGAGCACGACCTTTGCGATCGTGGCATTCTTCAGTACTAATACTTTCTGCGTCAGTCCAAGAGGGTTCTTTCCCCGTGATCTTGAAGTCTACCGCGGCTACTTCGCCCCGCCGATCTAAGAATTTCTTTCTTTTTGTTGCCATAGTATTATTATACAATATTTTTTAATAAATGTAAAGGTAAAAGTGTATTAGTCCATCGATTTTCCATCTCTGAGTTTAGTCAGGTAAGAAAAGACCTTAAACAGGTGTTTAAGAGACACCTTAAACACGTGTTTAAGAGACTTTAAGATATGAGGAATGGTTACCCACGGTTTTCTATTACGGCTCTTAGCACCGTCCTTGGTGATGACAGCACGCATTCCGTCAAGCTTTGGTTGTGAGAAATCTGTATTATTTTTCAGATTTTTTCGCCTTAATCTGTCAGTCCGCTCAATGAATTTCAAACCTAGATTCCTGAGATTCCCGTCACCGTCTTTCTCCTTGCTTGGTAGCCTTTCATCTCTACCCGACCAGATTCGATCATACCCAGCTCTAAACTTATCGCCATCCACTGGCCTTGGTTTGTCTCCTTTTCCCGCGCTCATACTGAGTTATAAATTTCTTCCCAAGAGGAAACACGCTGTACATCTGGATCACAGTGAAATTCTTTATTATAAGGGTGGTTAATCAGGAAGGAGTTAAGGCCAAGTGCAGCGCCAACGTCGGCGTTCTCTGGTTTATCTTCGACCCAGATCCACCCCGATCCCTTGTATCTTTCCAGCGCTTCAGTCTTATCACCGCCACAAGGAAGGCAATGAATCCTCTCAAAAACAGTGTCACCAAAGAGACGTTTTAAGTTTTGCTCGCGGAGTTGCATCGCGTATCGTTCTTTTCCAAATGAGGTAATAGCGTGAAATACCGCGCCCTTTTCTTCGTGAAACTTCCGAACATATTTAATAGCATCCCTCAACGGAGGAAGAAATCCAATCGCAGCCGATTCACAGAAGTGCTCAACGAGAACGTTTGCCTTCTGTGTACTGATACCGTATTGTTTATCAATATCGTATGAAGACTCCTTTTTCTTGTATCCTTTTCGCTTCATCCACCACTCAAAGGAATGCTCCCAAGAAAGTAGAACACCGTCAACATCAGTAAGTATGATCATCGCGTCTTAAAGGATTGCGGCTCATCGGCCAATTCTTCAAGGTGCTGAGCCGGATCAGAAACCATTTTCCAGCGGTCTCCATGTCGGCGAAATTCCCAGGATCTCCCAGTCGAATCCCCTTGTTCCTCTTGAATTGTTTTCAATCCCTCGGCCATCTCCTGAAGGCTTGTGATTTTTCTCCATAGATCAGACTTTAGCGAAACTGAGGATTCGCACGAAGTATCAAATTCATCAATACTTTCTTCGTAAAGCTCTTCATAAAAATCTCTCAAGCTTGTAGCCGATCCGATTAGTGTTTCGATGGCGTCGGTAATTTCAGTTGTGTTTTCCATTGTATGTTGTTAGTTAAATCCAAGTAAAGCCCAACCATGTGAGGCTATAGCGTTTAAGATAATAAAGATGCAGGTAAAGACGTGGAGAAGAACCCAGAAGGTGCGAATGATAGCAACTCGATCTGCTTTCTTATCATCTCCATACGCCTTTACACCAATCGCTTTACACCAGTATTCCCAGATTTTGCAATTCTTTCGCATACACGCTTTGTTTTACAGCTCAAGACAACTCGCGGTAACACGACCACGATGCGATACGGTGAATCCTCGCGCACGTTTTAGTTGGCCAACAGCCCAGTTGGCTCTTCGACCAGCTTTAATATTAAGGTGATTCTCCAAGTTTACCGGACGGATCTGGACAGACTTGGAAATTGCGATTTTCTGCGCGAGTGAGAGCTCGGCTTTTTCTTTGTTTTTTTCTTTCATAATATAGTGTGGTTTGGTTTGTGGTTAAATTATTCTCCGTCCCATGCCATCATGAGGTCTACGACAAGCTCATTCAGACGCTCCATGCTTTCGCCATCTGTGCGCTCCATCTTCTCGTCGAGGATGCAGTCGATGAACCACTGAAGACTCCACTGATCCGAACCGTCGATTTCTGGGTTCGTGGAATGGCACCGGAGGAAAATATTGTAGACATCACGGTCAGCGACATCGGACTCAAGATAGGAGATCGAAATCTCGTCGCCCTTTTTGTTGAAATGATCCTGATCTTCCGTCAGGGTGAACGCACGAATTTCCGTGAGTTGCTCGATAAGGAGGGAGATGATATTTGCTTCTTTCATAATATAGTGTGGTTTGGTTTGCACGGTCGTGCGATTACTGATTCACGTAGAACGATTCGATGTCAGCCTCGACATCATTGGCCTCGATGCTGACGTGCATCGTCTTATCCAGTTCCTTCGAGACGTTGGACTGGTTGGCTACGACGTAATGATACTTGTCAGTAAGGTCGTCTCCGTCCTTCCAGCTTTTCCGAGTGACCATCGTTCGGGCGGATCCCTCTCCGCTCTGCTCGACGTATTCAACGGCCCGTTTACGGGCGCGTTCCTTGGTGCTGTAGACTCCGATATTTCCGTCTTCGGAACCTCTTACGATATATGCTATTTTCATAATATAGTGTGGTTTGGTTTTGGTAAAGCGTTAGAGGCTGGTGAAGGCATTTTCTATTTTGGTGAACGCCTTGTCGAAGTGATTGCGGTCGTCCTTGCGTTTGTTCGCTGCGACCATCTTGTCGTGCGCTGCCTGCTTTTCAGCATCGCGCTCTTGCTGGATCATGTTATAGTAGGAGGTCAGTTCTTCCTCCAGTTCTTCCAGAGTGTAGTCGGCAACGTGCAGGCGGTGACGGCATCCACACCACTCCTTGCTGGTGTCGGAGATTTCCGAATACACAATCGACTTGAGTTGGTCCTCGGTAAGTGGGTCACAGGTACCGCCAATCTCAGAGGCTATCTTAGCGGCATCGGGTCCGCTGAATGTTCCGCCGAAATCTTCGGGGCGGTCGTAGTCGCGTAGCGGGCTGATCCAATGGCCACTGACGATCCACTCAACAGTGCCGTCTGAATTCTCCTTGAAGGAGTTTTCAGGATAAACTTTTTCACCGTTAGGGCCGGTGACTTTGTGGAGGTTGAGGTCGCGAATTGATTTCATGATATAATTTGTAGTAGAACTGTTGAACTGTTACAGTATAATTATACCATATTTTGGGACAAATGTAAATAGAAAAGTGTTAAAAAAACATCTTTTTTTCACTTTTTTGTCGAAAAAGGTACAAAAATGCCCAATTTGATACAAATTCTTAAAATTTCCCAGATTTCGGAGAAATTACCTATCGCCGACGGATGTTGGCTCCGTCGATAAAGAATTGTTTTGCGGCGGCTGCCATTGCTGGAGTGTGGCGGTCTAGTGCTTTGATACCCACACCGCCGCCTGGGATCTTAACAAATACGGCTTTGCTGGAAAGCCTTCCACCTTTGATCTCAATCACCACGACAATGTCTTTGATATCATAACCCGCACTTTTCGCGGCTTTAACGGAAGGGATGTGATTTGATTGTCCCGCAGGCAATGCGTGGATGCCGTCATCTAAATTATTAAGCTGCATATTATTATTTATATAATATCAAAGTTAATGAATGGTTCTGGATTCTATTCATCATAACGATTTAAGGTCGGAGAACCTGAACCTCCATATACATTGGCCGTTTGGACGCGTGGGTGTTTTGCTCACGTTTGGTCGGAACATAAACATCAAAGACATATGCCTTTCCTTTCGCGGCCTTCTTCGAGGTGACCGAGCTTCCCCGATCTTGAACGATAAAGTGTCCATCACCAACGTGGCCTTTGAGCTCGGGAATGAAGATCTTGGTACCAAACGAAAAGTCAGGATGAGCCGCAACCGTGACTCCCGTGATGGCTCGTTTGGTCGCGCTGTGGGCTACTTGATCTCCCCACTTATCATCTCCGCAATAGTATGTAATACGACAATTGTGTTTCTTAACAACATTCTGTCTAGATGATAGCACCGCATCCACACCGCATGAAACCCAGAGGAGAGACATCAGAATTGTACTATACGTAAAAAATCCTTTATTGAATTTCATTGTTCTAAAAGGAGATAGGTATGTTATACCGAGGTTTCATCCGTGTGAAAACTAGTCAGTCAGTCCGTTTATCACCAAAGCATATTGCACCGCTTGCATTACTTCGATGTCAGTGAATTGGCGAATCACGTCGTCAACAACATCTTGGCCGTATTCTTCCCTGATGCTTTTAAGAAGTCGCACTCGACACCCAATGTAAGTTTCGAGGCCGTATGATTCTAGTACCGTTTTTAGTTTAGTTGTGTCGTAGTTTTTCATTTAAAATAAGTTTAGTATTTTGCCACCGTCAACAATTTTGATTGGTCGTGAATCGGTGGTCATCAATTCTTTCTTTGAATCAATTCCTAATGCGTGATACATAGTAGCCGCAAGGTCTGCTGGAGAAACGGGATCCGTGTCTACCTCAGAAGCAAGGGGGTCGGATGCGCCATACTTAACTCCCCCTTGGATTCCTCCTCCGGCCATAACAGAAGAAAATACTCTTGGCCAATGGTCTCGGCCGTCGGTTTTATTGATTTTAGGAGTTCTTCCAAACTCAGTAGAAAGCAGGACGAGTGTTTCGCTTAGCATACCTCTTTCGTCAAGATCTGCAATTAGAGCAGCATACGCTTTATCCAATTCTGGAGCGTTTCTTTCGTAAGAACCTTTAATGTTATCGTGATGGTCCCAACTTCCAAAGGTCACTGATACCATTCTTACACCAGATTCTACAAGTCTTCTGGATATTAGAAATCTTTTACCCGCCTGTCCGTCTCCGTATTTTTCTACAAGATCCTTGGGTTCCTTTGTAATGTCGAAAGCGTCCTTTGCCTGTTGTGAGCCTACAAGATTAAACGCCTGATCATAGAATTCTCCTATGGCATCCACCGCGTCAGAACGGGTTTCAGACTCAAATTTAGCATTGACCGTTTCCAAGATAGCTCTTCTCCTATCAAATTGACTTTGAGGCACAGGAATATTTAAATCTCTAACTTTGAAATCAGAAGATGCGGGATCGGATCCTAAAGAAAATGAACCATATTTAGTAGACAAAAACCCAGTTCCTGCAAATTCGTTTGGTTGGTTTGGAACAGAAACGTATTTAGGAAGGTTGTTCACTGTCTCCAATTCGTGGGAAATGATAGAACCAAAGGACGGATAATTGACAGCAGGAGATGGTGTGTATCCCGTGAACATTGACTCAGTTCCTCTCTCATGAGCGGCTTGGCCATGGGTCATACTATTAATGATCGCGATCTTATTTGCTATTTTTGCAGTTTCTGGAAATTGTGATCCCAATTGAATGCCTGCTACAACTGTATCAATCGCACCAAATGGCCCTCTGTATTCGCTTGGCGCTAATGGCTTAGGGTCAAAGCTTTCTTGATGACTAATGCCGCCGGGCAGATAGATATGAATAATGTTCTTTGCTGTGGAAGCATTATTGCCATATTGAGCTTTTAGAATTTGCGGCATCGATATTCCAAATGCCGTTCCGCCAAGTGTGAAGTTTCTTCTATTCATTTTGTTTAAAGTCTGTGTGTCTGCGTGGATCTGTGTGGATCTGTGATTTAATAGCAATCCCTTCTTTTTCCATGATAATTAAGGTGTTGAGCATATCCCATTCCTGATCTGAAAACCACCCTCTAGGAAGCGGCTGCGTAGTTTTGAGTATAGACCGATGAATATTCCACCGCGTCCCGTCCTTCCAAATTATTTCTATCGATTTCATAATTCAAGTATTCCTCTTCTTTGGATTCATTTTACTTAAACTTATTTATCAGTTACATAGGGCAATAATCTTTGCAGTCAGTGGTGAACTGGTGCGCGAGGCAAGTGATCGTATGAGCTTTGTTAGTAAATCCCGTGATGTAGTGCGCGGTCACCGTATCACCGACTATGGAGCTTAACGCATAAGGTCTTTTGCTAAACCAGATCGTGTCTCCGATCTCTAGCTTTCTGATTGTTTCGATGGTGTGTTTGTTACTATTCATAGTTGTTTGAAATAGGTGTAGGCTGCAGCAGGCAGCGCCGTTGGACCTTTGCGATTTGCAAGAAGTGGGAAGTAACGGATCGCGTTCAGGTAGTCGCCGTGAACCTGCAGTGCCCGTCCCCAACGCTCGATGTGCTTCTGCACATGCTGCTTCCCTAGGTGTCCTTTTCCAAATGCGAGGAAACCATAGCTCGCGCACAGCATCCAATATTCGGTGCCCACGTTATCGGTAACGCAAATAATGTCACCCGCACTGGTGCTGTAGCAACGTCCCTCAGTGGTTTGCTCAAACGGCGGTGGTTCAGGGTGGTTAGTGAGTTCAAACGCAACCTCCGCAGTGGCGGCTGCTTCATCCATGTGGCGCACACGGTCGCAGCGGTTGGCTGGTGTTTGTATTGTGCGCACCCCAACTTCTTCAAAATTGAGCGGATACGCGGTGTGATAAATTGTGACGATTTCCTCGCCATGATTATTTTTTAATTTCATAATATAGTGTGTGTGGTTAGTGTGGGCGTTCCTTACCCATACTACCAATCCCTTTTCCGACAAGCCCTTTTGTTTCGCTTTTTCTTCTTATCAGGAACGACCTTCGTTCCCTTACCTAGGACGAAACTCGCGCCCTTTGCATATGCTCTTTCGTTTTTCATTTCTTGTTCACTACTTTACAGTATTCGCTGTACCAAAATTTACCTGAATCTCTCAAGGCGCCATTTGATTGTCTTATGTACTCAAGTCCTGCTCGAATAACCTGTTTTCTAAAATCATCAATAGAACAGTCGGGGGCGTCGAAATCATCAAGCATTTCTACAATAGAATCAATGTACGGACATGTGTTAGGAGGTATGCTAGGTGCCTTTTCTTTCGCTATTTGTAATCTAGTTTTAGACATATGTGGTGTGTTGTGGTGTGTCTGATTAAATTTTAGTCTCGGGTAAAAGTTTTCAGTCTGCGGAGAGCATTGCGTTGAGAGCACCCTTTCCGTGAACGATGAGCGTATTAATATCATCGATACGCCCCATCCGTCGAGCATGGAGAAAATACGGCTGCGGTCGTACATCTGCGAGAGCCTTAGCTTCTTTGACGCACTGAGCAAGCTCAGCGATGTGGCTGTCAAGCTCGTCTATGCCCATCTTCTCAAACTGAGCGATGGAGGAATTAAGATCGGATATTTTCATAATATAGTGGGTTGTTTCAGATTAGTAGTACTGTTACAGTATAATTATA
>ERZ887942.2832-NODE-2832-length-10490-cov-6.271778_pt1 | contig 10490 bp, 2 predicted proteins | sample MGYA00521099_ERZ887942 | MGnify/ENA primary metagenome ERZ887942 (study PRJEB32303, sample SAMEA104408605) | aquatic metagenome | biome: Brackish water; feature: Pelagic; material: water | place: Baltic Sea | collected 2014-06-07T06:48:00 | depth 16,251 m ... | reverse complement strand
ACAACGCTACGAATAATTGCGAAAAAAGAAGGTTCGATTGCTGGTTTCAGCAATCTTCCTTTCTCCAACCCTCCAATTGGAAAGAAAAGCCATGAAAATTACCGAACGATTTCGAAAAGCGGTCTGGATCCAGCGAGCCACCATGGCTCTGTTGATGCCGGCGCTAATGCTGATGCAGGATACTGCCCTGGCTAACCCCAGTGGCGGCGTTGTGGTACACGGTGCGATCGGTTTTGAAGGGCTTGATACCGGAAATCTGGTGATCACGCAGGGGAGTGATAAGGCGATTATCAACTGGCAGGATTTCTCGATTGCGAAAGGTGAGCTGACTCAGTTCGTTCAGCCTGGAAAAAATTCTTCGGTATTGAACCGGGTTGTTAGCGGGAATCCTTCCGCGATTTTCGGAACGCTGAAGGCGAACGGCGGAGTGATGTTGATCAACACGAACGGGATTTTGGTTGGAGCCGGTGGTGTGGTTGATGTTGCGGGTAATTTGACGCTTTCGACGTTGGACATCGACGATAACGATTTCCTTAATGGCGGAGATAACCGCTTCCGTGGCAGTTCTGCTGCCGGGGTGACTAACTTTGGAACGATCTCATCTTCGGAGGGTGATGTGATTATTCTTGGTAATTTTGTTGAGAACCATGGTTCAATCGGGGCATTGAACGGTCAGGTTGCATTGGGTGCTGGCGGTGACATCATCGTTCACAGCTCGGGTGATTCGAAAATTTCGGTTGTGGCTGGCGGAGTGGGCGGTGGAACTGGAATTACCAATACGGGTTCAATTAAGGGCGCTGCGGTTGAGCTGAAGGCTCACGGGAACGTCTACGCGCTTGCGATTAACAATTCGGGAACGATTCGGGCCACAGGGTCTCAGAGGACCAATGGACGGGTGATTTTGTCTGCGGGTGATGTCGGTGGTGACATTACAAATACCGGCGACATCTCAGCGGAGAATGCGGATGGAACCGTCGGCGAAGTCATGATCGATGGCGGCCAGCAGGGTGTCGTGAATATCAACTCCGGCACCGTGAGTGCGGACGGAACTGATGGCGGTCTGGTTACGGTGTTGGGAAGTGAAATTAATGTAGGCGCTACTGCGGTGGTTTCTGCCAATGGACAGAACGAAGGCGGTATTGTGAATATCGGAAATGGGAATACGACGGCGGTTCTTGTGGACGGTCTGGTCAGCGCAAATGGTGCGACTGGTGGTGCGGTGAACGTGAATTCTTCCGATAGTGTTGTTATTAATGGTAACCTTCAAGCAACCGGTTCTACGGGAGCTGGCGGTGCCGTTTCAGTTACCGGAGCCCGCGTATCAGTTGCCCGGAGTTCGACGATCGATGCCGGTGGTTTTTCAGATGGCGGTAGTATTCTCGTGGATTCAGGAGGGCTTACCTCTGTTTCAGGTTCACTGAGCGCGAATGGCGCGACAGGCGTTGGTGGTTCCGTCATTGCGACGGGAGCAGACGTTGTTGCCCGGTTCGGATCCAGTTTTTCGGCAACGGGTGATCTCAAAGGTGGTTTTGTAAAAGTGGGTGGTGATCTTCGAGGTGATGACGCCAACGACTTGCGTGAGTCCAACGCGACTACGTTTGAGATTGGAACCAAAATCAATGTAGACGGCCTCAACGGTGATGGCGGTCTGGCAGTGATCTGGTCGAATGGAGATACGATTTTCCGCGGTGACGTGACGGCCTCAGCACGGGGACCTGAAGGCAACGGCGGTTTGATTGAGGTTTCCGGATTGGAGACATTGGCTTTTCGCGGGACCGTAGCTGCTACTTCAATCGGTGGACGGTCCGGAACGGTTCTGTTTGATCCGGGTGACGTTTCCGTAGGGGGTAATGGATCCGATATTCCAATCCAGAATATCAATACAATTCTTCAGGCGGGAACCTCGGTTCTGATCATGACTGAAGATGGTGACATTACCTTCGAAGATTTGCTTCCTAATTCAGCAACTCAAGATTTCAATAACAGTAACTGGCACAATGCGGTTCAGTGGACCAACTCAGCAGCGGACTTCGGTGCGCTGGCTGGAGGTAATATTTTTGTGAACACTCACATCCGCACTTCGGGTGCGGGATCAATCAACCTGATCTCCGGTTGGACCGGGTTTGAGTCAGACTTCGAGACCGGTGGCTTGTTTGACGCTGATTACAATCCGAATGCCGGCGATGACCCAGGTGGAGCTCGCTTCTTCGATGATGACGGCGCACTTGGCTTGTTTGGGCCGGAGCGTGTCTGGGATTACTACGTAGAGAACGGGCAGTTCGGAAGTGGCGGTTCGACTTTCATTGGAAGTGCTTCAATGGACAATAACATTGAAGTGGGAAGTCGTTTCGGGAACACCAATGTTGCCGCGCAAAACCTGTTTATTATTGCTGCAGACACCAACGGTGAAAGTCGCTTTACTCAACTCGGCTTTCGCGATGCGGGACAGGTGTTTGCGCCTCGGGCTGACAATGCAGGGTTCGTGATGGCTGCAACCCGGGATGGTGACCCGGTCGTGGCTATCGCCGGTCAATTTGAAGTGGATGTGGATTCTGATGGAGTTGCGGATGGCGTTCAGGCAATCAACAGCACCGGAGTTGTCGCCGGTTCGGTGATTCGCTATGCCAACCATTTCAACAGCGCGCGTGCGGGTGGCTGGTGGTGGCAGCAACTCGATCCGGGTAATAGTGCGGATGGAATCGCTAATAATCATGATGCTCTCGGACTGGGTGGTTTGAGACCGGAACACGGTGCGGGGCGGGATGAATTTAATCGCGCTGACATCAATGTGATCACAACGGCTTCCGTGAATCTCTTCGGAGGCGGTCGTCATAGTGGCGCTGCCCAGATTGGCCATGGTGGCGATGCCGCAGGGTGGGCGGACAACCGTTCGCTGAATAATGGCGGCACCGAAACTAACAATGGAAGTTCTTTCGTTCGCCGGTGGTCAATCAACGGAGCTACCAATGATCGGGTCGCAACCAGTATCAGTCGTTTGGCTCCGGTTTATGGAAATATCAATGTGCTTGCCGGGGTGAACACTTCCGAGGCGATTATTTACCATCAAAATGCGGCGACCCAGAATTTGACGGCGACTGTCGACAACGCGGCGGGTGCCGTGACCATTCAGGGTAATCAGCGCATGGGTTCTTCAAATAACCCCAGTAATGATAACCAAAATGACGGACAGTTTGCTCCGGCTTTCATCGGTCATGGTGGATCGGGTCAGGCCGGTTTGTTTGTCGGAGATATCTATGTCGAAGCCGGGGGAGATGTCAAGGTTCTGGCAGGATCGAACACCCGGGGGGCGGCTGCCATTGGGCATATTGCCAATGGCTACGCTTTTTGGAATCCAAATGATAATCAGGATCAGCAAATTCGCTTCTTTGCAAACAGTGGTGATTTCAACGACCCGAATTTGAGACGGGGAGCGTTGTTTAACGGAGTGGGTGGCAGTACTATACTAGACTCAAATGGTGCCGATCGATTTGTTCCCGTCCACTCGATTATGGACCCTCGCCTCGACACTCATACATCAGCGGTGGTCGACTTGGTAACCGGTGACCTTGCGCGACCTGATGGAAGTGGTCGTGAACTCGAATTTTCCTATGCCGGGCCGCAAGCGGTTGAGGCTCTCGATGGCCACACCATGAAAGGGTTTCACGGAAGTATCACGGTGATCAGCAAGGGATTGAATGGAGTGACCGTAAAAGGATATGAAACCGCAGATACCCGCGATACCGCGTTGATTGGTGCGTTGCCGGCAGTTGAAAACGGTGCGAGAAACGCCCGGGAAGATCGCTGGGCAATGATCGGTCACGGTGGACGCGGATTTGCGGTGTGGGCCGAAGAAAACGGATATGTTTCGAACCGCACCGATCGTGATCGTGAATTGGTCGGATGGCGGATTCAGGGAGCTAACGAAACGACGCAAACTTCCAGTATGTCGATTGGCCTGGAGTCTGGCGGCGGATTTGACCGTTCCCTGACCTTTATGAATATCACGGGTGATATCGATGTTCAGGCGACCGCCGGTGATGTCAATGTGATTGCCGGAAATAATCAGTTCAACCACGCTTCCATTGGACACAACGGAAGACAGCTGGCTGATATGGAGACATCAGGCGTCATGGCCGGAGATATCAATGTCGTAGCGGCCGGGCATATTTCGGTCATCGGAGGTGGATTGGTTGATTACACCGGTGATAGCAATCAGGATATGCGCTCTCCTGCCCAGATTGGACATGGCGGTTGGCGGAATGGATTCCTTTACCGCGGTGGGGATATCAATGTTGTGGCGGGAGCTGCCGGGCCTGCGCCTGTGTTTGATACTGTTTTTGGAACGACGATTACTGCGAATGGGATCACGATGGTTGGAGGCGCCTATCAGAACAACTATGCAAAAATCGGGCATGACGGAACTGAGTCGTATGGCCAGGTTGGTGGTGATTTTTCCCGGACAGAGAATTTCACTTTTGACAACGTCAGCACTGATATCACGATCAGCTATGCCGGTGGAGTTTTGGATGTGGAATATACCGGAGTTGCTGACACGAGTGGCTTAATTGACACCAATGGTGACGGTTCTCAGGATGCAAATCCTACTTTTGCAGGGATTACAGACCGTTTTATCAAGGGGGGCATCGGCGTCAATAATACCAATGGCGGCGTTAACACCGCGAATATTACGGTGGATTCAGGAAGCTCGATCACAATGACTCATCTCGAGCCGGGTGATTCGAAAACAGACAACCAGATTGTGTACGACGGCGACGGCGGGAGCAGCAATGCGACTGATGGATTTGTTCAGATTGGACATGGGGGTCGCAATGTTGATCAGGTATCGACCACGGGACAGACGGGCACCTTCAACGACAAAGTTGGCGACATCATCGTGACAGCGGTTGACGACCTCCTGATGGAAAACGGTGCTTATGACGGAAAATGGACCCGCATTGGTCATGGTGGAGCCGACAACGCAGATCGTGTTGGAGGAAATGAAGCCATGGAGTTGAGCGGAACGATTGATGTTACGGTTGGTGGTAACCTCATGATGGATGGGCGTGCCGGAGGAGAGAATGATCCCAATGCTCAAAATGTCGGAACTTCCACTTTCGCTAATCCAGTTCAGCAAAATGCAATCCAGATTGGTCATGGCGCGGTCCTCGACGCCTACGACGTGGTTGTTGTTGAAGGCACCGTGAATGGGATTGATTCAACTGCAGACATCACGATTGATGTTGGCAATGACATGACGATGTATGCAGGAAACGGTTATCGGGCGTCTCATACTCAAGTCGGACATGGTTTTGCGTCTGATGCTGCAAACGATCGTTCTCGACTGAACAACGTCCCAACGGGATTCACGGGTGATATTATAATCAATGTGGGCAATGACCTCTACATGGAGGCAAGTCCGAATGCGTATATCAAAGCTCCAATTACTGCAGTCGAAGAGTTTGTCATTGGTGCCTCTGCGGTGATTGGTCACGGCGGAACACTTTTGGATGCGCCTTCAACCGGGAATATTTCAATCTTCACTGGCAATGACCTGACGATGGTCGGAAGTCAGCGGACTGAGGTGCGGGCCGATGATGACCTTTCAAACGCTTTGGGATCCGTGCTTAATACCGTCAAGATTGGTCACTACAGCAACGAGATTGGTCGTGTAGTTGGGCAGGGGCCAGTGACTGAGTCTGACATGGAAGGTGATATCCTGATTGTTGTTACGAACGATCTGACAATGACGGGTAGTTCAACGGTATCCGGAAATGGTGTCGATGAGCCAATCGTGGGTGCAATCAACCAAATCGGACATGGTGGCCCCGGGGTTAGCGGAGATAAGGCGGGAAATATCACATTGCTCGTAGGAAATAACTTTTCCTCTACGGGAGGGCAGCCAACCAATCCCGGGCAGGAGCTTAACAATTACACAATGATCGGAAACGGTGATTGGCTTCGGGATGGTTTTTCACCCGCTGGATCTTTTCAGGGACCTGGTTTGGGGCTTCGCTCAGGCGACATCAATATTGCAATTGGTGGGAATGGAACCTTCGGTGCTGCGAATCGTCCGGTTCTTGTCGGACATGCTGACAAAGCAGTCCAAGCTCAGGCAATCTCGATTTTGTTTGGTGAGACGCGGGTTGCTGTTGCACGGAACTTTCCGTTCTACGGTGGAACGGGAACCCTTGAGACCCTGGGTGGCTCGGTGTTTTCCAGCGGATTGTATGGGGGCAACGGAAACGTTGAGTTTTACATTCCAGAGCGTGATAACAATCTGATGGGAATGGGCACTCGAATCAATGAAGCAACCGCTACCTATGTTGGGACGGAGGCAAACTTTGCTGATTCAGTTGCCACAACAGGAGCGATTTTCGATCGTTCTCGCGGGATTTACGCCGGTCGCGAAGATGAAATCTATCTCACGCCGGATCTCTGGTGGGACAATAGAGCGATTTCGACCGTTCCAGGGAGCAATCCTTTCCCAACGAGTTTGGCTGAAATTCAGGGAGGCTCAATTACAGCAGTCAGTGATCCTGGTGGGATTCCAAATCTTGTGGCGAACAATGCAGGGGTGTTGGGAAGCAGTGCACCTGATTACCGTGACGGTAACGGTGTGAGTGGAGCTGGCCTATACACCATCTACTACGATGCCATCCGACCCGTTTCCAAAGTTCCGAAGGCGTTGCCGGTTGCTCCATTTATTCCTGAGATTGAGTCTGAGATTGTGCCTGTCGTGATTCCAATCAATTTCCTCCAGTTCTTGTTTTCCGACAAGTTTGATTCTTTTGATCGTGACGATGAAGGGCTTGACGGCCTTACCGGCGAAGGAAGCGGACTTTTGGCTGCGCTTGGACTGTTCGAAGGCGATGAAAGCGGAGAAGAAAATGGATTTAAAAATGCTGAGCGAGCTCTGGATAATATCTTCGGCTCTCGTACTGACGGGGACGAAGAAGGCGAGGAAGACGAGGAAAAGCGCCGCAGACGTGAACGGGCTTCCCGACCTGTTGGAAACATTGGACTGACTTATTACGTGTTCGATCCTCAGGGCAACAAATACTCAAGTCACCGGGTGTTCGGTGCGGGTGTTGCTGGTTCTGGAAATTGATTCTTCCGGGCCTTAACCGGCCATTAAAGTAGTAATCTTCGAAAAAGCCTCCAATCGCAGAGATTGGAGGCTTTTTCATTTTTGAGTGAAAAAAGTGAATATTGAGCTTGCGCAACCCCTTGAAATCTTTCAGTATTCAAGATTAACCTCTTGTTAATTGGGCTGAAAATCCCGCTATGAAGTTTTATCTGACTTTCCTACTCCTCTGTGGAATGAGCCTAAGCTCAATCCAAGCTCAAAATTCACCTCTTGGTGGACTGCCGCCCGTGCCTAATCTGGGTAGCGGAAGTTCGCGCTCGGACGAAGGGATGGCGGAACGCATTCGCAAAAAACGCAAAGCGACAGATGATGCTCAGAAGCGTGAGTTGATCGCTCGGCAGGAAGCGCGCAAGAGTGGCGCCGCTAAAGGGAAAGATAAAGTCAGTCGACGAGTTGGATCAGTCGAGCAGGGTGAGCCTCCTGCGCAGGCTCCACGTCGAATGGGAGGGGCACCCGGTCAGTTGGTCGCACCCGAGGATTCGGTGACTCCAAGTGGATCACGTTTGAAGCCTTTCGGGGTTGACGATTTTTGGCAGGAAGAATTGGTTCAAGAGGAACGAATTATTGAACTTCCACCCCTTCCTGATTTCCGGACGCCTCAGCAAAAGACACGGATAGAGCGGATCCGCGAGGCGCGAGTCGCGAAAAGCGAAGCGCGACACGAAGCAATTGTTGCTCAGGAAGAGGCCAAGGAAAAAGCGGCGAATCAGATGATGATTAAGAAGGTTCCTTTGGACCCTTCAACGGCATTGGTTCAGGTTTCCCGGCAAAAGGCCATGTATGGTTACAACGGGGCACCGATCAATCCGGAAACTCCGACAGGAAATAAGCTCCGCGCATTTAATCAGGGATCACGCTACGTTCAGGATAACCAGCTGGTTTACACTGGATCGGTTCCGACCCGGGCGCAGACACGCTGGTTGGATCGGGGAGTCAACCCAACTGCGTATCCAGGAGATAATGATGGAAAGTGGGAATGGAAAAATCCTTTCTCAGCAGGTGGTGCGAACCAGGATTTGGAAATGACTCCACTTGGAGGAGGCACTGGCATTCAAGGGGATGTTTCAGCTGCGGAAGCGGTGGATGATACCCCGCTGGTATCGAGTCTTCGTGGAATTCGGGTTGTTTCCGGAACACGGGCCGTTACAAAAACAGGTTTGGGCGGCATCAGCGGGATCGTTGCGGATGGCGTAACCCTGCCTGAGAAAGCCAATGATGCACTTGCCGCCTATTTGGGGACTCCGCTCTCTCTGGAGAATTTGAACATGCTCGTTCGGGATGTGGTTGTCGCCTACCGCAAAAGTGACATGCCGGTAATTGACGTTTTGGTTCCGGAGCAAGAGGTCACTACGGGTGTTCTTCAGTTGGTAATTATTGAAGGCCGTGTCGGAGATGTTTTGGTCGAAGGTGTTGAAGGAACGACTGCTGAATTGCTTGCAAGTCAGGTTCGATTGAGCCGGGGTGAAGTGATCAAGGGAAGCACCTTACTGGACGACTTGAACTGGATGAATAAGCATTCGTTTCGCCGGGTGGATCTTGTTTACAGCCCCGGTGCTGACTACGGAACCACGGATATCATCCTTCGTGCGGAACAGATTAAAGCGCTTTCTGGATATGTTGGTGTTGATAATTCCGGAAACGAGATTCTCGGTCAGGAACGTTTTACCGCGGGTGGCAGTTGGGCAGGGCCGCTATTCTTCAGTGAGGAAAACCTCCTAAGCTATCAGTTTACGACCAACTTTGAATCTGAGGCCGATTTGGTTGGTCATTCCGTCGTGTTTGCCTCGTATTTGCCTTGGCGCCATCAACTGACTGTGCTTGGGGCCTATGTTGAGTCTGAGGCAATGTTCGATATTGATGGACAGGAGCTCGTTACGGGCGGCCTCAACAAGCAGTTGAGTGGGCGCTATGCCATTCCGATGAAGTCACTTGGAAAGTGGACGCACGAATTTGAAGTCGGGATGGATTTCAAATCCAGCAACAGCGCTCTTGATTTTAATACGCTTGAAGTATTTGATTCAACGTCCGAGATCGTCCAGTTCTCTATCGGATACAACGCCACGGCACGTGATTCTTCAGGCCAATGGTCGCTGGATTCAGAGGTGGTGCTCTCTCCCGGAGATATTACCAGAAAAGGGACGGATGAGATTTATGGAGAGCAGCGTGGTTTAGCGACCTCAGATTACACCTACGCAAGAGTCATGGCGGAGCGTCAGCAGAGCCTGCCAAAACAATGGCAGCTGATCGGTCGGGTTCAGGCTCAGACTTCCAATACAAACTTGCTAGCAAGTGAGACGTTGGGTGCGGGTGGCTACGATTCAGTTCGCGGATTTGAGCAACGAATTGCCCGGGGCGACAATGGCTTCATCGGAACTCTCGAATTGCGGACGCCGCCGGTTTCTCCCGCTCGTTGGTTGGGATTTTACAACGCTCGTGATGCTGCAGTGGCGCTTGTATTCCTTGATTATGGAGCTCTTTCCAGTGCTGACAAACTTCCGAACGAAGAGAATTTGAATTTGGGCAGTGCCGGCGCGGGAATTCGCTACCAGCTTGATGACAATGTTTCTGTTCGACTTGATTATGGAGCTCAGATCGTCGAAGAAGGCTTCGAGGATGGTGAGAGTGGCCGATTCCACGTCGGCGCGCGCGCAACATTCTAATCGAAAATGAAGCCTCCGGCGAGTGGCCGAAGGCTGGACATGGGGGCTGCCATTTTATTTTTGGAGAGACCCATTTAAAACCGGGCTGATGCGGTAGGACATCGCGAAATATTTGAGATGCTGTCGAACCGACGCATCTCATTTTTTTTGGAAGGCGGTTAGACTGTCAGACTGGCGGCGATGCGGCGTTGAAGGCTCTCTGATGAACAAATCGGGTTAATCTTCGACTTCAGTCGGGTTGTCAGCGGGCTTTGGATCCCACGTTTTGAGATGCCCATCCCGAAAGGCAGGGGTTTTAGAAAATCTAAATCACAAATTCCAATCGCCGGAACTTTTTGCAGGTTCGGCTGCGTGAACCTCTTGTAGCGAAAGATGCCAAATCTTCCGACGAACGGGTCACCTGCGAATTAGAGACAATATGGGCTGCGCTTTAGAGCGTTAACACCGTGCCATCCGGTCCCACCCCCATTTCTTTGTTGTTTGGCAGGTCGCTTAGGCGCATGATCTTATAGATCGCGGCGTTGATTCGATCGTACCCTGTTGGTTCATCGAACAGCCCCTGTTGGTTCGAATGATACAAGGTCATGAGCTGGGCGGCAGAGCCACGATAAATACGGTCAAAGTCGCATGAATGTCGCGAATTCTTAAATTCCTCCCGGCATAGTTTTGCGGTGAAGAAATTG
>ERZ887942.2831-NODE-2831-length-10490-cov-14.836608_pt1 | contig 10490 bp, 6 predicted proteins | sample MGYA00521099_ERZ887942 | MGnify/ENA primary metagenome ERZ887942 (study PRJEB32303, sample SAMEA104408605) | aquatic metagenome | biome: Brackish water; feature: Pelagic; material: water | place: Baltic Sea | collected 2014-06-07T06:48:00 | depth 16,251 m ... | reverse complement strand
ACGGCTTAAATGTGGACGGCGCGACAACATTAGATGCATTTACAGCTGACGGAAACGCGGACATCAATGGCAACGCGGATGTGAGCGGCACCCTCAATGCAGGGGCGTCCATGCTTTCTTCTGCGACGATTACTGGCGACGCTTCTGTTGGAGGAAATACATCGATGACTGGTGCGCTTGACGTTGATGGCTCGTCGGAGTTAGACGGCTTAAATGTGGACGGCGCGACAACATTAGATGCATTTACAGCTGACGGAAATGCGGACATCAATGGCAACGCGGATGTGAGCGGTACCCTCAATGCGGGAGCTTCGACTCTTTCATCTGCCACAGTAACAGGGAATGTTGATATTGAGGGCACCTTAGACGTGAGTAATTTGGCGCTAGCGACGTTGACGCCAAAAGCGGGGGCAACTCAGATTCAAGTAACTCCTAGTTCGAGTGCCGGAGATGATGAGACTGTGCCCGGAGATTACCCCCTGCTTATTACAGGAACTAAGACTGGTTTATGGATTGAGCTCGAAACAACGGGAAATGACATGAGTTCATTTGCTGGCGTAGCAGGCGAATCGGTTCCTCCTCCTGGAGATGATCAGAACTTCATAACGTTTGGGACCTCTCATGTCGCCGGAGGCGTCACAACAAGGACTGCTTACGGGAGAATTGAAGGAACAGGCGCTTGGTCTCTTGCAATTGAACAATTGTTCTCATCGATGAACAATGTTTTCGATAACGCCTCGAGTGGCCAGTCGAATCAGGCATTTGCGGCTTCCATGACAGTCAAAATAGATATCAAGAACCATTCTGGCTTACCAACTACTTCAACCCCGTATACAGATTATTTCCCGGGTTATCTCATGGTGATGGTCAAATCAGCTCAGAACAGCTGGATTTCACCCCCATCAGGTATAACGTTGGAAAATGTCTTCACCGGCTTTGGTTCTACGGCGGGAATGTCGAATCCTAGCATTGTGGAAGGGTGGACTGGAGAAAGGGACAATTATGACAATGGCATTTACTCAGACGTCCTCGGGCACAACAAAACAGACGACAACGGAAATTGTGACTCATATGAATGCGCCAAATGGGTGTTTATAGATCCAATTACTCAACCAGGGGTGTATACCATCAAGGTGCCTGAAGGTGCCGCGGACGATCATAATGGACTAACATTGCGGTGGGTAAATGCAAACGCATTTGGACCAAATCCTCCAGAATGTTCGGGATGTTCAAGTGGCGATTTGGACAAATCATATGGCATGAATGACAAGGAAAATCGAGTTGGTATTAAGATGACTAATACTATGGGAGTTGATCTACTCGATATAAATTATACCCAGGAGGACCATTCGTTTCTTGAAATGTTCACAGGGCAGGGGCATAATGAATGGCATCTTGAGGATCCATACGACGAGGATTTTACTGTCGCGACTGTTAGCCCAGATATTCATTGCACCACTGCAACCAGTGGTTGCAGCGGTGGACGTGTTGGCGAGGTGGAATATCATGCGGAATTTTTCAACTTGGCCTACCCTCCTTACTACGATAACAACCCAGGAGGTGCGGACGGCGTTACATATAACAATTCTGAATTTGGGTGGGGGGCTACAGACTTTGCTTGGTTCGATATCGAAAAAGGCGCCGAGCTTCCTGATGGTGGTGAGGTAGGAGGCGGATCTCAATATAGCGACTCATCAGAGGAGCCGAGTGAGGGTCAGGTGCAAAGCACGGTGTCAGGACTTCAGGGCAATGCGGATTTAGCGTCAGCGGCACTTGAAGAAGTGCAGATGGTTATAGATGTGCTACAGAATATCATCGATTTCGTTGTGTCTTTTTTCCCGCCGGGAGTTCCCTTTGACTTTTTTGATATTCTAGATGCTGCGGGCCAGCTGTTCATGTCTATTTATGATATCTATCTGTATTTTTACGATGGGGTGACAAGCACCGGAATTCAATTTGTATCACGCGGAGCGGATTACGCAGAGTTTGTCCCCAAGGCCGACCCTCTAGAGTTTATGGCTTACGGTGATGTCGTTGGAGTTAAAGACGGCTTGGCTTCAAAGTCATTTTTCGAAGCGGACCACTATTTTGTTGTATCCAAGGCACCACTAGTTCTAGGCAATGCAGTCGACGAGCATTCTGAATCCCACATGGAAAAGCTTGCGTTTTTAGGGCAAGTTCCAGTCAAGGTGAAAGGCATGGTAGAATCAGGCGATTACGTATTGGCTTGTGATGATGGTAGTGGTATCGCGGAGGCTAAAAACTCATCGGAGATGAGCACAAGTGATTACTCGAGGGTAGTCGGTGTCGCGTGGGAAAGTAGTGCCGCAACTCAAGAAAAACGTGGGCTAAAAGGACCATATCAATTGATTTTGACCGCAATAGGTCTGGACAATAACAACTTCGTTGCTGAAATGAATCGGGTGCAGGATGAGGTTGATAATCTCAAAGAAATCGTTAACTCACTTGTATCGAGTCTCAATAAATTGGGCGCGGACATAGCCGTTCCCGACTTGCAACTGAGCAGTTCTAATGTATCTGAAGAAGCAAACACGATGGCGTGGGAAGGTAGCATTGATAAAATGATGAATTCTACTTTGACAAGACCTGCTGACGAAGCTCTTTACGAAGCAGCCAAGAGGTTCGAAGACGATCCGGTAGGATCGCGCAAGATGTTTGCGGATATTTTGGAGGATGAAATGGGAAAGCGTTTCGGCTTAGATATTCAGGAGGACTTTCCTTGGTTTCGGAAGATTATCGAAGACCCAGAATTTGCCGGCAGTGTTCGAGAGGTCTGCGAACGCGAGATCCGAGGACTTCACGAAATGCTCGAAGAACGTTCCAACCCTGACAAATCAACATCCAACTTACGTCCGGAAAAGACGATGCCTGGTGCGCGTAATCCAGCAATGAAGAGAATGCCTAACGCTTCGAATAAATCGGAAGAAGGCGCTTCAAGGCCCAAAATCCGGTAATTAAGACGTTCAAAACCTCGAAAGTCCAAGCGGGAGATTGCAGCGATGCGGTCTCCCGTTTTTGGTTTTTTATTCGCCCGGAAAAATGATCGAACCGCTGATTTGAACCCTGCGATTGAACTCAGACCCAATGGTAACACTCCTTTCGAGAGGGCACAAAAAAAACAAGTCTCGATTTTTCGAGACTTGTCTTGTTTGGCTCCTCCTCTTGGACTCGAACCAAGGACCCTCTGATTAACAGTCAGATGCTCTAACCAGCTGAGCTAAGGAGGAATATTCGGACGGCAAAGATAGTGCTTTCCGTTAATTCAAACGAATTGGAATAACTTTTTCTGCATTCCGCTTCAGGCTAGACACTTGGTTACGAAACTCAGCTCCTCAAGGTTTCGAGGGAACAGTACTATTTTCCAACGCTTCACCTCGTAAATTTGCCGCGTCTGCGACGAAAGCAGCCGATAGAAATTACACACCATGAGCCTGATCATTGTTGGAACTGTAGCGTTTGATGCCATCCAAACCCCCTTTGGATCTTCTGGAAAAGTGGTAGGTGGAGCAGCCTCATACATTGGTCTGAGCGCTAGCCAGTTCATCAAAGAACAGCATATGATCTCGGTGATTGGAGATGATTTCCCTCAAGCCTTCGTCGATGAGTTAGAGTCTCGGGGCATTCAGACAGAAGGGCTTGAGCGCCGGGCAGGAGAGAAGAGTTTCTTCTGGGAAGGCAAGTATCACCTGGACATGAATTCGCGCGATACATTGACGACAGAACTCAATGTCCTCGCAGATTTCCAACCCCGTGTACCGGATGCGGCTCAAAACGCTCAATACGTTATGCTCGGCAACCTCGATCCATCCGTGCAGTTGAGTGTATTGAATCAATTGAATCAAAAGCCCAAGTTGGTCGTGCTGGACACGATGAATTTCTGGATGGACATCGCTCTTGAGCCGCTGAAAAAGGTGTTGAAACACGTGGATGTGTTGACCATCAACGATGAGGAGGCGCGACAGCTATCAGGAGAGCATTCTTTGGTCAAGGCGGCCAACAAAATCCTCACGATGGGGCCAAGCACTTTGGTAATCAAAAAAGGTGAACACGGTGCGCTGTTGTTCAATCAAGACGAGGTCTTCTTTGCGCCTGCGCTTCCTCTTGAAGAGGTATTGGACCCAACGGGAGCAGGCGACACGTTTGCAGGAGGGTTTATCGGCTACTTGGCCTACACGGATGACATCTCCTTCGCCAACATGAAGCGAGCGGTCGTATTGGGCTCTGCGATGGCTTCATTCGCATGTGAGAAGTTTGGCACGGACCGTCTCATGGAATTGACCCAAGAAGAGCTGGATACTCGCATTCAGCGATTTGTCGACTTGGTTGATTTCGATATCCTGATCAAGGACTGATTGCAACAGGCTGGTCGGGCAACCAATTGGCAGGATCGAGTGGCTGGCCATCCACCCACCATTCAAAATGTGAGTGCGGTCCTGTACTTTGGGTTCCAGAACCTCCAAGTACACCAATCGGGTCGCCTACAATCACCCGGTCACCAGACTCGACCAACAGCGATTTGTTGTGTTTGTAGACAGACATTCGGTTTTCTTCGTGTTGAATGCTGACGACATAACCACCGTCGGAAGTGTAGGACGCTAGAACCACAACACCATCATCGACGGCGTGAATGATGGACCCTTCTGGAGCGACGAAGTCCACACCAAAATGTCCTGATGCGGCATCGAATGAAGAGGATACAGTACCTTGAACGGGTGGATAAGGAATGCTTCGGTTTGGATTGACATCGGTCTGCCCACGCTGCAAAACGAAACGATCTTCCTGTTCGATAAGATCCCGAAGTGATACATCTTCACGTGGCAATTCCCAATCCTCCAGTTTGTTGGCCGTGGTGTCTATCACTTGATCCAAGAGCCGATCCAACTCTCCGGGTGAGTCAAGGATCTCTCCTTGAAGCAAAACACTTAAAACAGCGAGGTATCGTTGGTTTTGTTCCAAAATAGCAATAGCACTGTCTGCTCGAAGCTCCAATTCGATAGCACGCAACCGCGATGTCTCACTCACGTAACCGGGAACGACCTTCTCTCGCAGGGGCGTCCTTGCCACAATGATGTAGGTTAAACCACAAAGAGAAATCAAAAGGAGTAAAAAGCTGATCAGGGCTCCCCATCGGGTAACGGAGATTTGCCACCGCTCCGAAAACGAGCGCTCTTCAAGCAGGGTCAACCGGAAGGGCTGCAACCACCAGGAACGTTTTGACTTTTTCGGGCTCTTTGACACACCGCAAATATCGTTGTTTCGGAGAAGTAAGCCGAAGAGATATTCCATTCGACGCAATTCCTCAGATTCTTTGGAATAATTTAGCGGATTCCCCGTTGGAGCTCCGGGGTCAAGCACATGTTTAAACCGACTTTCTTCTTTCCTTTGGTTTTAGCGCTTATTGCGCTGGCCTTCTCGGGTTGTTCAAACACGCGTGATGGGGTGATGTACCGCGCATATCACAACACAAACGCGCGGTTCAACGGCTACTATTATGCCATGGAGGCGATGAGTGAAGCGGATGAGATTCTGAAGGAAGGGTATGAAGAAAATTGGGATGAAATATTGCCCGTGTTCCCTCCCGTCGATGAATCGACAGCGCAGCAGGTATACCCTTTGATGGAGCGCGCCATAGAGAAGTGCACCAAAGTCGTCGACAAACACACGATGGCGCCCGCCCGCCGCGATCAAAAAAACATAAAGCGCCCAGAACTCAACAAGTGGATTGACGAGAATTACGACATCATAGGGCGCGCTCACTTGATTAAAGGAGACGAGGAAAAGGCGTTGGAGATTTTCCAGTACCTCGTTCGCACATTGGATTATCCGGACGCTCAAGCGTGGTCCAATGCGTGGATGGCCAGAACGTATATGGCGATGGGTGATCGCGTTCGTGCAAGCAACACTCTGATCAAAGCGGCTCAGGTGAGCCAAGTGGATGATCCCGCTGTACAAGCCTATGTTTTTCAAGTCTACGCTGCCTTTCATTTGAACAATGAAGAGGTAGAGGCTGCAATTGATAAACTCGAAAAATCACTTCTTTTCACGGAAAAAAATCAAGAAAAAGCGCGAACACTCTTCATTTTAGGGCAATGCTACGAGGCAATAGGCCAATCTCAGGATGCGATTGAGCGCTACAACCAGGTGGTTGATTTAAGAACTCCCTATGAGTTGGAGTTTTACGCGAAAATCAAGCAAGCCATGGCGTTTGATCGTCGCGGAGGCAACAGTGAGCCCATTGTCGATTTGCTCGATGAAATGCTGGATGATGATAAAAATGAAATTTATCGCGATCAGATTTTTTACGCACTGGCAACGTTGGCTCTAGAAGAGCGTCGGCGTGATGATGGAATGGGATTGTTGTTGGAGTCACTGTTGGCCAACACCGATAACACCCGTCAGCGGATGAAGAGCTACCTGCTTCTCGGTGACCTCTTCATGGAGGATTTGGATTACACCAATGCGCAAGCATATTACGACAGTGCGCGGACGTTCATGGAAGAGGACAACAGCCGATTTGATGAGGTGGATGCCATGGCGGACAATTTGACAGACTTGGTCGACAACTTGGTCATCATTTCAACGCAAGACAGTCTGCTTGCAATTTGTGACATGACCGATCGGGAGCGTGACGATAAGATTGCGGAAATCATCGAGGGTTTCGAAGCAGAGGAAGAGCGCAAGCGTTTGGCGGCTGAAGCTGCTTCGCTGGCGGAGATTGAGTCTGCAGGTAACGCGGGTTCAGGAATGTTTTGGCCTTACAATAGTCAATTGAAGGTCGCGGGTAGAAGAAACTTCAGGGACTACTGGGGAGACCGGATTCTGGAGGACAATTGGAGAAGGTCCATGAAAATGATGGCTGCATTTTCGAGCGAACTGGGCGATGGAAGTGAGGGGATGTTGGGCAATGTGAAAGAAGAAAGTGTTTTTGAGGAAGGCGGAATTCCTTCAGTGGAGGATTTGCTTGCGGGATTGCCTTGTGATAGCACGGAGCGCCTGCAATCTGTTGCGATGATAGCTGAAGCATATTACAATGCTGGACTGGATTACAAGGAGAAGCTGAGTGACTTAGAAAATGCCATTGACACATGGACCGAGTTGGTGGAGCGGATGGAGGACAGTGATTTTCATCCAACGACGTATTACCAGCTTTACCGAACATATTTGCAACGAGAGGTGGAGGAGAATTTTATGAGTCCGTTTTGTGAAACGTGCAACTCAGAGCATTGGTCTGCCTTAGTTCTCGATCGATATCCCGATACGGAGTGGGCGCTCTTGATTGAAAACCCGGAGTTTGCGGACAAGCAGGAAATGCTAAAAGAGGAGCAACGACTGGAATACGAAGGCCATTTGTTGCGCTACTATGCAAAAGCCTACCAAGAAACACTTTTAGCCTGCAATGACATATTGGACGGAAAAGAGGCCAATGCGTATGGTTGCCAATACCGATTGTTGCGTGCTCAATGCATCGGTGGTCTGAGCGCTTACGCAGGAGGGGATCGACAGGCGTATTATGACGCGCTTCGAGGAGTAGCCCTTGTTTGTGTAGATTCTGAGCAGGGCGTTTATGCTCAAGAGATTTTGGTGGCATTGGGCAAAGCAAGTGAGAAAAAACCAAAGGAAGAGGCGGGCGATGCGGAGGAGGTTGTTGAGGTTCCGTGGGAACACAAGGCCTATCTCGAGCACTATTTTGGCATGCTCGTGCCTGTGGGGCGTGGCAATGTAGAGGAGTTGCGTGCGACCATTGCGGATTTCAATTCAGAGTTCTACAAATCACAAGAGTTGCGTGTCACGGCCAACCTCATTGATAGAAACTTCCAGATTGTTTTGATCAAAAGCTTCATTCGTCAGGACTATAGCTTGGATTATTTTGAAATATTCAACGGCAATGACGAAGCGTTGAAGACGATCAATTCTTCAGGCTACCGCAACTTTGTCATCTCGACGGAAAACTATGTTGAGTTGTTTAAGAACAAGCAGCTCGACAGCTACATCAATTGGTTTGAAGAGGTTTACTTGCAGGGAACCAAATGATTCGGCCGATAAATGGACCTTTCGAATTAACTTTGTCACATGATTGGTAAGTCTAAGAATTCAAGTCGCTCCGAAGCCGCCTCAGATCATGTGGTGAATCGGATTGCAGAGGGCACCTCTTTTGAAGGTGTTTTGAAAAGTGAAAACAACGTGCGCATCGATGGATCGTTTGAAGGTGAATTGACCACCAAAGGACGACTTGTGATTGGCGCTTCTGGTCGCGTTAAGGGGAATATCTCTTGCGCTCACTGTGAAGTAGAAGGAGCTATTGAGGGCCAAATCGTTGTGCAAGAGTTGTTTGTGTTGAAGTCTACTGCTCGAGTTCACGGTGAGATTCAATACGGACAATTGTCTGTAGAGAACGGAGCTCAAGCAACGGGAAATCTTCACTTGGCATCCAAAGTGAAAGACATGCGACAGGATCGCAATTTGGACAAGTCCAAAGGAGATTCTGCACGGTCTAAAGACAATGTGCGCTCTCAGCAAACAGTTGCGGTCTGACCTCTAGGGTCAATGCCAAAGACTCCAAAGCGAGATTCAAACAATCGGAATGGAATCCTCAGGTTCTCAGGCATGGCATTTACCATGGCCGGGAGCATTGGGGTTTTTGTTTGGTTGGGAAGAACGTGGGATGAACGCGCGACGCACGCGATTCCTTTCGGCACCCTGATTGGAGGGTTACTTGGAACATTATTTTCGATTTGGTTGGTCATTCGAGAGCTTTCAAAATGAAGTCATTCCTCAAGACGTCACTTGTAGTGAATTTAAGTCTTTTCGCCGGCGGTTTTTTGATTCCTGGTTTTTCTGAATTTGCTGGAACCTGGGCTTGGTTGTTTTTGATTGTCGGATATGCGTTCCTGACTCTTCTGTTGTTCGGTTGGATTGTGCGTGCAGCGAAAAAATCCCCCATGCAATTTGTGACAGCAGTCAATGGGGCTACAGCCCTGAAGATGCTGACTTCTTTAGCGGTTGTGACGATCTACCTTGTGACGGTAGGCGGTGTCCATAGGATCCCATTTGCTCTCGGTTTATTTGTAGCGTTTGCGGCCAATACCTTTTTGCTAGTGGCGGCCTCCCAGAAAATAAACCATGGTTGAAGGAATCATCAACATTTTGGTGTGTGCGTTTTCGATGAAGAAAATGACGTTTCCTGTATGTAGCACGGATTTAGTTGACTACTTTTGCGCGGAATTCTGATGAACGGACTTTCATGAATCGCTTGATCCTACCCTTATTTACGTTGGTTGCTCTGGTCGTCTCTTCGATCGGTTCAGAGGTGGTTGCGCAAGACCACGGGCACGAGGATCACACAGAGGGTTCAGACCACGAACATGTTGACCACGATACCACTGAGGGGCATGATCACGCCGACCACGCCGACCACGCTGACCACGCTGAATTCAAAGCGGGTGATTTTATCATTCATCACATTGCAGACGCTCACGATATTCATTTATTCGGTGATGTTCACATTCCGCTTCCTGTAATTCTTTACATCGAAGGGCAAGGCCTCAAGATGTTTATGAGTAGCGCCTTGGAAGGTCATGGTCATGGAGACCGCCACTATCATTCACCAGAGGGCGTGCATTATACCATGTACGCTGAAGATGTTATTGGGGAGAACGGGGAATCCATTGCAACAGCTGGATCGATTTCAGCCAGCGTGGACAATCAAAACCTCAGTGTTTGGGATGTGTCTATCACGAAGTCTGTCTTTGGCATGCTGCTCATCTTGTCAATTATGATTTGGGTGTTTGGTAGCATAGCCTCACAATACAAGAAAAATCCAGGCACCGCGCCGAAGGGCATGGCCAATGCATTGGAGCCTCTGATTCTTTTTATTCGGGACGAAATTGCGAAGCCGTCGATTGGAGCCAAGGCGGATAAATTCATGCCGTTCCTACTGACTTCTTTCTTCTTTATCTTTTTCTGTAACCTCTTAGGTTTGGTTCCGTTTCTAGGTGGATTCAATATTACTGGAACGATTGGAGTTACAATTGTCTTAGCGACACTGGTGTTCTTACTCACCAATCTCAACGGCAATAAGCACTATTGGGGTCACATCATGTGGCCTCCTGGAGTTCCCCTTCCGGTGAAATTCATCTTGGTGCCCATTGAGGTATTTAGCATCATCATGAAGCCTGCAGTCTTGATGATTCGATTGACCGCGAATATCTCCGCGGGTCACATCATCATTTTAGCCTTCTCTAGTTTGATTTTTATCTTCGGAAACGGAGGTGAAGCCATCGGCGCAGGTTCAGGTATGGGTGTTTTCTCTACCTTGTTTATGATTTTCATGTATGGCTTGGAACTGCTTGTTGCATTCCTCCAGGCGTTTGTATTTACCCTGCTGGCGGCGATTTACTTCGGTGACGCTACACACGAACCAGCACACCATTGAGTTTGAAATCCATCCAATAAAAACCAACATTATGGAA
>ERZ887942.2827-NODE-2827-length-10496-cov-5.675414_pt1 | contig 10496 bp, 11 predicted proteins | sample MGYA00521099_ERZ887942 | MGnify/ENA primary metagenome ERZ887942 (study PRJEB32303, sample SAMEA104408605) | aquatic metagenome | biome: Brackish water; feature: Pelagic; material: water | place: Baltic Sea | collected 2014-06-07T06:48:00 | depth 16,251 m ... | reverse complement strand
TTGCCGGTATTCCAATCGCCATCGTTGTTTTTTGCTGCTGCGAGTAGCTGAGTGGCGAATTTTTCAGCTTTCTCATACTGACCAGCCTCGAAAGCTGATCTCGCAAGCTTATCGAGCAGGTACCATTGTTGACCTACAGGCTGCAAGGTGTAACTTTTTTCGAATTCAGCCAAAGCTTTGACTGCCGTTTCCTTCCTTTGCTCACCCTTCAGTCGAAGCATTTCATTTCGATAGAAGAAGGCAAGTTCGATCGACCATTTGTAGTTCTTTGGATCTAAATTTTGTGCTTTTTGTAGATATTTTTCTGTCTTGCTACGGTCAGAGTATTTGAAGAATGCTGCAGCACTACCAAAGACTTGTGGATTCTCAAAATGTGTTTCAACATTCTTTAACCACAAAGTCTTTGCTTTTTCATAAGCCCCTTTGTGGTCGTGATGATCAATAATGGCTGCACCGTCTCCTAAAGCTTCAGAAGTTGGATGGTTCTCGATAATCCATAGGACCATTTCTTGATGAGCTATTGCACTCTTGGGGGATCGATGTCGTTTCCCCAAATGGTATCCGAGTAACTTCACCCGTGATTCGTAATTATCCTCGTCGTTCGTGATCTTCGCTTCCAGTCTCTCGACTTCTTGTTCGGAAAGATTGCGACCCTTGAAGAGTAATTCGCTATCACCTGCAGCTGCTTGATTCATAGCGACTTGCGTGAAGAGGAATGCGAGAGAAACCAAAGCCACAGTGCGTAGAAATGCTATCTGAGCTCTCATGAGAAGATCTCTTTGATGTTTAACTTATCTTCTGGTCTGAATTGATCCCATGGTCAGCTTGCAGTGGATTGCAGGCACATTGGTTTGCACACTTGAAGTGTGCAGCTAACGGGGAGCACCGTTTTGATTCGGTCGTTTTGAAATTTGAAGCTTTCAACAAAGTCTGCTCTCAAATTACCGACCCTTCTTTTTTCTCTTCCGTTCTTTCTTTTTCTTCTCGCGTAAAGCTTCTTTACTTTTGGCACCTCGTTTACTGCGGATTTTTCCTTGTGACATGGCGCGGCTGTTGGGGTTCATTGCATCGGCTTGCATTTCTTTCATCGCTTTCATGCGATCACCCATGCCCATGCCGGCCATCGATTGCATCATGCCTGACATATCTTTGAACTGCTTGAGCAGGTCGTTGACTTCTGCTGGGTCGGCACCGGCACCGATAGCGATACGATTACGTCGTGAGCGGTCGATTTTCTCCGGGTTTTTGCGTTCGTCTTCAGTCATCGAAGAGATCATCGCTTTAACACGTTTGATGTCTTTATCGGGGTCCATGCCGTCCATTGCGTCGAGTGCTTGACTCATTTGCCCCATACCGGGAATCATCTTGAGCAATGACTTCATCGAGCCCATCTTCTGGATTTGCCCCATCGCTTTCATGAAGTCGTTGAGATCGAATTTCCCTTCCAGCATTTTCTTTTGCTGGGCTTCCATTTCATCCGCATCCATGTGCTTCTGAGCTGTTTCAAGCAGGGTTGAGATATCCCCCTGCCCGAGGATCCGCTGCGCCATGCGGTCTGGATGGAATGGCTCGAGCATGTCGAGCTTCTCTCCCATACCAGCAAACTTGATCGGCACTCCGGTGACAGCTTTAACAGAGAGTGCTGCTCCACCGCGGGTGTCCCCATCGAGTTTGGTGAGAATGACACCATCGAGTTCCAAAGCATCATTGAATGACTTGGCACTGTTGACGGCATCCTGTCCGGTCATTGCATCACAGACGAGCAACACCTGATTCGGCATTAGCTTGTTGTCGATCTGCACGAGTTCCTTCATTAAGGAATCGTCAATGTGGAGTCGACCAGCGGTATCGAGGATGATGACGTTGCAGTCTTGCTGCTTGGCTGCCTTCTTCGCGTTTTGACAGACTTTGACCGGCGTGCTGGAGCTTGCTTCTTCCCAGTAAACGGGAACTCCGACTTGTTCGCCGATGACTTTCAGCTGTTCAATCGCAGCGGGTCGTTGAAGATCGGCAGCGACGAGCATCGGGCTAGCGCCTTCATCTTGCAGCATCTTGGCGAGCTTACCGCAAGTCGTGGTTTTACCAGCACCCTGGAGGCCACACATCATAATGATGGAGGTCTGACCTCGTCGGACAGCGATCGAGTGGTCAACTGGTCCCATCAGGTTGACGAGTTCGTTGTAGACGATTCCGACAATCTGTTCGCTGGGATTGAGTGACTTGAGAACCTGGTCTCCTGCCGCCTGTTCAGTGACTCGATCACAGAATGCTTTGGCGACATCGTAATTCACATCTGCTTCAAGCAATGCTTTACGGACTTCGCCCATTCCCTCGCGGATATTGCCCTCTGAGAGCTTTCCGCGAGCCATATTCCCGAGAGCGGTGGTGAGGTTTTGTGTGATTGATTCAAGCATGGTGGATTATGGTTTAAAGCTTCAAAAATTGAATGAGGTGGTCGATTCTAGCAAAAATTCATCATTCTCCCAACGATTCGAGAATGTGAATAAAAAAGGGACAATCGAACCGAGGCTCGATTGTCCCTACAACGGAGGGTGAATCCGTTAAAACAAGAGGTCTATTTTACAAACAACCGTAATATCAAGTGACCTTTTCTCACACTTAATTAGTGGTATCCAGAATCGGCAATAAGCGTGGGCTGCTGGCTGTTCTTTCCAGATTTAGTACTTCAACTTTTTCTTCTGGCATTGGTGGAATCGGTGCAACTTCAACACCAGCTTCCGCTTCTGCGTTCTGCTCTGCATCTTTGGCCGGAGTTCCCTGTACCGGAGCATAAACTGCTTCAGTAGAACCGTAGTAATGCCATTCTGCTGGTTGTGGTGCAGGTGGAGTCATGCCTGGAACTGGAACCCAAGTTGGGACTTTTTGGTAGTAGTATCCCAACTGTGTTGTATCGGTTGGCGTGTAAATCACTGGTCGATGACCATGGTGTCCACTCGGAGTTCCACCAACCCAGTTCGCTGGGTAGTTGTGCTGATACGAAATCGGTTGACGGAAGTATGGACGTTTGCTTGGTGGAGTAAATCCGTGCATTGGGCTGTACGAACAGGTCGTGCTGCAAGGATCAATCCATGCCAAAAGGCGTTTTGCAGATTGGCTCAGGCAACCATTGTTTGAGTTACAGTTATTGCAGCCAGGTTGATAGCCAGCACCTGTTCCACAAAACCCAAGCCAATGCAAGACAGGATATTTGTTGTCGCATCCATAGCCAGGATATTCATAGGCATATCCACCACGGGAGTTTCTTCCACGGCAGTTTGGACAGTTTCCGTTTCGGCAATTACCATTTTTGCAGTTCGGGCAATTCCCGTTCTTGCATGTTCCGTTCTGACAGTTCGGGCAATTCCCGCTTTGACAATTGCCATTTCGGCAACCGTAGCACTGTCCGTTATTGTTCCCGAGATCATTCATGCAACCGCCGAACAAGCCGGTACGGTTGCCTGGAACGCAACTGTCTGCACATCCTGGGTTATTGAAAATCTGATCGCAATTGGTCGGGAGAATCGCTTGGCTCGCCGGTGCCGCTTGCATGTCAGAGATACGAACCACGCCTGTCTTATTAAGATCCTGGGCTGTGGCGATCCCGGTCATCAGGCACATGATACTCGCGATCGCAAGCGTTTTGCCTCGAAGTCTTTTTATTAGAATCATCATCTTGTTCCTGTAATTCAAGAGAACCATTTCCCTATGGAGGTATTGATACGACTCCCAACGTTTCCAGCTTCGATTCACTGGAAACGCTTCACTCGAAATCGTTTCAATCTAAAATTCCTCTATGGAGTTGGAACTCCTGGAGTGAGAGGGTGAGCAATGGGTGTGAGCCGACTAGAAGGAATTCCCCAACCGTAGTTGTAGGTGTGATTCACGTTCGGAGCGATTGGCACAGCAACGGGTCCGCCATAACCGGAAGCGGCGTAAACCTGTGCATCACGATTGTCGAAGTGATTCGGGTCAACAGGGTAAACCATCTGGTAGCGACCGAACGGTGGTGCTCCTTTTCCATCTGCTCCAGTTGGACATAAGTATCCAAACTTGCAGCGAATGTATTGTTTCTTCTCAACACAATCGGCTCGACAAGATGCTCGAAAAGTTGCGCACCGTTGTCGATTTCGCTCTCCTAAGAGAAACATGTTGTATCGAAGCCACTGCACGCATGCTGTGTCGCTGCACAGGTATGGACCTGTTGAGAATTCTGCGTACGGATCGTAGTTGTTAATCACTCCAGCGGGACAAGTCTCACAAACTTGACCAGTTACTGGCTGAGCTTCAGGAGACTGTCCACGGACAGTCAGTTGTGGTTGTGCATTGTCGCTGATACGAACAATACCGGACGATTGAGGACTGCCTAAACGAACGACACCCTCAGCATCATCTGCTGAAGCGGGGATCGTCGCCAGGACGAGTGCTGCCGCGGCGAACCGCATGCTCCAATTGCGAACAAGAGTCATCATGATTCTAATTCCTGGGTCTAAGATTTCATTACTTCCACACGTTAAAACTTAGAGCGAACGTGACACCCGAGGGTGAAGTTCGATCAAAGAAATAAGATGTAGAGTGAATTACTGCTGGCGTCAGTAAGAATCTTCTGCCTCCTGATGGAGGGCGACAAGTCATCCGTGACAGCGATCAGCAAATGGGTTGAGTAAGTAACTTCATTTCAGTACCACTACTGTGCGGGCAGCGTGGCAACTGAGATGAAACAGGTCGTGCTTAACTATTGAAGAAATAATTCGCCGCTGGCTAGTCATTTCTGTTTGGGCGGAAGCCTGAGAACAATGGGTGACGTGATTTGTATTTCACAATCACTTCAGTTCCCTGTAGCTTCACTTGCTCGTGCTGACGAACTCCAAATGGAGTCCAGACCCAGCCACCTTTGACGCTGTAGTAGTACGGTCCGTACATCGCGTGGTACTGATGTGGATACAGCATTTCATGTGGAGCGAACGCTTGATTCGTAATAATTGTTCCACCATTCCATGCCGGCGTATGTTGCACTGGGCTTGGATAAAGTGGAGCGTTCAGTTGCGGATAGGACTGTTGCCCCGGAACGTATCCCGGAGCATGTTGATGTCCATGTGCAGCGTTGATTGGCTGCGGCTGCTGATTTTGTGCGTTTGCTGTACTGAGCATCGCAACTGCGACAAGTGCCGCGGATAACTTGATTGATGTAGAGAACATTTCACCCTCCCTGCGTTCTCGCCGAACACGCGAGTCACCCCCCGTGACTACAATGGTGTTCTATTGGATTTGGACAGTCTGCATGTCAGACTGTGAAGAACAAAACAGAAACAGAGTCCTTCAGTCATCAAGTTCGGCTACAACCAATCGTGACGATGAGTGATTTCGTGTACGTTTCAACGAAAGGCGCACGTTTTCCGAATGTATGGCTCTCATTGGACTTAAACTGCCCTGATAATCATTGAAGACTGTAAAATAAGCAGACTCTTCTTCTCCCAAAAAGCCAACGTAAACCACGCAGGTTCTCATATGAACGCTCCCTCAGAAACAATCCGTCTTGGTATCCTAGGTTGTGGTCGAATCGTGACCCGACGAGTTCTGCCTTCGTTGCAAGAATCAGAGTCAGTACAAGCAGTCGGAATCGCCAGCGAACGACCCGGCGTTGCCACTGAAACAGCCAAACAGCACAGCATCCCCAACAGCTTTGAAAACTATGACAGCTTGCTTGCGTCGTCAGAGGTAGACGCTGTCTATATCCCCTGCACAGGGGATCAACACCATCGCTGGGTGATTGCAGCTGCCAAAGCTGGCAAACATGTTTTGTGTGAGAAGCCATTAGCTCCGAGCTTTCAAGAAGCTGAAGAGATGGTCGCTGCGTGTGCAGAGAATAACGTCATCCTCCAAGAAGCATTCATGTGGCGGCAACACGACCGGGCTCAACTGCTCAAGAAAACAGTTGCTGACGGAGCCATTGGAAACCTGCGAATCATTACCGTCAGCTTTTCATTCAACATTGATCGCAATGATTGGCGACTGAGACCTGAAAAGGGCGGCGGAGCGATGTGGGATCTCGGTTGTTACGGCGTCAACGCGGCTCGCTTCCTGACTGATGAGGAGCCTGAAGATATCTCGGCTGCTGCCCACTGGTGGGAGACCGGCGTCGACATGAGTATGCGGATTGGGCTGACTTTTCCGAATGAAGTCCTGACAAACATCGATTGCAGCTTCGAAGCCCCGTTCCGCTGCCGCATGGAGATTGTCGGTGATGACGGACGAATCGTAGTCGATCCCGCTTTCCAACCGGGCGAGACACCTTCATTCCAACTCTGGAAATCAGCGGAGAGGGACGAACCGATGGAAACCATCCAAGCAAACCCCAAAGACCAATACGCCTGCCAGCTTGATGCCTTTGCAGCTGGGATTAGCAAGGGGCAATTAGTCCAAGGTGCGGAGAATGGATTGCAAAACATGCGAGTGATGGAAGAGATTCTTGCTGACGCCAAAGCGAATCGAAGATAAACATTTGGCGAGCGGGGAGCGTAAGCTCCCTGTCCAAGCGGCATTGTGAAATCGCTGATATTGAATTCGTACGAGAACGCGGATTTTCGCGGATGCGGCGGATTCACGCTGATTAAATTTCTCGTAATGATAATTCAACATCCAATGACCTTTGAACTACGATTGTGACTCCGGTCAATTACCTATCCGAGAAAATCCGCCGCATCCGCGTCAATCCGCGTTCTAAAAATTGTTGAGCAACGCCACAAAAAATGTTCGCTGACATATGGGGTGAGTATTATAGTGAGTAGTGATCATAGTATTTATTCAACCCCTTATTCGTGAGACACGTGCATTGGAATCAAAATGAATAAACCCTCGGATAAATTGATTGAACAGAGAGTGCGAAATCGTTTAATCGAGTCATTCGATGTATTTGCGGATGAAGCAGCAGTCGATGTACTTGGCACGGATGGAATCATAGAGATATGGTATGACTACGTAGATAATGATTGGATTCAACTTTCTAACCAACCGGTTTACACCGAAGAAGAGCTTGCTTCAATTCACAGATTTCATGAATTGCTAGAGAGTGTCTACAAGAAGATACCAAGTACGTTCAACATCTCCGATTTAGTCAGCTGCAAAGAATGGGCTGAACTGTCGGCTTTAGCTCAGGAGTCACACGACATCTTTATGAAAAATGGACTTTCCGATGAAGAAAAAGAGAGCCACAAACAAGTCTGGATTTGACTTAATCCAGCATGATGCAATCCTTAAGGAAGCAGTAAAGCGACTACGATCTCACTCCATGTTCCAATGACAAAAACACTCTGCGATCTTACGAAAGAACTCAAAAGCGACCCCAAGTCGTTCGCGATCTACGTGAAGAACGCCACACATGTCTGCAAGAAATGCGGTCGGGCAGCGAACGACAAGAAACGGCTCTGTAAGCCAGTCAAACTGGATGACTAACTGTTCAACTGCTTAAATTTCAACGCAAAGTCGCAAAGACACGAAGGTGCACAGGTTTGTAAGTACACCATCACAAGTTTTTTCGTTTTACCCAACAACTTGAATCCAGATCCTTCTGGTCCTGTTTCTTTCACTCCTTTGCGACTTCGCGTCTTTGCGTTTATTTTTCTGTCTAATATCTATGCGTATTGAGCCACACTCGAATTCGTAAGCAAAATTGCTGACGAAACACCCTTTTCAAACCGATCATCAATGAATACAATGCTTGACCATATTTGAAACATGATCACCATTGGTGATAGATAATACTTCGAGGATATCATGGCAAAAACACAACGAAAACTGAAAAAAGCCAACCACGGCAAACGCCCGGCAAGTGCGCAAGCACGCCGCGCAAAGCGAAAGATGATAAAGACTTAGAGTCTTTCGTCGCAAATAATGATTACACAATTAGCCGGACACTTTAAGTGTCCGGCTAATTGCATTTATACCGATGTCAGAAGTTGCCGTATCCATGATGAAATATCGAAATCCGATGACTTTCTTACTCATCATCGCTGCCGGATTCATTGGACTGGCAATTCTTAACTCGAGAATGGATTACGTCCCTACGGGCACATTCGCTGCCGATTATTACTATTTGCCATTACGTGAATACGTTGATCCAGCAGACCAATACGAAATGGAAGTGACTGTCATTAACCTCTGGAACGCCAAGAGGAGACGTGATAATACGCTCAAATTCGCTCTCCATTTAGTTCCGATGGTGTGTATACTGATCTCGTTGTATTGTCTTTGGAAACCTGACAAATCTTAAAACACTCTGGGGCAACGTCGGAAATGCTGCGCACAACGACTTCTCAAATCCGTTATGGTCCGCAGAATCTAAAATCCATCATCGACGGTCGTAAGTTTGTGATTATGGCCGTTAAACAGCATTAAAGAATCAGCATGTGAACCGATATCAACACATTATTTGGGACTGGAATGGGACTTTGCTCAACGACGTTGATTTGTGCGTTGATGTGATGAATCGAATGTTGCTGAAACGAGGAATGTCTGGAATCGATACGATCCGATATCGGGATATTTTCGATTTCCCAGTTGAGTCATATTATCGCGAACTAGGGTTTGATTTCGCTGTCGACTCTTTCGAAGGTTTAGCGCATGAGTACTGCGACGAGTATGATCAGCGTGTTCTTGAGTGCTCGCTGCAAGCTGGCACGCTGGATATTCTAAGAACACTGTCTGATACAAAAATTCAGCAGTCAATCCTATCTGCCTGTGAGCAGAACTCCTTGCTCAGGGTAATCGAACACCATGGTCTTACGCCACATTTTTCCGATGTTGTCGGGCAAATGAACAGTTACGCAACCGGAAAGATCCTAGCGGGTCGTACTTTGGTTGAAAGATCAGCGATAAGCTCATCGAATACGTTACTCATCGGTGACACACTTCACGACTTGGAAGTCGCAAAAAGCCTCGGTGCCACTTGTGTCCTGATCGCAAATGGACATCACTCAAGGCATCGCTTGAGTGCAGGGCATGAAGATGTTGTCGATTCGCTTGAAGGTGTCTTGGAATATGCGGTTTAGCATTACTCACATTTCAACGGAGTATTCATGTCTTCTGTCATCGAAGATCTCAAGCAATGGGGACCGGACGATTCTTATGAGAGAATGTCCAGTCTTCAGGCTCAAACGTATACCTGGAATCTAGCAACCTCTCACTACGAGAACTTCCCTGTCATCTCTTGGGCGGTTCCGAAGCGATTGCGGCAGCATTTTGCGAATGTTTATGCCTTTTGTCGCTGGGCTGATGATCTCGGGGACGAAATAGAATCGACAAAAGAATCGCTGTGGTTGCTGGAGTGGTGGCAGGTTGAGCTGGGAAAATGCTACCGGAACGAGTCACAGCATCCGGTCTATGTCGCTTTGCATGAGACAATTCAAAAGTTCTCAATTCCCGTCGAGCACTTTTCCGCTCTGATCTCCGCGTTTGTACAAGATCAAACCGTGACTGAGTACGAGACTTATGATCAATTGCTTAATTACTGCACCCGCAGCGCAAATCCCGTCGGAAGAATTATTCTCTGCTTATGTGCCCAGTCCTCAGATGAGAATGTGGCTCATTCAGACTCAATCTGCACCGGGCTGCAACTGACTAACTTCTGGCAGGATGTATCGAGAGACTACCAAATCGGGCGTATTTACTTGCCCAGAGAAGATCGATTGCGATTTGGAGTCACTGATCAACAAATGCAGTCCCAGCGAATCAGCCCCGAATTCCGTGACCTACTTGAATTTGAAGTCGAACGGGCTCGGATGTTACTAGTCTCAGGCAAACCACTCGTCGCAGCGATGCCCGGTAGAATGAAAATCGACATCGACCTCTTCATTCGCGGCGGATTGCTGGTTTTGGATGGTATCCAACGCATCAACTTCGACGTTTGGGATCAGCGACCAGTCGTTCGCAAGCCACAACTCTTCGTTGCAGCAGTCAAAAGCCTAGGGAATTTGCTCAGTTTCCGCTGACACAGTTGTATCAGTCAATTCACATTAGACCGTTTTCTACAGCCACTAGTGTCTATAACCTGTTGACACCCCAGATGCGGTGGTTCTTCAGTATTGAGCTCTGCAGAAGAAATTTGAAAATTCTGAAAAGTCATTAAGTCTAAGTGCCACTAACCTTTGGGAGAAATCCTGGAGGTCTGAAGCAAGACTTTTGACGAATCGAAATTGACAATTCGATTGTAAAATTTATATTACTCTTCATCTTGCGTTCACAATATCTAGCGTCTACCGCTAACACTTTGCACAAGCAGTTGTGGAAATTTGCGTAATTCTTCCAGATTTTTCTTGGTTCAGCCTCTCTTTAGCCGATAGTATATCTGTCTACGGACGTTCAGCGCACAAATTTACAGTGCGTGGAGTGCTGCGCCTTGATGTCTGGAAGATCGATAAGTGAACTTGAGAATGGACTCTCGCATGGTGCAGAGTCTGATTTAGGTGGGGAACGACGACTCGGAGAGGTGCACGATGCACAAT